>Ga0335072_10005668_pt1 | contig 18371 bp, 15 predicted proteins | sample Lox_Sample_21_FD_206725 | JGI IMG/M metagenome (GOLD analysis project Ga0335072, IMG submission 206725) | Soil microbial communities from Loxahatchee National Wildlife Refuge, Florida, United States - Lox_Sample_2.1 | ecosystem: Environmental > Terrestrial > Soil > Wetlands | place: USA... | reverse complement strand
GCGCGACCGACCGCAGGTCCAGCAGGTCGAGCAACAAATCGAGGCGCGCGGTCGAATCCCGCTCCTCGCGGCGGACGTTGGGGAGGCGCAGGGCATTGGCAACGAAGCCGGACCGGCCGAGATGGTGTGCCCCGACCAAAATGTTGTCGCGGACGCTCAGGCGGCGGAACAGGGCGACGTTCTGGAAGGTGCGGCCGATGCCCAGCGCGGCCATGCTGTGGCGCGGGGTTGTTCTGAGCGACGCGCCTTCAAACAGGATGTCGCCTTCCTGGTAGCGATAGATACCGCTGATACAATTAAAAAGCGTGGTCTTGCCGGAGCCGTTGGGACCGATCAGACCGCAGATCTGGCTGTGGCCGACCTGGAAGGAGACGCCGCCCAGCGCGATCACGCCGCCGAAACGCATCTTTACGCCGCGAATTGCCAGCAGCGGGGCGCCGTCTGGAGGCAGGACAGCCGCCATCACGTCGTGCGCAAAGAGGCAATCAAGCTGCGCGTTACGCCGCGGCGGCCTGTCATCTTCGTCCTCCCGTTATTGCGTCTGGACCATTCGTGGGCCCGATCCCAGTCCATGCAACCTGACGAAGCGCGCGGCGCAAGTCAATCGAGATACGCGGCCGGGATACGCGGCCGTTACGATGCGCCGGTCTGGCGGTTGCGCGTGGCGTGCGGGTCCAGCCAGCCCATGCATGCGTCCGGTTCGGCATCGGTGGTGGCGAGGTAGGGTTTGATGTCGAGCAGCGGGGTGCCGTCCATGCAATCCAGGTAGCGGACCTTCAGCCTGTCCGGGCCGTCCAAGCCATCGAACGCGACAACCGACAGCCCGATCGGGTTGGGGCGGCGCGGGCCGCGCGTGGCGAAGATGCCGCGGGGGTTCGTGTCGAATGGCGGTGTGAAGACGAGCTGCGGCGGGTTCGGCCCACCCAGCCAATACAGGAGAACGAGGTGCGAAAAGCCCTCGATCGAGCTCAGGCCTTCGCAGTACTCGGGGAATACGCGGGCGGTACAGACCGGCGCGGGATCGGGCTGACGGCCGTTGCGCGGACACTCGGCAATGCTGCGCCAGGGTGTGGCGATGACGCCGATCGGGCGCAGCAGAAAGTCTTGCGGCATGACGGCGGTCCTTCGTGGGTGGTTTCGTCGTGCGGGTGCCACACGTTGCTTCGGTGCGATGCGGACGACAAGGAACACATGAAGAATTCCCCACCCCTTGCCGGCTTGGGCTGCGAAGCGGACCAAGGTTAGGGGGAGGGGGAATGCATGGTGCGCTTGCGCCACCGAAGAACCAGGGCCGAGTAAAGGAATTGCTAACCAACTCCCCGCACAATGGCGGGCATGGAGTGGATCCTCGAAGCCGTCGTGGTGGCCCTGCTGGCCGCGACCCTGTTCCATGCCGTGCGGCTGGAACGGGCGCTGGGCGTCCTGAAGCGCGACCGCGCCACGCTGGAGGCGCTGGTCGCAAGCTTCAACGACAGTTCACGCCAGGCTGAAACCGGCATCGAGCAATTGCGGGCTGTGGCCGACGGCGCCGGCCGGCAGATGGCCCGCCAGATCGACACCACCACCCGCCTCAAGGACGACCTGCTCTTCCTCCTCGAACGAGGCGAACGCCTGGCCGACCGGCTGGAGACCCTGGTCCGGGCCGGTCGCCCATTTGCTGCCGAACCAATGCGCCCAGCCGGGGGAAGCATGGGGGGTAGTGTGGGGGGAAGCGCGGGGGGAGGCATAGGGGGAAGCGTGGCGGGGATGGATGACACGCAAACCGACATGCCGCGGGTTCGCAGCCAGGCTGAACGCGACTTGCTCAAGGCATTGAGGATGGCGCGATGATCCTGCCCCTTCACGCACCGCGCCTGTTGCCGATTACCATCGCCGCGCTCGCCGCGTTGCTGGCGATGAAGGCGGTCGATCTGGCGCGCGCTCTCGCGGTGGCCCGTCCCGGCGCCCCCACCGCTGTTGTGGCGGAGGCGCGCGCAGCGGCAACCGACCCACCGCCATCCGCAGGGGCGAAAACGCCGGCTTCGCCAGTCCCGTCTGGCGGCGCAGCAGCGCCAGTCGTCACACCGCCGGGCACTGCGCCGGGTACTGGGGCGGCTATTGGGCCGGGCGGCGAGCCGTCTGCAGCTCTTCCGTCGCCCGATGGCGCGGCGGCGCCGCCCATCTCCGATGGCGAACGCGCGGTCCTGCTAGAGCTGCGGCAGCGCAGCCAGCAACTCGACGCGCGCGCCGCTGCCCTGAGCGCGCGCGAATCCATCCTGGCCGCCGCCGAGCAAAAGTTGGAGGCACAGGCACAGGCGCTGACCGCATTGCAGAAGAAGCTGCAAGACCTGGAAGCCGCGCGCGGACAGCGCGACGAGGCCGGCTGGCAGGGCCTGGTCAAACTCTATGAAAACATGAAACCCCGAGACGCCGCCACGATCTTCAACGATCTCGACATGCCGGTACTGCTGTCGCTGGTCGATCGCATGAAGGAGCTGAAGGCGGCGCCGATCCTGGCTGCGATGAATCCCGACAAGGCGCGGGATGTCACCGCCGGCCTCGCCAAATTGCGCACCCGCCACGACGCCGCGGGCACTGCTGCCGCCACTGCCGGCCCCACTGCCGGCCCCATTGCCGGCCCCATTGCCAGCCCCACTGCCATCCCCACTGGCGCCCCCAATGGCGCCCCCAATGGCGCCCCCATTGCCGCCCCGGCGGGCGGTTGACTCAGCAAGCGGAGACCCTGCCCCATGTCGATGGACAAAACGATCAATGTCCTGATTGTCGATGACTACAAGACCATGCTGCGCATCATCCGCAACCTGCTGAAGCAGATCGACTTCAACAATGTCGAGGAAGCCTCTGACGGTGCCGAGGCATTGGCCAAGCTGCGCAGCGGCAATTTCGGCCTGGTGATCAGCGACTGGAACATGCAGCCAATGACCGGCCTGCAACTATTGCAGGAAGTCCGCGCGGATACCCGGCTGAAAGGAATGCCGTTCATCATGGTGACCGCCGAGAGCAAGGTGGAAAACGTGGTGGCGGCGAAGCAGGCCGGCGTCTCCAACTACATTGTCAAGCCGTTCAACGCGGAAACGCTGCGCGAGAAGATCGAGAAGGTGCTGACCCATGGCTGACAGGACCGCCCGGCCGGACGCCGTGCTTGCCGAGCGGCTTGCGGCGATCCGGGAACGCTACGCCGGCAGCGATCCGGACATGGTGGCCGACGTGGTGCGCGCCATCCTCGCCACCATGAGCGGCGATCTGACGGCACAGGAAACGTCGCTGCTGTCTGAAGTCGAGTCGCTGGGCCAGATCATCGCCGCCACCAAATCGGAAATTGCCGCGCTGCGCATGGACGACATCACCGCGAGCGACATCCCTTTCGCGACCGACGAACTGGACGCGATCATCCAGCACACCGCCTCGGCAACCCACGCGATTTTGGAAACCTGCGAGACGCTGGACGCGGTCGCCGAGCACCTGGCGGGCGAGCCTGCGACGCAACTGCAGGACGCCACCACGCGCATCTACGAAGCATGCAGCTTTCAGGACATCACCGGCCAACGTATCACCAAGGTGGTCAATACGTTGAAGGCGATCGAGGCAAAAGTGGGCCAGCTTGTGCAGACCTTCGGCGATCACGGCGGCGAAGCGGCCGCCGAGTCAGGCGCGCAAGGCGAGGCCGCACTGCTGAATGGTCCACAGCTTCCGACGGTGGCCATGGACCAGTCCGACATCGACAAGCTGCTCGCGAGCTTTGAATGATATACCTGTCGTGGCTGGGCTTGACCCGGCCATCAACGCACGATCAACCGGCTGGCGTGCATCCACATGCACCCGATCAGCGTGGGACGATGGCCGCATCACGCCCGGCCATGACGATGAGGTTTGGCGCACCGGCGGTTCGCTTCATTGCAGCCGCCCTATGGCTCACGCTACCGCTGATCGCCCGTGCGGACCCTGCGGCAGAGGTCAGCATCCGTTCCGGCAGTCACCCCGGTTATGGCCGCGTGGTGTTCGATGCGCCGCCACATACCACCTACCGCCTGGTACGCGACGGCGACCAACTGACGGTTCAGTTTGCGGGCGACGTTGCCCTGAAGGACGGTGCCCCACCGCCTCGTAATGTCTCGACGCTGCACGCGGAGGGGAACCAGGCCACCCTTACCATCGTCCCGGGCAGTACCGTCCATGAGTCCCGCCTCGGGAGTCATGTCGTCATCGACGTTTTCGATCCGGGCGCTGACGCCGCCGCCCCCGCGCAACCGCCGCCGCCCCAGCCCCCACACCAGCCCCCGCGCGCAGCAACTGCGAAGCCCGCTGCCCCGCCGGCGCGCCCCGAGACGACCGGCGCACGCCTCGCGGATAACACACGCCTCGCGGATAACAGTGGACCAACGCAGCCATCGCCTGTCGCAGAACCGTTGCTTCCGCCGCCACCGCCCCAGCCGGAACCGGCTCCCCCGCAGCCCCAGGCAGCCCTGCCAGCCGCCGCCTCAGCCGCCGCCGCGGCAGCAGGCCCCGCCGGGTCGCCGCAACCGCTCGAACCACCTCCCTTGCAGGCGCAGCCCGCCCGTCTGCCGCCAGACACGCAGGGCGCCGCATTCACGGTGCCGCTGCCCGCCGATGTTGGTGCGGCCGTGTTTCGTCGCCATGGCGAGACGTTGGTGGTTCTCGACCAACGCCTGCCGATCGATCTGGCCGCGCTGCAATCCATGCCCGCCTTTGCCTCCGCGCACGTGGATCTGCTGCCTGCCGCAACCGTGATCCGCCTGTCGCCGCCTGCGGGAGCGACCGTCACGCTGGCAAAAGCACCGCAAGGGTGGACCGTGGCCGTGGTTTCTTCGCCACCCCAGATGCGGCCGATTTCAGTTCGGAGCAATACCGACGCTATGGGATTGTCGGCACAGGCGCCGGGCAGCGTGGTGACCCTTCAGGACCCATCAACCGGCGGCGCGCTGCTGGTTGGCACGCAGGTCCAGCCAGGGCAGGCCACCGTGGTCGGGATCGTCACGCCACAGTTCGCGCTGCTGCCAACCGAGCAAGGCGTCGTCATCTCCCCCTTTGCCGATACGGTGGCGCTGCACAAAATGGCAGACGGGTTCACTCTCACCACCGCCCCGGCTCCACTGTTGGTTTCGCGGCTTGACACCGACATGCTGGGTGACGCCGCCGTGCTGACCCGCCGGTTCGAATTTCCCGACCTGCCGCCGGAGCAATTGACCGAGCGATTGGCAAAGCACATCGCCGAGGCGGCCGAGCGGCCGCCGTTGGCGCGCGGACCCGCCCGCCGTGCCGCCGCGCTCGACATGATCAGCCTCGGCATGGACGCCGAGGCGGAGGCCTTGCTGCAACTCACCGCCGGCGACGATCAGCGCCAGGCAGCGTCCGCCGACATCGCCTGCCTGACCGGTATCGCCGCCCTGCTGGCCGGCCGGCCGGCCGAGGCGGACGGTATCGACGATCCCCGGCTGACTGGGACGGACGAAATCGATCTGTGGCGCGCGCTGCGCCTTGCGAGCCAGAACGAGGGCTCACCGCGAGCCGCCGCCGCACTGATCAGCTCGGCCGCACTGCTGCTGGGCTACCCGCCGGGCCTGCGCGACAAGGTCCTGCCGCTCGCGGCCGAGACGATGATACAGGGTGGCGCCGTCGCGGCGGCCCAGGAGCTGCTGTCGCGGGCCAAGGGTCTTCCCGGGCTCGATCTCGCGAACGCCATGCTGAGCGAGGCGCAGGGCAACACCGCCGCGGCTCTCGCCCGTTACGATACGCTGGCTGCCAGCCGCGACCAGTACATCAGCACCCGGGCGGCAGTGCGTGCCATCAATCTGCGCCTCGCCAGCGGAAAACTCGACAAGCGGCAGGCGGCGGAGGCGCTGGATCGATTGCTCTACGCCTGGCGCGGCGATCGACGCGAACTTGGGTTGCGCGAGGAGCTGGCAGGGCTGCGCCAGACGCTGGGGGAATGGCGCCAGTCGCTGACATTGCTGCGCGAAAGCGAGAGCCTGTTCCCTGACAACGGCGAGGCCATCCACGCGCGGCTGCAACAAACATTTGACGCGCTGCTGCAGGATGGAGCCGCAGATCGGATGCCGCCGCTCGAATTCGTCGCGCTGGTCGATGAGAATGCCGACCTCGTAGCCAATACCAACCGAGGCGAGGCGATCGAGGAAAAGCTCGCCGACAAGCTGGTGGCGTTGGATCTGCCGGAACGCGCCGAGCCGGTGCTGGACAAGCTGATGCATGCCGCGCCCGCCGGACCGGGCCGGGCCACGATCGGGCTGCGCCTGGGTACGCTGCGCCTGCACGAGGGCGATGCCGGCGGTGCGCTGGCGGCCCTGGACGCGTCCGAAGTACCCGATCTGCCGGCGGCCCTGACGGAACAACGAACTTTGTTGCGCGCGGACGCGCAGGCGCGGTCGGGACATGTTGCGGGCGCGATCAACCTGCTGGCGGGGTTGGATTCGGCCGCCGCGGTTGCGGAACGGGCCGATATCCTGGAGCAAGCGAAGGATTGGCCGGGCGCGGATCGGGCACTGGCCGCCTACGCGGCCAGGACCGTGCCGGTGAACGGCGACCTGAGCGACGAGGCGCGCCGCCTGCTGCTACGTCTCGCCACCGCCGCTGCTCATTCCGGCGATGAATCGATGCTGGCGGCATTGCGGGCGCGTGACGACGGGCGGATGGGCACCGGTCCGCTGGCCGACATGTTCCGGCTGCTGACAACCGATCCGGTCCATGGCATGGCGGATCTGTCGCGTTCGGCGCGTACGGTGGGGCTGGCGAAGGCACTGCCCTCTGCGCTGGAGGCAATGCAGCCACCCGCACGAGGGCCCTAGACTCATATTTTCTCTTGCGCCTGGCCCCCCCTTTCCCTATGTGCCGCTCCTCTTGGCCCCAGGGGACGCTCGCGCGGGCTGTTTGCGTGCGTCCAACAGGCCGTCTGCTGGTAGGAAAGGGGAACGCGATGGACGCTTTCACTCCATCACTCGATCCACTGGGGATGGTCTCGGAACTTCCGAGCAGCAACCAGGAAGCACTGGGGTCGGACGCCCAGAAGGATTATTTCGTCGAGAAGGACGGCGTGAAGTTCGCCGGCACGCATCTGCTGCTCGACCTGTGGGGGGCGTGCAACCTGACGGATCCTGCGCAGATCGATGCCGCGCTACGCGAGGCGGCGGAAGCTGCCAACGCGACGATCCTGCACAGCCACTTCCATCATTTCGGTCCCGACGGCGGCGTGAGCGGCGTGCTGGTGCTGGCGGAAAGCCATATGTCGATCCACACCTGGCCGGAGCGCGACTTCGCCGCGATCGATATTTTCATGTGCGGCGCGTGCAATCCGTATGAATCACTGCCGGTGCTAAAGGCGGCGTTCAAGCCGGGGCAGGTACTGCTGTCGGAGCAGCGGCGGGGGATCATTTTCTAACTCTCCAGCGCTGCTTCTAACTTCTCCCGCGCTACGCGCGGGAGAGGTCGAGGTGCGAAGCACCGAGGGTGAGGGTGATCGGGTCGGCACACAACCTGCTCCCTACCAACCCGATCCCCCGCACCCTTGGCGGTGCGATCGGTTCGCTTCGCGGCCCAGCCGCATCGACCTGCGCCGCGGCTCACCCCCCATTTCATGGTAGAGGTTATTTGCCATGACCACCGACACCTGGCTCAACGAGACTCTCTACCCCGACTGGGGCCAGCGCTTCCGTGTGAAGCGTGAGCTGGCGCGCGTGCAGAGCGACTTCCAGGACATCGTGATCTTCGAAAGCTACACGCACGGCCGCGTCATGGTGCTGGACGGCGTGATCCAGATCACCGAGGCCGACGAATTCGTCTACCAGGAAATGCTCGCACACGTGCCGCTGCTCGCGCATGGCGCGGCGGCGCGCGTGCTGATCATCGGCGCCGGCGATGGCGGGGTGCTGCGCCGTGTGCTTCAGCACAACACCACGCAGCGTGCGGTGATGTGCGAGATCGACGGCGACGTGATCCGGCTGTCCAGGCAGTTCCTCCCGGACATTGCCGGCAACGCGTGGGACGATCCGCGCGCCGAGGTGATCGTCGGCGATGGCATCGATTATGTGAAGCGCGCGCCGGATGCATCGTTCGACGTGATCATCGTCGATTCAACCGATCCGATCGGTGTCGGCGAAGTGTTGTTCACCGACTCGTTCTACGAGAACTGCGCCCGGATCCTGACGCCGCGCGGACTGGTGGTGAACCAGTGCGGCGTGCCCTTCATGCAGGCTGACGAACTGCACGAGACCAGCGCGCGGCGGGCAAAGTTCTTCCCGCACGTCACCGCATATGTGGCAGCGGTGCCGACTTACGTGGGTGGGTTGATGACGCTGGGTTGGGCGGCGAAGGATAAGTCGCTGACGTTCGTGGGAGTGGAGGAAATCCGCACGCGGGCGGAGGCTGCAGGCATCCTGGGCGCGACGCGGTATTGGACACCGGAAATCCATGTGGGTGCGTTCAACCTGCCACCCTATATCGCGCGGCATTTGTAGGCCGACGCTGTCACCCACTTCGCGGCACGAGTGCCGCACCGCGGCCAGCACCCTTTCGCCGCCTGACAATTGCCATTGTCCGACATCGGTTCGCGCCTTGTTGACCAAGGTATCGTGACCGCGGTTCCTTTCTGTCGTAATCTATCGCCACCCTAACAACAGGAGGAAACGATGGCCGAGGAGTCCAACCCGACCGCCGTGCCACGCCGCGCCATGCTGCACGGCGCCGGCCTGGGCGGTGCATTCGCATTGCTGGCCGGCATGCGCGAAGCCCGTGCGGCCAATCCCTCGGCCTTTCCCCAGCATCCACATTGGCGCTTTGTCTTCGTCAACCATGTGACAACCAACCCCTTCTTCGTGCCCACGCAATACGGCATCCAGGATGCCTGCGCCCTGCTGGACTGCACCTACCAGTGGACGGGCTCCGCGAACGCCGATGTCGCCGAGATGGTGAACGCGATGAATGCCGCCGTCGCCGCCAAGGCGTCGGCCATCGCCGTGCCGATCGTCGATCCCCACGCCTTCGACGCACCGACGCAGCGCGCCCTGGACGCCGGCATTCCGGTCTTCGCGTACAACGCCGACGCGCCCGCCGGCAGTGCCAACAAGCGCCTCGCCTATATCGGGCAGGACCTTTATCAATCCGGCTACCAGATGGGCGAGCGCATCGCATCCATGGTCGATTCAGGCCTTGTCGGTCTGTTCATCGCCACACCCGGCCAGCTCAACATCCAGCCGCGCCTGGATGGCGCCGTCGCCGCGATCAAGAAGTCGGGCAAGAACATCCAGACGCAGCAGATCGCCACCGGCGCCACGGTGAACGAGGAATTGGGCAAGATCAAAGCCTTCTATCTCGGCCACCAGGATTTGAAAGGCATGTTCGCGGTGGACGCCGGCAGCACGCAGGGTGTCGGAGAGGTGATGCAGCAGTTCAAGCTGGCGTCGAAAGGCGTGCATGCCGGTGGCTACGATCTGCTGCCGCGCACACTGGAGCTGATCCACAGCGGCGACCTGGATTTCACCATCGACCAGCAGGCCTATCTGCAAGGGTTCTACACGGTGATGGAGATGTTCATGTATGCCGCGTCCGGCGGCCTGACGGGGCCGGCGGACATCAACACCGGCCTGAAATTCGTCACCAAGGACAGCGTCGAACCCTATCTGTCCTCCAAGACCCGCTACGAAGGCAGCTCCAGCAAGGAGCAATACGTGCCGCGGTCCGGACCGATCAAGGTATGATGGCCGGACCGGTCATCCGCGCGAAATCAAGGCGGGCACGACCGTCTCCAGCCTCATGGCCGGGCCATGTCCCCGGGCCTGACCCGGGGATCGCCCGGCCATCTGCTGGTGCGGATCGCGCGCGTTTGCTGACCATGCAGCCCGATCGTCCGTGTGCGGATGGCCAGGTCAAACCCTGCCACGACGAGGGGATCGTCCAGACATGATCCCCACGCACCGGCGAGTGTTAGAGGCCTTCGCGCGCTGGCAGGAGGCCAGCATCCTTGTCGTGGCGCTGCTGCTGATCGCCTGGTTCGAGAACGCCAACCACGACTTCCTGCTGTCCAACGCCAGCCTGGAGAACCTGTCGCAGTTCGTCGCCCCCGCGGCGATCATCGCCTGCGGTGAGATCATGCTGATGATCGGCGGCGAGATCGATCTCTCCGCCGGCATGGTCTTCGCGCTGGCGCCATTCGTCATGTATTTCGCCGCCGATGCCGGCATTCCCGTGGTGCTGGCATTGTTGCTGGGGCTGATCGCAGCCGGGTGCATCGGGCTGGTGAACGGCGTGATCACGCTGGTGCTGGGGATACCGTCCTTCGTCACCACGCTCGGTACATTGTTCCTGGTGAACGGTCTGACACTGACGATCTCCCACGGCACGCCGGTGACGCCGCCGGGCGGGCAAATGCTGGCGCAGGTCATGGGCGCCTGGGGCTACAGCGAGATCCTGTGGGCGCTCGCGGTGGTCGCCGTGCTGCATATCGTGCTGCGCCACACACGCTGGGGCCTGCACACCATCGCTTCCGGCGCCAATGAAACCGGCGCGCGCGAGGCCGGCATCCGCGTCATCCGCATCAAGATCGGCAATTTCATGCTCACCGGCGTGCTGGCAGGACTGACCGGCTGCCTGGAGGCGTTTCGCATCGGCTCGATCGATCCGCAGGCAGGCGGCAACCAGATCATGTTCCTGGCGGTGGCCGCGGGCGTCATCGGCGGCACGTCGCTGGCGGGCGGATCGGGCACCATCATCGGTGGGCTGATCGGCGCGCTGGTGCTGGGCGTGCTGAACGACGGCTTCACCTTGATCGGCATCAACGCCTTCTTGTTCAATATCATTCTCGGCGGCGCGATCCTCGCCGCCATGCTGTTCAATATCTACATCACGCGCCTGGCGCGGCAGGGCAGCCGTCGATGAGCGAGCATCGCGAAACGCTGCGTGCGGAATCGATCGTCAAGCGCTTCGGCGCGGTGACGGCGCTGGATGGTGTGTCGCTGACGCTGCGGCAGGGTGAAATCCTCGGCATCCTCGGCGACAATGGCGCCGGCAAATCGACGCTGATGAAAATACTCACCGGCTATCAGGCGCCAAGCGATGGCCGGCTGTTCGTGGATGGCCGGGAGGTGGCGCTGGGATCGGTGGATCACGCGCGGTCTTTGGGAATCGAGTGCGTGTACCAGGACCTGGCGCTGGCCAATTCACTCAGCGTCTATCACAACATGTTTTTGAACCGCGAGATTCTGTACGGCGGCCCGCTGCGGCTGCTGAACCACCGCGCGATGCGGCAGCGTGCCGCCGAGAGCCTGGCGGGGATGGGCGTCAACATCCCCTCGGTCGATCTGCCCGTGGAGCGGCTATCCGGCGGTCAGCGGCAGGCGATCGCGGTGGCGCGTGCCGTGACGTCCGACGCGCGCATCCTGCTGCTGGACGAACCGCTGGCCGCGATGGGCGCGCGCGAGGCCGGGCTGATCATCGACCTGCTCCTGCGCCTCAAGCGGGAAGGCCGGCATTCGATCGCAATGATCATGCACAACTACGCGCAGACGCTGGATATCGCCGACCGCATCGTGCTGATGCAGCACGGCAGGATCACGTATGAGAATGACGCCGCGGCGACGTCGGTGGCGGAGCTGATGGAGATCGTGCGGCGGGAATATCGCGCGATGCGGACAGGATAGGCTCACCGCGCCGGGTAGACTCACAACGGCGTTGCACCTGCTGTTGCGGCTGGCGACAATTGCGCCCTTCGCCGAGTCGGGGGTGGCATATGGCACGCAGCGGCGCCAAGCGATCGGGCAAACATGCGAAAAAGGTGCAGGAGCGCGCCCCGGGTTTTGTCGGCTGGAACACGACCGATGCCGAGGAAGTGGAACGGCGGCGCTGGCGTGGCCTGACCGATGTTGTCTCGGTCGAGTCGCTGGAGCCGGAATACCCCTATTTCGGCACGTTCCGTGTGCGATCCGGCAGCGGCGGCAACTACGATGTGGAAATCCGCTCGCTGACGGCCGCCGAGAACTCCTGCGGCTGCGCCGACTGGCAGGTGAACGGGCTGGGCACGTGCAAGCACATCGAAGGCGCTCTGGACCGGCTGCGGCGGAAAGGCAAACGCGCCTTTGAAGCAGCGGCGCGTTGGGGCAATCCGCGACTCGAAGTGTTCCCCGCCGCCGATGGGCCCTGCCGCGTACTGGTTCGGCCGCCTGCCGCGCGCAGGGATGTGGAGGCGGTGCTGGCCGGGCTGTGCGATGCAGATGGCGCCATCAGCGGCGACCCGCTGGACGCGCTCGACAGGCTGCGAACCATGCTCGCCACGCTGCCGGACGTGGTTGTGCGCGAGTCGCGTCAGTTGGCGCCGCGGCTGGCAGAAGAGCAATACCGCCGCCGCCGGTTGTCGGCGCGGGAGAAATACCTGGAAGAGGTCGCCGCCGGCACAGCGACGCTCGATGTGGTGCGTGCGAAGCTGCTGCCCTACCAGGTTGATGGCATGCTGCATCTTGCCTTCGGCGAGCGTGCGCTGCTGGCCGACGAAATGGGGCTGGGCAAGACGATCCAGGCGATCGCGGCGGTCGCGTTGCTGCGCCGGCTGCGCGGGATCGAACGGGTGCTGGTGGTGCTGCCCGCCTCGCTAAAGGCGGAGTGGGAAGATCAGATCAATCGCTTCACCGACTTCTCGGTGACCATCGTGTCCGGCACGCGCCTCGAACGGCTGGCGCAATACGCGGCGCCCGGCATGTTCGTCCTGGTGAATTACGAGCAAGTGCTGATCGACCGGCACGATATCAATCGGATCCTGGCGCCGGATGTGGTGATCCTGGACGAAGCGCAGCGCATCAAGAACTGGCACACCAAGACCGCGGCGGCGGTGAAGGAATTGCGGAGCCCCTATGCCTTCGTGCTGACCGGCACGCCGCTCGAGAACAGAATTGATGAGGTTTATTCGATTGTTCAGTATTTGGATCCGCGGATTCTGGGGCCGCTGTTTCGTTTCAATCGCGATTTCTATGTGCTGGATGAGCGTGGCCGTCCGGCCGACTACAAGGATCTCGCAGCGCTGCGTGAACGCCTGGCGCCGGTCATGTTGCGGCGGCGCAAGGACGAGGTGGAGGAGCAACTCCCCGGGCGGACGGTGGACACGTATTTCGTGGCGATGGCCGAGGAGCAACGGCTGCGATACATGGATTATGAAGCGCCGGCGTCGCGGCTGGTGGCTGCTGCGCGGCGCCGCCCCCTCACCAAGGAGGAATTCGAACGCCTGCAGCGATTGTTCGCCTGCATGCGGATGGTGTGCGACACGCCGTACATCCTCGATCCCAATTGCCGTGTTTCGCCGAAGTTGGACGAGCTGGAGACCGTGCTGGGCGATTTGATGACCGATCCGGCGGCGAAAGTAATCGTGTTCTCGGAATGGGAGCGGATGCTGGAGCTGGTGCGCGAGCTGGTGCAGCGCATGGGGTTCGATTTCGCCTGGCACACCGGATCGGTGCCGCAGGACAAGCGGCGCACCGAAATCCGCCGATTCAAGAACGACCCATCCTGCCGATTGTTCCTGTCCACCGATTCCGGCAGCGTGGGGTTGAATTTGCAGGCCGCGAACGCGGTGGTGAACCTCGACCTGCCGTGGAACCCGGCGCGGCTGGAACAACGCATCGCACGCGCGTGGCGGAAGCATCAGACGCGCGCGGTGACGGTGGTGAATCTGGTGTGCGAGGACTCGATCGAGCATCGCATCATGCACCTGCTCAGCCTGAAGCAGGACCTGGCGGATGGCGTGCTGGACGGGCGCGGCGATGTCTCGGCGCTGAAAATGCCATCCGGGCGCGCGGCGATGGTGGAGCGCATGGCATCGTTCCTGGCGCCCGCTGCGCCGACTGCCGCCGAGCCTGCGCCCGATCCGGCGGCGCGCTTCGTTGCGGGGGTGGCCGCGTTGAACGGGGCGGTGGTGGCCGTAGAGCAACGGCGGCGCGAAGACGGCAGCGTGGTGACGTTGGTGGTGATGGACGATGCGGCCACAGGCGATCTGCCCGGGCGCGTGACGGCGTTCGCAGAGGAAGCGGGGCTGGCGGCGGTTGAATTGGTCGATCGCTCGGCGTGGGCTGCGATCCAGCGTTTGGCCGAAGCGGGCATCATCCGGCTGGGCGAGGCCGAAGTGCTGCACAGTGCCGCCGCGCCGGTTGAATCGCCGGAGACTGCCGCGCGCGCCGCCCGGCTGCGCCGCAACCAGATGGCGGCCGATTGGCTGGATCAGGCCGAGCGCAAGCTGCGGATGGCGGCGCTGCTCGCCGATGGCGGGTTCGGTGCGGAGGCATTGCTGCCGGTCGGGGACGCCACCGCGTTCGCGCTGCGCGGCCTGGCGATCGCGGCGGATCCTGCACTCAATGCCGACTCGATCGATGCGCTGCCGAACACGGAACTGGCGGACCTGCCGCCGGTGCGTGCCGCGCTGCCGCCGGGGACGGTCGCCTGGCTGACGTCGGATGGTATGGCTGGCGCCGGTGCGGATTCGGCGGCGGCACGGGCGGCGACGCAGACGCTGTTGTCATTGGCGCGTGACGCCCTCGCGCGGGCTGGGGCGATGGCCTGACGGGAAAGAGCGGTTTCCGTCGTTGAGCCGCCGTCGTGAAGCGCGTTGCGAGCTATCGGCCTGTCATCATCCGGCCGCGCTCATCGTCATGGTCGCGAAGGCGTGCCATCCACGACTTGTCCTGCCGCGCGCAGCAAAGCTAGGGATGCCGACCTTCGGCGGCATGACGCGAGGAGCCCGGCGGTACGTCATCACTCCCGTCGGTCGGTATGAGATCACAAGCCGCGCAGCACCGCGACGGTTGATTCGACCTCGGGGCGGTGCGTGTAGTCCGGATCGGCTTCAGCGGCGGCGACGATGCCGTCGCGGCGGATGACGATGCGCGCCGGGATCGACAGACGCCAGCTCTCGTCGCCGTTGAAGCGTGGCAGGTCAACGCCGATCTTCTTGTAAACCGCGATCAGCTCGTCCGGCAGGCGAAACGCCAGGCCATAGGCTTCGCCGACCTTGTTGTCCGGATCCGTCAGGATCGGGAAACCCAGCTTCTGCTTCTCCGCGCCCGGGCGCGTGTAGCGCTGCGACTGGGGCGACAGGACGATCAGGCTGGCGCCAAGCGACTTGATCTCGGGGAGGACTGCTTGCAGAGCATCCAGCTCATGCCGGCAGTAGGGTCACCAGAATCCTCGGAACACGCTCACCACGACGGCGCCGGTCGCGAGCAAGCCCGCGAGGGAGAGGGCGGCGTTGTTCTGATCGTTCAGGGTGAAGTCCGGAGCCGGCATGCCGGGTTTGATGACCCGGTCCAGAATGCCGGACTCGCGCAACTGGCGTGTGGCGTTCTGCATCACGGCGTGCATTTCGGGGCCAACGCGCTTCGCGGTGGCCTCGCGCAAGGGTGCCAGTTTTTCCTCGAGGCTCATGGCGCGCTCTTTCTCCTCATGGTCCACATCCAGCGAACGCGCCGATTGGCGTGCCGGGGTGGTTGCCACGGGCGCGACGATCCCCCCGTTGCCCGGGGGTGTCAAATGCGCGGGCCTCGGGCATCGCGGGCGCGGTGGCGAGGACGTCCCGGACACGCCGGCTGTCGCGGTCGTTTACCTTGCCAACCGATGCACGCGGTCGCGGGCGGCGTTCAGATTGTCTTAACCACTGGAACCTAGCTTCTCCGCTTTCATGCCGGGAGGAGCAGGTCATGGATGCGACGGCGGGTCTGCAAGCGCCTGTCGTGACAAGGGGCGGCCGGTCCTTTCGCCTGACCGGCCATGCCCTGGCCGTGGCGGCGGCACGCGAGTTCTGCAGCGGGTTCGAGGAAGGCACACTGCGGTTCTTCGATGCCGTGCTGCCGCGCTGCACGCGGATGGTGGATTTCGGCGCCTATATCGGGCTGACCGCACTATACGCCGCCACGCATGTGGAAACGGTGTTCGCGTTCGAACCGAGTCCGATGAACTATGAGCTGCTGGCCCGCAACGTTGCCGAGAACCCCGACCTGGCGCCGCGCATCCGTCTGTTCCGTCACGGCCTGGGCGTGCGCGACCAGATGGTGACGCTGTATGCGAAGGGGGTGGCGGATTCCGGGTCCTCGATATTCCGGGACGTTGAGCGCGACGGCGTGGTGTCGGCGCGGCCCGATGCGGTGATCCCGCTGCGCGACGCGGCGGTGGTGCTGCGCGAAATCGGGATCGATCGGGGGTCGTTGCTGAAGATCGACATCGAGGGCGCGGAATACGACGTGCTGCGCGCCATCGCGCCGGTGCTGGCCGAGGCGAAGCCGTGGCTGCACGTGTCGTTTCATCCGTTCAATTTGGTGGCGGCGGGGGATGCGTATCAGAACGCGCTGCTGCGGCTGCGGTCGGCGCTGACGGTGGCGGAGGCGCTGGCGTCGTATCGGTTCATGCATCTGTATGCCGATGAGGCGTGGTGCACGATCGGCCCGGCGGAGCGAATGGATTTTCTGCGGCACTACTTGCTGAGCGCGAAGCCGGTGCCGCGGATTGCCACGCCGCAGTATGGGTTCGTGCATGGGATTGCGTTTTCGGATGAGGCGCTGCCGCCGGGGGCGTGATTCGGAGGGGCTGAATTTGGACGGTGCGGCGTCGGACAATTGCTATCCGTGGCCCTCCGTTCGTCCTCCGTGATAAAAATAACAGCCCGACGTGCCGGAGAACGGTCGAGAGGTGAACGTGGCGCTGCGTCGGGTCTTGCTGGCAATCGATGAAAAATGCCCTATAATCGTCTAGCGGAGAAGGTCAATGGATACGGTTGAGGTTACCTTTCATCTCGAAAAGCCGGTTGCCGAGCGTCTGCGCGATCCGGGTGAGCTTGCGCGATACGAGGCGTTTCTTGGGCTTGTCGCAAATGCCACGACCGAGGCAGAAGTCGCAGACGCGGTTGCGCTGTTCGCTGGATCGCCGGGAATGCGCCAGCGGAACCTGATGGCGGCATTTGCAGACGCCCGCCGAGTCGCGGCAGAGGCTGGTTTGACCGCAGAAGAGGTTGACGAGGAGTTGGAGGCCTGGAAACGCGAACACCGTTCGTAGGCATGATGCCGTCGTGGTAGCGGCGGAGAGTGCCGCTCATGGCCGGTGAATCCCCTCTGTTCGTCGTCGATGTCAGCTCCATCGTTCGCGCTGCACTGACGGATGATTCGGCAGCAGCCGAATTGATCGCCACACTTCTTGAGCGCGGCCTTATCGTTTCCAGTCCGGCAATTCTTGATGAATTGGATGATGTGCTCAGGCGCCCTAAATTTCGCCGATGGCGATCTGAAGCATCGATGCGGGCTTTCACCACCCGAGTGCGTGCCTCAGTGCGGTTGATCGTGCCGGAGTTGGCTGTGCAGGACTGTCGTGACCCCTCGGATGATAAGTATCTTGAGGTGGCGTGGGCTGTGTTGGCTCAAAGTGAAGCGCGAGTTTCAGTGACGATCGTCTCAGACGACCAGGATTTGCTGGTGCTGGATCCCTGGCGTGATAGAATCCGAATTCTTAAGCCCGAGGCGGCGCAGGCATTTATACGGGAGAGCGGAGGGCAGTGATAGAAGCTGGTGCCGAGGTTATGGGCAAGCAATCTCTACTCTGCTCTTGGTGACCTCTCAACGACATTGAGCCATAAGGTGGCCGTGACAGAAATCCCAGCGTAGGAAACATTGTAGCAACACGGTAGCCACGCACCTACCGTAGCGAGGGCTTCAGGCACACGCCGCCATGTTCGGCAGCGCCGGCAAAGCTTGCTGCCGTCCAGCAGTACCAGCCGCCGAAACGATTCCCAGGTTTCTTCTCGGCGTCCATCCGAATTCATAACAATATCAGGATGCCAATGTTGCAACGTCAAGTGCCGGAATAATAGCGCCCTCAACTCCCGGAGAGCGCCCTCACCCGCCCCCGTCAATCGTCAGCACCGTCCCCGTCGTGTACCCCGACTTCGCACTGGCAAGAAAAGCCACCGCATTTCCGATCTCCTCCGGCGTCGCCGGACGGCCGAACGGCATGCCTTTGGTCAGCTCCGGCCACCGCTCCGGATCGCCCAGCGTCTTCGCCGCGGTGTCGCGTTGCAGCATGATCAGCCGCTCGGTTGACACCGGCCCGGGATTGATCCCCACCACCCGCAGCCCATCCGCCGGAGCGCCCTTGCCCAGTGCGCGGGTGAACGCCATCAGCGACGCATTCCCTGCCGCCCCCGCGATATAGCCGGGCGGGAATTTCTCGCCCGCCGAGCCGATCACATTCACAATCACCCCGGCGCCGCGCGCCTTCATCGCCGCATAGACGATCCGGCAGAACGAGATGTAGCCGAACACCTTCAAATCCCACGCCGTGCGCCAGCGCGCATCATCGACGCTCAGCACGTCCCCCGGCGGAATGGCGCC
>Ga0335072_10005667_pt1 | contig 18374 bp, 16 predicted proteins | sample Lox_Sample_21_FD_206725 | JGI IMG/M metagenome (GOLD analysis project Ga0335072, IMG submission 206725) | Soil microbial communities from Loxahatchee National Wildlife Refuge, Florida, United States - Lox_Sample_2.1 | ecosystem: Environmental > Terrestrial > Soil > Wetlands | place: USA... | reverse complement strand
TCCCGGGTCAGGGAGACCAGCAATGCCGTCCAGCGGAATTTCGAGGCGCGACTTGACGACGCGCTCAGGACCCTAGAGGCGGCGGCGAGCCGGTATGTGCGGCAGCAGGTTCGGCTACTGCAGGCTCTGAAGACAATGCGGGGCGCTGCCGGGTTGTGGATTCGCAGTGACGAGGTGCATGAGGTCCTTAAGAGGGCATCGCTAGAGGATCTAGCGGCGCTGTGGGACGGTATCGCGTTCGATGAGCCCCCCTACTGGCTCGATCCGGCAAGTGTCATGAAGGCCGTCAACGATCTCACGTTTACTCAAGAGGAAGAAGCGGTCCCGGAACCGTCAGGAGGCGGCGACGTCAGCGAGTTCTCTTTTGAGGACACTCTTCGTGCTCTGGCGGAGCAGCTTCTCGAGGGCAGGGACGAGACTGATCTGACCGAGTTCTTGCTCGGCCGCCCATGGCCATCTCCTGCCGTGGCCCTGATGCAGTTGTCCGCGCTCGCTGGCCTGGAACTAGGTTATGACCTGGCCTACCACGATGTGGTCTCCATACGCGACGAGGGGATGCACACCCGCCTAGCGACGAAGGTCGTGCTACGCCGAGTCTTGCCCACTGTCTCAGGTGCAGCGACAGGGAGGAGTGCGGTTTGACTGGCACCACGTCACCGGATGTGCAGCTTGCCCTTCTTAGGCACCATGGCACGGTCAGCGCCGAAGGCAAGCCGGTCAGGGCGATGGAGAACTCCGCGGAAGCTGCCGGGCGGCACATCCATGCTGCGGAAGGCCCAGACGGGGACGCGCTTCTGGTACTCGGCTGGCGCGGCCATGAACCGGGACGGGGAAGCCAGCCGCGGATCACCCGAAGGCAGCTCACGATGGGGCAGGTCAAGTTCCTCGTCGTATGCGCGGCCCTCCTCTCTGACAGGCAGCCTGCGCGGGCAGCCGTGCCCTTTGCCGAGATCACGACTGCGCTTGAGCGACTGACAGGGAGGTCGGCTACGGGGACAGCCGGGCCGGCAGCCGACACTTTGACACGCGCCGGGCTGCTCGCCTGGTCTGGCCGCGACATGGTCCTGGGGCCTGCCACTCTCGTTTGGGACGCCCAGACAAGGGACACGATCGCCGTTGCCGTCCGGAGGCTTCACGAGCACCCGGGTTGGAGGGACAGGATTTCATGACCCATGAAGCACCCGACGACGCGCTGGTCATGGAAACAGTTCAGGCGCTGGAAGCGGCAAGCTCGCCCCTGCGGCCCCGGGAATGGTACGCCTTGGCCGATGCCCGGCTGCGCGAGATGGTCGAGGCCCGGCTTCAGGCGATCGGCCGGCAACTTATCGAGGTCAGCGAGCAAGGCGCGAGATCCGGCGGGTTCCTGACCGGCTGGTCCGACGCGGCCGCCCCGGTAATCGCGGCGCGGCGCGCAGGGCTGCAGGTCAACGATCTCGCGGTCCTTAGCATCATCTACCTGCACAGCCATGTGCTGGGAACGCTCCTCGGCGAGCAAACCGTCCCCCTAGACGCCCAACTCGCTGCTCACGAGGGGCCAGACGGCAGAGACATCATCAGCGCCGGCGATCTCGAAGAGTGCCTGCAGAGGCTCCGCTCGCGTGAGCTGATCGACCGCGCCAAAAGCCCTGACCCGGCCCTCCTACGGTTGTCCGCCTCCCAACAGCGCCGGCTCGACGACAGCCTGGTGCTCCTGTGCCGCCCCAACAGCCTCCTAGCACTGCAGATACGGCAGGACAGAGCGCGGCTCGAACGTCCGGAGGCAGCCCGCTAGTGTTCGCGTCCCGGCTCCCTCTGCAGGTGGCAGATCTCGGCGTAGTCGGGAATCGCTGCCTGCGCGCCTTCCAGATGATCCGGATCGGCCGTCACCCTTCCTCCGTGTTCCTGCTGCCCCGCGGTGGCATCTGGCTCGTATCAGGCAGGGGGCCAGGTGCGGGGTCCAACGGGGTCGGCAAGACCGTCCTGCTGGCAGCGCTCACGCTGCTGAACGGAGATCCGCAATGGCGCGGCGAAGCTGGCGTGGGACCGAACGCGGTGCGGCTGCTCTTCGACCGCAAGCGCGCGAAGGTTGGAGGCACCAGACACGCGGATGCTGCTCGCGGTTACCTGATCGGCGTCTACCTTGACGGCCCGCGCCCGGATGACGCCATCACGGTCGTGATGCGCATCCAGCGTTACGATTCCCGCTACGTGCAAGTGCGCTGGGGAAACGGTGTTCTCCTGGCAGAAGGACAGACAGAAGAAGACCGTGTGAAAGCCGCCGACGCGCTCTGGGAGAGCATGCGGGCCGGCGAGCAACTAGGACCAAAGGGCTACGCAGAGGCCCTGTTCGGCTCCTCACCGCGCTGCCTCGCCTACATACGAGCCCGGGGAAGTGAAGACAACCAGGACACCGGCCTATTGGCGCTGGGGCAGCGCCAGTTCCGCCCAGCCGACCTGGCCAGCCACATCATCGCCCTGTCCGGGAACCAGCAGGCCGTCAACGACGAACGGAAGTACCGTCAGGACCTTGCCGAGGAGAAGCTGTTCCTGACCACGCTGAGAAACGAGGACGCCGATCTCAGCAGCAAGGAGGGCCACCAGCTTGCCGACATCGCCGCCCGGAAAAAGTCTCGCGTCTATATCGACACGGCAGCAGACCAGTGGCAGGGTTTCCTCAGCGTCGGAGCCGTGCTCGAGCAACACCGGGAAGACGACCTCCGGAAGTCGATACGCCAGATGGAAGCAGAGATCCTGGAAAAGGAGAAGGAGCTAGCGGCCAGAGAACGCGAACTAAGCATGTTCCCGTCCACGGACCAGCTCGCCCAACAGCACGCGCACTACTATCGCCTGGCCGAGAAAGCCGAAGCCGTGCCCACCGGCCTAACGCTGGAACAAGGCGAAAAACAACTCAGGCAACGGCAGCTGAACGGGCAGCGCGACGGGCTGGAAGCCCGGGCTCACCACGCCATGGGGCTCACGCTTGCCGAGGCCGGGCAGAGGCTGCAGGAGGCCGCGAAGAGCGAGGCAGACGCCATCGCCCAGGCAACCCGCCAGGAAGAGCGCTTCAGCATCACGCGGCAGGAACTGGAGCAGATCCGGGTAGGCAGGGAAGGAGAGGTGGGCAAGGTCCTCGCTGCACTGGAGCACGCGGGGGTGAGCGCCAGGCGGCTCACCGACCTCATAACGCTGGACGGCCAGGGTGAGGTCCGGGCAGTGTGGGAGGCACGGCTGAGCCCGGTCGCGGACGCAGTGGTCATTTCCGCGAGCCTCCCGGAAGCGGCAGAAGCGGCCAGGCAGGTGCTGGCGCAGCATCCTGGCGTTCCCGCGCTGCTGCTGGAGCAGGATTCGGGCGCTCTCCCGTTGACATCCCCCGCAGATGGAGGGCCACTGGACGCCCTGCTGCGGACACTGGCAGCACGGATGCCGGGAGCCTCATCCGTCTCGGTATTTGACGAGCAGCTCGGCCTGCACATCTGGGGCGGCTTCGACGTGCCGCTCACCGACCGCCCGGGCGCGATCCTGGCGGCGGAACGGCGCGCCGAGGAGCGCCGCCTGAAGTGGGAGGCTGCGGACAATGAGAGCACGGCAGCCATCAGGAGGCGGGAGGCTGCGGAACGCGCCGTGGACGGCGCCCGTGCGGCAGCCCAGCTCAAGGCGGACGACGAGGAGGCAGCGCGGGTCACCGGCCGTCTCGCTGAGATCTCCGCAGCAATCCCAGCCGCGCTAGAGACTGCGCGCGATGCCCGCGATGCCGAGGCCGAAGCCAAGCGCGCGCTTGATGAGCACGGCGAGCGACGGACGGCGCTCGTCAGAGCCATCAACGACCTGAGAACTGACGCCCTAGACAGTCTTTCCGTAAAGCGGCTCGGCGTGGCTGAGGCGCGCACTCGCGCGGCCAGCCAGTCTGAAAACGCACGCCGGTGGAGGCAGAACGCGGGGATCACCAACGCCCCCGAGGCGGAAGCTCAACTTGCGGAGGCGGGGATCGAGGCCGATGAGCGCAGCCGCGATGCCTTGCAGCACGACGCGTCCTCGTCGCTCCGCCGGGCCATCGAATGCGTCGTGTCGGCGCAGGCCGACACCCCCCAAGACGGGGAAACGGGACAAACCAGGTTCGGCGACCCTGACAGCCACATCGCGAACCTGACTGCCGGAGTCACCGCGATGCATCGCTGGTGCAGCAGTCACAAGACCGCGGCGGAAGCCAGCCTGCCGTTCGCGGCTGTAGTCAATCCCCTGACCGACTGGCTGGACTGGTTCGGCGAAAACGACGCAGCCGACGAGCGAGACATCCACGAGCGCCGGAAGGGACGGGCCGACAGAATCACGGCCCGCGAAAGGCAGTCCGAGCAGACGCGCCTGTGGCTGGAAACCTCACGTGACCTTCAGGTTCAGCTGGTCACGAATGCAATCAAGAACGCCGAAGAACAGCTGAACAACCTGCTTAGCATGGCGGGCCGCGACCGGGTGGCGCTCCGCTCCACTCATGTCGATCTCGGGGATCCGGATCTGCCGCTCAGGTGGGAGGTCCGCCCGGAATGGATCCTCCCGGAAGGAGACGCCGTCGAGTACGAAGCCTCGCCGAACACGGCCGAGCTCATCATCCTCCACACCCTGCTGGCCGTCTCTTCCATGGTGTCCGCGCCCCAGCCGCAAGGCCGCATGATCGTCGTTGACGAATCCGGGAACAACCTGGACGGCGGCAACCTTCGCAGGCTGGCTGGAATCCTTGAGCAAGTCGCCACGCAGTATGGGCTGACCGTCATCCTGGCCTGCCAAGACGTCTACGCGCACCTCATCGCCCCGCACACGGGGAGCGTAGTCAAGCTCCTGCGCCTAGGCGCCAGCGACGTGCTCAATGCGAATCCCGTAGTCGTCCACGGACCCGACGAGCCGGAAATAGTCAGGCTCTTCGCTCCGTACCTGACCTAGGCAACGGAGAGGGCATGGGCCAGAGGACGGTCATAGCCGCGCAGGCAATAGAGATTCCCGGGCTTCCCGGACGCCTTGAGGCCTTTCCGGTGTATCGCGTTACCGAGCGTGCCAGCGGCAGCGACAAGTACGAGCGCATCCGCCTCCACGTCGAGAGTGCCCTGCGGCCATCTGCCGTGCAACGGGAAGCAGCACTCCGAGAACTCCCGGAAGAGACGCGCGCCTGGCTGCTCAAGGAGAACACCCGCAAGGCAGCCACCATCGTGAAGCGGCTGAAGGATCAGGCGGTCCAACTCACGTACGACTGGTGCTCCCATGGCCTTCTCTCATTCGAGGCGGAGCCGCCGGGAAGACCTGGCGCCGGCCATGGGCCACTGCTGGGATGGACTCTGGCCGAGGATGTCGCCGCGTTTGCCGAGCGAGGCAGGCAGGACGCTCTACGCGAGAACGAGACCCTGCAAGACGAAGCCCAGCGGCTTGCCGCTGCACTGGCCCCGCACCCAGTGGGCAACCTCCTGGCTGTTCCCTCACGCCTTGGCATGCCCGCACTCGGGCGCCTGATCGCCGTGGGCCGGCAAGTCCTGTCCCAGGACAGCACGGCCCCCGGGGAGGGCACAGTACTCCGTCGGCTGACCGGGGATGAGCAACTGATCTACCTGCTGGCGAGGAAGGATGGCAAGGACTACAGACCCGAGCATGAACTCTCACCCGGTGCAGGCGGGCAGGCGATCGTGTTCAAGGCAACGCACAAGATTACCGGTACTCCTGTCGTCATCAAGCGCCCCAGAAAGCGTGACGAAGACTCTCTTATACGCGTGCTCCGGGAAATCGAGGCCATGGCCAGGTTCGGAGGCCACCGCAATATCGTCCCGGTCCTGGACGCGAGCGCGGATGGCACCTGGTTCGTGATGCCGCTTGCCGAAGCCACGGCCGGTGATCACAGAGCAGAGCTGCGCGACGGGCAGCAGCTGCGCGACCTAGTCATGGCTATGATCGCAGGCCTTCGTGCTCCGCACGAAGAGGGATGGATTCACCGGGACCTCAAACCGGAGAACATCCTCAGGCTCAACGGCCAGTGGGCAGTAGCAGACTGGGGCATCGGAAAGCGCCCGCGCGGCAAGACGAGCACCCCTGGACGAACGCATGCGGGCAGCCTCTACGGGACCGAAGGCTACGCAGCCCCCGAAGCATCGCTCAACGCCCACGACGTCGGTCGGCCAGCAGACATCTACAGCATCGGCCGGATCATCGGAAGCATCCTGACCGGAACGGAGCCTCAGCCGAACATCCCGCTTCTGCCCGACCACCCCGGCTGGAGAGAAATCGTGGAAAAAACCACACAGCAAGACCCCCATCGCAGGCCGGCGACACTCGACGAGCTGCAGAGCCTGCTCGAACGCTCCCTCGGCCCCGGACCATCAGAAGGCCGCCCATGACCCGCATCGCCCTCGAGCCGTTCTACCTCCACCGGGAACAGGTCACCGCCCTGCTAGGACCGACGCAAGCAGCTGGTCCCCGCCAGCACGATGACGGCGCCTGGTCGACCCCGTATGCGCTGGCGGCTGCACTCGCGGAAGCACTGCCGCATCTCGGAATCGGAGAGCTGCAACTCGCGGCCCAGTCAGACGCCGTGCGGCCCGGAATGGTGACCGGCATTGAGCAGGACTTCGATTTCCGACGAGCCAAAGAGCGCGACCAGCCGGGCGACCAGCCCATTGACTTCCGCGGTCTCCTCAGTACCGATCCCGACATAACCGTCTACGGTACGCTCAACGCCGGCAGGCTGGCTGCGGCCTCGTCGGCCGGAAACGTTGCTGGCCGCAATCACGTGTACATCATCGGAACCGTGACTTCCATCGACAAGGACAGTATCCGGCTGCGACCCGCGTTCGCCGGCATCCGCTCGTACGTTGAGGATGACCATGCCGCCCTTTTCGGCACCAGCGAGCCACGCCGCGTGCTCCCGAGCCAGATCGACCAGTTCCAGCTTGTCGATTTCGCTGGCCCATGCCCGGATTCGGACCTGAAAAGGCTAGCGAGCACGCCGGAGGATCTCGTAAAGCACGCCATTGCCTCCCTGCTCGGGGAGCCGTTCGTCCCCAAGGACTGGGGCGGTGAGCGATCTGACCTCTACAGCTCCAGGATGTTCGTCCGCGGCAGCCAGGTATCGAGTGCCTGGCTGCTCAAGGGACCCGGGACCAAGGGGCCGATGACCGTTAGGTCACTTGGCAGCAGGGGCGACCAGATTGTCCGGCTCTTCAGCGAGCCAGCTGATGTCCTGGTCATCCAGCACTACCGGGAGATCACCACCCCGGTGATCAGCATGATGGAAGCGCATGCCCATGACTCCCGAAACCCTCGCCGGTTCATGGTCCTTGACGGCGCCGACACCGCCAGAATCCTCCGGGCGCAGGGCGCCTTCTCAACCTGACGCAAGGTCGGACGCAGCAGGCAGTAAGACCGCGAGCTTCAACTGGCCACACTTCTCCATGCAACGGAGCACAGATGAGCACCCCGATCGAGACCGCCATCGCGCGCGCCGACGAGCTCGCTCGCGTCATGATCGACGAGTACGTCGGCTGGCGCGGCAAGCTCGCCTACGGCCCGGAACTCCATGCGATGTACATGGACACGTTCGCCTTCGTGAACTTCCGCGTCGAGACCGCCGACACCTGCCTGCTGCTCATCCGGAACGGCCGGGTCGCCGACTCCCTCGGCCTGTGCCGGTCGCTACTGGAGAACCACCTGCTGTTCATGCTGATGTGCCGCGGCACCAAGCTCTTCAAGCTGGAAGACCTAACCACCCTCACCGACGGTCAGTTCAAGCAGCGCCTCGCCGAGAAAAAGGCTGAACTAGCCGAACTGCAGTCAATCGGCAAGACATCGTGCCTCGCCGTCGAGAAGTATCCCAAGGCAAAGCGCCACCTGATGTACGTCTTCCACGGCTACAAGAGCCCGGATCCCGAACTGCCAGACTTCATGATCCCCGAGCACTACTTCCACTTCCGCCAGTTCCGCCCGGAATCCTTGCGCCTCAACGACGACAACTACTTCCAGTTCGCCCAGCCGAGCACCGAGACCAAGAAGAAAGTCCGAGGCCATCAGGGGGATCAGCAGGCAAAGTACCGCTTCTACCTGTCCTACGACGCCCTGCTGCAGTGCCTTGAACTCAATGGCCTAGCCGGCAAAGCCGCGCTTGCACGCATCGAGGCGCACTACACCTTCCTAGGCCGATTCCTCCACCCGACCCACGACGCGGCCCGCGGCCTTCGCGAGCAGCCCAGCAACCACGATGGCAAGACGCACATCGGGCTCGGCCAGCCCTACGCCCAGGCCGCCATCCTGCTCGCCCATATCTACGTCTGCTATCTTCTGGCTGCGACACTCGACGAAGCCGCCACTCTCTTCGAGCAGGCACCGAGCAAGTACATGGCCGCCCCCGGCACCACCCGCCTGCGCGCCGCGACCAAGCGCGTACCGGTGGAGTTCGCTTACTTCTGGTTTCTGTTCAACGACCCGCCCCTATACGACCGCTTCCTGTACGGGATCCACCACGCGTCGGACGACCAGCTTGCGAAATGGGACGGCTACGAGAACGTCCCGCCCGACCACGTGGAATTCCACCAGTACATCTACAGCCACTTTAAGGACGGGCTGAACGGATGGTCGAACCACAGGGTCGGCCAGTACCGCTCCCCGCTCGCCTAGTACCTGGCAGGCGACCGGCCGGATCGGCCTGTCGCCTCGTCAGACAGACTCAGCGCTGTCGGGATAATGTCGCAGTGTGCGATGCCTCCTGATGAGCCCATCCGGCTCAGACCTTTCGGTCTTGCGCGTCGTCTTGGCTGAGCAAGCGGTCGATATCGAGTCGACCAGCGATGTCGGTGCGGGCGTCGCGTTGGCGGGAGTGTCACTGGCTCAGTACGACTTTGCTGTCGCGGTGATCCCCGCTGATCATGAAGGACACGAGGCGAGCCTGCCGGCGATTTACATCGAGATTGGCGTGGTCGTGGCCCGTGGCCTACCGCTGCTGGTTGTCGCGGGGCCGTCCATCCCGGCCTCGCCGGCGCTGGCTGGCGCGACGACGATCGTCATGACGCAGCTGGGCAATGAAGAAGCGCTGCGCCTGCATCTCGGCGTATTCCTTCGGCAGATGCTGTCCGCGCCGCGGTCGGAGCAGTCCGCACGCTTGTCCGCCTCGCCGGTTCCCTCAGTTCCGGTGGCCTATGCGCTTCGTCTGCAGGCTGCCCGCGGGACGTCCGAGGGCCTGAGGGGGGCGGAGTTCGAACGGTTTGTGGGCGACCTCCTGCGCGAGGCTGGGGCGCAGGCCGAAGAGCGTTCTTCTTGGGAATCTGACGGGGGCATCGATATCGCTGCCTTCGTCCCTGGAGAAGAGCAGCTTCTGGGTGCCGTCGTTATCCAGGTCAAGAGCGGGACTCTCACGAGCAGCGCTCTGGAGGCAGCCCAGCAAGGACTTTCCAAGTACGTGCTGCAGGCCGGGGCGGGCCTCGGTCTACTGGTTTATGACCAGATAGCGCCAGGCGCGAGGAAAGTACCCTCTGCTCCGCAGGTATTCAGCCTGGGAATTGACCAGTTGCTGGTCGAGCTTGAAACTAAGCCCCTGAGCACAGTCCTGACCCACGGTCGCAACCGCGCAGTGCACGGAGCGTGACATGGGGTTGGACCCAGAGACTGTGCGTAGCTACCTCAATGCGGCGGCGGCAGAGTCGACGGCCGATGCCCAGGGGAAGGCCTATGAGGCGCTCGCGGTGCATCTCTTCGAGGCGATACCAGGCTGTTTCGCAGAACGGGACATCATCAGCTTTTTCGGCGCGGAGCAGATCGACATTGCCGTCGGCAACCCCCGGCTGCCAGAGGGGCTGCCGTTGCTGCCCACCGTGCTACTGGTTGAGTGCAAAGACTGGGCCCGGCCCGTAGATAGCAAGACGGTCGGATACTTCATCAATATCCTCGCCGGCCGGAGCGTCGAAGCCGGGATTCTGATTGCCGCGAACGGCATAACAGGCGACCCTGAGGAACTGAGCCGCGCCCATGCCCTTGGCGTATCGGCCGTAGCCCGCGGGATCAAGCTACTGATCATGACCACGGCAGAGATCCAGAACCTGACCTGTACGACCGACTTGACCGAGCTGCTCAACCGCCGCTACCTGCGCGCCATCGCTAGTGGCGGCCTCGGCACACCGCCTTCCGCATAGAGCCTGACCAGAGACTTTGCACGACGCGACATAAAAAGGAGCAGGCCCGGTTCAGGTGGGCTCCTCCGGGGGCTGATGGCTGGTCGGAGCCTGCCCCAGGCGCATCAGCCTGAGTGTCGGCGACGGCTCAATACTGATCACTTAACGGCGGTTGAAAGTCGACCCCCTCTGGGGATCTTCTGGCTCGGTGGTGGGCCGGGGGGAGAGGGAGTGCTGACAGTGGAGGACTGGGCTGAGATCCGCAGGCTGCACCGGGCGGAGGGGATGGCGATCAAGGCGATCGCCCGGCACCTGGGGATCTCGAGGAACACGGTGCGGGGCGCTCTGGCGAGCGACGCCCCGCCGAAGTACCACAGGAAGCCGGCGGGGTCCGCGGTCGACGCGTTCGAGCCGCGGATCCGGGAGCTGCTGCAGGAGTTCCCGGCGATGCCGGCGACGGTGATCGCGGAGCGGATCGGGTGGGAGCGGGGCCTGACGATCTTGAAGGACCGGGTCCGGGAGCTGCGGCCGGCATACGCGCCGCCGGACCCGGCGAGCCGCACCGCCTACGATCCGGGCGAGGTGGCGCAGTGCGACTTCTGGTTCCCGCCGGTGACCGTGCCGGCGGGGTTCGGGCAGGAGCGCGGGGCGGCGCGGCTGCCGGTGCTGACGATGGTCTGCGGCTACTCGCGGTGGCTGTCGGCGGTGCTGGTCCCCACGCGCCACGCGCAGGACCTGTTCGCGGGCTGGTGGCAGCTCATCTCCCAGCTGGGGGCGGTGCCGCGGGCGCTGGTCTGGGACGGCGAGGGCGCCATCGGCCGCTGGCGGGCCGGCAGGCCCGAGCTGACGGCGGAGTGCCAGGCGTTCCGCGGGACCCTCGGGGCGAGGGTGATCATCTGCCGTCCCGCCGACCCGGAGGCCAAGGGCCTGGTGGAACGCGCCAACGGCTACCTGGAGACCTCGTTCCTGCCCGGCCGGCGATTCGCGTCCCCGGGCGACTTCAACGCGCAGCTCTCGGAGTGGACCGCGACGGTCAACGGCCGGGTGCGGCGGGCGCTGGGCTGCGCCCCGGCCGACCGGATCGCCGCCGACCGGGCCGCGATGCTCGCGTTGCCGCCGGTGGCGCCGGAGACCGGGTGGCGGTCGTCGCTGCGGCTGCCCCGCGACCATTACGTCCGCCTGGACGCCAACGACTACTCGGTCCACCCGGCGGTGATCGGCCGGCGCATCGAGGTGATCGCCGGGCTGGACCGGGTGCGGGCCTTCTGCGGCGGGCAGCCGGTCGCCGATCACGAGCGCGCGTGGGCCCGGCACCAGGTCATCACCGACCCCGAGCACAAGGCCGCGGCCGCCGGGCTGCGCCGGCAGCGGGTCGGGCTGCTGCGCCCTGCCCCGGAGCCCGAGGTCGAGCAGCGGTCCTTGTCCGTCTACGACGCGCTGGCCGGCGACGACGGCGAGGGGGCCGCCTGATGCCCGCCGCGAAGAAGGCCCGCGACCTGGACGCCGAGATCGCGTTCCTGACCCGGGCGCTGAAGGCGCCCACCCTGCGGGAGTCCGCGGGCAGGCTCGCCGAGCGGGCCCGGAACGAGACCTGGTCGCACGAGGAGTTCCTCGTCGCCTGCCTGCAGCGGGAGGTCGCCGCCCGCGACGCCCACGGCGGCGAGGGCCGCATCCGGGCCGCCCGGTTCCCGGCCCGCAAGAGCCTGGAGGAGTTCGACTTCGACCACGCCCGCGGCCTCAAAAGGGACCTGATCGCCCACCTGGGCACGCTGGACTTCATCGCCGAGAAGGGCAACATCGTGTTCCTCGGCCCGCCCGGCACCGGCAAGACCCACCTGGCGACGGGGATCGCGATCCGCGCCTGCCAGGCCGGGCACCGCGTCGCGTTCGCGACCGCGTCGCAGTGGGTCGACCGGCTCGCCGCCGCCCACACGGCCGGGACCCTGCAGGCCGAGCTCGCGCGGCTGGCCCGCTACCCGCTCCTGGTCATCGACGAGGTCGGCTACATCCCGTTCGAGCCCGAGGCCGCCAACTTGTTCTTCCAGCTGGTGTCCGGCCGCTACGAGAGAGCCAGCCTGATCGTGACCTCGAACAAGCCGTTCGGCAAAGCGCACATGTTCCGGCGAACCTGTGTCTGGCGCTGCCTGAACAGCACAGGTTCAAGCGGGGTGAGCAAGCCGCTGGGGATCCGACGCCGGATCGGCTGCGGACGAGCCTCGCTATGAGGAGTCGCTGTCGTGGAGCGCCGCGCTATGCGGGGCGGAGAACGGGATCGAGCTCGGCCAGGATACCGAGTAGCTGACGAGCCCCCTGGGAGAGGCTGTCATCGCTGTCCCGCACCAGCTCCTCCACGAGTTGCGCTGCGTCGTCACGGTCGGATGAGAAGATGCCGAATACATCGACGATTGCGGTGTGGATCCAATCGCCGTGATTCGAGTCGGCGGCTGCCAGCGCGGAGGCGATTATCGCCAACCCAGCCCTGTCCTTTCGCCGAAGGAGGGCTTCCGCGGTCGCCCGGGTGACGAAGGTGTCATCTGGGTCGAGCACGAGCTCGAGCAGCGGTCCGACAGCCTTCTGCATCTCGGCAAGGCATGCCAGGCCGCGACCTGCATCAGCCCGGTCACGGTAGTCACGGCTTCGCCCAAGCGCGCTGAGTGCCACTACAGACGCATACCGCAGATCATTGTCCACCTGCTTGCCTGTCCCTTCCGTGATCTTCGGCCAAAGTACCATCGAGGCATTACGGTCAACTGGTCGAGAATAGGATCGCGATCCCGTGTTTCGCGGCTGCTGCAGCTCGACAGTTCAGAGCGTTGGCAGACGTCCCGCATCGACGTGGTCGGCGAGGTAGTACATGACGCTCTCGGGCTTCATGCCGAACGCGGCGGCGACGAGCTTGGGGTCGATCGTGTTGACCAGGTCCGCGAGGCGGGTGCAGCGCAGTTCCCGGGGCGGGACGCCGCAGCCGTCGAGGAGATGGCTGATATATGCGGTGGAGGCCGGCGACCGTCCGGCCTTGGTGCCCTTCGTGACGATCACGTGCGGGTTCGCGGTCCGCTGGGTCTCGCGGTGGCCCAGGCAGCGCTGCAGGACCTGCCAGCTCGCCGGGTCGAGCGGCACCGGCAGGGGACGGCTGCCGAGTTCTGCCGTTCGCGCTGCCTGGTCGATGTCGCTCACGCGCAGGTGCCGGACCTCGTCGCTGGAAGCGCCGTGGAGCAGCGAGAGGATCCCGAGCAGCGCTTCGTGCGGGTGAGCGTCACGGCTCGTCGTCCAGTGGCGGAACAGCTCGCGCTGCTCCTTCAGGAGGAGGGTCTGGCCGGTGAACCCGCGGGGGTCGCGGGCGGTCAGGCCCCGGGTGGGATCGGCGAGGATGATCTTGCGGCTGCGGGCGAAGCGGAAGAACTGCCGCAGCACGGTCAGCCGACGCTTCCGCGCGCGGGGCAGGGTGGCGAGGAACGCCTCGATGTCGTGCACGTCGGCCAGTGCCCAGTCCTGCTTGCCCCGCTCGCCGGCGAGGAACAGCGCAAGGTCCCGCATGGTCGCCAGGGCCGCCTCAATGGTGTGGTCGCTCCTGGGCCTGGTGCCGGCCCGGCGGGCGCGCTCGCGGGCCGCGAGCATCCAGGAGGCGAACCCGTCCACGGCCGGGCGCAGCGGTCCGGGAGCGGCGCCGACACGGCGCCGCCGCCGCCCGGCGGCCAGCTGCCCCGCGTGGTCGGTGGGCAGGGCGAGCCCGTGCTCGGTGAAGAACATCTCCAGGCTGCGCGCCAGCGACCCCATCGACCGGCCCTGCCAGCGGGCCCGCTCCAGCAGCCCCTGCGGGTGGGCGGGCTGCCCGTCCTCGTCGAGCAGGCGGCCAAGGGCGGTGATCAGCTGGCAGGCACGGGCCGGCGAGTAGGCCCCGGCCAGGTGGGCGATGAACCCGTCCAGCCAGTCCGGCGGGCTGGCCAGCCGGGCTGCCAGGCCCGCGCCGGCGGTGAAGGCCCGGTCCGGGCGGCGCTGAAAGCAGGCCGAGCACATCCCCAGCCCCGCGTGCCGCCGGAACTGCCCGCACTGAGTGCACTCGCGGGGCGGGTCTTTCTGCTGACGGGGCCGGGAACACGGGCCGCACCAGCCGGTCGCCTCGCGCAGCAGCCCTGGCCGGCCGCATCGCGGGCAGTCCCGCTTGGCGGCCTCCTGACGGGCCTTGCGCCGGCAGTCCCGGCACAAGGTGTCCTCGCTGCGGCGGACCGGGTGGCCGCACTGGGCGCAGCACCGCGAGCAGACGATGCACCGGCCGGTCTCCTCCTGCAGGACCCGCTGCTTCCCGCAGCCTGGGCACTCCGCCTTCGCCGCTGCACCGCGGACCTTCGCCTCGCACCGGCAGCAGCGCTCGCGGCCGATGATCCCGACCGGGGCGCCGCAGCCGGCGCAGTCCCGCTGCTTCTTGCCCATGCCCGGCTCAGACCGGCGGCAGGGACCGGCCGCGGGCCGACACCGCCTTCACCGGCGCGGGCTGGGCCTTCGCGGGAACGGCGGGCTGCTCGACCGGGGTGGTGTCGACGTCGAACAGGTCGTTGGGGGTGCAGTCCAGGGCGGTGCACAGCGCGGCGAGGGTCGAGAGCTTCACCTGGGACGGCTCCTTGGTGAATAGCGCCGACACCGACGCGGCCGACATCTCCAGGCCGGCCTTGTCGGCCAGCAGCCGCCGCAGCTGGCTGCCGGTCCACACCTCACGCTGCGCCGCGGCCATCCGCAGCTTCCACCGGATGTTCACTCCGGCCCCTCCCCGGCGATCTCGCCCAGCGCGCCGGCTATCGCGCGCCGGTAGGCATCCTCGATGAACGTGGCCGAGGGCCGGACATACCGCATCGTCGAGCTGACCGTCCAGTGACCGAGCAACTGCTGGATCGCCACCAGGTCCACGCCCCGCTCGTAATTATGGGTCGCGCACGCCCGCCGCATCGCGTGCGGGCTGAACCTCTCGGCGGGAGGGCGCCCTTCCAGCTCCATCAGGTAACGCAGCCGGTTCCGGACCGTCCCGGGGTGCATGCTGCCGCCCGACTCGTCGGCGAACAGCGCCGGCGAGACCGGGAACTTCCCGCGCACGTCATCGAGGAACCAGCGCAGCACCAGGTCCAGGCCGTCCAGCATCGGCACCCAACGCGGCCTCGGCCCCGAGGTCCGGGCGCCCTTCCCGAAGCGCACGTGCAGCTTGCCGAACGGGCCGCGGCCGAAGTGCACGTCCGGCAGGTCCAATCGCACGGCCTCCTCCGACCGCAGCCCGGCATGATAGAGCGTCCGGAACAGCGCGTAATCGCGGGCCGCGGGCGCGTACTTGCGGGCGGTCGCGATCCGGGTCTTCAGGAAGCCGAAGAACTCATCCACCCGTTCCGGAGTAGGAGGCGGCAACTCGGCCGGGGAGTCGTCGCCGACATGGCGCGAGGCGTTGAACTCGTCCACCGGGCAGACCAGCCGCACCCCGAACGCCGCCTCGATCTCCGCCGCCTTGCGGACCTGCAGGAACCGGTGGAACCCCTTGAAGATCTGCACGTACTCCCGCCGCGTCGAGGACGCCCTGCCCAGCACGGCGAGGTCGCCGACCACCCGGTCGATGTCCTCCGGGGTCACCTCCCACGCCGGCCGCCCCAGCGCCCGCAGCGCCCGGTCCAGCAGCCCGATGTCGTTCTCGATCGTCACCGGGCTGAACCCGCGAGCCCGCCACGAAGCCACGAACGCCTCAACGCACTCGGCCTGGTACTCCAGCGGGTCCGTCGCCAACGGCCCGGCCGGGACCGCGCCGCCCTGCACCACCCGGAACCGCGACGAACCCACTGCACACCTTCCTCGCACCTGAAAGATTAAGGTGCCGCCTAACATACGGCCCTCGAACCTCAAAGACCCCTGAAACGAGGAAGAACCCCACAAGCGCAGGCAGCAGGGAAGATCAGCCAGAACGAACATGTGCCAGCCCCGGATCGCTGGGGCGAGGTCTTCGGCGACGACACCGTCGCCGCCGCGATGATCGACCGCCTCGTCCACCACGCCGACGTCATCGCCCTGAAAGGAGACAGCTACCGGCTCAAAGACCGAGACCTCGGCCGCGTCCCCGCGGCCGCCAACGAAACCGGCTAAAACGACAAATCCAAAGGTCAGGGGGTCAAAATTCGGCCGCCCAGAAGTGTCCGGGATTGAACCGGCGTTGACACTGAGCTGCCACTGAAGCTGATCGCATTGCCGTCCACCTCTCGGTCGGTCACGCAGAGTGATAGGGCAAGGCTTGGCGATCCTCGACGCTAATGGCCGCTCGACCTCGACTTCGCTCGCCCCTCCGGAGTACGGCGTTACTGGTCAGGAGAGCTGCCGCCTGTAGCGGGCATGAAGCCGAACTCGAAGTTCGCGTAGTTCAAGGTCGCGGACCCCGTCGTGCCGCTTTCTAGGAACTCGCGGAAACGTCGCTGCTCGGCAAGTGGCAAGGCAACCCTCATCGAGACCACGATGCTGCGCTCTCTCACCACAGCTGCGTCAACTCCATATCGGGCCGCGTTCAAGGCCACGACGGGCCGTAGGAGCGGACCCCACTCATCGCGGTTCTGGTAGCGAAGCGCCACGCTCCACAGCGGCTTGGAGTCGATCTCGACGCCTGGCGTCAATGCCCCGCCGGTCATCCGGATCGGGTCAAGGAAGGTGTATTGCCTTCCTTCGTGCTCATGTTCCTTGCTGGGGCCGGTCACCTTGAAGAAGGAAAGGAGTCCCCGGGCCGGGTCGAGTTGGACGACCCCGAGTGTCTTGTCAGCTCGCCAGCCAGCCAGGGTCTCGTATGCCACGTACTCGCGTAGGCGCTGGGTGGCCAGCAGCCATAGCCGGGCCACGTCTATGACTTCCTGGACTCTGGCGCGTGCTGGGACCCGATACTCGTGCTCGACGGCGTTACGCTCGAGGTTGAGCGTATTGAGGATTGCCAGGGAGAAGAGCCCGGCCTCGTCTATCAGCTCCAGCTTTTGCGGAAACGAGGAGCGATGGTTGCGGGCCAATAGCCCGTACGCCTGCAACAGAGCTTCGACCGTCTGATGCACGGCTCGCTTGGCGTTGCCGATGCCGTTGACAGCACCTCGTTCCGACGCATCTTCAAGATCAGCGGATGCGAACTGCAAGTACTGTTCTGCGGTGACCTCAGCATCTGTCAGCGGGCACCCGTTCAGGCTGACCGAGTCCATCAGGTAGGTGAACGGGTCCGACTCATCGTCGGGCATGTAGATCTGGCTCATGGGCATCCACTCTGCCGGTCGCGGCGGATCTGGGGAGTGCAGAGGTGACCGGCAATCGTCCCACACCGCAGGCTGACCTGCTGTAGCCGACAGTCCCGGGCGGCAGTCTGGCAGTGCTTCTGCCTTCTAGGGGTCGGTGGTCTCGGCATCAGGTCTGTGGCGTGGTTGTCGGCACCATGACGCACCGTTCATTGGCCAATGTCCCGTTCAGGAGAACTTGCCGAGGACACTGTGCCAGTCGCTAACGGCCTGCGCGAGCTGGATCGATGCGCTGGCGGCCGTGGTGATCATGGCCATGGCGGCCTTGGCCCGGCTGAGGCTACGCGGTTCGCTCGGCGCGGCTGCCGCGTCGGCGACGTCGGCAAGGTTGTCGAGGAGCTGGAAACGCTGCTCTTCGGCGAGCTCCGGCGACTGGCGGATGGCCTCGGCCAGGGCGCTAATGGCGGCCGCTACATCAGTCTCGCCGTGACCGGCCACGACCTCGACAGTCGCACCCATGCTTGTGAGAGTGGCGGCCACCGACAGGTTGCTGTTGCTCACTTCGCTGTTAATCGCGCCCACGTTGCCGTAGACGGTGACAGGGTAGCGCCGCTTCCCCTGCCCAGACGCCTCGGCGTATGACGGCATCAGCTCCAGCACCTCCATTATGTAGTTGATCGCGAGCGTTAGGTAAGATGAGTAGATCCGCGGGTGGATATCGTAGGCGATATCCCGGTATACCGCTCCTGCGCCGGACAGCCCTTCCACATGATGGAATCCACGTGTCGCTGTCTCATAGCGCCCACGAACGTCGGTCGTGACGAACATGTCCAGTGAGTCCCGGAAGCGCTCGCTCCACCTGCGCTCTGGCGATGCGCTGGGCCACTCGCAGCTCAGGGCTTCCTCGTACTGGCGGGCGCCCTCGTCTATGAGCATGGCGAGTTCCTCGGTAACCGTCTCCGCGGCCACGTGTTCGTGGAGACGGGCGAAGCCGGGTGGATGCTGGGCGGGCAGGGCCGGGCGCGGGGCTGAGCTCGTCAGGCTA
>Ga0335072_10005666_pt1 | contig 18374 bp, 13 predicted proteins | sample Lox_Sample_21_FD_206725 | JGI IMG/M metagenome (GOLD analysis project Ga0335072, IMG submission 206725) | Soil microbial communities from Loxahatchee National Wildlife Refuge, Florida, United States - Lox_Sample_2.1 | ecosystem: Environmental > Terrestrial > Soil > Wetlands | place: USA... | reverse complement strand
CGTATAGCTTGATTCGGGTATTAAATTCAGGTCCACCAACGAACAATCGTCATTGGGCGATTCACTGTATTAAACTTTCACCGGTCTCTACCTAATGCACGCTTGCGAATACGGATGTGGCCGCCCATGCCGTGATCCCCCCCTGCCGTGCCGCTAGGTCGAATATATGGCTTTCGAACTGCAAGGATTCCGAAGACAAACCAACGAGACTGTAGCTGCATATCAGCAATTCCTCGAACCAGCAGCTGGGAAAGCAGCCAATCAGATCCACTTGATTGATCACATTCGGCGCGACTTTTCGAGTCCACCTGAACCTCTTTTACAGTAGTAGATTACGTGTATCTTGAGATGTCTGTCGACCAGCTTGTGGACAGGTATAAGTGTACCATGCGTATCGGCGTTCTCACCTCCGTGGTCTGTCCGGCGTTTTCTCATCCTGTTCTGCTCTCTCGCTTTCGCCGAGAACCGAATGTCGTCGCACCGTCACCCGGACTATGTGGCGGCAAGGACTGCCGATCCGGACACGGCAGAGGTTGCCGTCGTTCGACGCGCTGATGGCCGAACATTGCGGAAGTCGTGCGATAGATGCCACCAACAGAAGCTGCGATGCGTGAGAGACAAGGCCTCGTTGACTCGATGCAAGCGCTGCCAAAGGGCTGGACTCGAGTGCGTGTATGGGGCGAGATCTAGCAAGAAGGCGAGCCAATGCAGCATCGACAGCTTTGCCGGAAATTCCGCGACCCCGACATTGAACGATCCGGAGGGCCAGCTGGACACAATGTTTGGTCTTGAGTTGACACATTTCGACGACGTCTTTCCGATTTCTCCCTGGTCTCGGCCTGCCACTGGCGACAGTACCTCATTTGTCGCCCCCAGCTTGCCTGCGCTTGAGCATAGTGCTGGGATTCCCGTCAGCTCAGCGATAAGCCTGCCCGTGCTGTCATCAGGCAGCTCACCTGAAGCAGGCGATGGACCCATAACCGAGTTTCCCGAACTGTCGGCGGAGCTTGCTAAGGCTTTCCAGGAGTTGGAAGCAACTTTCCTTAGGACGGTGGAGGATCAGACGGGCCGAGGAAGCCAAGATTGTATGGCGTCGATTTTCCAAGTCCCGAAAATGACCGCAGTGCTGATTCCGGTTTTCAGATCCTATCGGCGAAGTCTTGAGCGCCCTTGGCGGTTTCTTAGGAGTCCTGAAGCTTAGCAATGTGGCGGGAGCAGGCCCCCCTTGCACACCTCAAAGCCCACACGATGCGCATCTGCGGAGTAAACAAGCGTCGACAGCAGCGCAAGCCTATGTGCTGTGTGTCAGGCTTCTAGCGTCCCTGTTGGAGCAGATGCTCCAGAGTCTCTTGGCATCGCCATCGCCGACTGCTTCCGGCAGCTCAGCCCGTCCTGACAGCACTCAAGACGCAAGCAGTCTGAGAACAAGTCTGGGAGCATCAGGGAGCAACTTCTCCGACGCGAGTCATGTTCCACACAGTCTTCGACTAGGAGATCTGCACGTGCCTCCAGACCATTTCGGCCACGCTTTGAATTCCAGCGTCAACCTCCTCCGCATTGGCTGCGGCCGACTCAACGAGATAGAACATTTACTTGGGATAAGCACATCGTCCCTGGTCCGCCTGGAGCAGGTGGGTCTCGCTCAGCAGGCACTCGTAGATAACGGTTCTTCAAGACCGTCGTTGCCAGCTCGCTTCGTCGCGTCAATATGGGAGGACGAGGCAAGCATCAACAACAAGTCCTCTATGGTGTACCTCCAGCGCTGTCGTGCTGCAATTTTGGGCCTTACCGAGCATTGTGCTTGATATGTAGTAGCAACGTCTCGATTAGCTCCCTGTGAATACGGGCTTGCGAGTCATTCAATACAGCCACTGAAACGTGGAACGCCGGCCCGAGCCTTATCCCTACTCAGCGGCTGTCCGCGCTGTTCGTAAATTCTCGTTTTTCCCTAGCCTGCGTTTTATTCGCCTCATTCGTTAATCCCCAGCCAGCGTTTATTCTTAGCCAGAGTTCACTCCTAACCAGCGTTCATTCCTAGCTTAGCGTTCATTCCTAGTCAGCGTTATTCGCTTCATTCATTTATTCCTGGCCAGAGTTCATTCCTGGCCGGCGTTTCTTCCTAGCCAGCGTTTATTCGATTCACTCATTTATTCCTTGTGGGCTTTTTGCCGCGTTATGCTCCTCATTCCAAATGCAAATGCCTGACGTTAACTAACCAAAGTTACGTCTCCCACGATTCCCACCCTGGGGTTATACTTGCATCCGTGGAACATCTTACTTAGTGCCTTCGAGTCGCAAACTTTGCCCTTATCAAGTAACTTTCACATAATGAGACTGGCAGAGGTCTGCTTGAGGCCTGTGAATCGAAGTTACCACACATGGAGTAGGATGACTTCTGATCAAGATATTTCCATTGCTGGGGTCATTACGCTACGAGATAACGGTGGCTTCGGACCGTTCCTATCAAGATCTCAGCATAGTCTCCTCACTTGTGGTGACCGCTTGTCAAATGCATGCTTGTCCCATACTGATTCTCTATGGCTTCATCCAATCCTGCAGAAATCGCCTCATCCAGCTTCGTGTTGCCGCAATCCAACGCCGTCGCTCATGCATTGCCATAAATTCAGAGCCGCTCAAAGTTGCCATGGCGCCCGTGCAGTAGGGCCAGAAACGTCAAGCTTTATTCGCTCGGTGTTTCTTTTTCCCAATCGCTGCATTCTTCTGGAAAGCTTCCTCAGCCGGTTCGTCCACCGCTCTCCTCTTGGGCTTCTTGCCTCCAGCATACTTGGCCTCGAGATTGTCGAAGAAGTTTTCCTGCCGACCTTTTTGTCGCTGTTGTATCACATTTTCTTCCTTTGCTTTTCGAGCCATGATGATAGTTAAAGCTATTGCTGAAGTTTCGGGAGGATAGAGTGAAGGGAATCGGACAATGGCTGAAAGGATTTCTCGAATCTGAAGAAATGAAACGCTGGCTAAATAGAGTTGACAGTCAAAGATAGGTAACGCTCAAGCCAGTATAATTTGACCGCAGAAGGAGTGATTGTTTTCTTCTCACACGAGCTTGGTGGACGTGACGCGCATTACCTCCGCGCTGGCTTCCCCCGCACCTTCCAGAGCTTCCCCATCAAATTGTGCTATTAATGCAGGCCATTGCGAAAGACGAATGTCTTATCTCTGAAGCTGCTGACAGCGGTATTGGTCCATACAACGTCAATGCCAGCATTATAGCTGACAAGCTCGCCTGCTGTGCAAGATCGAAAAGACATGGCAGTTTTCATGCTCAGCCATACTCCGATGTCATAGATGTCGTGGACACTCGCTCGTTTGAAGTAAAGGAAAGAAATAACTTTTTGACATCCGCCGGCCGTGCATTGAGAAGGACGAAACATGCTAGGTCTATTGACGCAAGGTGACACACCGGGGGAATCTTTGGAGACGAATCGTAGACTGACTCTAGCTTTTGGCTAGACGAAACCGTCCTCTGCTCCGCAACGCCTCCTGATCCCGCCGAACACGCAAAGAAATGATTACACAAATACTTGATCCACTTTGCTTCACATGACTGTCACCAGAAAACGTGCTGACAGATCTGCAAATGAAAATGCTTAGGCGAGATGGCTGGTGAATGAGAACGCAATAAAAACGTCTTGGACTCATTTCTCAAGCTCTGCCCTCAATTCTGGTGTGATGATCATATCTACTCTCTTCCGGCTCTTGAGGTTGAAAGCTCCGTTTCGCCAAGCCGTCCGTAGCCTTTGGAAAGCGGGTCGAGAAAGGTCAGACTCGTTCTGTACCAACTGAACCAAGTCACTGGCGTGTCGGTCTGTGAGCGGAGTTTGTCCGGATAGAAGCGCTTCATAGTATCGAATGAGATGGTTGACACCGCTATTGGAACCTTGGCTCGAGTCTTCCAGTGCCAGTGCGTGGAACTCATCGTACATACGCGCATTGAAATTTCGAACGAGGAAATGGGACCAAAATTTGTACAGCGACTCCATAGTGGCGCTAAGGTCACCATATAGTCGCTGTTCAAGGGCTCGATCGCGCAACGACTCGTACGGTTCCCAGGCGATATCATCTAGGGCGGATTCAATCAATTGGGCGCCATCCTTGTTCCAAAAGACAGGCATGTTTCCCCCTTCGTAGTTCAACTGAGCGACTTCGCTTGGGTGGATTGACAGCTGACCACTCCCACGTCCAAGTCTGCGTCTAAAATCAGTAAAGATGAGACAAGTTGGTAATTTTTGAGGCGACCTACTGCTCTGCGCTCCCTGAGCCTCCACGCAGACCAGAGATCACATGGCTTGGCGAAACACCCACTTGGGCCTCGGAGGTTATTGCTTGCCCATCAATGGAACCATGGGAGAATGTTCGCGTACCAGCGGATATAAAGGGCGAATGAGATGGTAGAGAAGTTGGGTTATTTTCAAGTACAATGACTTTCAGCTCAGCGATCTTTTCATCAGGAAAGACGTTTTCCTCATGCTTCACTTCGCCGGACGGCAGGTGCCCATTAGAAAGAGGAGTCTCGGAGGTGGCTTCTGCCGAGTTCTGGTTCGAACCTTCAGCGACCGCCGTCTCACCCGGCCCATGGCCGTTCTCATTTGGCAAAGAAAAATGGTGCTCTGAAGAGAGTTCCGGGACGGTAGTGTTCACCGGTGTTTCGGAGAGATGGGTATCGAAGGTTGCAGCGTTGGGGAGAAAGACTGGAGCTTGGCCATTGGCGAAGCCATCGCGGTACATGTCGTTATTCCAAGCTGGGCCCGAGCGAAAAGCTGCTCCGGTGAAGAATGGCCCGTTATGGCGGTGCGGCTCGTTGCTGCCTTGTTTGCGAAAAGACGGACGACTGCCAGCAGGAGGTCCATCATTCCGAGCTGATGGAACTCGCTCAGACATTGGGCGAATCCATTGCTCCCAACCCTCCTTCCTTCTCAGACGATCAACACCATCTTCACCAGGACGATACTCGATGTTCTTTAGCTGACCACAGACATGACGAAGTAGATCCATGTCCTCTGTTAAAGCCTTAATGCGTTTGAAATCTGCAATCACACTTAGCAAAACATAGCCTTGGGAGTCCATGTTATTCCTCAGGAACATGTCTTTGCAGAGGTTGTCGATTGAAAAGTAGTATTCCCTGCCATCAAATGTTAGGTCCTGTCTGAGGATCCTTGGGTAGAATAGACTTACAGCTGGCTGTGAACCATTGCGAGCAGCGCATATGAGTCCAGGGCTGCATTGTACGGTACAGGGCTCATGAAGCTGGCGTGCATCGGCTGTTGAAACGCATACATCGGCATCTCCGTGTGGATTGGAGACAAAGGTTGCGCCATCGAAGGGCTGGGGTTAGTTATTGGGCTGTACATGGTGTTGGTAGGAATTGATTGTGATCGAACATTGCTGCGCTGGTTAGATTGCGAAGGCAAGCCCGAGTATTGGTGGGAGTTCTGTCGATGGCCGTTGTGGAACGAGTTTGACTTTCCAGATGTGAACGGCTGTTGTGGTAGGGGTGCAGTCGAAGCATGCGTCGAAGTCGAATGCATGCCATACGTTTGCTGAGCGCCTCGACCACGGTAGGAGCCACGGGCTCTTTCTGGACGAAATTCACGACCATCTTTGTCATATGGGACCTCACGATCCCTCCACGAAGTGACCTTTTCGCGAGAAGATTCAGGCTTGTCTTTGGAATAGTCTCGAGACCTGAATGTTTCCTTGCTTTTCTCAGTGTTGGCTTGATCTTGACTCCCAAATGCGTCGGAATTATTGTGGAAGTTGGCAGGAATACTCCTTCGGGTCGGCGCGTCATATCTGGGGTGAGAGTGTGCATCGCCAACTATACTGGACTGTCTGCTTGTCTCGAAGCTGCCGCGTCGACGCGTTGACAAGGTGGGATCGGCAGGCCCTGGATAAGGTTTTGATTCGCTGCGAGGACCGCTTGCCATCATAGATTCGTTCTTCGAAGTGGTGTCCATGACGGCTTGTCGATCTGGGGAGGCGTTCTTTCTGTTAAGTCCAGCACGTTCTTTGCTGAATGTCCCAGAGAACTTGCGCTGCCCTGTTGGCGCTGCGCCAGTACTTGTAGCTCTTCGGGGTGTTGTTGGAACAGAGTTGGCTCTGCTAGCCCCCGAACTTTCCTGATTTCTTCCTCGCTCCTGGTCTGTAGTTTTCTTCGGCACCGGAGGTGGGCCCATTGAACCTGCAGGCTCATTCTTACTACTGGGAGTATTGGGTTGCGAAACTGAACCCCCCTGATCTGCTGCTTCTGGACCACCACGAATCGCGGGTCTGCCACCTCGTCTGGTGGCCGCGAGTGGCAGTGGAGTAATGAACTTAGTGCTCGGCACATACGGTACAGGGACCCATTTCGTTGAATGCGGCTTCGTTGCGCCGTTCTTGGTGTCTGGCTTCTCTTGTCGTTCTTGTATCGTCGACTTCTTTCGTTCGTCAGAGATGGCGGTCTCTGGTGTAGGCCAAGACTCAGCGTCCCCGACCGGCGGAGGAAGCGAGTGCTCCGTTTTATCCGTCACTTGACCAGCAGATCCGGCCGGCCTAGACTGCTGGCGACGCCCTACGTACGAATAAGTTAACTTCATTCATCAAACTAGGCAAGGGAGCTTTATACCATCGTCACGCTGCTTTAATGCATCGCCCTGTTTCCTCTTTGCAGCACCATTCTCCTTCTCGGGCTTCGCAGGTGGCTTTACAGCCTGCTTTCTTCTCGACTCATCGTCAGCAGCTTTTTGGCTTTCTACCACATTTGCTGATTGAAGCTTCGCTTTAACGGTCGCCTGAGGGGGCCGCTGGGCAGCAAGTGCCTTTGCCTTTGCCTCTTGCGCTTCTTTGCGTGCTTCCCAAAAGTTGACTGTGGGAATAGGAGCAGCTTTCAACTCTTTTTCGCTAGGCGTCTTGGACACCGGTTGATTCTCCCCGTCCTCCTCCGTGTCCGGCGCTTTGCTTGCTCCTGTGGTTTGTGTAGACTTCTCAATTGAGGTGGACATCTGAGGCGGCTTGTCCCAATTATCAGATGTCTCGTTTGGCGGGATAGAAATATCGTCCGCTTTCGAGAGGGTAGAGGTAGATGTAGCACCAAAGCTTGGAGACGAAGTTTCAGACACTGCCATCTTAGTCTCATCACTAGAAGAGCCAGCTGGTTTACTGGGTTGAATGTTTTCTTTCGGCGAATCGTTGGTCGTTGACGTTATTTCGCGCAGAGCGTCAGTGCTCTTTCCCGTCGATCTCTGGTTTAAGTCTTCATTGGGCGAATTCGTTGCCTTCGATGTCAATTCGAGCTTGACGGGCTCTGCCGAGGACGACTTCCGTTCTCTGGACGAGCTCACTGACGGCGAGGTACTGACATTGGCTGCATGGTGTGGTGTAGACGATGATGGGGCAAGACCTTTGGCTGCCTGAGCGTATGAAAACGCTGGAAGAGCGGGGCTAGTTGTGCTCGACATTATGTACTTTGCGGACAGGTTCTGCAAAAGGCTCGCACAGCTCAACTCTTCCACGCAAATACCACTACCTCGCCAACCCTGGCGGCGGATGTAATGACTCTCCCCTGCGCCGCAGACGCTGAAGAAAGAACTTTGTACCTCAGAATCCCACGTTCCGTGCTCGACTCGATTGGGGGAGGTGCTTGATGGGTACCACCAGCATGCAGGAGCTTCGGAAGTGACTTTGGTCTGTCAAAGACACCAAGGTAGGCCCGTGAAAGTTGAAGAGCTGTTCGACACCCTTGTTTCTGCAAACTCTCAGACAGTCGTGAATATTAACACCGTCTGATGAAGAACAAGGAGAAGGGTCGTTCCGTCCGCAGCCTCCGTCACACTGGTGCCTCAGGACAGGAGCCCAGACGCTCGCTTAGGCAGTTGAGATGAGCGATTTAGAATTGTATGCCCAAGATAACCATAAATTTTTGGACGTCGAAACTGAGTCCTCGAGAAGCTGCGAAGTGCTTGGAAAATGTTTTTGAGCAAGCTTATGAGCGACGGGTGTTTGGTGGGATCACGCGGCAATGGCGCTGGATCGCGATGTGAATTTTGTCGCAGTCGTGGGTGAAGTTGAGGATTGAAATCTGGTGGGTAGATTGAACTTCAGGATGTCCGCTCTGGGCGCGTCTCGCAGACCTATAGTGTAGGACGAGGATCTACCAGTGTGAAAAAGGTTGAGTGGCTGAGGCGGATCGAAGTGCGGATTGTAGTCGGGTGGGAGGCACTCCGCAGAGACTTAGCCCAGTAGGCACGAGCAAATTCTGTGCGTGCCTTGGCTATGCTCAATGCAAATACAGGAACGAATCTGCGGAGAGAGGGGGAACACTGGAGTATTTGTAACGGGCCCTGAATGTGTGGGTTTGCAAGCCGAGGGCAGGCGCGGGCGTTTTTGAAAAATCGAGCTCCAAACGGCGCGATGGGAATCATTCTCGCCGGCATTGTATCCGCGTGCCGCCAAGCACTCCCCTAAGCCGAAATCCCACCTGCGCAGTACAAATTGGATACATCTTCTCCTTCCATCAGATTCGCGAATTCCATCCAACAACGTGAGCCTCATGTCGGTTACTGCCTGCTTCCTGAATCTCTTCTCCTTGACGAGTCTGTTTGCAGCGACCTATAGGATTGATCCAATGTTCCCTGATGCTTTTTGCAGGCCATCAACGATAGGTGTGGAGCCCCTCTCCAAGGCAATGTAGGATTCAACCTTCCATCTTGAAGAACCCCAGAGTGCTTCAAAGCCGCACAGGGGCGTCCGCCTAGCCCGCAGGTCAGAGCATTAAAGCAATCTCGCTTTTGTCAAAGATCTCTCATGGCATTTTTCTAGTTGTCTTCGATCATGCTGAGGCTCTTATTGATTGCAAAGGTTTTGTTTAACTAGGGATTTCCTTTTATCGCCGTCCTTTGGTTTGCTTGATGACTAGGTTATCTGTCTACGGATCTTCATTTTAGTCTTTCGAGTATGATGGGCGCGCACTGTCCTCGATTCAAACACTTCGAACGTCCGGTCAGTCACTCATTATTACAGACACCTACCACTTCTTTTCTGGCTCTGATCTACTCATATTATCGGCCTTGTTTGTAGTTGCTTTTTGTTGCGCATAAGAGCGAAAAGCTCTCCGATGTTGCATGCCTTTTACGTGGGCGCAGTCATGTTCCATTTGGATTGCGGAGGGGCTTTCTTTTGTTGGGCCTAGTGGTTAAGCACTAAGCTTTGCGTTCATCTCAACTTCGTCGTGGCCCATATAGATGGTCGTTGTGTCTGAGCATGTCACGTGAGTGTCCTCTCACGTTGTACGCTTTCAATGCGAGGATTTCTTGATTGAAGTAAAAGAGGCGTGGAGGGAAACAAGCTACAGATTGTCAACACACCTCAGCGTGTGGTCATATAGATCACATTGTGAAGCCGTTATTGTTTACGAGCGGCCATGGCGACGACATTAGTCATTGCTTTGGGGCCGCTGACGACGCTGGACGCGGTGTTAATATCTCACACACATCCCATAGTAACTAGTGAAATAAACTATCTCTTAGAAACATGCCATGGCATGTCATATACGTGTAGATGCTTCTTTGAGAGAAGCCCAGGCTCTTCAGGCGAGCACGTGGAATAGTTTGATTTCGCTGGACCTTTTGGCAGGAAAATGAACAGACTTGGCAGATCCTCCGCTCCTCTCCAGCCCCGGCGGAAACCAACCTCTTCACATCTAAGTCCTGCCAGCTACGGCCAATCATTTCACCCAATAATTACCTAGGATTCACGCTCCATGCCATCCACTGCGCCTCCTCCCAATCCTTGCCTTGTGGCCATACTCCTTGTCATTCAGTCTCGATCTGGTCCGCGCCTAGTATTCCACTACCCTCCTGACCCTCTCTCAAATAAGGCTTCTCGTACTCAAGAAAGAGGCGATGACTCTGCGTCTATCGGAGAGCTCTCTTCCAGTGATACAGACAATGTTACCAACTCTACCGAGGACGACGAAATTGTCACAAGAAAAGGCTCAAAGAAAGGCCTAAATTCGAAACATGCTACTTCAATACGAGCTCACTTGGCCGATGAAGACGATGACGAGGCCTCCGGTGCCGAGAATGCTAATCGGCAAGACAAAGAATGGCAGCCTTCTTACGAGCCACTTTTCGGACTGGATGGTCTCGTGACACTACTAACCCCAAGTGGTCGCTTATGGCATAAGAGAAGATTCGAAGTGGGAATCAACGACCTATGCTTTCTAGGATGGCCAGTCTTCATCCGGGAAGATGGCACCTGGCAGAAGCGCAAGGTTAAGAGCGAAAAGCGCAGAGAAGGGAACGAGGCCAAGCAACCAGATGCGGAGGATGATAAGGCCGGCGAGACAAACACTGAAAGCGAGGACAGCACAGCAGCCACCACCAAGCGGGAAAGGAGCCCAATTACCACCAGTGAGCTGACGATGTTTAACGTCGTCTTCGTCATGAAACCCCCAGTCCTCGAGTACAGCTTGCGTACCAAAGAAATGTACGACCACGTCGTCAAGAAATTCGGGAAGGCTCTCAAATGGGAACAAGCACGTCAGGACTACGTTTGGACCGAATCCGAGCTCATAACATCAATCAAGATGAAGCACATCTCAAAGCGAACACTGACGTCAGCAATGTACAAAGAGCTGTTATCTCGCTCATCGCTCGCTCAAGCAATCGTATCAGTCTACACCTCCATCTCTACCTCTCGCATCGCCCTGGTTACGCTCAGCCCAACCGTCTCGACTTCCCTCCAAATCCCACCCATACCCTCCATTTCCGCACTCCCCTCCCTCACCGACCCTCCGGCTCAGCCCGGCATATGGCTCACGACCGTCAATGACCCACCCTCCTCTAGCATCGACGTCGATGCCGCACCAGGCGGCTCCTCCCACATCGTCAAGAACTTCACTCTACTCCTCACCGACTCCAAAGCGGCCATCCTCAAAGACATCTCCAGTACCACTTCAGCGATCGCTGGGCCCCTTTCAACCTTCATCGCCGCCTGCAATCCCACCAAATCCTTCCACAAGATCTCCCTCGCCTCCAACATCTCGCTCGGCGACATGCAGATCCTGGCCCGGCACCTCTGCAACTGGCGTCGCGGCATCGTGATTCCACCTCTCAATCAACGCGACACCTACATCGTTTCGCCAAACGCCAATATGCGCAACCTGGATCGTGCATGCAAGGCCTACAAAGCTCAGTTCTCCACCCTGCCGGGTTTGGCGAAGATGCTTAGCGCTCTAAGCGGCACCCCGCGACCTTGGGGCAGTTTCTTCCCAAGCGCAGACCACAAAGACGCGTACATGCTGATCCTGGCATGGCTAATGAGAGGTGGGTGGGTCACGCAACTGAGGACATTTGCATTTGTGAAAGTCGATCCGGACATCAAACGAGCTGTGAAGGAGAAGCTGGAAGAAGAGGAGGCTGAACTTGCTGAGCAGAATGCCCGGAAAAAGGAAGAGGATGGAGACGAAGAACAGTCATCAGCAAACCACAAACGCCCCAGCGTGGTCAGCCGGCCTGGCAGCAGCGGTGGCGACATTCAGAAGGAAAGACGTGCCCAGATTGATGACAGCATGGCGAGTCTGATCACGAACCCACATCGAGCGTCACCACTGGAGTCGAAATACCTCGAGCACATCGGCGACACCCTTCTTACGGCAAAGTACTCGCACCTAGATCTTTCAGAAGACGACAGAGCGGAACTCAAGAAGCACTGGCCGGCATTTACGAAGTACTTCACCGGCTCAGACGCGCTGGAGAAGATCCCCGTGAGAGAAGGGCTGAAGCGCAAGGTCGTGTCAGATATGCTGGCGAAGCTGGGCTTGTCGCCCGCGGACGCTGCGACAGGCACAGGCGAGGTTGAGGAGCAGCGGAAGATTCTGGTTGGCTTCAGGCATTGGTGAGCGCGAGAAGTCTTAGTCATAGGACAACAACTCTACGAGTTGGAGGCTTTCAATGATTTCTGTGTTTGGTTATGATACCCCCAAAGCAAGGCGAGGCAATGCGGTGATCGGCATGCCCGATGAATTTCCTTTACATCATTTTTAGAGCAACTGGAGCTCGCTCAAACTTCCTGGCTAGTACAAAACACTTATCAAAACAGTCCCACCCGCATTGCCATCGAACGCCGCTTCGAAGTCATGACGGAACTGAGAGCATATAATGCGCCCGCAATTTCACCCGATTGGGAGTCTTTCCTCTAGCCGAAATGATTGGACGATGAATCTTGAGTCTATCAAGTGTAGCCGCTGCAAGACAATCATCACGACGTCGTGCTTCTTGGCAGATACCACAGAATGATCAAGGCTTTGGGTAGCTTGGTGCCGTAATGAAAGGTCTCTCAATTGCCGGTCTCCACTTCTCTGAAATTTCGGCAAGGGTCGGCTGAAGGATGCTGTGTTGCCGTCCAACTCGACGAGCCTGGGTTCGTGGCTAGGCCAAAGGCTGCTTGAGAGTAGAGCGAGCTTAGAGGCGGTGGAGTTACATCTGAGTAACAATGGTCACCCGGCTCTTGGTTGGAGGAGAGCCTAGTAGCAAGCTCAGCAGCACAGCCGACTGAATCAAATCGAGTCGACAAATCTAGCCATTCATGCGTGCCAGCCGCCGTTGCCGAGAAGGAACATTTCCCGTGAAAACACCAGGAAAAAAGGTGTGTTCAACCACCTTTCTTCTGCGTCAATTCAGCTGCCTGCTCCTCATCCTCCGAGGAGCTTAAGCCAAGGTTTTTCCACTCATCCTTTGCCATCAGCCCTTTTTCCATGCGACAGGCAAGGTAGCCCTTTGCCAGGGCCCGGCATTCTGGATTGTTCTCCCCGGGAGGATTTTGTGACTTTAGACATCGCAGGTATGATGAGATCAGATGTTTGCATTCCGCGTCATGGTCGAGAGGGAACGAGCCACGTTCCGGTCTGTTCAGCGTACATCAGAACGTGCTTGAAAGGGTTGCAAGCGCAAGAGTAGGAGTAACGAAAGCCGAGCCTAGAAGTTGACTGGATTTGGGACGGCCAACTCACGGGGTAGGCTTGATGCTTCTGGCGCCTCCGCCTGGTGCACCAAAACCGGACATCCTCAAATACGCGGAGGGGGCTAGGGTACTGGCCCTGGTCAGCAGAGCACTATGCTATAAGGTTGAGCATCGAAGGGGGGATGTGATAAGAATTCAGGTCTCCAAGATGATGTAGGTTCAACAGAAATTTCAGTAAGAACACAGCGAATATCATGCTCATCATGGTATTTCAGTAAATGAGAGTTAGGGAGTTAATACCTCTTCTATCAAGCTTTGGTACTCATCGTAACCTGCAAACCGCGAAGACGCCACATCAGTAGGACTCGTATCAAAGTAATGTAGTAAAGTGGTACGATAATAGGGCATAGTATCAAAGTCAGGCTGTCATCACTCATTAGCGATGGTTGCGCAAGTAATACCGGTCAGCTTGTACCTCATTAAATCAGACTGTCCGTCACGCATAGTTAGCAAAAGATCACTGAGAGATTTTGCATCCCAATCAATGTATCAGAAAACACCAATCGAGTATCAAATAGCAGATTCTAGGCCTTCATCCTCGAACAAGGCTCATCCGAAAGACTAACCTCCAAGACATGGTATGGATGGTACTCACATTTTCAGTGTAAACGTTCATTTCCAAGCATGTGCTCGGTTCAAACAGTGTGAATAGTGTTCATCATGTAGAGACGTATGCCAAAATCGGAGAAGCGAGGGTTCAAGAGTGCCATACCTGCCAAGCCAAGTCAGCATGGTAGGACAGGTGTGATTGTCATCCGATTCGCAACGCGTCCGCGACAGTCAGCTGACGAATTCTCAACAAGTACTACAACTCTACAAGTCCACAGGATTTGTACGTCCTGGTTGTGAGGACAAGCGAGTATGCGTACGCAGTCTGTCCGCCCGTTCGTTCAAAGTTCTTCATATGATGCGAGGTTTGCAAAGAGCCCAGTAGAGATGTACCTGTTCCCATCAATTTATTAGCAAGGTCTACATGACGATGCAACTGCAAAATGTTCCGAAGAGAGACAGATCAGACAAGGCTGAAACTTGTAGAGACAGATTCGACATGGTAGTTAAGATTGAGGAATGCCTATTCGTGTCAAGGTGTCATCAGGGAAGGGGAAGAAAGGTAAGTGGAGCTACACGGTACCTTTTCAGAGCCTACCAATGGGCATGTCATGAGGCCCAAAGGAGCCTAGGCTAGGGACTGAGAGTGTCCTGCTTCTCTGTCAGCTATGCCGCCGCCATTTGCTCATCGAAATAGCTTGGGGGTATGGCTGCAATCAGAGTAATTCTAGAGATTGTGTAGTCCGCAGGAATGATAGGATTTGGATTGTTCATGTGGATATGTTCATCATGTGATAGGAAGGTTAAGGAGGCATTTGACTCACCTCGTACAAATACCAGTCATGTTCAGATGCCCTATAAAGAGAGCATGTGAATTTTGCGGAAGAGAAATTATTTGGGGAGATGAGTCTTTTGAAGTTCCACTAGGCTTTATTCGGACTTAGTTTCGAGCTTCCCACTGTCGAAAATCATTCCATTCAATTCACAAAACTTTCAGGATCAACCTGACTTTCACGCCGCCTCGCGATCGCTCATCTCATCCACTGTTCATTACCAGCATAGCCAGATCCGAGAAACTGATCATAAACAACATTCAAGATGGTGAGTTGCTCCGCCAATTGCAGGCTCGACAGTTTATGATGGTCGAACCCATCCCGCAGACAGCTCCTCACGAGACCATTTTCCGCACGACAGTATTCGCAAATTTCATCCAAAGACTCGTGCTGACGATTGTTTCCCCTACCATAGGTTCTCGCCGTTGACCTTCTCAATCCAACTCCTCAAGCCGAGGCCCGAAAGCACAAGCTCAAGGTATGTTGCGCCGCCCTAGCATTACACTACTTCGCAGCCTAATCACAACCGCTTCTACAGACTCTGGTGCCCGGTCCTCGATCATTCTTCATGGATGTCAAATGCCCTGGCTGCTTCACAATCACAACTGTCTTCTCCCACGCTCAAACAGTCGTCATCTGCGCAGGCTGCTCGACTGTCCTGTGCCAGCCAACTGGCGGCAAAGCCAGACTCACAGAGGGATGCTCGTTCCGACGGAAATAGATCGAACGCCTTCTTTGATGTCATGTCTTGCAAGATAGAAGATGGAAAGATTCCTTTCAATACCAGAAAATGGGAAGGAGTTCCGGATATCTAGCATTACGCTATAGCGTGGTGGATTTTGTTTTGCTCGCGAAGCGATACCTTTCGATATTGAAATGGATCAAAAGCAATTTTGCATGGATGAAGGAGAGATGGGAGCACCTGCATGAACAAACATTGTCATGTGAGGAGGGCAAGTGCTACCGTTGAGGAGACCTTTGACCCTGCATAAGCTTGTCAGGCGGGAGGGAGGGAACGATGTACCCATAGTGCAGATAAAGCAATCAAAAATCAACCAAAACAAATCTCTCTTGCTATTGCCACTACTACTACCATGTTGCTTTCACGTGGTTTACTGACTCGTGGGCCGGCGTTGCTGAGGCCTCCGAAAAAGCACGTGGAATGAAAAGTCGTTCCTAGTAATGATTGTTTACTTCATTCGGCTTATAGTGGTATAACAAGGCACCCAAGCACCCATCCATAGATCCTATTCCTCTCGCACATCATCGTCGATTCATCGCCGTCAGCCTCTTGACCAATAACAAGTCTGGAGGCAGTGGGTGTTGCCCATTCTTCTGATGCCTTCGTAGCCCTAAAATCACTTCAACGTCTTCGATGTCCTCGAGCTGACTGCCATCCTGAATTGTGTCTCGGAAGACCCTTGATGGATTTTGTTCGGCAACTAGATGATCAAAGTAGATCCATAAATGAAGGCACAGGTGTATTGAGACATCACGACACAGTATAGGTGGAACTTATAGTGGCCTGTAGGAGACAATAGATATTGTTCAACGGATAAATTATTAACGAGCACAAACATCGCCAAAGAAAGCGATTCCGCCGTAGGGAACGTTATTTATCGCGGAACCCTCTCAAATGTTGTTGAGTTGGTGGGTAAACCACAATCGTTCGCTCAGCAGAGGTGACGACTTAGCTCTGACTCGTAGCTCGCTGAGGCTAAATCTGGGCTCGGTAGCTCCATAGCCGGACAGGAGTCGAGCAATAGCTCCTTTTGCGGTCCCATCCCTGACTTCCTTTTCGAGTAACTTGTGGTACGGACTGGCATATTCTTGCTCCTAGTTATGACGTTGCACCATGCATGACTTACTCGAGGTCGAGATAGATCATAGATGTCCTTAAGTTGCGGGGCTGTCCCTGTGGCCCTGTGAGAACTTTACCTTCAGCCACTATAGCTTCAACCCAAACCCATCTCATTGATGACTCTGGTGACCAATTTTCTCTGCTCTTTCTCCGTTAGAGTGGCCTTGTCCGTCTCCTGCAAGCACCTGCCCACGGCAATGATACCCTTTGCTCCGCCTTCCGGACAGTCGACCCAAACTTTGCCATTCTTGCCCACTGCTACTTCAAACCCTCCTGGCAGCTTCTCTCCTACCTCTTCCAGCACCACGACTCCTTCTTTCTTCAGGATCCTCGCAGCCAGCCCTGTGCTGATATCGAACACCATGCCTCCGTTCAGCGGCCCCAAACCATCTGGCTCGGATTTGCCCGTAGAGGGATTAACGCAAGAAAGCTCGACTTCCATGTTCTTCTGTGCTGCCGTCACCTTGGCATAGACAAGGTCGTTTGATTTGAGCTGAGGCCGCGTCTTCTTTGTGGCACCTTCAAACGCAAGTTGGGGAAGAATAGCTTGTGGCGTATGCGGCCCGAGGGAAAGATGGAAGAAGTCCATTGATGAGTGGTGTACTTGGGCTATGACTAGATCTCCAGCGTGAGGAACGTAGCGGGTGTGCGAGTTGCCTGACTGAGCAGTCTTCCTCTTCTGATCAACTTGCAGAAATCCTGCGGCCACTGCACATACCATGTCAGAGGATAGATCTTTCGTCAGGCCAGTGCCCAGGCGTCGCTTCTGGGACTGGGGTAATTGCGACCCATCAACCTTGTCACCGGGAAGTAGCGTCGTTGAAGGCATTGTTTCAGGCCCAGCTAGCTTCAGAGTTGTGTCTATTAGCAATAACGGGTGGACATCAATGTCGTTCCCATCCAGAAGGTGTGAATGGTTCTTGTGCTTGGGATGCCGGAAAATTTTCTCCTGCACAAGAATGCTTGCTCTGGTAATTCAAGCTTCGGTTCCGCAGTGGACGTTTCTCCGACAATCTTTCATTGAGAGCTTCACTTAGTCTGAAGGCTATGAACGCGCCTTGTCTTTAGCGTCAAATGACGGCTACCAAAAAAGTGAAAAAAGTTGGCTCGGGAATATTTCTTTCCACATCGATATTGAACTCACTCCGACATAACTTATTCGATCCTCGGGAATTGTTATCCAGTTGGCAGCTTTGTTCAGAATTCCGATGTGCTAATCGGCTGGACTCGTGCTTGCAAGTACAATGAGCGAAGACTCGAATGGGGCGCCCACCCCAGAAGCCGCGGAGCAATACGCCATTGGGATATCGTTTGGAAACTCGAACAGCTCGATAGCACATCTATCAGGGGTATGGCTGCATGGATCCGTGTTTCTATCGAGAGGGCGTGGCTGATAGGTCATGTCTATACAGGATGGCAAGGTCGAGGTTATCGCAAACGAGGAGGGAGGTAAGTTATCTCTTCGTGCTGGCAAATACTGTCGCACACAAGGGCTAATGTACTCGAAATAGACCGTCAGATACCTTCAATACTGTCTTACATTGATGGTGAAGAATACCACGGAACTCAAGCGAAGGCCCAGCTGGTCCGTAACAGCCAGAATACAGTGACAAACTTCAGAGACTATCTTGGAAAAGAGTAGGTGCGCTGTCGAGAAGCGCACAAACAACAGCTGACTTTCGCCGTAGCTTCAAATCCATAGATCCTACACCTTGCCATGCCTCCGCGCATCCGCAAGAGCACGCCTCAACGATAGCCTTTTCCATCCGAGACAGCGAGAGCGAGTCGCCCAGCACAGTCACAGTCGGAGAAATTACCACACGCCATATCCGCCGGTTACGAACGTCGGCGTCCGACTACACTGGCAAAACTGTCACCGCGGCTGTTGTTGCTGTACCTACCGACAGCACAGATGAGCAGAAAGATGCGCTCACCAAGGCGTTTGGGGATGCGCAAATTGAAGTGCTACAATTTATCCCGGAGCCAATAGCAGCAGTTTTGGCGTACGATGCACGGGCAGAGCACGATGCGAAAGACAAGCTGATTGTGGTTGCGGATTTGGGAGGGAACAGGTCTGATGTCGCGATTGTTGCCTCCAGAGGTGGCATGTACAG
>Ga0335072_10005665_pt1 | contig 18375 bp, 11 predicted proteins | sample Lox_Sample_21_FD_206725 | JGI IMG/M metagenome (GOLD analysis project Ga0335072, IMG submission 206725) | Soil microbial communities from Loxahatchee National Wildlife Refuge, Florida, United States - Lox_Sample_2.1 | ecosystem: Environmental > Terrestrial > Soil > Wetlands | place: USA... | reverse complement strand
CATGCTTTCTGGCTCGACAGAACGAGCGGTCACACTTAGAGGTCCCTCTCAGAGGATTTGCGGGCGACTTTATAATCGGTCAGAAGCCAGAGGGCATTACCCCGTTCATAGCTGGCGGCATTGGCATTACGCCTTTGATCGCGCAGCTGCAGGACTTGGATATATCCAGACTGCGCTTGTTCTGGACACTGGGAGTCAAAGATATCGGTCTCGTGCAAGATACTTTCAAGCGCTTCCCCACGCTCCCGCAGTCAACGGCTCTGTTCCTAACCGGCGATACATCGCATCTGCCGGCGGTGGACAAGGAGAAGCTGGGGGAAGTCAGTGCTTCGGGCGCAAAGGTCGAGGAGAGACGAATTCGTGCGGATGACTTAGCTGATCTGGACGTGAAGGAGTGGTATCTGTGCACGAGTCCTGGCCTGCGGAAGATGATACAGGAATGGCTGCCAGGGAAGGCGATCATATACGAGAAGTTTGACTACTGAGAGGGTGGTTCCGTATGTGAAAGAACCTCTCAAATCCGCAGCCTTCTGTTCAGTACGGCGGAGCATGATGGTTTTCCGAATTTCAGACCCAGCCCGCAGGTTTCAATGGATTGATTGCAATAGCAGGAAGGGCCCCTGGACTTTTGCCGGGAGAAAGCTGCTTCATCATTTGATGATATACGCTCGAATACGGCCAGCAAAAAGATTGACGTCGAGACCTGCCATTGCAACGGGAAATACGCAACACGACGGATATGGAAGATAGTATCATTTCTGACGGCTTTGTATTAATGAACAAAATTTCATGACACTGGCACGCTATCATCTGCACTTGTTCAGCCGCCCATAAGCAGGTCTCAGCCGTAAAGACCGTCCCACTCCTCTTCATCATCCTCTGGAGCAGCATTTTTCTTAATGCCTTCGAAAAGCTTCTTCTTCCGCTCCCTCTCGCTTTTTGCAAGATCTTGCCTGTCTAGCGGACACGTGCCTTTCAGCCGCAACCATGGTCGCACGCATTCCAGGTCGAAAATATGTGTCGGATGACAGGGCAGTCGCACCAATAGCGGATGTGGGTCTTCGACAAAAGGAATCCCACAAATGGGACAATCGGCCTCTTTCTTCACTTTCTTGATGCTAACCCTCTCCAACCCTGCAATGTACTCTTCGTCTACGCCCTCTACCTCTCGAGGTGGTCTTTCCGCAGCATGCAGGAGTGTATCGATCATGGAATCCAAAAGTCCTCCTTCTTCTCCCTCGTTGTCTCTGCGCATTATGCCGAAGGCTTCTGCGAGGGAACGGAAGGCAGCGGAGACGTCGCTTGGAACAGGTACTGCATGCTCGCGCGTTCGGTTCGAGGGAGATTCGGGTGTGATTTCAGTGAGAGTAGAGAAGAATGTGGAGAGGTCTGGACGTCGGGGCCGAGAATCCGAAGACGTTGGTGGGTCGTCCTTAGCATGTTCGCCTTGAATATTTCAGTTTGTGGAATCAGTCTTCTGAAAGTTAGGTCTCAAACCTACTTTCATAACTCGCCATTGCGGATCAGAGACTTGCGGAGATTCGTACAGCCAAAAAGTTTAGAGGACTTGGTGGCCAACGCCGTCAGATAGGAAGTCCGGTTTCTTCAGGTAGTTCGGCAAGTGAAGAAAGGATTGCAGTTGTGACCGCGACGGGGAGAAGTCAATGTGTAGTCAGTGTGCTAGTTAGAAACACTCTGCCAGGCAGTGATTGGTGGCGTAATCAAGGGGTATTTGTTCAAGATACGGTTTCCACGGGATCACTCTGCTCGCTCAGTATAGCGGGAGACATCTCCATGATCCCCTTTAGTGACATAGTCACACGCTTTATAAACGTAGGAGGGGCAGCAGTTAGACGCCAATAGCGTACACTGTCCCTGCGCAATTCTCAAAAGCGAACATAGCTCACAAGCCACTAAAAGCACTTCCGGCTTGGCAATCTCGGAAACCCCCAAGGGAAACATACGCTGATTGTTCAGCCTCACATGTGGGAGCAACTAGTTGACAGCGTTGTCTAGCAACGATCCGTCTGGCAAGCAGATGATGGGTTACATCTGCCACCAGTTCAATGGACGCGGACTGGGATGAGATCGTGCGAATCACGCTTCCGCCACCCTCTCAACTTCGCTCCCCATCTGGTGATTGGACTTCTGTATTGCCAACCCCAGCTTCTGCTGTAGCTTTTGATGATGCCCAGGAACTTCTCTGGGTCGGCAACGACCATGGGAGGGTGGCCTCCTTTTACGGCCCTCAGTTGCAACGCTACACTTCAGTCAAAGCACATCTAGGCGAAGGGCCAGTTCGACAACTTCTGCTTCACGAGAAGGGTGTTTTGTCTGTTGCGTCGAAAAGTGTACACCTCACTTCTCGAAAAGGATTAACGCAGTGGCACATTACTCATCGAGATATGCAAAGCCTGCAATGCATGAGTATGACATCTACTCCGAATCACCTGCTTGTCGCTGGCTGTCAAAGCTCGATGTTTCTTATCGATATCGACAAAGGCCAGTTACTGGAGCAGCTTCCAGGAGAAGCAAACTATACCATCATGAGGAAAAGCCGGTATATCTGTGCAGCCACTGATGATGGATCGATTAACCTATTGGACCCAGAATTCAAAGTGATCAAGACCTGGAAAGCGCACGGTGCAACCATCAACGATATGGACGCTCGCAATGACTTTCTGGTCACCTGTGGCTTCTCTATCCGCCATCTTGGTGCACCTATCGTTGATCCCTTAGCAAACGTGTACGATTTGAAGAACTTAAGACCACTACCACCACTTCCATTCCATGCTGGTGCTGCATATGTGCGGTTGCACCCGAAATTGCAAACGACAAGCTTTGTTGCTTCGCAGACGGGCATGTTGCAGGTCGTTGATTTGATGAACCCAAATGATGCAATCAACATTCGTCAAGCGAACGTTCAATTTATGCTTGGCATAGAGATTGCTCCTTCGGGAGATGCTCTGGCTATTTCCGATGCGGACTGCTCAATTCATTTGTGGGGCTCGCCCTCGAAAGTGCGATTCAACAGCATAAGTAAGGAGACCGAATTTTCAGATCCTTCTCCTGCCAATGCTCCTCATGTCGACTGGAATGAGATGCCGCTGAATACTGTTGGCATGCCATACTACCATGAACGACTTCTTTCCGCCTGGCCAAGCCATATGGTCTTCGATACGGGTGCTCCACCGCCCGCTGTTGAACCAGTTCCTTATCTACAACCTGCAACAATGGGCCAGTATGCTCCAAACCTTAACCCAAAGAAATTGTTGCGCTATCAGACGGAAGACACTCGGGCCGCTCATGCCGGAACCTCCATCGCCGCACCCAAATTCCTGAGTGAAAAGGCCAAGGAAGCACCGGCGGTGAAATTGGACCGCAGGATGTCGGATGCTGCGGAGGCATTGGCTGGAGTGACCCTCAATGGCCACAACCAGACGGACGAAGAACGCATGCTGAAATATGGCAATGTGGAGATCAAGTATAGCCGTTTTGGTGTCGACGATTTTGATTTCCGATACTACAACAAGACCCCGTTTTCAGGCCTCGAAACCCACATTTCTAATTCGTTCGTTAATTCTCTATTGCAGCTCTACCGATTCATTCCACTAATCAGGAATATGGCGTTACAACACGCTGCAACAAGCTGCATCAGCGAGCATTGCCTTCTCTGCGAGCTTGGGTTTCTTATTGACATGCTAGAAAAAGCTGCGGGCCAGAATTGTCAAGCAACAAACCTTCTTCGAACTTTCAGCGCCTCTCGCGAGGCAAATTCTTTGGGATTGCTCGAGGAGACTAACCATTCTGGGGCATTATCACTTTCATCTTCCATCCAGGCAGTGAACCGCTTTTTTCTGAAGCAGATGGCCCACGATTTCCGTCAAATGACAGGAACAGCCGACGACTTGGACGCAATCGTCTCCACCGGTGCTATGGAGACCATCCGCTGCATGTATTGTGGGAATGAGACCATGCGAGGCGGCAACGTTTACGCTCACGAGCTTGTCTATCCACAAGTCGACCCCAAGCACGGGATGCGGAACCCCATCTTCAAGTTTTCTTCCATCCTCAAGGCTACCATCGAACGTGAGAACAAAAATCGAGGTTGGTGTAACAAGTGCCGACGCTATCAGCAGCTTTCACTCCGCAAAACCGTGCAGCATTTGCCGTTTGTCATGATGCTAAATGCTGCGCTTACGAATCCGGCAATGCGGGTACTGTGGGAAGCACCAGGATGGTTGCCCGCAGAGATTGGCTTGATAGTGCAGAACAAATCCATCTATTGCTTCGAAGGGCCAGATCTTGCTCTCCATCTTCGGAACAAGACTGCGAACCTGGTCGTATACGAATTGGTGGGCTGTGTCGCCGAAATCGACACGGGAGAACGCCACCTACCTCACCTGGTCAGTATGGTCAATGTGGACATCTCCTTACCAGCCTCCGAGCAGAAGCCAGCACCGAAGTGGCACCTCTTTAACGATTTCCTCGTGACGCCTGTGGAGCCAAGAGAGGCCCTTCACTTCAACCAGTCTTGGAAGCTGCCAAGTGTTGTTTCTTATCAGGTAAAGACGGCCCACGGAGCGATTGATGAGAGCTGGAAGGAAAGCCTTGACACCTCACTCTTATTCCAACCATGGAGCATCAATGGCCGGTATCCTACCAAGGAATGTGACATTCTCAACTATAATGACAAGCCTATTGAAGGCATGAAGATAGCTCTGGACACAGAGTTTGTGGATCTCGAGAAGGCAGAAATTGACGTGAAGGCAGATGGGACGCAAGAAACAATCCGGCCAGCGAAGTCGGGACTTGCAAGGGTTAGTGTTCTCCGAGGCCAAGGAAATGCAGAAGGGGTGCCATTCATTGACGATTATATCACAATACGTGATCCGATCGTGGACTACAAGACTCAATACTCGGGCATACGGCCAGGCGACCTGGATCCAAGAACATCGTCCCATAATCTTGTTCCTTTGAAAGTTGCTTACAAGAAGCTGTGGTTGCTTCTCAACCTCGGCTGCATCTTCATCGGTCATGGTCTAGCGTCCGATTTTCGCAAAATCAACATCCAAGTCCCTAAGGCGCAGACCATCGACACACAATATCTCTACCTGGTCCCCGGGAAGAACCGTAGGTTTTCTCTCCGCTACCTCGCCTGGGCGGTCTTCAAGGAATATATCCAAGAGGAATCAGTGGAAGAGAGCGCGGCAGATGGCCACGACAGCATAGAAGACGCTCGGATGGCTTTGAGACTATGGCGGAAGTTTCAAGAGTATGAAGACGCGGGCATAGTGGAGCAAATGGTAGAAGAGATTTATAGACGAGGCACCAAATTCGGGTGGAAACCACCACCCAGAGACGGTGGCCTGACTGGAGCCAATAGTGCCGTTCCCAGCGGGCGCAATACCCCGGATGTGGGTGGTATTGGGAGTGCTCCAAGCACGCCTGCGAAAGGCTTCCGACTGAGTGCATCAAATGCAGCTGCTTTTGTGCCTGGCAGTGTGACGAAATCGGATGCATATACAGGAAGCCCTTTGAGATGAGCTGTTTTCAGTCCGTGTCCGGTATCAGTGTTTGCATCAATTGTCAGGCAGCCTCCTGTAAGCTGTTCTGCTCTGTAGTGATGGTGGGCACTGGAAAGAGGCTAGGTCAAGAATCATAGACTTCAAAAATGACAATGTTGTAAACCTATTAGCTTTATCTTGCTTCCAGTGTTCTTTTCGGGTGGACTGCAACTGCACAAGCACAAGCTGAAGGAGAAGGAGGTCGTCCTCCGGACCAAATGCGACAGATCCCCGCTGAGGTGGGTGGAGACTGCTGAAAGAAATCCCAGTTCCGCTCGAAACCACAGGCATAACTTGGGTGTCACATAGGAAGGATATCAACTGCAGGATCCAAACTTTGATCATCAACGAGGGTCAGACAGGAGGCGGAGGAGGATGACAGCAGCTTCCGGAGAGCAGTCCCGAATAGTGACGATTCATGGGCTTTTCATGCTAGATAACCTTGCAAGGCAGGCAATTTCATTATGAGGCAGAACCTATGCCAAGACACGCCTCAAATCACCATACTCTCATACAATATTGATGAGGTCAGGATTAGCGGGCATTTGGGTGGTTAGAATTCGGTGAGGTTGTTAGTTTGTTGTAGGTCGACGCCACTGGATCCAGGGCTTGGGGAGACGACCCCGAGGCCTTCTCGACATGTTTACGTGGTTCGGGTTAGCTGTAACGAAGTTACCTGCCATGAAGTGTTCCGTTGAGTCTCATCCAGGCTCCAGTAATTTCATAGGTGGACAGGCACGAGGGGACCTCAGGCGGAGATTTAGATCTTGGCACGCTCGGACTTTCAGACACGACAAAACGGGTCAAGTCGAACATCTGTTTGAGGATTTCCGTCACCCAAAAGGGACCAAGTCAAAACATTCGCGCGCGTGACGGCTGGCAATGCAAACTTTGAAGAACCGCTTTGCAAAGTTGCTTCGAAAAACCTTGTGCAAATTATGAGGCGCAGTAATAGTTCAGAGAGGCCACCAATAGTCCCATCTCGAGATGTGATAGCGTCAGGGTGGCTGAAAAAGGCTTGCGAGGCTGAAATATCGCAACCTTAGACCTGCATACTTTGGGCCACGTGGACGCTGGAAAACCAGCGTAACTGCCCGCTCAAACTCAGGTATGTACTTCAATCTCCTGCTCTCGCCCTTACGCCTTGCCTCTACCATCTTGGATGGTCCAAGATGTCAGCGATCAGACAAAGTTCAGTCGTTGGCTCCAAATCTCTACGTTCGGAACACTCGAATGTCACCCCTCCTGGACATTCCGACAACCCTGACAGCATTGCTTTGCCTATTTCTGACATGCCAGCGCAGGAAAGATCGCAAACCACCTCTCCGAACCAGCAGAATGTTATCGGTGATGATGGAGTTGCGCTAGCACCATCGGACAAAAGCATACGAATTCTCAAGACGTATGATGCTGTGTCTGACCGTCAGTCTAGCACGCTACACAAAAACCAGAAAACTCATGCACAATCCGAAGACAAAAGTATCATTGATGTACAGAAGCGGAAATCTGACAAGACTTCATGGGTCCACACAGCTGCTCTCTGGGCATTCTGCCTTTGTTTTCTCGGGATTATCGCGGCATTGTTCGTTATACGTCACTATTCAATCATCAATCAAGGCTTCCAAGTTGACCAGTCTACGAGTTCTTACTTTTGGAAATATGCTCCGACTGCTATTTTTGCCATCATCATAGCACTTTGGCGACAAGTCGATTATCGCTGCAAAGTACAGGCACCATGGATTGAAATGCGCAGAGGTTTCGCCTCGGCCAAGAATACTGTGTTGCTGGATTACGTGTCGCCAATACTTCCAAGTTCGACGTACCAGTCTCTCAAGAACCGACACTTCGAAGTCAGTGCGAGTATAGCTGTCTTCGCCTTGTTGAAAGTGGCAGTTTTGTTCTCGACTGGCCTTCTCGGATTTCGTAACACGACATTAAACAGGCAGGATGTCTTACTCTTGCTTGACAAAGGAGGAGATCCAAATGTCTCGTCGCTATCAATGCAGTACGCCATGTCATACTACGGTGCAACAGAAAAGGGCCTAGAGTGGCCCGCTCGGACAGGTCCAACGGCTGCTTTTCAGGAACTTTCGTCCGAAAATAATCTGCCCTCTGACGCGAAAGTCACTGCCGAGGTTCTAGCTTTCTTCCCGTGGCTCAATTGCGAAACTGCCACCGTCAACTATACTTTCAACAACTCGAGCGGACTTGTGGAAAAGAGAGAGGAAGTATACCTGTACGAGATAGATTATACCTTCGTGACGAAAGACTGTTCTGGTTCAGCAGGGAATTTGGAGATTTGTGATCCTGTTGTGGCAGTCTGCAAGCCTCTGCAAATCCTTGGAGGTGTGGCGCCCACTTATTGCCCCATTTTGGATTACGCAGGCGACCGGTTATCTAACGCTTTGGTGGTTTATCTCATTGGCGTTGAGACTAGCCAGAATTTTGCTCAGAACCCGACCAGCATGGCTAACCAAACGTTGAATGTTACGGCGTGGTCAGTATCTATTCCGTGGATTTCGGTGCTCGTTTGTTCTACCAATTACGCTATCGAAGAGGCCAACCTGTTCGTTGACACGGCAAATCCTAAGCTGGCAGGCGGCACGAATTTATCGAATCCATTAACCAGCACCCATAACATCATTAACGGCTACACGTACGGAAATCTCACAGTTGACTTTCAGAACATCATAACAGAAGGATCTGCTGGCTCGAATAATCTTCCAAGTCCAATCGATTCGTTGCAGTCGGAAACGACGGACTACAGCGGTGTTGACAGCTTTTTTGGTTTGATGATGTTTGAGGCATCGGTAGCCGATGTTCTTGCCTTCAAGGATCCTTCACTCATGTCCGCTACTGCCAATAAAGTTTTCAAGGGACTTACTTCTCAGTGGGTGGGCTCATGGTTGTCATTTCCTCACAATCTATCGACACACGGTTCTTACACCTATCCAGAGTCACGTCTACAAACTCATGAGCTATCGCTGTGGGGAATGGCTATTGCTCTGGCTCTGGCAGTGCTCTGTACTGTACTCATCTTGAGTCTGCATAACCCATTTGTTCTCCCATGGCAAAACGATGGCTTTTTTTCGCGTGCTTTTGTTCTCAAGCGGAGCCAAAAGCTACATGAGACGTGCCAAAATCTCGGTCATCTCTCAGACCGTCAACTCGAATATCAACTCTCTGGAACGTCATTCACTCTTCTTGGCAGGTCGCACTATTCAATGTTTATCGAGCCTCAGCTCAACGAGTCGACCGCTTTACGGGCACCCGAGAAGGATAGGGTGTCGATACCGGGTAATATGACATGGTGGAGTCCATTGCCGAGCAAGATCTGGTTCTCCGTTATCTCAATTGGCATGCCCTTGGCAACCATCGTCAGTCTCGAGGTTCTGCAAAGAATTTCCGATGCGAACAGTGGCATCTTCGATGTCAAAAGCTCCACCTCGGTGGGTGCTGCAATGTCAACGTACGTGCCAGCACTGGTAATGTTGGTGATAGCGACCCTTTTTGGCTCTGCGGAGTTCGCCACTTGTTTACTTGCGCCTCACCTAGCAATGAAGAGAGGATTGGCCACAGCAAGTATGCTGATATCAACCCCTCTACGCCAACTTCCACCCATTGCGATTCTTGGAGCATTAAGCAGCGGCCGAATAGCTGCCTCCATCGTTATGATATCCGCTCTCGTCGGCAGCGTGTTGTCTATTGTCTCGTCCGGTCTCTACAACATTGAGGCGGTGCCGAAAATACACATGACCACTGTCATGACTGAAGATCAATTCTATCTACAGTGGAACCACCCTCTTAGCAAAGCCAGTGCGGCAATGTTTACCTTGGTGCAAGCCCATAATGCTTCGTACCCTAGCGGCACCCACGACGAAATAGCCTTTCCACTTTTCACCCTTGACAAAAGTGACCCTATAGTCCTAGCAATTCTGCAGTCGCAAATTCAAAGCACGATAGAAGTGCAGATGCCCATTACTCGACCTTCTCTAAATTGCACAATTGTTTCAGAAGCGGATATGATGGTTCAGGTGGGCCACAACACTTACCAACCTAGCGATTATACCATTTATGGCCCTTATGCAAACATCACGACCATTTCAATGCTCCCGAAGCACTGCCAGTTCTCTCCAGGCGCCTACGAGACGTCTACGCAAATGGAACTCCAGACCACCCATCGCATGAGCCTAGTACCTGGTGAAGTTCTTGTGGCGGGTGAGCTTGAGCCCCCGCTACCTCCAGGCAGCCAAGCCACAGTCGAGGTTTCTCCTTATGCGCCCGACTGCCCTAGTGTGGGTTTGACATTCGGCAAATTCGAGATTGATGACACAGTGAAAGACGACATCACAATGCTTATCTGCAGCCAGTATCAAGAAGAGATCCCGGCGACGTTGACCTTCAGTGTCCCTAGCCTGTTTCTTGATCCATCACGGCCGCCGGTGCTGCACGAAGAAGGGGCTAAGGTGGTCAGGCGCACGTCATACAACTTCCAGTGGCTTTTCGGATCCCAAGAAGTGAATGGCACCACCCTAGATGCCTTCTTTCAATATCTAGAACACGGATTGGATGGCAGGCCACTGGAGGAGTATGTCGGTGTTGCAAATCGACCAGACTTGGTCAATGCCACCCAGCGTCTTTACAGGCAGTTCATGGTACAAGTGATTAACCAGGAGATGAGACTGAATGCGACGAATAGCACAACACAAGACAATGCCGTCACCCAGATTGGGACGAAGCTTCAAGCGAGTATAATTGATGAGTCTAATTTGAGGCTAGTGCAAAACAACACATCGAAAATAATCCTGCAGGCATTCTTGGCGGCAATGGTAGTTGGCTGGGTGGCAAGTTTCAAGATGTTGAGGGAGACGGGGCGGGTGGTGGCTCACAATCCGTGTACGGCTATGGGAGCTTTCACTTTGCTGGCAGGGAGTGAGCTTGTGGACAGTTTACCTCGCGCAGAGGAATTGGATAGAAAGCAGCTGCGGAAGAAATATGAAAGCGTTAAATTTCGGTTGGGTTGGTGGTCCAGGGATGAAAAGGGCACCCATTTACTCAGCATAGATGAGGCCCCCGAGTCTGCTGTCACGAGTAGGTTTGGTATTGATGTTGTTGATGCGAGGAATTCTAGGTAGGCATTGGTGGCCAAACACCCAAACATCGCCGATTTCTTTTTCTGGACATCATGGCGAGGCGAAAGTCTCCGATTGGAGAAGACAACCGTTGAAGCGTGCAGCTGTTTCCGGAATGAAGGTAACTTGCAATTGAGCTTTGCCTACTACATCATATCACTCGAGTACAATAGTGCCGAAGGGCTGTCTCCCTGCTCAGCTACAACTGCGTTGCCCAAGCTAAAGTCCTTGCCTTCCTTGCCTAAATTGTGCATTGCTCGCCGGCGACCCCAGTCGAATGACGTTGCACCGAAACGCAGATGTCGCGAGTCCATTCTCGTTGCACAACAATTCAGCGGCGAAGTTGGAGGGCCTCGATACTCCAGCGGTCAATACGTTTACTGTATTTCTCCCTTGCAAATTCCCCCTTCGTTACGGACCCTAGACCTTTACCTCTAATCTTCGCTCCAAAGCCGCCACCCTCCAAGACGAATACCGCCTGCGCCTTCACCGCGCCCGATCCGTCGACGGTCGACCTAACCAATGAAGAGCTTGTCGAGATCTGCGCCGCGCAACGCACCTTCGAAGGCGCCTATATCCGCACGCTGTTGCCCCAATTCTCCTTCACACTTGTCATGCTCAAGATCTTTACCAGCGAATTCTACAGCATCGGTGCGCGCTTTGCAGTCTACGGTGCAGGGGTGTTAGTCGCAAGTGCTTATCGACGGCAGCAGGGGAATCATTAGGCGACCGCCGCACGTGGAGGGCTGAGGCGTAGGGAGATTGCAGAAGCCACCCGCCTGGGAACCTTCCACTCACGGTTACCCCGAGACGCCAGTTACCCATTTCTATGTAGCCCTCATTCCCCAACCTACAAGAAGATGCGAGATCAGCGGAATAAGGCTCTAGGCACTCAAAACAAGGTCATTAGGACGTCTCGATGACCAAAGACTTTAACAACGCGACTACAGCCTGGCACCTTTTGCTCTCCCACTCCCGCCACTCCAGTAGGTTGAGTGGGTGAGGCATAGTGAGCGAGAGTGAGTGAGGTTGAGCGATAGGTGGGCACTCTCGCGTCTCGCGCGCACGCTCATCCTCACGCTATTTTTGGGTCCCCTCGAGCACAACCACTTTATCTCGTCCTGGTGGAACCGACAGACGGGATACTTAAATGCCGTGAGGACCCCTTCTCCTATGCTTATAAGATGAAGACGATAACTTGTCTTCTCAACTTCCCCCTCCTTCTCTTCCTCTTCCTCCTCGCCCTCCCCTCTCGGTCTGATCACCACGCGCCTTATCTTATTCCTCCCCCCTCTTTCCCGTTACCTTGAACCTGTGATACCGCCCCATCAAAGATAATGTGGAAGGGATAACGGGATGCCAAACAGCTGGTCGTTCAATTGGGCAAACATGGCAATAAGAGAAGGGGGAAAACCCAGAGACGCGTTGTGTGGGGAGCTTTTTTGTTGTCTATCTGCTATATGTGTGCTTCTGTCTGTGATAGATGCCAAAAGACAGTTCCTCTGCCCATAAGAGGCTAATGACGAACTAGCCGCACCACAATAAATAAGCAATTGCTTCCTAGAGTCTTCGATTTACCACTTATACGAAGTATATAAGAAATGACTAGAAGACGGGTGGTAGGGTAGAGACTAAGCATCGGGCCTCTTCTTTACCGCGTCCCACCGCCTGACTGTGCCGTTACCCAAGCCCGACGCCAGCCGCTTGCCGTCCGGCGAGAACGTGACGCCCCGGACACAGTTTGTGTGGCCCTGGAGGGTCTATAGCGCCGCACCCGTCGCCGCGCTCCAGAGCCTGACCGTCTTGTCGCTCGAGCCCGACGCCAGCCGCTTGCCGTCCGGCGAGAACGCGACGCCCCGGACACACTCCGTGTGCTGGAGGGTCTGTAGCGCCGCGCCCGTCGCCGCGTCCCAGAGCCTGACCGTGTTGTCGCCCGAGCCCGACACCAGCAGCTTGCCGTCCGGTAAGAACGCGACGGCCCAGACGTCGCTCGTGTGGCCCTGGAGGGTCTGCAGCGCCACGCCCGTCGCCGCGTCCCAGAGCCTGACCGTCTTGTCGCTCGAGCCCGACGCCAGCCGCTTGCCGTCCGGCGAGAACGCGACGCCGTAGACGTAGCCCGTGTGGCCCTGGAGGGTCTGCAGCGCCGCACCCGTCGCCGCGTCCCAGAGCCTGACCGTCTTGTCGCCCGAGCTCGACACCAGCCGCTTGCCGTCCGGCGAGAACGCGGCGCCCCAGACCCACGTTGTGTGGCCCTGGATGGTCCGCAGTGCCGCGCCCGTCACCGCGTCCCAGAGCTTGACCGTGTAGTCGTGTGAGCCCGACACCAGCCGCTTGCCGTCCGGCGAGAATGCGACGCTATAGACATAGTTCGTGCTGTCCTGGAGGGTCTGCAGCGCCGCGCCCGTCGCCGCGTCCCAGAGCCTGACCGTGTAGTCGAGTGAGCTCGACGCCAGCCGCTTGCCGTCCGGCGAGAACGCGACGCCCCGGACGCAGCCCTTGTGGCCCTTGAGGGCCTGCAGCGCCGCGCCCGTCGCCACGTCCCAGAGCCTGATCGTCCAGTCCTCCGAGCCAGACGCCAGCCGCTTGCCGTCCGGCGAGAACGCGACGCCCCAGACGGTGCTCTTGTGGCCCTGGAGAGCCTGCAGCGCGGACGGTGAGAAGGTCCTGGCGTCGATGGAATCTCTGTGAAAGTCTTCAGGGAGCATGTCTCGCCAGATCTCCTCATCGCTATCGTTGGAAGCCTGACAGATAGAACAGAGAAGCGCGATTGATGCGTATGTTTCAGGATGTGTTCTTCCCAAGATGGCATTCCTGCCCTTCACAGCTATAAGACACATTGTTTTAGCTCTGGTGTAGTCATCCGGTTGCTGATTAAGGTACAGCTGAGAAAGTAGATGTGCCGCAGAAAACCTGTCCGATGGCTCAGATGTTGGTGTCTCAAATAACTCTGTAAGAATCGTTTCAGCGCCTGCCAAATCTGAGTCGGTCTCTATTAAAGCCGTTGCTAAAAGGCGTTGAACCTCTTGATATGCTCGAGCGTCTGGGAAGACTGAGCTTTCTTCAGCAACCTTAATTGTATCCAATGTTCGCTTGAGGTGCGGGATCGCTTCTCGATATTTCGATGCTTCCATCAGATCTTTCGCCCTTTTATATCGTTTCTTGATGAATTCTACTTCTATGTCATAGTCTTCCTGGTTGTGGATGGTGCTCGGAGGAGTGTGAAGGGCATCGGAGAATTGAGATGTCTCTGTCAAAGAGATCGAGGCGACGTTGGGCATTGATAAGAGATCACTGGAGACTGAATTACGGGATGTTGCAATTCTCGGCTCTGTAATCCAAGATTCGATGTCCCTTCGCCGTCGCCCTGTAAGGGGCACCCCAATTATGGAATGCGTGGCATCAGGTTCAGTCCCGTCGGCGAATGGGTTGTGTTGCTGCGACGTAGGTCCGATATCTTCCGTAGAGGATCTGGGATGGAAAGCTCGCACGGTGGAGGATGTGCCTTGCGCACTCTCGGACGCCGCAACACTACTGGCGTTTGAGGCGAGGGTGCGGGCGATTTCAACCAACTCTTCGCTGTCCCGGCAGATCGGTGATGCGGCTTGAGAACCCGTTGGCTCGTTCTCCACTGGGCGGGCATTAAGCTCTCTAATGCTATCGGATAAGTTGGTAATGCTTTCCTCAAGCTGTAGAATTCTGTTCCCTAGAACGCTAAGGTTCAACTCTTGATCCACCTCTGTGCCACGGCTTTGATTCCCACTGCTGCAATCGAATTAGCGTTTGCGCATACGATAGACTTTTCTTCACTCACATTGCCAAAAGCACTACAGGGACGTTGAAAGTTGATATGTATGTATTGATTCGAAGCCGCAAATGACTAATCTCCTGATCGTACTGATTCGTACGAATATATTCTCTAGGCCTTCGTAGGATATTTCTTTCTTTCTTTATCTCGCCAAATATGGTCTCGAGCCTCAGGAAAGTCATTCTAGCGTTTGTTAGGAGTGCGTCTAGTTGCGGGACGCCCCACCATCCTTGAATGTCTCGCACCATGGAGCCGTTTCGAATTTCCATATTGAGGATCGTTGTTAATGAGAAGTTAAAAGCTTCCAGATCCTCGCCGAGCCCTCGAGTGCTCTCACGGACATCTCGTATGCCATGGTACAAAGCTTTAACCGATAGTACAGCCTGACCGACGGTTCGGAGTAAGCCGATAGTGCCTACAGCAATCGAAAATGGTTCCGCCATAATAAGTAGCACGAGTTGTGTGTAAACTGAGTCAATACAAATGAAGGCAAGAAGGGGATTGAAAATAGCTTCTTGCGAGGTGGAATGAAATCTCGAAACGCTGAAGCGTCAGTCACGTCGGAACGTTAGACGAAGGGGAGTGTTGTTGATGTGGCCGAAGTGGGGTCAACTGGGGCTGGGTCCCCGCAGTTTACACGTTGACTAAATTTAAGCCCAGTACGTGCGGTGTGCCGTGGCTACGGCGGGCCTGAGGGAGAAGCCCGCTACTTTGGCCCATTAGCGCCTTTTTGACATTTGCTTATTCACATTCAACTATTGCTTCTATCTCAACTTCATGACCACGCATTCAAACCAAGTAACCTCTACATTAAAATGATCACCTATTCACGCTCTATCCAACCATGCTAACCTCGTCAGATTTAACCATTCCGTCGATGACCCACATCGTCGACACCAAAGCCGCGCCCACCGCGCCAAACTTTACAACTGACCACTTTCAACCTCAGCTTTCACGCCTATGAGAAGCATGCCCACGAGATGTACGCCCATGATGTACACGGCTATGATGTGCATGTAGATATGTATACCTATAAGACACACGCCGGTGACATACGCTCATGAGGCACACACCCGTGAGATGCACGCCCGTGAGGTGCACGCTTATAAGTTGGATGTTCATATGCGGCGGTCAAAATCTGGCCACACGCCCCTAGGTACACGCCCGTGAGATGCACGCCCATGAGGTGCACACCTGTGAGATGCACGCTTGTGAGATACACGCTTATGAGGCACACGCCTATGAGGCACACGCCCATGAGGTACACGTCTTTGAGGTGCACGCTTATGAGGTGCACGCCCATGAGGTGCACGCCTATGAGGTGCACGCCTATGAGGTGCACGCCTATGAGATGCATGCCTGTGAGGTACATGTCTATGAGATGCAGATGACGCCTATAAGGTACACGCCTATGAGATGCACGCCTGTGAGATGCACGTTTATGAGGTACATACGCATGAGATACACGCCTGTGAGGTGCACGCTTATTAGGTACACGCCCATGAGATGCATGCCTGTGAGGTACATGTCTATGAGATGCAGATGACGCCTATATGGTACACCCCTATGAGCTGCACGCCCATGAGATACACACCTATGAGATGCATACCTGTGAGGTACACGCCCATGAGGTGCACGTCCGTGAGATGCACACCTGTGAGATGCACATTTATGAGGTACATACCCATGAGGTACACACCTATGAGGTATATATCTATGAGATACGCGCCTATGAGGTGTACGCCTATGAGGTGCATGCCCGTGAGGTACACGCCTATGAGGTGCACGTCCGTGAGGTACACGCTCATGAAGTACACGGCCGTAAGGTACACGCCCATGAGGTGCACGCCTGTGGGATGCACGCCTATGAGGTACACGTTATGAGGCATACGCCCATGAGGTATACGCCTATAAGGTGCACGCCTGTGAGGTACATGCTTATGAAGTACACGCTCGCAAGATACACGCTCATGAAATACACACCTGTGAGGTTCACGCCCATGAGGTGCACGCCTATAAAGTACAGGCCCATGAGAAACATGCCCGTGAGATGCACGCCTATGAGATGCATGACCATAAAGTGTATCCTCCTGAGATGCATACCCATGAGATGCACACCCATGAGATACACGTCCGTGAGATACACGCCCATGAGGTTATGCCTATGAAGTGTATGCCCATGAGATGATCGCAGAGGAGCCGGAAATGAAATCGGTTATTAAGGACATCATTAAGGAAACCTGTAGCGATAGCGAGGTTGATCCCGGAAGTTACCCCGGATAGGTCCCATAGCTGTAGACATTGCCTAATAGGGATATATGAGTCCCTATGTCCCTAATATCGATCGATTAGGATGTGTAGAGATGTCTAAACATCAGATGGTGACATCCCAGCCTCGACGGCGTCTAAGGCCCAAATGCGCTAATCGGCCAAAGTGGCGGCTCCCGCCGCAAGCCCAGGGTGAGGCTGGCGTACACCGAGGTCGCGCGGCTTAGGGCGGCGTCACCCTAAGATCAGAGCCTGGGGCAGATTTTACAGTTCTTGGCGAAACTCTCATCGTCAAAACTCTGTGAATCATCACCCGCGAAAATGCTGAGAAAATGCTAAGATTCCCCATTCCACGCTTACACGAGGCACGAGCTCGAAAAATATCCAGGACACAGTGATCTCTGAATATTCTGTGTGGCCGCCGTATCTTCGCCAAAATAGGAATCTTTCGATGTCACCGTAAGGGTCTGTACCGCCTTATGTCAGCAAGTTCCAACACGACACCCTTCTTGAGGACCACTCGAATTCTCCGTATCGACTCAATCAAAGCACCCGCCGTCGACGCAGAGACTGACCTTTCGGACTGGTTCCATGAAAATGGCCAACACTCTCCGCAAGCTGAAAACCTGATCAAAGCAGCAGATGCGCTTCGTCAGTCAGCCATCCCGGTTGCCTTCCCTACAGAGACAGTCTACGGACTTGGAGCAGACGCCACTCGATCGGATGCGGTCAAGGGCATTTATGTGGCAAAGCAAAGGCCCTCAGACAACCCTCTCATCGTCCATGTCGGATCATTACCGCAACTGAGGAAGCTGCTTCGGCCTCGAGCAGAGCAGAGCCAGCAACGAAATGGCTATCATCAAGTCGGAGAAAGCACTATATCGAAGCTACCAAGCTCTGCAGACGACCCAATCCCTCAAATATACCATTCGATGATCCAACGCTTCTGGCCCGGTCCTCTCACAATTCTCCTTCCACTACCTCACCCATCACCCCTCGCCCCAGAAGTCAACTCAAATCTCTCTACATTCGGCGTCCGCATGCCCTCCTCCCCTCTTGCCCGCCTTCTCATCTCACTCACCGACCGTCCGCTAGCCGCTCCCTCGGCAAACGCATCCACCCGCCCTTCTCCAACAACAGCCCACCACGTCTACGACGACCTGAACGGTCGGATAGACATCATCCTCGACGGCGGCCCGTGCTCCGTTGGCGTGGAAAGCACCGTGGTCGACGGCCTGAGCGACCCACCCGCAATCCTCCGACCCGGCGGAATCGGCATCGAGGAGATCAGAGCCCTCGGCGGGCGGTGGAAGAATGTTACCATCGGCTACGAAGACCGGAAGCAGGACGCCGACACCACGAATGGTGAGGGTCCTAGGGCACCAGGGATGAAGTACAGGCACTACGCACCCAAGGGGAGAGTCATTCTGTTCGAATCAGGCATTGCAGAAAAGGTCGTGCGCGCAAGAATAGAACAGGAAGTCATTGATCACGAGGACCTGAAGCTTGGCATCGTGAGGACAAGGCGCTGGCCTGATTTCCTCGACTTGCCTTTGGCAGATCTTGTCAAAGTCAGCGATCACGTGAATCGTGGGCTACTGGT
>Ga0335072_10005664_pt1 | contig 18375 bp, 11 predicted proteins | sample Lox_Sample_21_FD_206725 | JGI IMG/M metagenome (GOLD analysis project Ga0335072, IMG submission 206725) | Soil microbial communities from Loxahatchee National Wildlife Refuge, Florida, United States - Lox_Sample_2.1 | ecosystem: Environmental > Terrestrial > Soil > Wetlands | place: USA... | reverse complement strand
TGGTAGAGGATTTGACGATGATTCCGGTCGCGTCGATGTGAGGCATCAGGTAATTGCTTCACATGGACCGCGCTCTTGCCAAGGATTTGCTACTGCTGATGAAAAGAGGGAGCAGGCACTGCGGCCTGCTCCCGTTTATCTCGATTTATAAGCGATCTTTCTGCTTATTTTTCTTTAGTGAATATCAAACTGCTCGGGGTGAAGAGCCGGATCGCTCTTGACGATGATGGTTTTGCCAGACATCTCCTCAAGTTCATTGAGCCAGCGGGCATTGTTGGCTTTGAGCACCTTGACGACTTCGGGATTGACGCGGAGCATTACATCGCCGCGATCAAGATGCTTCTGCATCTTGCGCAGCTCGATGTAGATTTCGTTGGCGACGGTGGCCGGGCTCTTTACCATTCCAGTGCCGGTGCAGACGGGACAGGGAATGCTAAGCGTCCGCTCGAGCGACTGCTTGACGCGCTTGCGGGTGATGGCGACGAGACCGAAATCATTGAACTGCAGAACCTTAGAAGGGGCGCGGTCGGCCTTGAGAGCCTCTTCAAGCGCGGCCATGACCTTGTGGCGGTTCTTGCGCTCGTCCATGTCGATAAAGTCGATGACGATGATGCCGCCGAGATCACGCAGACGAATCTGACGGACGATTTCGGGTATGGCGTCGAGGTTGGTCTTGAGGATGGTGTCCTCAAGGCGGGCGGTTTTACCGACGTACTTGCCGGTGTTGATGTCGATAGCGACGAGGGCTTCGGTCTGGTTGATGACGATGGAGCCTCCGGACTTGAGCCAGACCTTGGAGCGGAGGGCCTTGGTGATCTCGTCCTGAATGCCAAAATGCTCGAAGAGCGGCGTTTCCTTTGTATAAAGTTTTACGCGGCGCACGAGCGCGGGCTGGAAGCGGTTGAGGAAGCGCACGATGCGCTCGTACTCTGATTCGCTGTCGACCCAGATGGTGGAGAAGTTGTCGCTAACCTGATCGCGGAGCACGCGCTCGACGAGGTTGAGGTCGTGATAGATAAGCGCGGGAGCCTTGCTGCTCTCCTCGCGTTGCTTGATGTCGTTCCAGAGGCTGATGAGGAAGCGCAGGTCGGCGCGGAGTTCGTCTTCACTGGCACCATCGGCTGCGGTGCGAACGATGAAGCCGCCGGAGGCCTCGCCTTTTTCGCTGATGAGGATCCGCTTGAGGCGCAGGCGCTCTTCGTCGGAAGAGATTTTGCGGGAGACGCCGACGTGGTTGACAGTCGGCATGAAGACCAGGAATCGTCCGGGGAGCGCGATGTGGCTGGTGACGCGCGCGCCCTTCTTGGCGATGGGCTCCTTGGCAATCTGGAGGAGAATTTCCTGCCCCTGCTTCAGCAGATCGCTGATGATGGGCAGGTCCATGGTCTGTGCCGAGGCGCGGTGGCGTCCGCCGCCTCCGCCCTGACGGCGGCCCAGGCGTCCTCCGCGACGATCGCCATGACGGTCGCCGCGACGTCCACGGCGCTCTCCGCCGCGGTCGCGCGACGGTGCTGTGCCGTCAGCGGTGGCGGTAGCTTCGCCAGTCTGGCCATCTTCGGATAGGTTTTCGTCGTCTTCACCGATCTCGAAGTCATCGCTCTCTTCTTCGGCCTCAGCTTCAGAGATGGCGGCTTCGTTCGAAAGGCGCTGGTCGAGGTGTTCCTCGCGCACGATGTCGCCGAGCTGCTGGCCGGACTGCTCGAGTGTCTCCTCTTCGAGGTCTTCCGAATCGTGCTCGTCGCCGTGAGCATGGATGGGCTCGAAGTCGTATTCGTCCTCGTCGATGACCTCTTCTTCGAGGATGCCGGCGCCGGGCGCGAAGCCGAAGAGCTGATCGGCGACCTCTGTGGCCTGTTCGTCGTGTTCGGGCGCTTCGAACGGAGTGTGCTCCTCGACAGAGGGAGCCTGTTCGGCGGCCTCTTCCACTTCTGCAATGCCTGAGACGCGGAATTCGCTGGGCGCAGCGGTGTCGACGCGGTGCGATGCGGAGGCAATCTCCGGCTCGAACTCGTGAATCTCTTCCTGCAGCTCGAATTCGATATGCTCCTCGGGCTCGATGGCTTCTGGGGTCTGCAGCGTGGCTGGCTGGTGAATCTCTTCTACTACCTCGATGGGATGCTGAGGTTCTTCAACGGCTACGGGAGCCGCAGTGAGTGTTGGGGCGACGGGTTCGACGGCAGCCTGCGCTGATTCAGAATGCTCCTCCGGAAGTGCCTCGTGGACGGGCTCGCTGATTTCCGGCTCCGCGACGTGAGATCCAGCGAATGCAGTTTCGGGGCGCGATTGCATTTTCGATTCTGGCGTTGATTCCGGCTTGCGGGCGCGCGATTCGCCGGGCAGCAGCGAGCCTCCATCCCAGGTCAGAGGCGTATCAATCAGCGTGGACGGTTTAGGGGCGGTGTAGTTGGTTTTGAAGGCTGGAGAGGGAGCGGATTGCGGTTTGCCAGTCTCAGCTGAGGGCGTTCCGCCGTATTTTGAGAGCGATTCGCCGGGGAGCAGGATGCGTCCACCACTGGGGCGCGCCGGCGATGCAGAGGCGTGGCGCTCAAAGGCGGCGTCGTTTTCATCGATGCGCGTGTCGATTACAGGAGCGTCGTAGGGAATCTCTTCCGATCCGGCTTCAACGGGGCGGTTCTGTATCTGGTCTACGCCCTGAGAGCGGGACGAGGTTTCGCGATCGTTGTTGTCGCGTCCGCGCTGCCGCATGCCACGGCCGCGACCGCGACGGCCCCGCCAGCGGCGGGTTCCGGAAGGTGAATCGCCTTCGTCCGATGCTTCTTCGTGGGTAGACGCCCCAGGGGGGGCCTGTGCGGAATCGTGTTCGGGCTGGGGCTGGCGGCTGCGTCCGCTGTCGCGACGCGGCTGGCCGCCTGAGAGATTGGTGCGCTCAAACTCCTCGCTGTCTTCCTGTTCTTCGAGAAAGTCGGTGACATAGAGGAAGGCATCGCGCTCAAGGCCGATATCGACGAAGGCGGACTGCATGCCTGGGAGGACGCGGGTGACGCGGCCTTTGTAGATGGAGCCGGCGAGAGTGTATTCGTTCTCCCGCTCGTAGTAGATTTCGGCGAGCTCGTCATTTTCGAGAATCGCCAGCCGCGTCTCGTGCGGCGTAGTGGAAATACAAATTTCTTTTGACATACTGTCTCTTTCCTGCCTGAGGCTCAAGCCCCAGGGCAACGGTCGAGACAGATCAGAGCGGAAAACCGGAGAGGATTGGAGAAGGCACGGCCGCAGCGACGAGGATTCTTTTCGGGGGAGATGGTTCGCACTCGGTCCGGTTGCCCGGCGGAGGCCCACTTGAAAAACCGACTGTCTTACGGGGAACGTCCGGGCGCAAAGAGTTTGTGACCACTTCAGCCGGTTTTCCCGGCGGGGCCGTTTCCCATCTTTGCGCGCTCATTCTTTCAATCCTGTCCGGCCCGTAGATCTGTTTCGGCCGGCTAACGTTAAATTCTGGTGTTGCTCACCCGCAGTTGCGGGCTTTCTACCTAAATCGTTTGCGCCGGGGACTTAGTTCACGAAGCGGTTCATGCGGACATTCATAACCATGCCCAGAGCCAGAAATGTGAACAGCACCGAGGAGCCTCCATAGCTCATAAGCGGAAGAGGGATCCCGGTGACCGGCATCAGCCCGATGACCATACCGACGTTGACCGCAATCTGAAAAATCAGCACGGCCACCACGCCCATCACCAGGAAAGTGCCTGGGAGGTCAGCGGCTGTCTGTGCGTTTTGAATCAAACGCATCAATATCAAAAAGTATATCAGCAGGACGATGACAGCGCCGATGAAACCGTGCTCCTCGGCGAAGGCGGCAAAAATGAAGTCGGTGTAGGGGATGGGCAGAAAATCGCCCTGGGTCTGCGTACCTTTGGTGGTTCCGCGGCCAAAGACGCCGCCGTCGCCTACAGCGATTTTGGATTGGAGAATTTGATAGCCGCTGCCGCGGGGGTCGGCACCGGGATTGATGAAGCTGGTAAGGCGGGCTTTCTGATAGGGCTTCAAAATTTTATTGGTGGAGAATGCGATGCCGGCGAGCAGGAGCGCGCACAGAACGAGGATGGCGGATTTTTTCCAGTCGATGCCACCGAGGAAGAGTCCGGCGAGCAGGATGGGTGAATACGTGAGGGCGGTGCCGAGGTCTGGCTGCTTGAGCACGAGCAGCATGGGGACGCCGACCATGGCCATGGCCTTGAGGATGTCGATCCAGGTGAGTTTGCGGCCGGAGAGGCTGACGAAATAGCGGGTAACGACGATGATGAGTACCAGCTTGACCCATTCGGAAGGCTGGAAGTGAATGCCGCCGGGCAGCTTGATCCAGCGGCGGGCTCCGAGCACCTTGGTGCCGACGGTCAATACGCCGATGAGCGAAAGAATAAAGAAGCCGTAAAGCCAGTAGATGATGTCGAGCAGCCGGTGGTAGTCGATGAGGGAGAGGATGAACATGGCGACAAGGCCGCCGACGAGCCAGAGGATCTGTTGCTTGTAAAAGCCGATGAACTTGGTGTGCAGCGTAGCCGAATAGATTTCAAAGACACTAATAACGGACAGCACCAAAACGAACCCGAGGAGGGTCCAGTCAAAGTCGCGGAAGGAGAGAATGCGGTGACGCATGGAGAGACTGACTACAGGGTATAGAAATCAGGGCTTAGAGTGGAGGCCGGCACTTGCCTCGGCTGGTGGGATGTTCAGGTAAAAATGCCCGGCGCGCGCAGAAGCAAGGGCACTCTCCTTCCGTTTTCCCTGTTTTGTCACGAGCGGCTTGCCGCCCAGCGCATCTGGATCCTGCGGGTCGGACCATACCGCGCCTACGTCGACAGGCTGCTGCTGCTGGGCCATGAGATTGTGGTTGAGGCGACGCTGCTTGTCGACGAAGGCTTGGATGACCTGAGCAGCCAGATGCGCCGAGCCATCTCCCCAGCCGCCATGCTGCCAGAAAACAACGACGACGATGTCGGGGTTGCGGCGCGGGGCGATGCCGACAAACCACGCGTTGGCACGCTCGCTGACGATTGCAGATACTTTCTTCGCTCCAAAGCTATGATTGACGATCTGCGCGGTTCCGGTTTTGCCCGCGAAGTCGATGTCGGCGAGGTGAGAGGAGTAGGCGGTGCCGATCGGAGACTGGGTGACGTTGGCCATGTCGTCGGTGATGATCTCCCAGTTGGCGGGATCGATGGGGATGGTTGCGTCTCCGGAGCCGGGGAAGGAGTCGTGGATGGCCTGAAGGTATTCCGGAGTCAGCTCACTGGGGAAGACAACGTGCGGGCGTTTGAAGACGCCGCCAGAGGCGATGCCACCGATCGCGCGCGCCAACTGTATGGGCGTGACAGCGACCGCGCCCTGACCAATGCCGACGGAAACGGTCTCGCCGGCATACCATTTGCGATGGAAGTCGCGCATGGCCCACTCGGTGGACGGCATTACGCCAGCGATTTCATCGGGAAGGTCAATGCCAGTCTTTTGCCCGAGGCCGACTTCGTGGGCATATTTGGCAATGGTGTCAATCCCGAGCCTGACAGCCAGCGTGTAGTAGTAGGTGTCACAGGAGTAAGGAAGAGCGGTGTGAATATTGACCTCACCGTGATGGCGGTCGCAAGCGTAGAAGTGGCCATAGAAGGTCGCTCCACCCTGGCAGTCGACTTTGAGGTTCTGCGCGACGCCCTCCTGCAATCCGGCGAGGGTCATGATGATCTTGAAGGTTGAGCCGGGCGGGGACATGGCCTGAATGGCTTTGTTGAGCAATGGGTGATCGGGATCGTTGATAAGTCTGTCCCACTCTTCGCGTCCGATGCGGACGGCAAACTGATTGGGGTCAAAGGTGGGGCGGCTGACCATGGCCAGAACCTCGCCCGTGTGCGGATCGAGAGCAACAATGGCTCCGTCGCGGTCGCCGAGAGCGTTTTCCGCAGCGCGCTGAATGTCCATGTCGATGGTGAGGCGAAGGCTTTTGCCCGGAATGGAGGACTCCGTGCCGAGCGTGCCTACTTCGCGTCCGTGGCTATCGACCAGGACATCGTGCGAGCCGTCTTGGCCGCGCAGATAGGAGTCATAGGACTCTTCGACGCCGGATCTACCGACGACGTCGCCGGGCTCATAGAAGGCATAGCGGGGATCGTTGTTGAGCATCTCTTCGCTGACTTCGCCGACGTAGCCGATGAGGTGCGCGGCGAATCCGTCTTTAGGGTAGAGGCGACGCTGCTCTTCAATGGTTTCCAGCTCCGGCATCTCATCGGCGTGCGCGGCGATGAATTCCTGCTCATCGGGGGTGATGTCTTCCTTAAGCGGTATGGGCTGATATCTGGGTGCGCCGCGGTACCTTCTGAGGATGGTGTCGATCTGGTCGAGGGTCATGTGCAGGCCTCGCGCGATTAGGGGCAGATCGGGCTGCAGGTTGTGGCCCTGTTCGCGGACCAGAAAGCAGGAGACGGAGGGGTAGTTATCGACCAGGAGGCGACCTTCGCGATCGAAGATCTGTCCGCGAGCTGCGAGGATGGGGACTTTGCGTACACGATTGGCCTGAGCCAGCGCGCGATAGTTCTCAGCACCAACGACCTGGAGATGCCACAGCCCGAAGATGAGCACGACCATTACGGCGACAATGCCGTACTGAAAGACAGCCAGCTTGTAAGCCGGCAGATCTTCTTCCTTCTTCTCGAGTCTGGAGATGAAATCGCTCATCTGTCGCTCATTTTCGAGGGTTCGGGAGTTTCTGGACAGGAGGTTTTGATATTCATGCTACTCCCGCCCTTTCAGCCGGTCGAGCAAGGCGAAGAGAACGATGGCGACCAGGGTGTTGGTGGCGGCGCGGAGCAGCTCGTGGAGCCACCCCCAGAGCAGGGGCTCAGCCAGCAGATGGCGCACCAGAATCCAGTCAATGGCGTCATTGAGGAGCACGAAGAGGAAGGTGAGAACAAGGCGGGTTCCGATACTTTCGGTATCGATGCGGACGCCGAGCGAGGCGGCCAAATAGCCGATGGAAGCCTTGGCGATGCCGAAAACGCCGAGGGGCTGGTGGGTGAGAGCGTCCTGTGCGAGGCCTATCAATGCCCCGCCAACCGTAGCCGCAACCGGCATGCGCAGGGTGGTGGCGAAATAGATCACCACCAGCAGCGGAAGATCGAGGATGGCAAAGTGCTCAAAATGCAGCGGAACGAACGACTGCAGGCCAAGCGCGAGGAGAGGCGTAAGCACATAAACAAACAGCGGAAAGGATTGTGTATCCGCCTCGCGCCGGGTGGAAGCCATGAGAGCCATCGCTAGCGGAGTCCCCCTTGCGGCGGCGTGGTGCTTCCATTGCCGGGGGCGGGCTGCGTGCTACTGCCGGGTTTGTCCTGAGTGGTCGGGGGTGCCGAGGCGGGAGCTCCAGCGGGAGCGGCGGACCTGATCTTGTGGGTAGGAGTTACGGGGCCGTCTACGATCACGTGGGTCGCAGGCTGGGTCTGCTGTGGAGAACTATTGGCCGGACCTTTGCCGCTGCCGGCTGCGGGATTCGATGCGGCAGTTGCGGGTGTATTTTGTTGCGACGGATTTGGATGGCTCGGAGGTGTTCTGTCCTCGGTGCCGTATTTTACGGGTGCCCAACGGCGGCCAGGAACCATTTGCGCAGCATCGGGCTCAGCGTTCGGGCTGAATTGATCGGGGTGAATGGGCCGTGGCGGAGCCATTGGCTGTACGGCATATCCGGCGGCGTTGACGGTGTTCTGCGGGTTGGTGTCGGCGGGCGCATTGGGGTCAATGCGGCTGGGCAGGCGCTCAGAGAGGATATCGGAGGCGCGTTTCTGCTCTGCTTCGCTCTCGGCCTCACTTTCGGCCAGGTCCTTTGCCTCCTGCGGCGAGAGGGAATCACTCAAGTTGGTGATTACCAGCACTTCTTCGAGCGCAAAGAGCTTTGCGGCGGGATGGACGAGGACGTCGACGAGCGGATCGTGCTCGGGATCGGCGATGACACGGTCAACTGTGCCTACGGTTAGTCCGCGGGGAAATACCTGATCGCCACCGCTGGTGATGATAGGCTCCCCGGCCTTGATCCTGCTGTCGGGAGAGATGTCGATAACCTGAAGCTGACCGAAGGCGCGGCCTTTGAGGATGCCGCGCGTGCGCGTGGTCTGGAGAATGACGCCGACGCCGCTAGTGGGGTCGGTTATGAGCAGCACCTGGCTGGTATGAGGGAAGACATCCTTGAGTTTACCGACGACGCCATCGGCGGTGATGACGGGCATGTCCTGCTGAAGGCCGTCGTCGGACCCTTTGTCGATGTAAAGGACCTGAGACTGATCGGTACCGCCTGTTCCGATGACCTGCGCGGGCAGCGTTTTGTAGATGTAGTGCTCTTTGAATCCGAGCATGCGCTGGAGCCGCTCGCCCTGGGCGGCATCCTGGGCGATGCCGGCCTGTTCCAGACGGAGCCGCTCGACCTGCTGCTCGAGGCTGGCGTTCTCGCGGCGCACATGGATGAGGTCAACATAGCCAAACCAGAGCGAGCCAAACCAGTGGCCGATGCCGTGGACGAGACGCTCCGGGGGGGTAATAACCATGACGACCGCATAGCGCAGGAGGCTTACGCTGGGCCGGTCGGCGCCGTCGGCGGCCGGGCGCTTAGCCTGGATGGCAAGCGCCAGCAGCTGCGCCACAAGCACCACGATGAGCACCAGGGCGTTCCTGTACCGGCTGAAGAAAGATTCCATGAGGCTGGAACTTCGGCTGTCACGGCAAAACCAGGGAAACCATGTCCTGCTCAGGCCCTACAAGGTTGCCGCCCCCTGATGGTCGCGTCAACTTTCGAGCCGTGGTTCCGGGTATATCTTCCCTAGTTCGGCTGTTACCGAGATACTCCTTGTGCGCCCGCGCGATCCGGGCGCGTTAAACACATGCTAAGACATTTCTCCAGGATCGGAGAATGCTTTAGTCGATCTTGATCTTGCGCAGCAACCGGAAGTCGCTCAGCATCTTTCCGGTGCCCAGAACCACGCTGGCAAGCGGATCGTCGGCGATGGAGACGGGCAGGCCTGTTTCCTCGCGGATACGCTTATCCAAGTTTTTGATGAGCGCGCCGCCGCCGGTGAGCACGATGCCGCGGTCGCTGATGTCGGCGCTCAGCTCGGGAGGGGTGCGTTCAAGGGCGACGCGAATGGCGTTCATGATGGTCGAGATGGACTCGCCGAGAGCCTCGCGAATTTCTCCGTCGTCGATGGAGATGGTCTTGGGCACGCCTTCGATGAGGTTACGGCCCTTGATTTCCATAGTCATGGGCTTGTCAAGGGGATAGGCAGAGCCGATGTCGATCTTGATCTGTTCGGCGGTGCGCTCGCCAATGAGCAGGTTATATTTCCGCTTGAGGTAGTTCATGATGGCCTCGTCCATCTGATTGCCAGCCATGCGGACGGAGCGGGAATAGACGATGCCAGAAAGGGAGATGACGGCGATGTCCGTTGTGCCGCCGCCGATGTCGACGACCATATTGCCGCTGGGCTCAGTGATGGGAAGGCCCGCGCCGATAGCGGCGACCATGGCCTGCTCGACGAGGAAGACTTCGCTGGCTTTGGCGCGATAGGCGGAGTCCTCGACGGCGCGCTTTTCCACCTGGGTAATCTCAGAGGGCACGCCAATGACGATGCGCGGATGCACCATCATTTTGCGATTGTGCGCCTTCTGGATGAAGTAGTTCAGCATCTTCTCGGTGACTTTGAAGTCAGCAATGACACCATCCTTCATGGGCTTGATGGCGACGATGTTGCCGGGCGTGCGCCCGAGCATCTCCTTGGCTTCCTTGCCGACGGCTTCGACTTCGCCGGTATTTTTATTGATGGCCACGATGGAAGGCTCGTTGACAACGATGCCCTTACCGGCGGCATAGACGAGGGTGTTCGCCGTTCCTAAATCGATCGCGAGATCGCTGGAAAAAACACTAAACAGCGAGCGCAAACCATGCGCACGCGACGAACGTGACGAAAAACCATTCGATTGCATGAAAAGTTGAACTATTCCTGTGGGACTCTTTTTAATTGTAAGGCTATTCGGCAGCGGGTGTGAGGCTGCGGGGGAAGATTTCCACCGGAGTTTCCGAAAAAGTCACGGGAGCCCATCCGGGATGGGGGATTTTGCGCGGCAGCGGTGAACGCCAGCTTTCCATCTTCTTGTTATGCTGGACTGTTTCGTCTCAAGGAGAATTTCTGTGTCCAGCAAGCTCTACAAAAACCTGATTGGCGGCGAGTGGGTCGCCTCGCACACCGGCAAGACCTTTCTGAACATGAATCCGGCCAACTCGGACGATGTGGTGGGGGAGTTCCAGTCGTCGGGGGCGGAGGACGTTGACGATGCCGTCAAGGCGGCAGCAGAGGCATGGAAGACCTGGAGGCTGACTCCGGCTCCGAAGCGTGCAGAGATTCTGTTCAGGACGGGCGAAATTCTTGCGGCGCACAAAGAGGAGTATGCCCGGGATATGACGCGCGAGATGGGCAAGGTGCTGAGCGAGACGCGCGGCGATGTGCAGGAGGCGATCGATACGGCCTACTACATGGCAGGCGAGGGCCGCCGGCTTTTTGGCCAGACGACTCCGTCGGAGCTGAAGAGCAAGTTTGCCATGTCAGTGAGAATGCCGGTGGGCGTGTGCGGCATGATCGCGCCATGGAATTTTCCGATGGCGATTCCGTCGTGGAAACTGTTTCCGGCGCTGGTGTGCGGCAATACGTGCGTGATCAAGCCGGCGGAAGACACCCCGCTTTCGACCTTCAACCTGGTGCAGGCTTTGATGGATGCGGGACTGCCTGCAGGTGTGGTGAACATCGTGACGGGCTTTGGGCCGGACGCGGGCGCGCCGATTGTGTCGCATCCGGGTGTGCGGGCAGTGTCGTTTACGGGGTCGAGCGAAGTGGGGCGCATGGTAGGGCAGACCGCGGCGGCGAACTTCAAGCCGTGCTCGTTGGAGATGGGCGGCAAGAACGCAATGATTGTGCTGGACGACGCGAACCTGGAGCTGGCTCTTGATGGGGCCGTGTGGGGCGCATTCGGGACCACCGGTCAGCGGTGCACGGCGACCAGTAGGATTTTGCTGCACAAGAAGGTTGCAGCGGAGTTCACCAGGAAGCTGGTGGCGCGCGCGGATGCTCTGAAGGTGGGCAACGGACTGGATGAGCATGTGCAGATGGGGCCGCAGATCAACCAGCAGCAGATCGAGACTTCGATTCGGTACTGCGAGATTGCGAAGAAAGAAGGCGCAAAGCCGCTGACGGGCGGGGCTCCGCTGGAAGACGGCATGTATGACAAGGGGCACTTTTTTGCGCCGACTGTGTTCGGCGGCGTGAAGCCGGGGATGCGGATTGCGCAGGAAGAGGTGTTTGGGCCGGTGGTGAGCCTGATTGAATGCGCGGACTTTGATGAGGCGCTGGAGGTTGCGAACGGGATTCAATATGGGCTTTCGACGGCGTTGTATTCGCGCGACGTAAACAAGGCGTTCCGGGCGATGCGCGATCTGGAGGCGGGAATTACGTATGTGAATGCTCCGACGATCGGCGCGGAGGTTCATCTGCCGTTCGGCGGGGTGAAGCATACGGGCAACGGGCATCGTGAGGGCGGGACGGGTGCGCTGGATTTCTACACGACGTGGAAGTCGGTTTATGTAGATTATTCAGATAAGCTGCAGCGGGCGCAGATTGATACGGGGGAGTGAGGATCGCACTCGGGCAAAGACTCCGGGCCAGCTATGACGATTCGATCGACAACGGCCCGACGGGCTTGCGCGCTGTTATTGGCGCTGATGGGCTGGTTTGCTCTCGCGCTCCAGTGGCATTTGACAAACGCACTCATGGTTGCCGATGGCAGGAGCGCGATCGCTGCACTTGGTGTTTTCTTCAGCTACTTTACGATTCTTACCAACCTACTAGTGGCGGTTTGCCTGACGGCGCTGTTTTTCGCACCAGAGGTTTCTGACGGGCTTGCACGGTTTGCCGCGGCCGTTGCTGCCTATATTGCGGTGGTGGGGATTACTTATTCGCTGCTGCTGCGGCATATCTGGTCGCCGCAGGGATGGCAGAAGGCGGCGGATGTTCTGCTGCACGACGCGATGCCGATGCTGTTTGTGGTGTTCTGGCTGGTATTGGTGCCGAAGGGCAAGCTGCGCTGGTCGTCTCCTGTGCCGTGGCTGATTTATCCGTTGGCTTATCTGGCGGTCACGCTGGTGCGGGGAGCGTATGGCGCGGCTTATCCGTATCCATTTGTGGACGTGGCGGCGCTGGGGTATGGGCGGGTGATGCTGAACTCGCTGGCGATGACGCTGGGGTTTCTCGGCCTGGGATTTGTGCTCGTCTGTGTGGATCGGTGGATGGCGCGAAAACCCCCTAAAAGCTGAACATGAGCTGCGCGAATATGCGACGGCTGGCCGAACCGGAGGAGAAGATGTGTCCGGCGAGGGCGTTGGATTCTCCGAACTCCGGCGAGCCGAGAACCCCGGTGGGCGGCGCGAGGTTGATGTCGTTGAAGAGGTTCAGCGCCTGGACGTTCAGCGTCATGTTGAAGCGGCGATTGACGGTTGTCGGCGGCCCGAACGGGCCACCACCACCACCGCCTCCCCCGTTCAACCCTCCGGGACCGAGGCCTCCGCCATGATAGTGTCCACCGCCGCCGCCATAACCGCCACTGAAGCCGCCGCTAGAAACCTTCGGTCCGAAGGCGAAGGATTTGCCGGCACGCAGATTGAAGGTGAAAAGGTTGGGTCCGTTGCCGAGGTTGATGGGGATGGGCGTGTAGTTCGTGCCCGGGTTGAGGTTGAAGTCGCCGTAGGCGGTGGAGACAGTGTCGGTGTCTCCCGGTTGTGCGTAGGAAGGGCGGTCATTGAAGAACGAATCGCCGTTCACGTCCTGGCCGAGGGTGATGTTGAAGGGAGCGCCAGACTGAAAAACGACGAAGGGGCTAAAGCGCATGTTCCAAGGAGCGGCCCAGGTGCCAATGAGGAACAGTCGATTGCGGACATCGAACGAGGCGCGTCCGTAATCGAGCTTGAGGTTGGCGGAGTTTGAGGGGTTGGAGCTTACACCGTCTGTGTCGCCGTTAGCCCAGCTTGCAGTGTAAAAGCCGAAGAGCGAGAGCTTTTGGCCAAAGCGCGAGTTGAAGTTGGCGATAATCTCGTTCTGCTTGAAGACTGATTCAGAATAGTACTGGTAGATGTTGGGCGCGAGGGGGTCATAGTCAGGAACCTGCGGCGCGTTGGCGTTGCGGGTGATGAGCTGATGCTGGCCGAGGGAGTTGAGGTAAGTGAGCGTGACGGTGGACGCTTTGGTGAGCTGACGTTCGATGCCGACGGCGGCCTGCTCGATGATGGGCGCATGCAGATTCGGTGCAATCTGGTAAACGGCGGACTTGCTGCTGGTGGCGCCAGATTGCTCGCAGCCGGGGAGATCGTTCGGAGTAATGCTGTTGGGGTCATAGCAGGTTGGGTTCTCGATGACGGCTTCCTGTTGTGGGGAATTGGCGTTGGCGTTGAGGCGGTCGGCCTGCAGGATCTGGTCAAGGCCGAAGCGGTCGTAGAAGAATCCATAGCCGCCGCGAATGACGGTTTTGGGCTGATTTTTGGAGTTGCCTAACGCATAGGCGAAGCTGAAGCGCGGGGCCCAATCGTTTTTGTCGGCGATGCCGGTCTGCGATTCCCAGCGGACGCCGTAGCTGAGGGTGAGGTTTCTGCGCGCGCTCCAGTCGTCCTGATAGTAGAGGCCGACGTCTGCCATGGTTCCCAGAATTTTTGGGTTTCCGTAGATGAGGTTGAGCTGGCTGGGGCCGCCTCCACTAGCGTGAATCTCGGCCCAGGTCTGGCCCGTTCCCTGGCCATAGATGGTGTTGCCATAGTTCTCCGCGGCACTGACTGGAGTACAGCCAGTCTCGCCGGTGCTGCAGCGATTGCCACCGAAGGTGAAGGTTCCGTTAAAGCTGGCATTGGAGGTGTTGGCGTCGCGGTCGACGCGGAGGCGTCCGCCGAAATTGATGGCGTGCGTCTTGAGGGCGATCTCAGTGAGGTTCTGCAGTTCATAATGCAGCGTGTGATCGGTGCTGAACTGGCCGCTGTAGCCGCCGAAGGTTTCAAGGCCAGAGACCTGCACCTGAGGCGTAATCGTCGATGGCGTTTCTCTGGAGAAGTCGCGCAGGAGCTGGAAGCGTGTCTCATTGATGACCTTGTCATTGATGATCTGGGTGTCGCTGATTTGCAGCGTGTTCTCGCTGGAAGAATCCCTGTATGCCTGGTCGGCCAGATTGAACTGCCCCACGCCCTGATTCTGCTCGCCGTCGTTGTAATACTGATACCGCACGGTGAGGGTATTCTTTGCGCCGAGTTGAAGGTCGACGCGCGGACTGATGTTGGTGCGCGAGCGGGGCGCTACGACCGCATCGTTGAAAGGGACGGTGTTGTAGTCGTCAGCAATGGTGTAGATGCCGTTGGCAAAATCGCCATTGACCTCGCCCTCGAGACGATAGGCGTCCACAACCGCGTCGTCCTGAATCTCGCGGCGCTCGGCGCTGACAAAGTAAGAGGCGTTCTTGCTGATGCGTCCACTGACCGTGCCGTTGAACTGGTAGCTGTAGTAGTCAGGGATGTCCTTATCGAAGGGGTTGCCGGTGTTGAACTGTGAGGGATTGCCTTGAACGAAGATCTGTCCGTGGAGCTGGTTAGTTCCGGGTTTGGTCAAGATTTCGATGCGCCCATAACCAAGCTTGTCGTACTCGGCGGAGAAAGGATTGCGGTTGATGCGAATTTCGCGGATGGCGGATTTTGGCGGAAGCTGCCCGGCGGTGAAGCCGTCAATGTAAATCTGGCCGCCGTTGGGGCCGGCGGACGGACCGGCGAGCGCGTTCAGCTCATTTTGCAATTCGTCAGGATCATCAGAGAGCGCATCGAGATCTTTGCCCTTGAGGATGAGGCTATTTGCGTTACTGGTGGGCTCGACGCTGACGGTAGGCGTCTCTTCATTGACCACGACCTGCTGCTTTTCAACGGCGATATGGAGGGAGACGTTAAACAACCTGCTTTGGCCGGCGGCGAGGGTGACGGCTTTGGACTCGGAGGGCGCGAAGCCCTTGGCGGTGGCAATGACGATGTAGGTTCCGGAGGCGAGATTGTTGACGTGATATTCGCCGGATGCATCGGAGGTAGCCGTGGCCACGGTATGTCCGTCCGGCGTGGTGATGCTGACGGTGGCATTGGGAATAACTGCGCCGCTCGGATCGGTGATGGTTCCGCGCATGGTGCTGGATTGCGCGGTGGCGATGCTGCAGGCCGCGGCGAGGAGCGCAATGAAGAGAAAAAGACGGCGGCGAAGAAGATTCACGGTGCTCCGAGTCATTGCTTTGAGGGAAAAGGAAGTCCTTCCCTTGAGCGGCGAACGACATTTCCGGCTTTGAGTTTCACCCTTGCGGGAAATGCGCAGGCTGCTTGTTGTCTGTTTTGTCCGAGCACAGAGCGCGGACGCTTCCTCGATGGCTTGCTTCTGCTCAGGCGGTAAAGCCGGGCATTTATGGCGTTCCGCCCTCCGCTGCACCTTCTTGTCCACCACCACCGCCGACGTCCCATGAGGCGGAGAACATGCTCTGGCTGGCGGAGGGCGACGCGGTAAGGATAGGTTCGACTCCGGCGAGCAGGGTTACCGCGGTCGCAGAGCCAGGCGTGCCTTCGGTAGCGACGATCATGAGGGCGTCGCCCTTATGCAACTCCGAGAGTTGCACGGGCGGCGTGTGCTGCAGCATCCGGGAAAGGTCGCCACCGCGCTGGGCACCACCAGATTGCTGCCATCCGCCATGTTCCTGCGAAGCCGCGGCAGGTGCTTCAGGATGCTGCTGTGGTTGACTCTGACCCGGTTGATTTTGGCCAGAGCGTTTGAGGCGGATGGCCAGATATTGCGCCATCTGCTCGGGAAGCTTGTGCATCTGCGACTCCGCGGTGATATGGATGACGACGGGTTGCCTGGTGGCGAGATCGCGGACAGTGACTGTGTTGGCTGCTGGGTCGATAGCGAGCACCAGGCCGGCGATGTTGCGGAAGGTTCCGGAGACGATTTCGTCGGCGGTCACTTCGCTGCCGTCCGGGCTGTGATTGCCGCGGGCGCGGAGCTGATCGCCGGGATGGATGTCGGCGAGCGTGGAGGGCTGGGTGTCAGAAAACCTGATGGAGTCTGGGCTGTAGCGGCGGACTATGGTCTTGGGCGTTGCATGGATGATGAGGATGCGCGAACCAGAGGCGATGGTGATGGTTCCGGTGGCCGCGTCCACGGTTTTGACCAATCCTCCCACGCCGCGCTGTTGCCAGTCGGCTTCTTCCGCCTGCTGGCGCTCGGCAATCGCGGCCTGCTTCATGGCAATGACGGTGGTCGCGGTCATCGCGGATCCGGTGCCTGATGGATGGACGACGGCGAGGATGCGGTCACCGACGGCGATGCCGCTTAATTGGATAGGCGTGGCTCCGGCGAGGGTTTTTGCGCCGGGCTGGGTTTCAAGGATGCGCGCCGAGTCGCTGACAGTGAGGGTGACGGGCGCGCCAGTGTCCGGCTTAACAGTGAGTGACTGGCCATTGATGGCGGTTACAGAGCCGACAACGCGGGTGGTGGGCGCGGGCTGAGTTTGGGCCTGTGCCGAATAGGCAAACGACACCGGCGCGAACGCGCCGATGCTCCCGAGGCTTACGAATAATAGGATCGAGGTGAATCGCATCAAAACTAAGTGGGCCTCTGCGCTTTCAATCTTCTGTGGCGTATACGCATCAACTTATGCACGGGCGGTTACGCACGGGCGGCGAGTGCGGTTCCTGCATGAAAAGACGTACTTAGAAGATGAAAGTTTCATTCTTTGTGTGAGATGCGTTGTGCAGGGAGGCCTGGAGCGATTTCTTCCCGGAATTTCGAGGATTTGGGCTTGAAAGCGCATTCCGCTGCAATGAATCGTTTGAGCAGGGTATGATGCTTCGGGACAGCAGTGTTACGAGGCTGTAATCAGGCACAGGAAAAACAATGGCACTTGGAACAGCAGGAAGCTCCACTCAAGTCAGCACCGCATCGGGCGGCAGCAATTACAAAAGCGCTTTTGCGATGGTTACCACGCTGTTCTTCATCTGGGGATTCCTGACCTCACTGAACGACATTCTGATCCCGCACCTGAAGGCCATTTTCAGCCTGAATTACGCTCAGGTGATGCTGGTGCAATTCGCATTTTTCACCTCCTATGCGATCTTCGGATTTCCTTCCGGAAAAGTGGTGGAGTGGATCGGCTACCAACGAACGATGGTGGTTGGGTTGCTCACGATGGCACTCGGAGCGATTCTGTTTATCCCGGCGGCGAACCTGCCCTCGTATCCGCTGTTTTTGGCCGCGCTGATTGTTCTGGCGGCAGGCATGACGGCGCTACAGGTGTCGGCGAACCCTTACGTGACGGTTCTGGGGTCTCCGCAGACCGCATCCAGTCGATTGAACCTTGCGCAGGCGTTTAATTCGCTGGGAACGACGGTAGGTCCACCGTTAGGCGGATTCCTGATTCTTAAGGGCGCTGAAAAGCTCGTGGAGAACACAAGCGCAATGTCTCCGGCGGCACTCCATGCGTACCGGCTGCATCAAGCGGCAACCGTGAAGGTCCCGTACATCGTGTTCACGCTGGTGCTGGTTCTAGTGGCGCTGGCAATCGCGCTATATAAATTCCCGCGCATCGACACCACGAAGGATTTCCGCCCGATGAAGGAGGGCGGTAAGCAGCACAGCATCTGGCGGTACCCGCATGTAGTGCTGGGCGCGGTGGCGATCTTTGTGTATGTGGGCGCGGAGGTTTCGATCGGAAGCTTCCTGATCAACTACTTCGGACAGTCATATATCGCAGGGCTGACGGCGCTGGCGGCGGCGAACCTGGTGCCGTTCTACTGGGGTGGCGCGATGGTAGGCCGGTTTATCGGTTCGGCAGTGCTGCAGAAGGTGAAAACGAACGTACTCGTGGCAATATGCGCAGTGGTGGCCCTTCTGTTGACCATTGTTTCAATGTTGAGCTTAGGGCACGTGGCGATGTGGAGCATTTTAGCGGTGGGACTTTTCAACTCAATCATGTTCCCAAGCATCTTTACGCTGGGCATAGCGGAGATGGGGCCACTGACCGGCGAGGCGTCGGGACTGCTGGTGATTGCGATTGTGGGCGGCGCGATTATTCCCGAAATTCAGGGCGTGCTGGCGGACCACATTGGGATCCACCACGCATTCATCGTTCCGGTACTCTGCTACATGTTCATCGCATACTACGGATGGAAGGGATCGCGGGTGATTCTGCCCAAAGGCGCCAGCTAGCGGTTAGCCAATAAGAATTTTGTAGTGAGAGAATGGACGGTTTGCTGCCGTCCATTTTGTTTTGGAGGCACGAATGGTGAGC
>Ga0335072_10005663_pt1 | contig 18380 bp, 17 predicted proteins | sample Lox_Sample_21_FD_206725 | JGI IMG/M metagenome (GOLD analysis project Ga0335072, IMG submission 206725) | Soil microbial communities from Loxahatchee National Wildlife Refuge, Florida, United States - Lox_Sample_2.1 | ecosystem: Environmental > Terrestrial > Soil > Wetlands | place: USA... | reverse complement strand
CTGTACCTCCACCGAATCTGTGACCCGGCAGAAGCCATCAGCCATAGCGGCGGTTGTGTCAGGTGGGCCTCATCACCTGTGCAAAGTCTACCTGTTGGCCCTCAGGCACATCTATGGCGCTCATCACAGCGCATCCACTCGGACGCTGATGAGTATTCCGTCGCCGACTGACGGCAGAGCGTTCTTCATCCGCGCCTGCGGCAATAGTGCCGACGACGGATGACACTAAGCGAGGTGCAATTAACCGATGCGCCGCAGCTCAGGCGACAGCAGAGCGGCGACCCTGGTACACGGCCAGGAGGCACGCCGGCGCTCGGTTTCTTCAGGCGTTTCATCCATGACGGCGTAGTAATCTTCTGGCCCCGCCCAACGGGGGCACTGACTGTACAGCGGGCACCTGCTCCGCGGCGGCTTGCCCGTGGCCGCACAGCCTGGGCGCCGGCCCGAGCGGAACGCGATCAGCGCTCGCCATACGAGGAGGACCTCGTCTTCGTTTACCTTCGCCACAGCCGTCACCTGCACTTTTCAGTGGGTGAGCTTACGGAGCCGACCGCGTCGGCCTGCGAGAGGATGTCTGGCTGTCCAAACATGCTGCGCCTCCACCGGCTGCTAGTCCGGGTAGAGGCCATCAGCGGAGCCGTGCCCGCGGTTAAATGCGAGCCTCATCGCGCTCACATTGCATCACCGGCAAGGCCCGCGTGGCAAGGTCGCCCTTGGCCCGCCCTCGCCCGGCGGCGCCCCTGGTGGAGGACGGTCAGCATGCCTGAAGGGACACGCGCACAGCGGGGCGCCCACGGCTAGGAAGAGCGAATCACAGGCTGATCTCATCTGACAGAATGGGGATGGCATGGGTGATGGGGCTCACCGCTTAACTGCGGCTCGGCAGACGGGCACGCTGACGGTCCCTGGTGACTGAGCCAGGAGGAAAGTATGAGGCCGCGCCCTAACCTTGCCCTGCGTGCGTGCGGGGATCGACGGTGAGCCGACTGCAGCGAGCCAGGGATGCCTCGCCCGGCGTCAAGTTCGTCGTGATGATCGGCGTCATGAGCCTCTTCGCCGACTTCACCTATGAGGGCTCGCGGAGCATCGCTGGCCCGTACCTGGGGCTGCTCGGCGCCAGTGCGTTCACGATCAGCGTGATCAGCGGCGCCGGGGAGTTCATCGGCTACAACGTACGGCTGTTCTCCGGCCGACGCGCCGACCGCACCGGCCGGTACTGGCCAATCACGATCACCGGCTACGTCCTCCAGATGTCCGTGGTCCCGCTGCTCGCCCTGGCCGGCAACTGGCGGATGGCGGCGGTGCTGATCATCGCCGAGCGGATCGGCAAGGGGATCAGGAACCCGCCAAGAGACGCAATGCTGTCGCACGCCGCGAAGGACATCGGCTACGGGCGAGCCTTCGGGGTGCACGAGGCACTCGACCAGTTCGGCGCCCTGTTCGGCCCGCTCTTGGTGGCCGTGGTTCTGGCGGTGGATCGGCACGACTACAAGGCCGCGTTCGCAGTGCTGGCGATCCCCGCCGTCATCATGCTGTCACTGCTCGGGGTTGCGCGCATGCTCTATCCGCGACCGCAGGACCTGGCGGCGGGCACTGCGCAGCCCGCGTCCGACCACCTCCCGCGTGCCTTCTGGATCTACCTGGCCGCAGCCGCGCTGGCCGCGGCGGGGTTCGCCGACTTCCCGCTCATTGCCTATCGTCTCCAGCACACCGGAATCGTGTCCGCCGACCTGACCCCGGTGTTCTACGCAGTCGCCATGGCCGTCAGCGGCGGCGGGTCGCTGGTGTTGGGTCGCGTCTTCGACAAGATTGGCATGGGCGTGCTCATTCCCTTGACGGTCCTGTCCGCCGCCTATGCCCCGCTGGTGTTCCTCGGCGGGTTCTGGGCCGTCCTGGCCGGTTCCGGGCTGTGGGGGCTCGGCATGGGCGTGCAGGAATCGCTGATCCCGGCAGCAGTCGCGCCGATGGTATCGACCGACCGGCGGGCGTATGCGTACGGCCTGTTCACCAGTGCTTACGGGACCGCCTGGGTGGGCGGCAGCATCGTGATCGGCGTGCTGGTCGATGTTTCCGCTGGCGGGCTCGTCGCATTCTGCATAACCGCCGAACTCGCGGCGATCCCGCTGATCTGGGTGGTCCACCGGTCGCTACGGTAACCAGGACCCGGCCCAGCGCGGAATACGTGTCCGGGCCAAGGATTCGGACATCGCCGGCTCCCTCCGCGGTGGCTCGTCGGTCGTCGTGCCAGCCCTACGGTTGCGGACGTAAGCCGCATGCGGCTGCTGTGGCCCCGGGTCGAGCAGCCGGATCAGCTGCCCGGTAACTGCGGGTCGAATCACCAGCGTCGGCAACTGGTCCGCCGATATGAAACTCGGCCGCATTCCCGGCTCCCGGCAGTACTCCCGGCTCAGCGCCGGTCCGTCAGCGACGAAGACGATGTCCAGCATGCCGCCTGCCCCGGGTGATGCCGACTCGACCACGAAGGCGACCCGGGACGGATCGGCTGACACCCCGGTTTCCTCGAGGAGCTCACGCCGCGCGCATGCCATCAGGCTCTCGCCTTCGCAGGGGGTTCCGCCGGGCAGCACCCAGTCGTCGAGTCCGTCGTGCGTGCGGTGGACCAGCAAGGCGGCATGCCTGCGGACCACCAGAATTGAGCACCGGACGTTATATTGCGTCGCCACCAGGCGCCCTCCCTCCCGATCGGGAAAGCAGGACCCATCGGCCGTCTGGCGAAGACCCGCTCCTGAACTGGAGGGACCCGGCGGGATCCACCGCCGCGTAGCACACCACTACCGTTTCAGCCTAACGCGCTGTTACGGCCCTGGCCACCCCGCCCGGGAATTCTGGAGTCAGTAGGCTTGTGGGACCAGATGACGCCCTGGTGTCGAGGCTGTTTGTATTTGCCGACTTCGCGAACCGCCGCCCTGTGGCTAACGGCTTCTAGTCCTGCCCCGCGCGTATAGGGAGCGTGTTCGCGTGCCTGAGCCACCAGCCGATGTGCCTTCGCCCCCGGCGTCCGGTACCGCCCCCGCCCCAGGGGCGCCTGTGAACGGCATGAGGGGTGTGCAAGGCGAGGGTGCGCTTAGTGGCGTGGGCGGGCCGAGCGCGGACGCGCTGAAGCTCACGACGTACTTCGGGGAACGGCAGCGGACCGCGGGACGCTTCACGGCCGACGCTCTGCTCGACCTGTACGGGCGGCACGAGATCGAGACGAGTATCCTCATCCGAGGCGTCGAGGGGTTCGGCATCAAGCAGCGGCTGCGCACGGACGTGTCCCTGACGTTGTCTGAGGACCTGCCGCTCACCGCGGTGGCGGTGGACGCCCGCGCCCGGATTGAGGCGGTTCTCGATCCCACGGCGCGCCTCCTGGGCTCCGGGCTTCTCACCCTGGAGCGGGCCCGGTTGCTGACCGGCGGCATCTCGGCTGCGGCTCTGCCCGATCAACTGCCCGAAGGCCCGAACGATGAGACCAAGCTGACCGTCTACCTCGGCCGCCAGGAGCGGGTGTACCGGATGCCGGCGTTCATGGCCGTGTGCGACCTGCTGCACCGGCGCGGCATCGCCGGGGCGACCGCTCTGCTCGGCGTGGACGGGACCGCGCACGGCGTGCGGGAACGGGCCGCGTTCTTCAGCCGCAACGCGGGGACGCCGATGATGGTGATCGCGGTCGGCGCGGGTGCGCGCATCGCCCGGGTGCTGCCGGAGCTCGGCGGGCTGCTCCGACACCCGCTGCTGACGCTGGAGCAGGTGCGCATCTGCAAGCGCGACGGGGAGCTGCTGTGCGCGCCGTCGGAGCTGCCCGGAACCGACGAGCATGGCATGCCGCTGTGGCACAAGCTCATGGTCTACACGTCCGAAGCGGCGCTCGTGGGCAGGCAGCCGATCCACCGGGCGATCGTCAGGCGGCTGCGTGCCGCGGGGGTCAGCGGGGCGACGACGCAGCGTGGGGTCTGGGGGTTCCACGGCGACCACGCGCCGCACGGCGACCGGCTGCTGCAGGCCGGCCGCCATGTCCCCGCGCTCACCGTCGTGATCGACGCGCCGAAACGCATCGCCGCGGCCTTCGCCATCATCGATGAGCTCACGAGGGAACAAGGGCTGGTGACCAGCGAGACGGTGCCCGCGATGCGCGCGGCAGACGACGGACGGACAGCCGTCGCCGAGTCGTAGCCGGGGACGGGGGCGGCGCAGTAGTCTGACGGCAGCCAGATGATGCCCTGGCGCGGGGATCCAGCTCTCCGCAAACCGCCGTAACGCGCGGCTGATGGCTTCTGCGCAAGACCGGTGCGGCGAAGGCGTCCCGTAGCGTCCTCCGCCCCGCCCTGGTGGATCGGAGCGCAGTTGTGGACGAGGACGGCATCGAGCTGATCGGCTACCTCCGCGAGCGGCACCGCACTGACAGCGGGTCCCTCGGCGACGCCCTCATTGAGTTGTGCGCTCGACGGCGGACCGCGTTCAGCGTTCTAGTGCGCGGTGTCCAGGGCTTCGGAGCCGGGCGCTCGCGCTCAGGCCGGTCGCTGCCGCTGGGGGAGAATCCACCCCTGACCGTGACTGCGGTGGACACACAGGGGAACATCGAGGCACTGCTCGCTGAGCCGCTGCTGATTGCCCAGCCCTGGCTGGTCACCCTCGAGGCGGTCCGGCTGCTGACCGATGAGATGGACCCCGTCTGGCTTGGCGAGAATTCAGCCGAGGCGACGAGGCTGACCATGTACTGCTGGCGCCGAGAACGGGCTTATGAGGTGCCAGCCTTTGAGGCCGCCTGCGACCTGCTGTACCGGCGAGGAATCGCCGGCGCTACCGTGTTGCCGGGGGTCGACGGCACGTACCTCGGGCGGCGACAGCGCGCTCAGTTCCTGAACCACGGTGCGGACGCGCCGCTCGCGCTCACCGCGGTGGGAGCGGGAGACCGGATCGCGATGCTCCTTCCCGAACTGGGCGGGCTGTTCCGCCATCCGGTCATGACGGTCGCGAAGGTCGGCCTGTGTAAACGGGACGGGCAGGTCATCAGCCGTCCGCAGCTCGCGCACGCCGGGGACGCACCGGGATCGGCACCGGCCGACATGACGGCCTTGGTCAAGCTGACGGTCTACACGTCCGAGGCGGCACGGCACGACGGCCACCCGGTGCACCAGGTCATCGTCCGCCGGCTGCGCTCGGCCGGCCTTAGTGGCGCGACCTCGGTGCGCGGCATCTGGGGGTTCCACCGCGACCAGGCGCCGCACGGCGACCACTTCCCGCACCGCGGTCACCACCTCCCCATCGTCACCACCGTGGTCGACACCCCGGAGCGGATCTCCGCAGCGTTCGACGTCATCGACCCGCTCACGCCCGATCGCGGCCTGGTAACCGCAGAAACGGTGCTGACCTCGCGCCATTCACCTGTCCCATTCGACCGCTTACGAGAGACGACGCTGCCCTCCGTCCCGCCGGCTCACGACGGCGGGGTTACGACAGGGCAGTCACCGCCGCAATCACCGCGACCAAGGCGATCAGCATGTAGAGGAGGTATGCGTCCAGGCGGCCCGACTGCAGTCGCTTCGCGACCGCGACCACGACGGCGAACGACCGGGTCGCGGGCTGGTAGAGCCAGCTCTCAACGACCTCGACCACGTCGGAGGTGTAGCGCAGATGCAGCAGCCGGTCTCCGTCGCATACCCGGTGATGATCGGCCCGCCGTTCTCCACACTCGAGCAGGCGATCACCCGCGACAGCCGGTTCTGCACGGCCGCGTGCGCGATGCCGAGCAGGGCGGAGAGCCCGCCGAGCAGCAGCAGGATCCCCGCGAGCCAGCCCGGCAGATGTCCGAGCAGCGCGAGCGTCCGCCACAGGCCGTAAAACCCGACGTTGACGCACACGCCCGACAGCGCCATCACCAGAAACAAGCCGGACAGCCGGTCCACGGCGAGGCCGCTGCTCCCACGCCGCAGCCCGCCCGCAACCGTGGCAGAGCGGGGGCTAGTCTTCGCGCTGGCGCCACCGGCGCAGGAATGGAGACCTTTCTCCGACAGGCCGCAGCCGGATGCCCTTCGCGCGCAGGACGCTACCAGCGGCGGCGGAGGTCCTGCCCGTGAGCAGGCCAATTTGGTTAAGGCCAAGGCCGCAGCCCACGTACAGATCGCTGACTAGGTCGGCGGTCAGGGCCAGCGGTCGAGGGAAGCGCTTCCAGGCCGGCCCGTTCAGGGGGGCAATGGGGACGCCGTGTTTCTCGAGCACCTGGCGGACCTCCGGGTCGGCGTACAGCGCGCTGAGGAGCTCGATCTGGGACGGCCCTCGAGCGGATCGCGCCCTGGTGATCCGCGCCTGCTGCGGCGTATCCGCCAGGACGTGGTCAAGCCAGTCGTCTTCCGCGGCTCGCCGTCCCGTGCGCCAACCGGGGCCACCGGGGCTCACTTCCGCCGCGATCCCGAACAGCAATCGGCTGATGGTCTGCCGGTCAGATCCTGTGGCCGCGGCGATCTTGTTTACAGGCAGCAGCTGGCAAAGGCGGAGGTGGGCGACCCGTTCGCGTGGCGGCGCGAGCGGAAGATCACTGGGACAGCCCGCGCTTAGCACGAAACTGTCGTGCGGACAGCAGCCTCCAGGGCACTCGCTCACGCCGCGCCGCCTCCGCCATAGGTCTCGCCTGGCAGGGACCGTTGGCGGCGTTTCCGCGTTTTCGGCGAGCCCCTCCGCCGTTATGCCTCAGGTTAACATTCGTTTGCCGCGACAGTGAAGCATTGGATTCGCGGGACCTTTCCTGCGTTAGTCCAGGCTCTTGCGTGAGCATTATCACATAATCGCTCCCAGCGATGCATTGCAGTTTCTGGGACGCAGTTCTATGGCGCAAGCAGCACCGGCAGGGCGGCCTTGCGGGCCGCCGTGGCCGCGACGTGGCCGAGTCGCGGGTGGAGGACGCCGCCCGTTCCGTGCCGTCCGAGTGCCAGCAGGTCGAACTCATGTGTGCTGGCGTACTCGCAGACTGCGCCGGCGGCGTCGCCGCTCTCAACGAACCGAAGCGAGACGCGTTCCCGCAATTTTTCTGGTAGCCCGTCCGCTGCCCTGGCGAAAGTCTTCTGGGCGAAGAGCTTGCGCTCGTCGAAATCAGCGGCACCCTCGGCGGCGTCGTCGGTCCGCGGGGCGGACTTGAGGACCGCAAGGACAACCACGGCTGCGTCCCCGTCGGCGGCTAGTGCCGCGGCAGCGCGCAGGGCCGCGACCGCCCCCGGCGAGCAGTCCCAGCCCACCAGGATCCTGCGCAGCGGCCTGACTTCCATTGGCCCGGTAGCCATCGGCGGCCTCCACTTCTGCTCCAAGCCAGTTGGGTACAGAAGCCGTCAGCGGAATCACCCGCAGTTCCGGTGCCGGAACCACCCTGATGCCGGAACCGCGGCGAGCCTCATCGCCAGTACCGTCATTGTCGGCCAAGCGGTGACGGGCCGCAAGTAACCGGTACGGGACGCACGCTTACCGGCCTCCGTGAGCGCTGGCGTGCTCGGGTCAGGACGAGCGGTCGGCTGCGTAGACGCGCGAAGCGTATTCGTCGAGGGCAGAGCGGTACGCTGCCAGGGCAGCGGCCGCCGCCTGTCCCTGCCGGGCACCGTAAGCGTCCTGGCCTCGCACGTCCTTGTAGCGGGCGGACAGCCTCCTGAGCTCGATGTCCTTTTCCCACAGCCCCTGGTAGCGGAACTCGCAGACCGCGGTCGACTCTTCAATGCGGGTCACAGCGTCGCGGCAGCCAGCGATGATGGCCTCGTACTCGCCATCGCGGATCGCATTGAAAACTGCGATCAGATCCGACTCGCCTTCTAGCGCTCGCCCGGCCAGGAGAATGGCGAAGCCCCCGGCACTGGTGATGGTGGCGCGTGCCCGCCGCATCGCTCGTTCGCCCGGACCCGACAGCGGTGCCACGGCGCAGGCTGGGGACACGAAGACGACTCCGGCCGCGCTCAGCTTTCGGCGGACCGCAGCTCTGACCGAACTCCGCTTGGGAGGCAGCTGATAAGCGAGCACCAGCCATTCGACGCGGTCCGCGATCGTAGGGGTGGTCAAAGGCGATCAGCTGATTCGCGGACGCGGCCGAAGGCCTCGATGGTGGCCTGCTCGGCGGCGGCCCGATCCTGCCACCCGCGTACATCCGTGCTCTTCCCCGGCACGATCTCCTTGTAGATGTCGAAGAAATGGGCGATCCCAGCAGTCAGGTGCGTCGGAATGTCGTTGAGGTCCGTGATGGTGGCCGCCCGGGGATCGTGGGCGGGGACGGAGAAGATCTTGGCGTCGGGCCCGTGCTCGTCGCGCATCCAGAAAACGGCCACCGGGCGGACGAGCACACGACATCCCGGAAAGGTCGGCTCGTCGAGCATCACTAGCACGTCCAGCGGGTCGCCGTCCTCCGCCAGCGTGCCCGGGATGAACCCGTAGTCGAGCGGGTAGCGCGTCGAGGTGAACAGCATTCGGTCCAGGCGGATCCGACCGGTCCGGTGGTCCATCTCGTACCTGTTACGCGATCCTTGGGGGATCTCCACCACAACATCAATGTTCACGTGCCCTCCTCAGCAAGGCGTCTACTCGCGTCGGAACGTCACCAGACGGCAATGGTCTCTTAGCCGACTCTGACCGCGGGACAGCGTGCGACGCGAGGGGACACGGCGGCGGCGCACGCCGGCCCGGCACTCCGGAGCAACGGGCCTTAGCTGCGTTAGCGCCACGGCGGTTATCGTCATGCTCGGCATACCGAGCGCCAGTCCTGCCGACCGGGTCGCGACTCCGACGACCAGGCCGGTGATCATCGTGACGACCCAGCGGGAGTCCGCGCCGACTGGCATGCGACCGTGCGCTGCCAGGCCGCGCTCAAGGTCGCGAAGAATTCGCCGCTCTCGTGCTGACAGCGACATAACCCGAGCACCGGCCTTCCCTAATCGACTAACCGACTAGGGACCATCAGCGAGCGCGCCCGCGGTTTGGGTGAGTCCCATCACCCTCTGCCTGACACAGTATCAGGACCTCTTCGTCAGCGCCCGCGACAAAAATCCTCGAGTGCAACCAGCCTGCTTCGAGCAGGCAATTGAATTGCCGCGATGCGCGGCTATTCCACCGCGCTTTCCCGCGACGCTCCCGGCACCACCCATGACATGTCACTGTCATCGCCGCGTTCTGGTCGCCACAGGTTGCCCAGATAGGCGGCCGTCCGGGCCCGGCCGCCGGGGTGCAGGCCGCGCAGGTGCCCAGCAATCGGGGGACGGAGCACCAAGCCCGATAGCGCGCTGAGCGAGACGAAGCGGGCCTCCGTGCCTTCCTCTTGAGCGTCGGGTTCGCCTCGGATCGGATCCGCGGCGAGGAACACGAGGTCCACCATGCGCCGCCCGCCTTCCGGTCCGAGTGATTCGAGGACGAACGCTATCCTGCCCGGGTCCGCGGGGAGCCCTGTCTCCTCGAGGGCTTCGCGGCGGGCGCACGCCGCCATGCTCTCTCCGGGCCGGGGCGTTCCCCCGGGCAGCACCCAGTCGTGCGCGCCGGCGCGGGCGCGGGGGACGTGCAGCACATTTTAAACCCGGAACACCAAGAACGCACAGCGCACGTCCACTTGAGCGCGGTTTTCCACGGCACTCCCTCTCCCTGTCTTCTTTTAGGGGTCAATCCGGGTGCGTGAGGTGCAGCAAGCCTTCCGCGAACAGCCAGCCCTCTGCTACGTCGGTCGGCCAGTGCACCCCCAGATAGAGGCGGCTGGCGCCGACCCCCGCGGCTGCCAGGAGCGGCGCGGCCTGCGCGGGGATCCTCTCGAACCCAAGGGCTTGCACGCACGCCCCGGCCGCCAGAGCCGCGAGCGTGGTGTGCTTGGACGGGAAGCTGAAGCCCTCCGACTCGGTCAGCCACGCGCCGGCCGGTGGTCGCGAACGGGCTGATTGCCTGGGGCAGGCGCCTCCTGACTGATCCGCGGCCGACGCCAGGCACGCGACGGTTGAGAGCGCCGCTGCGGCGACTTGTGGCCGTCATCGCCACGCGCTATCGGCGCGGGCAGCCGCCTCGCGTTCCACCGACGGCATCGCCGCGAGCAAGGCGGCCTCCGCCGTGCCGTAGGCGGTGGCACCCACCCACAACTGGCAGTCCGCAGGCCGCCCGGATCGGTCGCGGAGCCAGCCCGCTGCCGGGCTGATTGGCGCCGCGTACGCGGGCACCAGGGCCGCCTGCAGCACTGTCAGCACTCGAGGGACCACCTGCTCGCTAATCACGAGAACCGGGGCCCACGAGTCGTCCGACAGCCCGTTGCCGTAGCCACCCGCGGGCAGCCATCCCAGGCTGCCGGGCTGGCCAGCCCGCACCACAGGCCTCGATACTGGTGCCGTCATAGCGTCCTCCTCGCCATTCCTGGAGAGCAGGACCCATCGGCCTTCCGGCAAAACCCGCACGCGTCGCTGTGGCCGCGCGAGCTCGGCGGGATCCACCGCCGGGCGTCATCGCCATTTCCAATTTTAGCCGATCCCGTCGAGCAGGGCGAGGATGTCACTCAGCGCCTCGGACCGGGCGGACAGTTCGCTTTCCTTCTCCGCTGCCGCGGCGGAGGAGGCGTTGCGCAATTCCTCGGCCGCCCGCAGGGCAGATTGCATGCGCTCGGTCGAATCGGCGTAGCGCTGCTGGACGACGCGGGCCATGGCGCGGGTCGCCTCGGACAGCCGGTACTGCAGGTCTCCCCTGGCCCGGCCGATCTGGGCGGTGACCAGGTCCCGTGCCCCGCGGCGGAGATGCTCGCGGGCACGGCGACGGCCCAGTTCGCCGGGTAGCTTGCGGCGGACGGCGCCCGCCAGCAGCTCGGTCTGGCCGGCGTGTTCCGCGGTGGTGTAGAAGAACCGGCGGTCTTCGGTGAGCCGCGAGCCCGGCTCAGGTACCGCAAGGTCGAGGCCAAGTAGCTGCGTCGCTGAATCACGCAGGACCTTGAGCGCCTTCCTCAGCTCCTCCGCCAGCCGGGCGTCGGCCCGTCCGAGCCCGTCCTCGATGAGCTGCCGCCGCTGCTCGCGCCATCCGCGTGCTGCAACCAGCGTGATCGCGACGAGCCGCTCGCGGCCCACACGCTCGATCTCGGCGGGAGAAGCATCCAGCAATTCACCGTCGAGGACGTCGCCAAGTTGCCGGGCGACCTGCGCACCTACTCGCTGCCCGTCGGCTTCGGCCGCGTCGTTGAGCGCCATCAGCTGCCGCGCCGATTCGGCGTTGACCACCGCGACTGCGTCGCGGCCGCGCACCGTCACCTCCGACAGCCGCTCGCTGAACTGCGTCACTCGCTCCGTCGCGTCGCCGGCGGCCAGCTGCGCGGCCCGCCGCGTCAGCGCCACCTCGTCAAGCAGCGAGCCGGCGATCCGCCTTGCTTGCGCGATCGCGGACGAACGCAGGTCCGTTACCCGCTTGCCAGCCAGGTAACTGCGGAAGTCACTGGCGAACACGTCAAATCCGGGGTCGCCGCCATCGAGGGCTGCGCGGGCCGAGAGCGGATACACAAGCGGGCTCCCGAGGACCCGGCGAGCGAAATCAGTTGCCTCGGCTAGGTCCGCCTGGTCAAGGTAGTCCGCTTTGTTAAGCAGCGTGAACGCCGTCACCGAGAGCCTGCTGACCTTGACATAAAGTTCCCGCTCGGCCGCCGACACCGGAGGGTCGGCAGCAAGCACGAACACCGCCGCGTCCATCGTCTCGAGCGCGGCGTGCGCCGCCGCAGTGTCCTGCTCGAAGACCGAGCCTGTGCCGGGCGTGTCCACCAGCTCAACGCCATCGGCCAGAAGGGGCGCGTCCAGGAACACGGTCACCTCCGCTACGCAGCGCCGGTTTCCGGGGTTTCCCCGCTCGGTCACCAGGTCAGGCAGCGCGGCCAGCGGTTGTTTCTCCTCGTGGCCGTCTGCGAACCGCACCTGCACGCCGGGATCGTCCCCGTATCGCACGGCAGTGGCGACCGAGGTCAACGGCGTCACCCCGGCCGGGAGCACCTCCCGGCCGAGCAGCGCGTTGATCAGCGTGCTCTTGCCACGCTTGGCCTCCCCGGCAACCAGGACCCGCAGCCGAGCGGCGGCCAGACGCTCGCGCAGCGACTCGATCTGCTCCCGGTCCGCTTCGGTCCCGAGGGCGGCCAGTCCGTTAAGAGCCGTATCGAGCGCGTTGCCCGGCATGTGGTCCTCCCGCGTCCTGGGTGGGGGCTTCGTCTTCATCCAGCCAGCGGCCGAGCTGGTCATATAGGTCTTCCCCGTAGCTCGTCGGGAGCGGGTCTTTGACGGTGAGCCTGTAGGTGCGACGTCCGTCGGACCTACGCTCGGCGCGCAGGAAGAGAGAGACGGACGCGCATTGCCGACGGATCCGGTCCGCAAAGCTGAACCGGTGAGTGACGAAGAAGATCCTGACGCCAGCGTCGAGCAGGGCGCGGACGATCTGGTAGCCGATCTCGGATCCCTCGTGCTCGTTGGTGCCAGCGAAGGACTCGTTGAACAGCACGAGACTTTGCGGGGTGAGCCGGCCGGCGATGACGCTCATCCGCCTGAGCTCCTCGTCCAGCCGGCCGCTGGTCATGCCGGGATCTTCCTCCCTGGTGAAATGGGTGGAGATCCCGGCGTCGGGACTCGCCCGGTACGACTGCGCAGTGACGAACAACCCGCACTGCATCATCAGCTGGGCCACGCCGACGCTGCGGAGGAAGGTCGACTTCCCTCCCGAGTTGGCGCCGGTGATGATGACTAGCGACTTCCCGTCGGCTTGGACGTCGTTTCCGATGACGGGCCGGTTGGACTGCAGCTCGAGGCATGCATCACGCAGGTCCGCGCACGAGAACATCGTGGAGGACGCCTCGGCGGGCTCGGGGACTGTGGTCGGGACCCCCTTGGCGGTGAGCCGATCGGCGAGGTTGAGGCAGCTCACGTAGAAACCCAGCTCGGCTCGGAGCACGGTGAAGTAGCTGCCGATGTGGTCGGCGGACTGCGCGGCAGCGTTGGCAACTTGGTTGATGCCCCGGTTGGTGAAGTCAGTCAGGATCTGCCCACCGGCCTCGTCACGGGGCGAGATGGTGAAGGAGTAGGTGGTGCGCGGACCAATCCCGAGGCGTTCGGTCCATGCCCGGCGTGCCTGCTCCGGGGCTCTAAGCACGAACCTGGTGCCGCTGTTGTCGGGGCCGAGTTGCGCGCTGATCAGGACTCCGCTCCTGAACCGGAGCCGTCTGAGGTGGTCGTCGATCTCCTCGAAGTACCCGTCGTCCAGGTCGCGGTGGAGAGTGGCGAACAGCGTCCTCAGTCCGTCGGAGCTGAACTTCCCAGCGTGTTCGTCGGCGATCTGGCGCAGCTCCCGAAGCCGGGCCACATAGGCCGCCAGGTGGCTGACGGCGCCCGACAGGTTGGATGAGGGATTCTGGAAGCTGCCGCCGTACCCTCCCCACAGATGGCGTTTATCCTCTAGCGCAGCGGCCGCGACCGCGTACATCTGACGGATGACATCGGGCTGGGCGAGGCAGTCGGCGAGAACCTGCTGGCGGTAGCGGATGGCCTGCGGCTCGCGGACGCGGGTGAGGAGCACACGCGCGGATATCTCGGGCAGGAACTTGTCGCCGTTCGCCATCGCCGTGAAAAGCCTGGGCAGTTCCAGATCTTGGATCAGATCCTCATAACCGGGGGGAAGCCTCGCGGCGAAGTCGAAGTCCTGGTCGGGGTAGAGAAGATGCACCTTCATGCTCGCTCCCCACCCTCCCCGGCAAGGTTTCCGTCCCGGGATCGGCGCTCGCCGACGCCGAGCCGGTCCCGGAGCCTCTCGTAGGTGACGTCGTATTTGTCGGCGATGGCCAGCGCGTAGGCCAGGCCGTCGGCCGGCTTCCTGACCACCCGGTAGGTGCGCTCGGCCGGACTGCGCGGGTCGACCGTGCTCATCAGGCTGACCACCTGCTCCCCGAGACTCGCAAGCTCATCCACGAAGGTGACGTAGACACACAGGGCGTCGAGCCGCATGACCTTCGTCAGCAGCTTCGCGCCGAGGAACCGGGCGTCCTGCAGGGTGGTGGAGGCGAAGATCTCGTTCAGGATCACCACGCTGGCGGGAGTCGCCGACCGCAGGATCTCCCCGATCCTGATCAGGTCGTCTTCCAGCTTTCCGCTCATCTTGGCCAGGTCCTCCTCCCGCCCGAAGTGAGTGAACAGGCGGTCGGGCAGGAACAGCCGGGCGGCGCTGCCGGGGACCGGGCAGCCGATGGCGGCCAGGTGGTGGAGCTGGCCGAACGTCCGGGCGAACGTGGTCTTGCCCCCCTGGTTGGGGCCGGTCACCACGAAGATCCGCTCCCTCCCCTCCAGCCGGAAATCGTTCGTGACCACCGGGCCGCGCTGCGAGACGAGCTTGCTCGCCAGAGCCAGGTCAAAGGTGTCGTCGGCGAACACATCCTTCGAGGTCGCGGAGACTTCGGGATAGCAGAACCGCAGCCCGGCCGCGTGGAGCGGCTCAATGTAGTCAAGGTATGCCAGGTAGAACTGGAGCTCCCGGTCCGCGCGCCGAAGCCCCTCGTCAAGGAACCCTTCGTGCCGACCGCAGTACTCGTCTAGAGCCGCGAACTCCTCCGGAAACAGCCGGGCCACCAACTCGAGGATCTCGGCCGCGATATGGTTCATCCCCGGCTCCGTGCGGTACCGGATTTCGTAGTCCTTGACCGCGCCCTGCTTGAACCGGTCGAAGGTCGCGAGCACCGCGTCGCTGTAGTCGGCTTCGTCCTGGTAGCGGCTGGCCTCGACCCGGCTGCCGCGGATACGGATGCAGTAGCGGATCCGCCCGAGTCCCTCCTGTCGTTCGCGGGTCTCATCCTCGAGGGCGGTGAACGCGTCCGACGCGACGTACCGATTCAGGTACTCGCGGAAGTCGAGCAAAGCGCGGGCGTCGACCGGCGCCGAGGCCAGATGCCCGGCCAGCGACCGTACAGCTTGGCAGTAGGTCGCCGCCGCGTCGAGTAGCCACCCCTCCCGCTGGTAGCGGCAGCGCATCTCTCCCATCTGCCGCAAGTGGCCGCGTACGTCGCCCATGTGCTCGGCGAAACGGGTGACTTCATCGAGCAGGGCCGGACTCGCCAGATCCCGGAAGACCTCCTGCCGGTAGCGCACTGCGTCCTCTTCGCGCAGGCGCGCGTACAAGACGCCGGTGACGAGATCATGCTCTTCGCGGCCGGCCGCGATCGCCGTCACGATCTGGTCCAGGTTCAGATCCCGTGCGAACGAGCGGTCCACGTCGCGCTCGATGGCGTCTAGGGCGCTAGCCTCGTGTGCGGAGAGCAGGCTGGGAAAGCGGCCCGGGCCCGCTGGCAACGGGGCGCTCGGACGCGGGCGGGTGGCCGTCGGGCTCTGAGGTGAGTGCAGCGCCATGGCATGTCCTCCTGTATTCCGGCCGCGAGGCGGTCAACAGGAGCCATCAGCCCTTAGGGCGAGTTCGGCGAGCTCCATCACCGTGGGTTCATCTTACGGCCTCGTCGGAGACCACGCTTCTGCCGATCGCCGGGGGCGACGAGACGGCCTGACTGGTCAGGTACCGCCAGGCTGGCCCGGCCAGGAACCGGCGCCGCTCCAGTCCCGGTCGCCGAGTACCTGGCGCAACCAGGAACACGCCTCGTCCGCAGCCTTGGCCGACCACAGCCCGATGTCCACGTCGGTGCCCGCGCTGTGCAGCCGGAGTGATTCCGCCCGGGCGACGGCTTCCCGAAGGGCCTGGCGCGGTAGGTACAGCGTCCTCGTGATCTCGTGTCCCAGCCGACTGCGTCCTTGCCGGGACTGAGCGATGATCAGCTCGCGTGAGGTCACGGCGAGCTGGCACGCCCGGCCCCGGGCGCGCGAGCGCCAGCGCGCGCAGACGGCGACATCGCCGGGGTCGAGCAGGAGCGATTCGGGGTTCCGCCCGGAGCGGTGGCCATAGCTCCCCGATGGTGCGGGCGGAACTGGCGAAGGTATTGACGCGGCGCGGCGCCGCAGGCAGCGGGTCCACTCCTCCGCCTCGGTCTGCCCGTCCTCCCGGTACCTCACCAGGAGTCGTCCCGCCGTCCCGGTCACGGCGATCACGCGCCACGGCCCGTCCGCATGATGCTCAACGGCTGCGATATCGCTGAACGGCATCTGGACGCGGACGCAGGGGGCGGGCAGCGTCTGGACCCATAGCCCGACTCCCTGCTCGCCGATTCCCGCGACGCTCAGCGGCGAATAAAGGCTGCGGCGCGGCCACCCCTTCAACCGCCAGGCCGCCGCAGGGACGATCAGCAGACCGCCCGGCCCGACGTACCCGACGCCGTCTGACAGGGCCGTCCGCGCGCCGTCCGGAAGGCAGGCCACACCGATAGGCCGACGCGCCTGCTGAGACTGTCCTGCTGGTATTAGGTGCGGGACCAGGTCGCATCCGATGACTTGCTCCCAGTCCGCCGCCCATGACTCACTCATACCGCCGTCACCCGTTTCATCGGTCAGGTAGAGGCCATCAACGGCGGTCCCGTGGTCATGGCGAGCCTCATCGCCACTGCCATTGGATCACCCTCGAACCCCTAAGGCAACTGTGTGAAATGTCATTGCCCCGCCACGCTTTACCGCGCCGCATCGACGATCTAGTCTCATTCTTAGTACGGCGGAGGGGCTCGCCGATAACTGCGGTCAACGCCAACGGTCCCTGCGAGAGCAGGGAGCCGTACCCTCATGGCCGACCATGATGGCTGGCAGGTAAACGCGTGCGCGAGCAATGCCGCGCGATGCGATTACTGCCTGGCCGCGGACGCGCCGCCGGAAGGCGCACCACTAGGCGGCGAACTCGATCCTGGCTTGCTTGCCCACCTGTACCTCTGCCTTGGCCTGTCGACCTATCGAATAGCCGCGCGCACGGGCATCGACCGGCAGCGAGTGACCAGGGCGCTGCGCAAGGCAGGGGTGCCGCTGCACCCGCGCGGCGCCGGGCGCCTCCGCCCGGTGCGCGATCCCGACGATCGGCAGTGCCCGCCTTCGCTCCTGCGCGAACTGTACGAGGTGGCGCGACTCGACTCGACGGAGATCGCGGCGATGCTGGGCATGCCCGAGCGGACGGTTCGCGACCGGCTGCGTCGGGCAGGCGTCAGCACCCGCACTCGTGGCGGTTGGAACCGAGAGGACCGAATCACCGTCCCCGAACACCTGCTACAGATGCTCTACGTCGAACTCGGCATGACCGCGGCCGAGGTCGGGCAGCGGATCGGCCTGTCGGGTGGCACCGTGCTGCGCAGCGCGCACGCTCTCGGGGTGCCCGTCCGCTCAGGCGGCGCGGCACCCCTGACAGGCCCTGAAGAGATCGAACTGGTCAGCGCGCTCTATGCGGACCCGATAGTCGCCGCCGCACTGACCGCGTATGACATCCCGCACGTCCCTGCGGGCGGCTCCCTGAGTCAGCGATTCCCCCGGCCGCTGTCGCTGACGACTCCTCTGGTCAAAGACCTGTACTGGGAATGCGGCGCTGCTCTGAACCATATCGAGCTGCTCACCGGCCAGGCTGCGGGTACCGTCCGCAAATTCATGCAGGACGCGGGCATCCCGCTGCGAGCGGCCGGCGGTAGGTCGCCGTTCATGCGGCGTTGGCGCTCCGGGCTGGGCGGAAGCCCGGCCCGTCGCATGCCCGCTCAGCCACCCCCTAAAGCCATTCCCACGATGACAGCCACGCAGAACGCGCGGCGCGCATAGAACAGGAGATGCTCAATGACGACATCAGATGCGATCGGACAGCAGGCCGACCCGGTCCGGAAGACGCCGCTGCCCGGTGAGCGCGGGATGGCCAACCCGGGTCCGTGGGCGGTGACCGCGTTCGCCACCACTTCCTTCATGCTCGGCATGTACCAGACCCACCTGCTGAACAACGCCGGGATCCCGATCGTGCTCCCGGCGGCGTTCTTCTTCGGCGGCCTGGTGCAGATCATCGTGGCGGTCATGGAGTTCACCCGGGGAAACCTGTTCGCGGGGGCGGTGTTCGGCACTTACGGCCCGTTCTGGGTGATATTCGGTGCATTCGAGACGCTGTACGCGACCAGCGTGCCCGCAGTGCAGCTCAACGACGCGGTCAGCCTGTTCCTCGCGGTATTCGCGGTGATCACGTTCTACCTGGCGATCGCCTCGCTCCGCACCGACCTGGTGCTTGCCCTGATCCTCTGGCTGATCTTCGCCGGCCTGGTCGTGCTATCGGTCGGCACCGGGGCCAATAACGTCGACGTGACCGAGGCTGGCGGCTGGATAGTGCTGGCTTTCGCGGTGCTGGCCTGGTATTACGCCGCCGGCGACATCATCGAGTTCACCTTCGGACGCAAAGTCCTGCCGTTCGGGCCCCCGCCGCTCAGGTAGCGGCGGCGATCAACCACCCCGACAGGACGTGGTGGGGGGGGGTGGGTTTGGTGGTGGGGGAGCACCGGCTGCCGTACC
>Ga0335072_10005662_pt1 | contig 18386 bp, 10 predicted proteins | sample Lox_Sample_21_FD_206725 | JGI IMG/M metagenome (GOLD analysis project Ga0335072, IMG submission 206725) | Soil microbial communities from Loxahatchee National Wildlife Refuge, Florida, United States - Lox_Sample_2.1 | ecosystem: Environmental > Terrestrial > Soil > Wetlands | place: USA... | reverse complement strand
GCCGCTGTCGCCGGATCGGCGATCAGCGTCGCCACAGGCACCTGCCGGTCGGCAATCCGGTTGACGAAGGAGGTATTGGCGCCATTTTCCAGCAGGCGGCGCACCAGGTAGGGCAGCAGCGTTTCGTGGGTGCCGACCGGGGCGTAGATGCGGCACGGACGGTCCAGCCGGTGGCCGCCGACGACCTCGTCGTACAATGGTTCGCCCATGCCGTGCAGACACTGAAATTCGTACTGGGTGGGGCGGAAGTCCGCCCCAGCCATGACGAAAATCGCCGCCAGCGTCTGTGCGTTGTGCGTGGCGAATTGCGGGAAAACGGCGTCCGGCGCGTCCAGCAGCCTGCGTGCGCAGGCCAGGTAGCAAACGTCGGTATGGACCTTGCGGGTGTAGACCGGGAAGTCTTCCAGGCCGTCCACCTGCGCGCGTTTTATTTCGCTGTCCCAATACGCGCCTTTCACCAGCCGCACCATCAGCCGGTGTCCGCTGCGGCGCGCCAGGTCGATCAGGAAATCCACCACGAAGGGCGTGCGTTTCTGATACGCCTGGACGACGAAGCCAATGCCGTTCCAGCCAGTCAGACCAGGGACAACACACAGGGCTTCGAGCAAATCGAGCGAAATATCCAGCCGGTCCGCTTCCTCGGCATCGATGTTGAGGCCGATGTCGTAGCTGCGTGCCAGCGTGGCCAGTGCGTCCAGCCGGGGCAGCAGTTCCGCCATCACCCGGCCGCGTTGCGGGCGCGTGTAGCGCGGATGCAGCGCCGACAGCTTCACCGAAATGCCGGGTCCCTGGTGGATCCCGCGCCCGGCCGATGCTGTGCCGATGGCGTGGATCGCCTGCTGGTAATCGCCGAAATAGCGCGCCGCATCGGCGGCCGTCAGCGCGGCCTCGCCGAGCATGTCGTAGGAATAACGAAAGCCCCGCGCTTCCAGGCGGCGGCTGTTGGCGAGTGCGTCGCCGATGGTCTGGCCCAGCACGAATTGCTCTCCCATCACCCGCATGGCGACGTTCAGGCCGTGCCGGATCAGCGGCTCGCCGCCGCGCGCGATGAGCCGCGTGAGAGCGGCGATCAGACCCGTTTCGCTTGCCGTGGCGGTCAGGCGGCCGGTGAGCAACAGTCCCCACGCCGCGGCGTGCACGAGCAGCGACTGGCTGTTGCCGGGATGACGGTGCCAGTCGCCGTGCGCGATCTTGTCGCGGATCAGCGCGTCGCGCGTGGGGATGTCGGGGATGCGCAGCAGCGCCTCGGCGAGACACATCAGCGCGACGCCCTCATGGCTCGACAGCGCGTATTCCTGCAGCAGGTTCTCCACTACGCCGCGCGTGCCCTTGGCGCGTAGTGTCGTCACCAGGGAGCGCGCGAGGTCACGGATGCGCTGGGCTGCTTCGGGCGATTGTGTGGCCTGGTCGAGCAGGGGCGGGATGCAGTCTTGCTCGGGGCGGCGATAGGCCGCGGTGATCGCAGCGCGCAGTGGGGGCTGCGGGTACTGGAGCGGATCGGCGGACGGTGGTGCTGGCATCGGGTCCCTCCAACCCTGTCCCGCGGCGCCGGCGAGCGCGGCGCGAAATGGCCGGCGAGGGTACTCGGGTTGGCGTCGGGTTTTCCGTGCCGAGCCGATCGCCCTCACCCTCGGCGCCTACGGCGCCTTGACCTCTCCCGCAAGCGGGAGAGGTTTTCCGGGACGTTGACAAACCCGCGTGCGGCTGCCTCGACTGGCGGGCGATGCAATCGAGGGCGGAACACCGGGATGGCCACACCAGTTGACGTTCTGATCATCGGCGCAGGCGCATCGGGCGCGGCGGTCGCCTGGAGCCTGGCCGAGACCAAAATGCACATCCTTTGCCTGGAGCAAGGCGACTGGATGACCCCATCGGACTATCCCAGTGCGCATCGCGATTGGGAAGCGCGCGGGTTCAACGAGTTCAACGCCAATCCCAACCGCCGCGCGCGCGCGACGGATTACCCGATCAACGGCGAAAACTCGCCGATCCAGGTGGTCAACTTCAACGGCGTCGGCGGCGGCACGGTGCTGTACGCCGGGCATTTCCCACGCTTCCATCCATCGGATTTCCGCGTCCGCTCGCTGGACGGCGTGGCCGACGACTGGCCGCTCGACTACGCCACGCTGGAGCCGTTCTATAACGAGAACGACCGCATCACCGGCGTTTCCGGCCTGGCGGGCGATCCCGCCTATCCGCCACATGAGCCGATGATGCCGCCGCTGCCGCTGGGCAAATCGGGCGCGGTGCTGGCACGAGGGTTGAACAAGCTGGGCTGGCACTGGTGGCCGTCCGACAGCGCCATTGCCTCGGTGGATTACGAAGGCCGTGCCAGATGCATCAACCTGGCGCATTGCGTCTACGGCTGCGCGCAGGGTGCGAAGGCCAGCACCGACATCACGTATTGGCCCATGGCGATCCGCGCCGGCGTGGAGTTGCGCACCCGCTGCCGTGTGCGCGAGATCACGGTCAATCAGCATGGCATGGCCTCGGGTGTCGTGTATTACGATGCCGAGGGCAAGGAACACTTCCAGCCGGCCGAGGTCGTGGTGGTGGCCTGCAACGGCGTCGGCACGCCGCGGCTGCTGCTGAATTCGGTCTCGGGCCAATTCCCCAACGGCATAGCCAACAGCAGCGGGCTGGTGGGCCGGAATCTGATGTTCCATCCCTATGCCCGCACCTGGGGCTATTTCGAAGAGGAACTCGACGGCAACCACGGGCCCGGCAATTGCATCTGGAGCCAGGAATTCTACGAGACCGACCGATCGCGCGGTTTCGTGCGCGGCTATACTTTCGAATTCGCCCGCGGCCAGGGTGCGGTGACCGCAGCGGTGCACGGCATGGAAATCGGCCGTCTGCCCTGGGGCGAGGACCACCACCGCGCCTATCGCAGCCTGTTCCGCCACCGTACCGGCATGGTCGCGATCTGCGAGGACCTGCCGGAGGAACATAACCGCGTCACGCTGGACCCGGTGCTGAAGGACTCCAACGGCATTCCTGCGCCGAAGATCGACTACACGCTGAGCGAAAACAGCAAGCGGATGCTTGATCATGGCGCGGCGCGGGCCGCCGAGATCCTGCGCGCCGCCGGCGCCTATGACATCGGCCACGAATCGCCGATCGCCGAAGGCGGCTGGCATCTGATGGGCACCGCGCGGATGGGCACCGATCCCGCCCGTTCCGTCGTCAACGCGTGGGGCCGTTCACATGACGTAAAGAACCTGTTCGTTGTCGACGGCAGCATCTTCGTCACGTCGGCCGGCGTGAATCCCACGCGCACCATTCAGGCGCTGGCGCTCTACGTCGCCGACAGCATGAAGCGCCGTCTCGCCACCTTGTTCGATTGAGGGTGCCATGAGCGACGATGCGACATTGACGGCCGATCAGGTGCGCTCGCTGCGCTGCCTGGCGGAGATGATGATCCCGGCCAGCACCGCGTACCAGGTGCCGAGCGCCGCCGACGATACGATCTTCGCCGACATCCTGAGCAGCTTCGGTCGCGATGCATCGCAGGTGCAGGCGGCGATGCGGATGACAGACGCGCTGGGTGGGCGGACGTTCGCCGATCTCGATCCGGCGCGGCAGCAGGCGGTGGCGGCGAAGCTGCGGGATACCGGTGGCGAGCCGCTGAAGCTGCTGACGCGCATTATCCTGCAATGCTATTACCGCGATGATCGGGTGATGCGGTCGCTGGATATGGAAGTGCGCCCGCCGTTCCCGAAGGGATTCGAATTGGAGCAGGGCGATTGGTCGCTGCTCGATCCGGTAAGGCAGCGGGGGAAAGTGTATCGGGAGGTCGATTAACGTCGCCCGCAAAGCGCGGGAGAGATTGAGACGCCGGACGCGGCGAGGGTGAGGGTGGTCGGGCCGGTACGAGATAAAGTGTGTACCGACCCGATCACCCTCTCCCTCGGTGCTTCGCATCTCGACCTCTCCCGCTTCGCGGGCGAGGTTGGTTTGGTTCGCGGGCGAGGTTAGTTCAGAAAGATCTTTCCGGGGTTCAAAATCCCCCGCGGATCCAGCGCCTGCTTCACCGAACGCATCACCGCCAACGCCTGCTCGCCATGTTCCTGGATCAGGAACTCGCGCTTGCCGATGCCAACGCCATGCTCGCCACTGCACGATCCGCCCAGAGCCAGTGCGCGCGCGACGATCTTCTTGTCCAGGTCCCAGGCGCGCGCGAGACCGTCCGGCTCGGGCGGCACCAGGATCACCGTGTGGAAATTGCCATCGCCGACATGGCCGACGATCGGCGCGGTCAGGCCCGACGCGGCAATGTCCTGCTTCGCGCCGAGCACCGCTTCATCCAGCCGCGAAATCGGCACGATCGCATCGGTGGCGATGCCGCGATATCCGGGCTTCAGCGCCAGGCATGCCCATAACGCGTCGTGGCGCGCCTGCCACAGCTTGTTGCGCTCTGCCGCATCGGTGGCCCAGCGGAACCCGCGGCCGTTGTACCCGGAAGCGATCTCTTCCGCCTGCTGCGCCTGTTCGGCAACCGCGGCTTCGGTGCCGTGGAATTCAAAGAACAGACTGGGGAGCGGTTCGAGACCTTCAAGCTTGGAATAGGCGACACAGGCGCCCATCTGCACCTCGTCCAGCAATTCCATGCGTGCAACGGGAATACCGTGTTGCAGAATCGCAATCACCGTTTCCACCGCCTCGCGCAGCGTGGAGAACTGGCAGGTGGCCGATGACATCGCCTCGGGAATCCCGTGCAGGCGCAACTGGATTTCGGTGATGATGCCCAGCGTGCCTTCCGAACCGATGAACAGACGCGTCAGATCGTAGCCGGCGGCGGATTTGCGGACGCGGCCGCCGGTGCGGATCACGCGGCCATCCGCCAGCGCAACGGTCAGGCCCAGCACGTTCTCGCGGATGGTGCCGTAACGCACCGCGTTGGTGCCGGAGGCGCGCGTCGCGCACATGCCCCCGATGGTGCAGGCGGATGTGCCGGGATCGACAGGAAAGAACAGGCCGGCGTCGCGCAGGTGGGTGTTGAGTTGCTCGCGCGTCACGCCGGCCTCGATGCGGCAGTCCATGTCGGGCTGGCTCACGTCGAGAATGCGGGTCATGCGCGACAGGTCCAGCGTGATGCCGCCGCGCACCGGCGTAACGTGGCCTTCAAGGGACGTGCCGGCGCCCCAGGCCACGACCGGCACATGTGCCGCGTTGCACAGCGCCAGCACGCGGGCGGCTTCGTCGGATGTTTCGACGAACGCGACGGCGTCGGGCAGCACCGGCGGCTGGGTGTCCTGGCCGTGCGCGTGGTGCTCCCGCAGCGCGGCGTTGGTGGTGATCCGCTCGCCCAGGAAGGCGCGGGCGCCTTCGATCACGGTTTCGACTTGGGTGGGCATGGGCGGTGGTCCTTTGGGTTTGCTCGTTGCCCCATAAGGCGGCGGCGCTCTGGATGGCAAGGGAAGCGTGTCTGCGTGTCGCCTTGTCGTGGCTCGTTCTAGACCAGCGTTTCGCACCGGCGTCATGACGGGCAGTGGCGGGCGATCAGGGTGCCACCATCGATCACGCTGTATACAGCCGTGATTCGAATTCTTCGTCTCGCGCCGGCCACACCGCAAAAACTGCCTCCCCGCTTGCTCCCCCAGACCGAGTGCCCCACGCTGGCCCTGCACAATAATGTCCTGCCGAGTCGCAGCCGACATGCCCGCCCGCGAGGGATCGATGACCCAACTTTCCTATCTGCACCGGAGCCACCTCGGAGATGCGTTGTTCGCCGAGGACGATATCGTCTTTCGGGCCGCCGTCGTGACGGCGGACAGTACGCCGGACATCGCCGCTTTCGCCGCGGCACTCAGCCCGTTGCCGGCGCAGCACATCCCGCGGATCGAGGACGATGATGCCATCTACGGCTGGCCCACCGAGAACGTTCGCGCGAAGATCGAGCGCGACGGCGGCGACACCCGCTATGGCTGGCGATTGAGAGAATGGCCGGGCGTGCTGTTGATGGCGAGCTTCCACGCTGTTTGGGTCGATCCCCAGGCCACCCTGATCGACATCACCGCCGACGTTATCGAGGGCGACACGTCCCTGTTCGTGCCGATCCCAGCCGACGCGATACCGGTCGCGACCGAACCCCGCTACCATATCACCCACAGGACGCCAGATACCTCTGCGGATGTCGCCGCGCGCATCGCGCGGATGAAAACGGGCCAGCGGGCCTACGAGGAAAAGCGGGCAAGCAAGGCAGGGCAGACGCTGGAGGAGTGGCTCAACGACAAATTCCACCGCGACAAGCTGCAGATGCTCATTTCGACCCTTATCAGGGCATGCCAGGACTTCGATCGGAAATTGCACACCTTGCCCGACCTGGTAACGGCCAGCATGGCCGAGTCCGAAGACACCCTCGCCGCCATCACGCAAAATCAGACGGCGGATGCCGCCAGGTCCCTCGTTGCTCCGGCAGATGTGCCAATCGCATCCGCCGACACCGATGCGGCATCGCCGGAGCCAGACGGCGCGCAGCCCGTCGAACACGACACCGCCACCAAAACGACCGCCAAGGAAGATGATGCCGACCGGGATCCTCTCGGGATCGAAAGCGAAACGGCGCATGCAGAGACCTGGGACGCGATAAACAAAATTTTGGACTGGTCCAAGCCGCGGGAGCTTTTGCAAATGGTCATCGCCGGATTTTTGCAGGAGGGATGATGCGCGGCACCGGCATCGCGGCGCCCGATCGTTTCGCCGCCATCATCCGCGCCGATCCCGGCCTGATGCAACTGCTGCATCGCCTGCACGACCTGCGCCTGCCGCAATGGCGGCTGGTCTCGGGGTGCCTGTACCAGACGGTGTGGAACGTGCTGACCGATCGTTTGCGCGGCACCGGGATCAAGGACTACGACCTGATCTATTTCGACGCCACCGATCTGTCCTGGGAAGCCGAGGACGCCGTCATCCGCCGCGTCGCCGCGGCGACCGCGGATTGCGCCGGGCCGGTGGAGACGCGCAATCAGGCGCGGGTGCACCTATGGTTCCCGGATCGTTTCGGCTGCCCGTATCCGCGGCTGCATTCCGCCGACGACTCGCTGCGCTTCTATGCGTCGCGCACGCATGCCGTGGGCGTGCGGCTGGAGGAAGACCGGCTCGACATCGTGGCACCGTTCGGGCTGGACGATATGTTCGCGATGGTCATCCGGCCTAACTACGCCCTCGACAACGCGGTCTCGCACAATGCCAAGGCGCGGCGGGCGAAGGCGATATGGCCCGAGGTGACCGTGCTGCCGTGGGACGCCAGCGATCGCCGTGGTGCCGTGCCCAACCTCGCTTCGTCACCGGCGCCGGCACCCCTGGCGCCCTAGCCGCGCTCCTGCGACGTTGCCGGCGCCGTCGCAGCATCGCATGAGGCCACCCATGACCCCGACGATCAACGCCGACCGCCTGTGGCAGTCCATCATGGACATCGCCGCAATCGGCCCAACGCCGGAAGGCGGCAGTTGCCGCCTCGCCCTGTCGCCGGAAGACAAGGCGGCGCGCGCGCTGCTGCTGAACTGGTGCCGGCCCCTCAACCTGCATTTCGAGCAAGACGCGATCGGCAACATGTTTCTGCGCCGCGAGGGGCGCGAGCCGGCGGCGGGCGCGGTGGCATTCGGCAGCCATCTCGATACCGTGCCGACCGGCGGCCGCTTCGATGGCGTGTTCGGCGTGCTGGCCGGGCTGGAGGCGATGCGTGCCCTGGAAGACGCCGGCCACGCCACGCGCGCGCCGCTGGAACTGGTGAACTGGACCAATGAGGAAGGCAGCCGTTTTGCTCCCGCCATGATGGGCAGCCGCGTGTTCGCGAACACAGTGCCGCTGGAACGCGCGCTGGCGATCGCCGACGACGCCGGCGTGACGGTGGGGCAGGCGCTGCGGGACAGCGGACAGGCGGGGCCGCTGACGCCCTCGCCGCGTGGCTGGGCGTGCTGGCTGGAGGCGCATATCGAGCAAGGTCCGGTGATGGAGGCAGAAGGCGCCGATATCGGCATCGTCACCGGCACCGTCCACGCGCGCTATTTCCAACTGACGGTCACCGGCGAGCCAAGCCATGTCGGCCCCACCACGATGGATCGCCGCCACGACAGCCTGGCCGCGGCGGCGGAGATCATCCTGGCAGTGGAACGCATCGCCTGGGGCGCGGAACCGCGAGGGCGTGCCTCGGCATCATGGATCTCGAATTTTACCAATGCCCGGGGCAACGTCGCCAACATCACCCGGCTGCATTGCGACGTGCGGCATGAAGACGCGGCACAGGCAGCGGTGATGGAACAAGCGCTGCGGACAGCGATCACGGACATCGCGGGAAGGCGCGGCGTGCTTGTGGCGATCGACCCCTATGCGATGTTCGGACCGGTTGCGTTCGACGCGGCGCTGGGTGCATTGCTGCGCGACAAGGCCACGGCGCGGCAGCTTGCCGTGCGCGACCTGATCGCGGCGGCCGGGCACGATTCCGTGCTGATCGCGCCGCTCTGCCCCAGCGCGATGCTGTTCGTGCCGAGCGTGGGTGGCATCACGCACAACCCCCGCGAATACTCGACGCCCGAGCAAGTGGCGCGCGGCGCGCAGGTGCTGCTGGACGCGGTGGTAGAACTGGCGGGGTGACATTGGCACGGCGCGGCAGCCGGCAGCTTGCCCCTCGCCTTGCGGGCGACGGTCAGCCCGCGAGATCGAATGATTCACCCGGGCGCCGTGCCGGTTAGCGGCGCCGCGCGCCGCCGCTAAGGCGCGTCGGCAAATAAGTGCGTCAGCACGCCGAGAAAGCTGCCGATCAAAACAAAGGCGAAGGGCTTGTTTGGCCGTGCAACCGATTCGATTGTTTTCGAACAAGCCCTAACGTCCGACGACTTCGTACCGCCGGCACCCGCGCCTGACCTGGCGCGAATCACGCTGGCCGCCGCGCTGCATGGCCTGATCGTTCTGAACCTGCTACCATGGCAAGCGGAGGTTCAGGACCGGGAGACGAGCGGACGCTCGCGGGGCAGACCGCGAATCAAGGCCGCACACTGCACGGCGTCATCGCAGTGCCGGCGGCGCGAGGACCGGAGCCTTATTGCGGCCGGGAGTACTGCCCGCATGACGGCGCCCGGAAACGAAAGGCGGCAAAGACAAGTTCGAAATTCGACAACGCCGTGGACGGTGGGGATCGACGCGAGCCATGCCAGAGACGACAACCGTGACAGTGTTGTTCACCGATGTCGTCGGCTCCGTGAGCATGCGCCAGAACCAGGGCGAGGCCACCGCCCACGAGATCATGACCTCCCACAACGATCTGGTGCGGCAGCAGATTTCCCAGTGCGCCGGCCGCGAGATCAAGACCATCGGCGACAGTTTCATGGTGGCGTTCGATTCCGCGCGCAAGGCCGTCGAATGCGCCATCGGCATCCAGCGCGCCTTGCTCGAACACAACCATCTTAATGCGGTGCGTCCGCTGCAGGTACGCATCGGGCTGCACACCGGGGAGGCGATCCTCGACGGCGACGATCTGTTCGGCTCCAGCGTGGACGCCGCCGCCCGCATCATGTCCCGGGCCGAAGGCGAGCAGATCCTGGTCTCCGACGTGGTGAAGACCATGCTCGGCGCGTCCAGGGATGTGGTGTTCAGCGGCCAGACGCGGGTTCGCCTGAAAGGATTCCCCGACCGCTGGCGACTGTGGGAGGTGGCATGGCGGCCCGACCCCGCCCCCACCGCCGGGACCGCTCCGGGCGATGCAGCCGCGGCAACCGCCGCAAGTGACGCAGCCGCGGCCAGCGCCGCCACGAACCAGCCGCCCTACGACACCGGGCGCACGCCCTATGTCGGCCGCACCGAGGAACGCTCCCTGTTGCGCCAGGCGGTGGACCGCGCCAGGGCGGGCGCCGGCGGCGTCGCGCTGATCGCCGGGGAGGCCGGCCTCGGCAAGACGCGTCTGGTGGACGAGATCGCGTCCGAGGCAAGGGCGGCCGGCATGTTCGTGGTCCGTGGCCAGTGTTACGACATGGAAGGCGCGCCGCCTTTCGTCCCGTTCGTCGAGGCGATCGAGTACGGCCTGACCGTGGTTCCACGCGACGCCTTCCGGGCGGCGATGGGCGACGCGGGGCCCGAGATCGCCCGCTTCGTTCCGAAAGTGCATCTCGCCTTCCCGGACCTGCCGCCGCCGCTGGCGCTGCCGAGCGATCAGGCCCGGCACTACATGTTCGAGAGCGTGTGCGACTTCTTCCAGCAGGCGGCAGCGATTCAGCCGATGTTCATGGTGCTTGAGGACCTGCACTGGGCCGACGAATCCACCACGCAACTGCTGGAAAGCGTGGCGCGCCGCGCCGGGCGCGCAGCCTTCCTGGCGATCGGGACATATCGCGACGTCGATCTCGGCCCCAGGGACCCGTTCACCCGCGGCATCGCGAGTCTGGTGCGGCTGCCGAGCGTGTCGCGCATCACGCTCAAGCGGCTGAGCATCGCCGATGTCGCTGCGATCCTGCATGCGCTGTCCGGTCAGGCGCCGCCCGAACGTCTGGTGCGCCTGATCTATGGCGAGACCGAAGGCGTGCCGTTCTTCGTCGAGGAGGTCTATCGCCACCTCGCGGAAGAGCAACGGCTGACGGATGCCGAAGGCAGATGGCTGCCGCAGGTCGAGATCGGCGAGATCGAGGTGCCCGAGACGATCCGGCTCGTTTTGGGGCGCCGGATCGATCGCATCAGCGAAACGGCGCAACGCATCCTGACGACCGCGTCCTGCATCGGCCGCACCTTCACGTTCGAATTCCTGACGGCGCTCGCGCGGGAACCCGAGGACGATTTGCTCGATGCGCTGGACGAAGCCGAGCATGCGCGGCTGGTGATCGCCGAAAGCGGATCGCATCCGCGTTTCGTCTTCGCCCACGAGCAAATCCGCCAGACCTTGCTCGGCCGGATGTCGTTCGTGCGGCGGCAACGCCTGCACCGCCGCGTCGCCGACACGATCGAAGCGCTGAACACCGGGCGTCTCGATGAGCATGTCAGCGATCTGGCCTACCACCTCGCGCAGGGTGGGGCGCGCGAGCGGGCGGCGACTTACCTGCACCAGGCCGGTACCTCGGCGGCGTCGCGGCTGGCGACACCCGAGGCACTGGCGTTCTTCGCGAGGGCAGCCGAATTGGCCGATTCTGCACCGACACGCCGTGCGGCACTGCGGGCTCGCGGCGAGCTTTTGCTCGGATTGTTCCGCGGCCGCGAAGCCGCGGCGGACCTGGAGCAGGCGGTCAGCGAGGCGGCGAAGGATGGCGCCACCGCGGAAGAAATGGAGGCCCTGCTGCGGCTGGGACGCGCATACTACGTGGTGGGACTGGATCATCGCCCGGCGATCGCCCAATCGCTGGAAGTGCTTGAACGCGCGCGCCAGCTTGCGGTGCGACTTGGCGATCGGCGCGCGGAAGCGCGGGCGATGATTCCGCTGCACCGCTTCGTCGATTTCGACCCCGGCCTCCGGCCGGTTGCGGCTGAAAGCGCCAACCGGGCACTCGCCACCGCGCGCGATCTCGGCGATGCGGATCTCGAGGTCGACGCGCTGCGGGCCGTGTCCCGGATGGGAACGATGTCGGTCCGGGTCGGTAACATAGAGCGGATCGCCGATGCCCTGGAGCGCCGCGGCGACCTGATCGCGCTCAACGAGCATCTGTTCGATTCGATGTGGAGCTACTGGCGTTCCGCCCGCTTCGCGGATTGCGTCGCCTGCAGCGAGCGCGCCACGGCACTGGCCGTCCGGCTCGGCATTCCGCCGGTGCAGTATGGCACCATCCGGTCGTTCGCCCTGGTCGATCTCGGCCGCTTCGACGCGGCGCAGCATGCGCTGGAGCAGGAGGTGGCGGACGACGCGCATCCGTTCGGTCAGGCCTTTCAACGCATGGGGCAGGCGTTCTGGGCCGCGGCGGCCCGCGACTTCGAACAGGTCATGCGCGAGATTCCCCGCATCTATGCCGAGGCCAAAGCATTGCAGCGGACCTGGATGATTCCCTGGGCCGATAACCTACTGGCGTCCGCGATCGTGGCCAGCCATCCCGAAGGGATCGGCGAAGCGGCGCTGCGTGCAGCGATCGAGGCTGCCGGCGGACACTTGACCGACGACGCGCTCGTGGCGCCGCTGCCCCTCCGAGACAGCGCCCGCGCGACGCTCGCCGCCTGTACGCGCCGGCTGGCAGAACTTGAGGCAGAGGGCCAGGCACGCGCCTATTGGGTGACCGAGGAACTGCGGATTCGCGCATTACGCGCCCTCGGCCGGTTCGCCGAAGTTCGTGATGCGGCCGGCACGGCACTCGCCGCCATGGCAGCGTCCGGCTGGGTGTCGCTGGAGTGGCGGCTGCGCGCGTCGCAGGTGGCCGCGTTGGACGCACTTGGTGACGAACAGGCGGCGGCGGAGCGCCGGATCGCAATCGACCGGCTGATGGCGGTCGCCGCCACATTGCAGGACGCCGCCGCCCGCTCGCGTTTCCTGTCACAGCGTGAAGCGGCTGATTTGCTCGACCAAGGAGGACACGCAAATTACCAATCGCATCCTGCGTGAGGGAACCGCGGAAGCGGCCGGCATGGATCCTGTTCAGGTCCAGCGGTTGCGCGCGCTGGCCGCGGAGTGGGTCGCCAACGGCGATACCCCAAGCCTGGCGGTACTGGTGGCGCGCCGGGGCATTGTTGTGCTGCACGAAGCCTTCGGCGTGCTTCGCCACGGCGACACCACACCCAGCTTGCGCCGCGATTCGATCTTCCCGATCGCGTCGTGCTCGAAATCCATTACCGCCGCGGCGGTGATGTGCCTGGTCGATGACGGGCTGATCGGATTGAACCGTCCGTTCATCGACTACATCCAGGAGTGGGACGTGCCGGGCGTGGCAGGGCTGGCCGATGCCCGGGTCGCCGATCTGTTATGCCACACGTCAGGGATCGACGACCTCAGGCTGAGCCCTTTTTTCGTCGGCGCCAGCGAGCGGTCGGCAACGCTGCCGCCGCCGGCTCCGGGGCAGGACCCGGCGCTCAATACTTTGATTCACCTGGCCGCCGGCGCGCCACTCGTCTGCCGCCCCGGCGAGGCGATGCATTATTCGAGCATCGGTTTCAATTTGCTCGGCGACATCGTCCGCCGGGTGAGCGGTCAGCCCTTCTGGCAATTCGTCCGCTCGCGCATCTTCGAACCGCTAGGCATGAACGACAGTGGATTTGTGCTGCGGCCGGACCTGCGTGAGCGACGGGTGTACCGTGCGCCGGGAATGCCCGCCACCGAACCCAGCATCTGGTTTCGTGGCATCGACGCCGCCGAGCGCGACGCCGCAGACTGGGGCGGCTCCCATGCCACGTCAACCGCCGGTGACCTCGCGGTATTCCTGCAGATGCTGCTCAACCGCGGCTCGTATCGCGGCAAGCGGATCCTCAGCCCTGCGGGCGTTGCCGCCATGACCCGCCATCAGGTCGATCCCGCAATTCCGAAGCGGCTCTCCCGGATCAACCCTGCTACCGGCCAGCCGATGGATGTCGATTTGCCGGGTGGAGGCTACGGCTACGGCTTTTTCATTTATGGACAAGACGACCGGTTCCCGGCCAACGGTTCGCTCGCCTCGCTTTCGGCCTTTGGCCATGTTGGTTCGGGCGGAACCAGCATTTGGGCGGACCCCGAAAGCGAAGTGGCCGGTGTCTACCTCAGCGTGTCGCCGCGGATGCACAGGGACGCCGCCATCCGGAATTCGGACCTGTTCCAAAACGCCGTCCACGCCGCGATCATCGATTGATAGCGGAGGTCGGAGAAATGCGCGTGATGTCGGGGATCGCAACATCACCACCACGGCAGGTCGACGCCGAACCGCGCACGTAAGAAGGATGCCAATGCCGAACCACGTTTTGCGTGAGGGAACTCCCGAAGACGCCGGAATGGACCCCGCCCGGATCGAGCACTTGCGCGGCTTGCTCGCCGGCTGGGTTGCCCATGGCGACACCCCGAGCGTGGCAGCCCTGGTGGCCCGCCGCGGCGTGGTGGTGCTGCACGAAGCGTTTGGCGTGCTGCGTCACGGCGATACCGCGCCGACCTTGCAACGGGATGCGATCTTTCCGATGGCATCATGCTCCAAGCCGGTCACGGCGGCGGCGGTGATGTGCCTGGTCGACGATGGACTGGTCGGCCTGAACCGCCCGTTCATCGACTACGTCCCCGAACTGGACGTTCCCGGCGTACCAGGCCTCGACCAGGTGCGGGTGGCCGACCTGCTGTGCCACACCTCAGGCTTCGACGATGTCGACGTGAGAGGCTTCATCGACGCCAACGCGGCGAAGTCGCCCGAGCTGCCGCCGGCGGCGCCCGGGGAGCACCCGATGGTCAACAGGTTGATCCGCCTGGCCGCGGGTGCGCCCGTGGCGCGTGTCCCCGGCACCGCCATGCTGTATTCGAGCTTCGGCTATCAGGTGCTCGGCGACATCGTCCGCCGGGTCAGCCGCCAGCCGTTCTGGCAATTCGTCCGATCGCGCATCTTCGAACCGCTTGGCATGCACGACAGCAACCTCGTGCTGCCGCCTGCGCTGCGCGGACGCCGCGTGTACCGCGCGCCAGGCATGCCCGGCACCGAAGCCAGAGGCTGGTGGCAAGGTATCGACTCTCCCCTGCTCGACGAGACGGACTGGGGAGGCAGCGGCGTGACATCGACCGCCGGCAACCTGGCGGTGTTCCTTCAGATGTTGCTCAACGGCGGGTCGTATGGCGGGCGGCGCATTCTCAGCCCGGCGAGTGCGGCCGTTATGACCCGAAACCAGATTGATACGTCACTCCCGTGTCTCATGCCCTTGATCAGCGCCACGACCGGCAAGCGGATCTATAGAGTGTTCTCCGGCGGCGGCTATGGCTATGGCTTGTTCATCTTCGGACCGGGTGACCGGACCGTGATCAACGGTTCGTTCGCTTCGCTGTCGGCCTTTGGCCACGCGGGCAATGGCGGCACCTATATCTGGGCGGACCCGGAGCATGAGTTGGTTGGTGTCTATCTCAGCGTGTCGCCACGATTGGTCCGGGACTTCGCGCTTTCGAACTCGGATCTGTTCCAGAATGCCGTGCATGCGGCGATCGTCGACTAGCACAGCCGCGCACCGTGCACGCGCTATGGCGGCAGCTCATCCAGCAAGGCACGCGCGGCGCGCAGGTCGGCCGTGCCGAAGCCTTCCGTGAACTGCTCATAGACCGGCGCCAATACCTGCCGGGCCTCGTCCGCGAGCCCTCGCGTCATCCGCGCGCGGGCACGGCTTAGCGCGATCCGTAGCTTCCAGAACAGCGCCCCTTGCTCCTGCGCCATGTGCAACGCCTCGAGGAAACACGCCTCCGACGCCGCAACCGAGCCGGACCAGTCCTGCCGCAGCACGACTTCGCCTTTGACGCGGAGCAGTTCGGGCACATACCACCGCTGGCTCTCTTCGCCCTGGCCGGATCCGTCCAGCCCTTCGTTGACCGCGTCCAGCGCTTCATCGAACAGTCCCACGCCCGCCAGCGCCGCCGCGAACCAGCATTTGAATTCCGGATATGACATCCGCCATCCGGTCTGGCGGCAGGTATCGAACGCTTCGCGCAGCACTGCCAGGCCGTCCGCGAAGTCGCCGCGCTCGATCATCAGCTTCGCGTCCAGGAAGCGGCCGAGGGTCTGGTAACGTCGCGCATTCAGGCTTGTCGCAATCTCCATCAGGCGCGCATTCGCTTGCTCGGCGGCCGCGAAGTCGCCGGTCATCGGGGCGACGCGACACATGCCGACATAGAGCACCCGGCATACCAGCAGTTGCGGATCCGCGGGCCCCAGCTCGTTGAGGCTGGCCCGCGCATGATGCATCGCCTGGTCGGCAAAACCCCGCAGCCAGAGCGGCCGGGTCATCATGGCCCGGTCCGTCGCACGGTGACCCGTGGGATACCACAGCGCGCGCCGCCGGATTTGCGATGGGTCAGGCGATCGCAGCACGCGCTCCAGCACATGCTGACCTTCGGTCAGCCTGCCGATCGTCAGCAGCATTGTGGCCATGAGACGATCGGCGACAAGGGAAACCGTCGGGTCGCCCAGTCGCTCGGCGATCTGCCCGATCCGCCGCACCGCGCTTCGCGCCCTGCCATGCTCGCCGTGATATTGCGACGCGGTCATCAGACCCATCAGGGCGCGCGCCTCCGCATCGAGATCGCCCAGCGTCTCGGCGGTTTCGAGCGCCTTGGCCAGGAGAGCCCTGGCGTCCTCCACGCTGCCCATGGTGTCGATCAGCGCGGTCCCGAGCGCCACCTGCAGCCACATCCGCAACCGCGGGTTTGCGGTCGCGCCGCGCTCGAGCTCAAGCAGTGCGCGCTCGCAGCGCTCGCGGGATTCGGCCATGAGCGACAGATTCAGCCAGACCGGCGCATAGGCGACCGTGAGATCGATGCCGGGAGCGCTGTCGCCGGCGGGGGAGAACGACCAGTCGAGCGCCGCGCGCACGTTGTCGATCTCGCGAATCCGGCGCATCAGGTCGTCGGTCGACAATCGTGCGCCGGAGTCCGGCGTTGGCGCGGCAAACAGGTCGCGAAAATACGCCGCGTGCTGCCGTGCCGCCGTATCGGCCTCGCCATGCTCGACAAGCTTCTCGAACGCGTAGGCCCGGATGGTGTCGAGCAGGTACCAGCGCGAGGCGACATCGGCCTTGTCCAGCGCGACCAATGATTTTGCCACAAGGTTGGCGATGCCGTCGGTGACCGCCGATCCATCGAGTCCGCTGTCGCGCATGACGGCGTCGACCGCATCGATGGTGAAACCCGCAGGGAAGATCGCCAGGCGATGCAACAGCCGCCGCTCCGCTTCCGGCAGCAGCTCATAGCTCCAATCGAGCGCGCCCCGCAGCGTGCGGTGCCGCGGCAGAGCGGTGCGCCGTCCGGCTGTCAGCAGCGCGAAGCGATGGCGCAGGCCGATGGCCACCTGATGAATGCCAACCGTCGCGGCGCGCGCGGCGGCGAATTCGATGGCCAGAGGAATGCCGTCGAGCCGCCGGCAGATCGCGGCGATCGTGGCGAGGTTTTCCGCCTGCGGCGAGATTTCCGATTCCAGCGCCAATGATCTGGCGATGAACAGTTCCACCGCGCTGTGCCCGAGGATCTGGTCGGGGTCCACCGCTGCCGCGGCCGGAACTTCGAGCGGCGGGACACGATAGATGTATTCGCCGTCGATCCGCAGAACCTCGCGGCTGGTCGCCAGTATCGTGGTGCGCGGGCAGCGGTGCACCAGCAATTCGATCAGGTTCGCGACCGCGTCGATGACATGCTCGCAGTTATCCAGCACCAGCAGAAGCTGCTGTCCGCCGATGGCGCGCGCGACCGCGTCGGCGGAAATCGTCGCGCCGCTGATCTTCAGGCCGAGCGCGCTGGCCACCGCTGACGGCACAAGATCCGGATCGGACAGCGAGGCCAGTTCGACCAGCCATCCGCCTTTGTCGAAATCGGCGAGAAGCCCGCGGGCGCCCTCGAGCGCGAGGGTGGTTTTCCCGATGCCGCCGGGACCGGTCAGGGTCACCACGCGCCAGGCGGAGACAAGGTCGCGCAATCGCTGCACGGCCGCCGACCGGCCGATCAGGCTCGTGATCGCGGCGGGGAAATTGGTCGCGGCGCTGGTTCCGCTGGTCGATGTCTGCTGGAAGCTGGCTGGTGGCGCGGCGGCTTCGTGATGGCGGGCCGTCCACTTGCCAAGCATGCAATAGCCGCGGCCGGACGCGGTCATCAGCATCGCCCGATCCTGGCCCAGCGCCTTGCGAATTGCGGAGATGTGCACGTGAAGCGTGTTTTCCCCGACCTCCGCACCCGGCCAGATCTGACCCATCAGGTCGTTCTTGGTGACAAACTCATTGGCTGAGCGGACGAGGACTTCGACGATCTCGAACGCGCGGGCACCGATCGGTACCGGAACACCGCCGGCCAGCAGTTCGCGCCGGCCGAGGTGGACCTGCCACTGGCCAGACTCGTAGACCAGGATCCGGTCCTGGTGTGACACAGCTCCTCCCGTTCAGGAAATTCCACCGTTACCCGAAATATACCCGTAAGGGTGGGTTTTCTCGACCCTGCCCCGCCACGGCGCGCGGGGGCGCGAATGGCGCGCCCGGCTGACGGCCGCCACGGCCGCCGGCGCGAGCGGACGCCAGGACGCGGTTTCCAGCCGCGCGGGCCGGCCTAACGCAGGGACAGTCTCTGAACGCCTTCCCATCGACGCGAGCAATCCGCCCGACGATGCTAAGGCTTGTTCGAAAACAATTGAATCAGTTGCCCGGTCGAACAAGTAAGAGGGGCAAAACCCCGGGCAAGTTATGTAAAGTCAGTCCTTGTTTCGCTTCCCACAGCCGCAACAGTGGCGGATTTCCGCCGCTCCGTTGGCTGCCCCCCGATCATGCTGCACCTGCGTGCCCGGGGTTTTGCCCTTCTTACTTGT
>Ga0335072_10005660_pt1 | contig 18392 bp, 22 predicted proteins | sample Lox_Sample_21_FD_206725 | JGI IMG/M metagenome (GOLD analysis project Ga0335072, IMG submission 206725) | Soil microbial communities from Loxahatchee National Wildlife Refuge, Florida, United States - Lox_Sample_2.1 | ecosystem: Environmental > Terrestrial > Soil > Wetlands | place: USA... | reverse complement strand
CCGCGCCGAGCTCGATTCGATGCTCGCGCGCGAGCTCGAGCTCCAATCCGGCATCGCCGGGACAAGCGCGCTCGGACGGGCGCCCTCTGCCCCACCGGACGGTCAAGGCCAGCACCGCCCGCGTGAGATGGCCGCGCCGGGCTCACCCCGCGGCGCCCCGTAACGACGCCGGAGACGGCAGGGCCGTTCCAGACTCGGCCGAACCCAACACTCGACGCCACCCCGGGGTCGAGTGCCCAGATCGGGCCGCCATACGCACCCGAATATGTATTCGGCGCCCGGGCGGAGCCGAGTGAGGAGTTCGGCCGTGCCCACGGAGCAGCCGTCTGCTAGCCGTTCCCGGCGAGCCCGTGGGTGTAGGCGTAGTGGACGGCCTGGGCGCGGTCGCGGGCGCCAATCTTCGAGAACAGGTGGTTGATGTGCGTCTTCACCGTCGCCTCGCTGACCACCAGCGTCGAGGCGATCTCCCCGTTGGAGAGCCCGCGGGCGATCAGCGAAAGGACCTCGGCTTCGCGCGGGGTCAACTCGTCGGGCAGCGTCGGCGGCGGGGCCGGACGCCGCGCGGCGCCGGCGGCTTCGATCAGCCGGCTCTGGACCACTGGATCAAGTAGCGCGTGGTGGCCAGCGGCGGCGTGCACGGCACGCGAGATCTCGGCGATGCCGGCGTCCTTGGTCAGGTATCCCCGGGCGCCGGCGCGGAGCGCGTCGAGGATCGAGTCCTCGTCGGCGTGGGTCGTCAGCACCACGATCTCTGTGTCGGGCAGCGCCTCGCGGATCCGGCGCGTAGCCTCCACCCCGTCGAGTCGCGGCATCCGCAGGTCCATGAGCACGACGTCCGGGCGGTGGCGCGCCGAGAGCGCCACGGCCTCCTCCCCGTCGGCGGCGGCGGCGACCGGGTTGATGTCGGGCGCGGCCTCGAGCAGCGTCATCAGCCCCTCGCGCACGAGCGCCTGGTCGTCGACCACAAGCACACGGACGGGGCCACTCATTTCGGATCCTCCCCCGTGACGCTCGAGCCAAGGGGCGCCGGCAGCCGCAACTCCACGCGCCAGCCCTCGCCGTCGGCGCCGGCGTCGAGGGTGCCGCCGAGCAGAGCCGCGCGCTCGCGCATCCCCTGTAGCCCATAACCACCGCCGGTCGCCCCGAGCGCTTCCGCACGCGACACCGGACTCGTCCCGGACAGCCGATCTTCCACGAGCAGTACCACCTGGTCATCCGGATTCTGCCCAGCATGGACGGCGACCGACACGTCCGCGCCCGGCGCGTGCTTGCGCACGTTGGTCAACGCCTCCTGTACCACCCGGAGGACGGCTTGCCCGGTCTGGCCGGTTAGCCGGGCCGGGTCGCCGTCGACCGTCAGCTCGGCGGGGGCATCGGCGGTAGCCCGGTAGTCGGCCACGAGCGCTTCGATCGCCGCCGGCGCCGACACCGGGTCGCCACGCAGCGCCCCGACCGCCTGTCGCGTCTCCGCGAGCCCCTGGCGTGCGAGCGCATGGGCCTGCCGGAGGCGCGTCAGGACCTCCTCGCTGTCGGCACCATGCTCGACCAGTGAGCTCGTCGCCTCGAGCTGGATCGAGAGGCCGGCCAGGGTGTGCGCCAGCACGTCGTGGATCTCCCGGGCGATCCTGGTCGACTCCTCGAGCCGCGCCGACCGGAGCTGCTCCTCGTGCGAGCGCTGAGTTTGGGCGAGCAGGAGCTCCGCCTGTTCGGCCCGCTCCACCGACTGGCGGCTGTTCGAGGCCGCGAACGCGGTGGCGACGAACCCGAGCGAATAGGCGAGCAATCCCAGCGCGCTCCCGTTGTAGGCGAGGAATGCCGCCCCCATCGCCAGCACGCCGATGGCGACGACGATGGAGGCTCGCGCGAGCTCGACGCGCAAAGCGGCCGCTGCCACGGCCACGAACACGAACGCGCTGGCCGCGCTGTCAGGCGCGGCGCCGGCGAGTACGCCGCCGGCGGCCGCGAGCACATACACATCGGGCGTGATACCCCGGTCGCTGTTCGGCCGGATCGTCCACGCCACCCATGCCACCACGCACGCCGCGAACGACACGCTGACCACGAGCCCGCGCCCGCTGCCACCGGGGTGATGGTGAGAGTGCAGCACCGAGTAGCCGATCAGCACGAGCGCGACGACCCGGACCAGCATCGCCAGCCGGGGATTTAGACGGACCAGAAGCATCGTTAGGGAAGGTACGGGCTCCCCGTCACACGAGGAAGCGGGACCCGCATCTCGCGGATCCCGCTCTCGCCTGCATGGTGCGGGTGGCCCGGGGCGCGTTCAGCTCACACCAGCTCCGTGGCGACGCGACCCTCGAGCTGCTCGCGGCGAACCACCTGGATCAGCGTGCGGCCGCACACCTCAAATACCGCCATCGCCAGGAGCGCCACCGTCCACGCCTCGGCGCTCGTGATCGAGTGGGTCGCGCTGAAGTGTCCGATGGTCGAGGAACCGCCGTTGTTGACCCAGATCAGGAACGCGAACCGCGATCCCATCCCGAGAACCCAGAAGAACGCGGATGCCCAACCGCTGCGTGCCAGGACGTCGCCGTCAGGGCCACGCCGCATCAGAATCGTCTGCCCGCTGGCGACGCCGATCATCAGCCCGAGCAGAGCGAGCACAGAGACCAGAACGAGATCGTTGCCGGCGGTGGGGATGCCGTGGAGGTAGCTGGCGACCGCGACGCCGACGATGATCAGCGGACGGACGATCGCCTTGGTGGTGAGCTTGCGCTCCTTGATCTGGAGGAGGACGAGGAGGACGAGCAGTGAGTCAGTGAGGTAATCGGTAAATGTCATGGCCTCATGGTCGTCTCGAGGCGTCGTTGGCACATCGGCGCCAGGGTCGATTCGCGGGTGGAGATCGCGGTCGTTCTCCACCCACGGGTGGAGGCCGTGCGACACTCGTTCCCGTGAGCTCGGGGCGTCCGCTGCATGTGTCCCTATCTGGCGATTTATCGGGCGACTACGTGGTCCTCGAAGAGCGCGCGGACGGCTCGCTCGTGGTCGCGCCAGAGCCGGAGCCGCGACCGCAGCACGTTCAGCGACCACCGGCTCGCCGCTCCGGCGGGGGCCTACTCGGCGCGCTCCTGCCCCAGGCTTCCGCCGAGCCGGCGACGGTGCCCGAGATGCTGAGCGAATGGGGAATCGAGCTGGCCGAGGACGAGGCAGTCGACGACTTTCTCCTGGCCGAGATCGACGGCAAGACCGGGTTCGTGGCGGTCACGAGTCACCGCTTCATCTTCGCCGCGCCCAAGCGCAGGGAGCCCACCGTGGTTGAGGAGCACCTGCTGTCGGCGGCTCGCAACGTCGAGCTCGTCGGCCGCCGCCGCAAGCAGCGGCTCAGCGTCAACTGGCACGGCTCCGAAAGCCTTATCTGGGTCCCGGATGCGGACGCGTTCGCACGCCTCGAGGCCAGGCTGACCGGCTACGACAACACCTAGGGCTTCAACGCGAGACGAGCGCGACAAGCGTCTGTCATCCATAACGGGTGATGCCGCCCGCTCACCGCGCGATCAAAGTCCTCGGTGCGTACAACCGCTAGCCGCGCGTCGGCGCGATCAACGGAGGCAGCAGATGGAAGCGAGCGTAGAAGAGCTGGGCCCGATCGACATGGTCGTGATCGGCTATCCGCCCGGCGCGCCGATGACAGGCGAAGCGATCCCGATCCTCCTCGACCTTGTCGATCGCGGGATCGTTCGCGTGATCGACGCCCTGGTCGTCACGAAGAACGACGACGGGACGTTCTCAGGCTTCGACGTCGCCGATCTCGAGGCGGACACCGCTGGCGACCTGACTGTGTTCGCCGGGGCCGCCACCGGCCTGATCGGCGACGAAGATGTCTCGATGGTGGCTGGGGAGATCGAGCCCGGGACCAGCGCCGTCATGATCGTTTACGAGAACAGCTGGGCGGGACCGTTCGCCGCCGCAGTTCGCCGGAACGGCGGGAGGCTGGTTGCCTTCGAACGGATTGGTACGCAGGACCTGATCGACGCCCTCGACGCCACCGAGGCCACGGCGGCCACCTGAAAGAGAGGGAACAATGCCCGGACTACTTCGTGGAATCGCCCGCACGACCGTGATCGCTGGAACAGCAACGGCCGTATCCAACCGCGTCAGCCGCCGTCAGTACAACCGATGGGCGGACCAGGACCAGCAGCAACAAGCCCCCGCGGCGGCCGCGCCCGCCCCGGCGCCGCCCGCGCCCGCTGCCAGCAGCACCGACGACAAGATCGAGCAGCTAAAGCAACTGGCCGACCTCAAAACGCAAGGAATTCTCACGGACCAGGAGTTCGCCAGCGAGAAGGCCAAGATTCTCGGGGGATGAGCGCAGGTACGAGGGTCGCGGTCATCGACGTCGTGAGGACGTTGGAAACTGCCTGACCGCGACCCGAAGCCTCGCCTGGTCGCGACATGACAACCGGGGACGCACAAGCCGAGCTGTCCTCCGAGCAGGCCGATTCACTCGTCCGGAGCAGACGGTTCATCGTTCTGCTCATAATCGTCGCGGTCGTCGGCGTGGTCGTATCGCTGGCGGCGTGGTGCTTTCTCGAGGCGACCTACCAGGTCACGCGCGAGCTCTACACCCACCTGCCCCACGCCCTTGGCTACCAGAACGGGCCGCCGAAGTGGTGGCCGCTTCCGGTGCTGGCGGTCGGTGCGTTATTCGTGGCCCTGGCGATCCTCCGGCTGCCGGGTAACGGCGGACATATACCGGCCGAGGGCCTCGCCATGGGCGGCGGTCCGGCTGGCCCGCAGGTTCTTCCCGGTGTCATCATCGCGGGCCTCGCAACGATCGGCTTCGGACTCGTTCTCGGTCCCGAAGCTCCGCTGATCGCACTCGGCGCCGGCGTGGCGGCGCTGTTGATACTGCTGGCCCGTAGGGACACGCCACGGCAGACGCTGATGCTGGTCGCCGCGGCCGGCAGCTTCGCCGCGGTGTCGTTCATATTCGACTCTCCATTGATCGCCGCCGTCTTGCTGATCGAAGCGACCGCGATCGGCGGGCCCCGGATGCGGGTGATCCTGGTTCCGGGCCTGCTGGCCGCCGGCATCGGGAGCCTCGTGTCGCTCGGGATGGGGTCGTTCACCGGGCTGAGCAGCAAAGACTTCGCGCTCGGCCCGATCCCACTGACCGTCGCACCTCATATCAAGCCGGGTGAGTTCGCGTGGACGATCGCACTCGCGATCGCGGTCGGGATCGTGGCCAATTTGGTCAAGCACGGCGGCCTGCTGACCTATCACCGCATTCCTCGCGACCGCCTCGTCGTGGTGCTGCCCGCGATTGCGCTGGTGATCGGAGGACTGGCGATCGCGTTCTCGCAGATCACGGGCCACAGCGTCAACGAGGTCCTGTTCTCCGGCGAGAGTCAGCTGCCCGGTCTGGTCGGCCAGGCCGGAGGGTGGTCGGTAGCCGCGCTGGCCTGGCTGCTCGTGTTCAAGGGCATCGCTTACAGCCTGTCGCTCGGCGCGTATCGCGGTGGTCCAACCTTCCCAGCCGTGTTCCTCGGGGCAGCGGCTGGAATCATGGCTTCACACCTCCCGGGATTCCCCTTCCAAGCCGGGATTGCGGTTGGGATAGGCGCCGCCACGGTTGCGATTCTGCGACTCCCGCTCTCCTCCGTCGTGCTCGCGACGCTCCTGTGCTCCCACGCGGGCACGAACGTCGAGCCGCTGACGATCCTCGGCGTCGTTGTGGCCTACATCGTGACGCTCGTGATGTCGAGCCTACTCGCGTCGGCGCCGGCGACGGATCAGCCTGCCCAGTCGCCCGAACCCGCTGCCGCAGCAGCGGCTGCAGCGCCTTCGGCATGACCGAGGTCATAGTGCTGTCGCTGACGGCGTCGTTCAACCCGACGCTGGTGGCGGTTGTCACCGTAATGCTGCTGCTCAACCGCCCCGCGAAGCTGATGGCCGGCTATCTCGCCGGCGCGCTCATGACGAGCATCACGCTCGGGATCATCATCGTGTTCTCGTTCAGCAATTCGGGTGCGACCAACACCACCGAGAACACGGTCAGCCCGTCGGTCGACATCGCGCTGGGAGCGATCGCGCTGATCATCGCCTTCGTTCTCTACACCGGGCGCGTCGAGCGACTCAGAGAGCGCAGGCGCGAACGCAAAGCCGGCAAGCCCGACAAAGGGCCGCCGCGGTGGCAGCGCGAGCTCGACAAGGGATCCCCGCGCATCACCTTCGTCGTCGGCGCGCTCCTGACGCTTCCCGGCGCCTCGTACCTCGCCGGGCTCCACCAGATCCACGAGCTTCACTACTCAAAGACCGCCACCGTGGTGATCGTCATCGCGTTCAACCTCGTGATGCTCTGGCTGATCGAGGTTCCGCTGGCGTCCTTCCTGGTCGCGCCCGAGTGGACGCCAACAGCGATCGCGCGCTCCAAGGCCTGGATAACCCGGCATTCGCACACCTTCGCGATCCGCGGTTTCGCGGGCATCGGAATCCTCCTCATCATCAAAGGAATCATCGGCCTGTTCTAGCGAAAGGAGCCGAACATGGGATTTCTCCACAGACACGACGAGCCGGACGGCACCCGCTACCAGATGCGGGAAAAGCTGTTCGCGATCGGTGACGACTTCTGGGTCGAGACCGACGGCGGCGAGCGCGCGTTCAAGGTCGATGGCAAGGCGCTTCGCGTCCGCGACACGTTCATCCTCGAGAGCCCGTCGGGGGAGGAGCTGTTCAAGATCCAGGAGAAGAAGCTCCGGATCCGCGACACGATGGAGATCGAGCACGACGGGGACACGGTGGCGACGATCAAGAAGGCGCTTGTCACGCCGTTCCGCGATCGGTTCTCGATCGAGCTCGAGAGCGGCGGCGAACTCAGCGCCAAGGGCAACATCGTCGATCACGAATATGAGATCGAACGGGACGGCAATAAGGTCGCCGAGATCTCAAAGCGCTGGTTCCGGGTCCGCGACACGTACGGCATCGAGGTCGCGCCCGGCCAGGACGACGCCCTGATCCTCGCCGCCGCCGTCTGCATTGACGAGATGGCAGGGCGATAAGCGCTAACCCAGAATCGCCCCCAGCTCGTCGAGACAGGCGTTCCATCCCCAGTCCTGAGCGTCGCGGCGTTCCCTCGTCGAGATCGCGCTATTGACCAGCACCACCGTGGTCGAGCCCTCGGACTCGGAGAAGGAGAGCTCGATCAGCTGCTCGTTCGAGGGATCGTCGCCGAACGTCCAGGTCATCTCCAGGCGGTGCGGCCGATCGATCAGGGTGTACTCGCCCTGCATGTGGGCCTCTCCACCGTCGGGCCTCCGCATCACCACTCGGACCTTGCCGCCGACGCGGAGGTCGACTTCGGCCATCGGCGTGTCCCAGTCCGGGCCGCAGTGGAACCAGCGCCGCATCACTTCGGGGCTGGTCCAGGCGTCGAAGACATCCTCGGCCGAAGCGGCGAACGCTCGCTCGATGCGTATGACGCGACCGGACCCCGCCGTCATCCGTGTCTCTCCTGTTCCTCGAGGTACTCGCCGACGACGTCGAACAGGCGCTCCCAACGTGCGCGCTGGCTCTCGATCCACTCAGAGGCCTCGGCGAGCCTATCCGGCCGCAGCGTGAGGCGGTGGGTCCGGCCGTCGATCACGCGGCTCACCACGCCGGCCTCCTCGAGCATCTTCAGGTGGCGCGAGATCGTCGGCTTCGACACGCCGAAATCCCGAGTGACTTCGCCGACGGTCGCATCCCCGCCGCTCAGGCGCTCGACGATTTCACGCCTCAGCGGATGCGCGAGCGCCTTGAAAGGATCGTTAGCCATTGTGCTAACTATATATCGTAGCCCGGCGCACACGAGACATGAGGAGACGGTTCATGACCGAGCACAGGATCGGAACGCAGGAGGAGTGGCAGACCGAGCGCGACGAACTGCTGAAGGAGGAGAAGGCGCTAACCCGTCGCGGCGACGAGCTGGCGCGAAGGCGACGCGAGCTGCCGTGGGTCGCGGTGGAGAAGGACTACCGGTTCGAGACCGAGAGCGGCACGAAGACCCTCGCCGAGCTGTTCGACGGCCGCTCTCAGCTGTTCGTCTACCACTTCATGTTCGGCCCCGACTGGACGGCCGGGTGCCCGGTCTGCTCCTCGATGGTCGACACGTTCGCGGCTCAGGTCCCCCACATGAAGGCCAGGGACACGACGTTGCTCCTGACCTCGCGGGCACCGCTCGAGAAGCTTCTGGCCTACCGGGAGCGGATGGGGTGGGACATACCGTGGGTCTCGAGCGGCGGCAACGATTTCAACCGCGACCTCGGCTTCCTCTACACCCTCGAGGAGCTGAGACCGTTCCTCGAGGGCGACATTCCTCCCACCGTCGAGCAGAACGCACGGATGTGCGGGACGGACGCGGGCAGCTACGTGTCGCAGGGCCCGGGCATGAGCGTGTACGCGCTCTCAGACGGGACCGTGTACCGGACCTACGTCACGACCGCCCGCGGGCTCGAGGCCGGAATGGCTTACTACAAGCTGCTCGACCTGACGCCGAAGGGACGCGACGAGCCCCCGTCCGAGCCGTCGTGGATCAGGCGCCACGACGAGTACTGATCGCCGCACCATGCCCTGGGCCACGCCGATCACGCGCCCGTTGAGCTCTGCGACAAAGGCACCGTCGGGGTCGGTGCTGAACGGATGCGCGATGCGCTCGCGCCAGCGGCGCTCCGCGATCTCGTCGTCGAGTTCCCGCGAGAACGCGGCGGCGGTCAGCTCCGCTACCGGTCCGAGATCGTCCGTGCGCATCCGGCGAACGGACGGCGTGTCACCGCGCGACATCTACCGTCAGGCGAACAGTTCGCGCAGGTGATCGTTGAGAAAGGTTCCGGCCGGGTCGAGCTCTCGCCGCAGGTTGATAAACGTGTCCGCCTCCGGATACAGCGTGTGGAGTCGCTCGGCAGTGAGGAAGTGCAGCTTCCCCCAGTGAACGCGCGCGGAGAAATCCGATAGGAGCGCATCGACCGAGCGCAGATAGTCCCAGTAATCGGTGCCCGGCTTGCCTGACACCGAGATGACCGTGGTCGCGGTCTTGTAGTTCGGGGACAGGTACGCGTCATCCGGCCCGACCGTGCGGACCTCGAGCGGGTAGACCGAGTCGGGGAGGCTCCTCAGCATCAGATCGCGCATCGCCGACAGGGCGTCGCGCCCGAGCTCGAGCGGAACGAAGTACTCGAGCTCGTGAAAGTTGGGGTCGTAGACCATTGGATAGATGCGATAACAGCGATCGGTTCGCCGTCCCTCGACGTCACTGTCGGGCTCGTCCGGCTCCGCGTCGTCGTAGATCTTCACGTAGCACTTGTCGGCCATCGTCTGATCGTGGGAGGAGAGGTTGTAGAGCGCCGCTGACTCCTCGGTCGGCAACCAGAAGAAGCCGAAATGTCGATGCTCGTGGACGAGCTCATCCCAGCGCTCGAGCACCTCCTCCCACGGCCACAGGTCGATCTGCTCGGTCAGGCGGTAGGCATCCGTGACCTCGAGCTCGAGCCGGGTCATCACGCCGAGCATCCCGATCGACACCTGCGCGGCACGCAGAAGCTCGGGTTCGCTCTCGTCGATGTCGCGAACCTCGCCAGTTGCCGTGACGAGTCGGACGCCTCGCACCACACCCGAGAGGCATGTGTTCCGGATCCCCGACCCGTGGGTTGCCGTGGACACCGCGCCCGCGATCTGCTGGGTGTCGATATCCCCCTGGTTCTTGAGCGCGAGACCCTCCCGCCACAACGGCTCGTAGAAGTCACGGATCAGCGTCCCGGCCAGCGCGGTCGCGCGCTTGCGCGTTCGATCGGCCTCGACCACACCGCGCAATCCGGACAGGTCGAGCAGGAGCCCATCGGTCTCGACGATCGGAGTGAACGAGTGCCGCGCGCCGGCGACTCGAATTCGGGATCCCGCCTCCGAGGCGTCGCGGACGAGCGCCGCGACCTCCTCCTCGTCGCGCGGCGCCCCCGCGTGCCCCGGGGTGAACGACTGGTTTCCTACCCAATTGGTCCACAGGGTCGCGGGTGGCAGATCCGTGAGCACGATCGTCGGATCCTAAGTCAGGAGCGGCGTCGGCGGGCGATTATGCGGCCCAAGCGTCCCCGGGCGTCGGCGACACACAGCTTCGCGTCGTTCTGAGCTCCCGTTGTTCAGACTGTAGGCGGATGACAGCCGACGAACAGGACCGGCGCTCGACCGCTTTCACCGCGGAATCGGTGCCCAGTACCTACTCGATGCGCTTGGGACCGGTCGTGTTCGAGCCGTGGGCAGAGGTGCTGCTGGATGCGGTGGGCGTCAGGGCCGGAGACCGTGTGCTCGACGTCGCGAGCGGCACGGGTGTGGTCGCCCGCGCGGCCGGGCGTCGTGCCGGACCCGAGGGCAGCGTGGTGGCCACCGATGTGAGCGAGCCGATGCTGTCCCTGGCGGCGGCGCGTCCGCTGCCCGACGATTCAGCGGAAATCGAGTATCTGGAGGCCCGCGCCGATCGCCTTCCGTTTCCCGATGAGTCGTTCGACGTTGTCCTCTGTCAGCAGGGGCTGCAGTTCTTCACCGAGCGTCTCGACGCGGCCCGCGAGATGTACCGCGTGCTCCGCGCCGGCGGGACGGTCGGGGCCGCGGTGTGGGCGGCCGGCCACCGGCTCGAGCCGTTCGACGACTACGCCGAGGCCCTGGCGGCCACGGGCGTCGAGCCGCCATTCCCGCGCGCCTTCGACAACGGGACGTTTGCGATGAGCGACGGCGCGTGCCGAGACCTGTTCGAGGAGGCGGGCTTTCCCACCGTCGAGGTCTCCGTGGTCGAGCAGACGGTCGCCTTCCCCGATCCGGGCTCCGCGGCGACGGGCATCCTGGGTACTCCCTTCGGACCAGTCGTCGCTGCTTTGCCGGGCGATCAGAGCGAGGCGCTTCAGGCGGACCTGCTCCGGCGCTTCCGTCCGGAGTCGCGAGGAGCGCCGATCAGCCGAACGACTGCCGCCGTGGTCGTTCGCGCCACCAAACGGTCGTAAATGCGAGCCTCCAAGCCGGATCGCCATCGGTTAGGTTGCCGTGTGTGCGCGCACTGGTAATCACCCGCCACGGTCCTCCCGAGGTTCTGCAGGTACAGGAGCGACCCGATCCCACACCGTCACGTGGGCAGATCTTGATCGACGTCCGCGCTGCCGGCATTAACTTCGCCGACCTGATGGCGCGGATGGGGCTTTATCCGGACGCGCCGAAGCCGCCGTGCGTGGTCGGCTACGAGGTCGCCGGAACCGTTGCCGCTGTCGGTGACGGCGTCGACCGGTTCGCGGTCGGGGATCGGGTCGCGGCACCGGTCAGGTTCGGCGGTTATGCCGAGCGAGCGGTGACCGCTGCCGACGGCGCGTTCCCCCTGCCAGACGGCATGAGCTTCGAGGACGGCGCGGCAATTCCGGTGAACTACGCGACCGCCTGGGAGGCGATCGTCCGCGCCGGCAACGTTCAGCCCGGGGAGCGCGTGCTGATCCATTCGGCTGGCGGCGGAGTCGGCATCGCCGCGACCCAGTTGGCCAAGCGCGCGGGCGCCGAGGTCTGGGGCACAGCGTCGCCCGGCAAGCACGAGGCGATCCGCGGCTTCGGTGTCGATCACCCTATCGACTACACCGCCCACGGCTGGGAGCGCAGCGTGCCGGACCTCGATCTCGTGATGGACGCGATCGGCGGGGCCAGCTTCAGGCGGAGCTACAAGCTCCTGCGCGCAGGCGGCCGGTTGGTCTGCTTTGGCGCGTCCGGACTGGTGGCCGGGAACGAGCGCAACCTACTCGCCGCCGGCAAGACCGCCGTGCAGATGCCGTGGTTCAGCATCGTCCGGCAGATGTCGGCATCGAAGGCCGTGATCGGGCTGAATGTCCTCACCCTTTGGGACGAACACGGATCGGGGCGGTGGTCCGGGCCGCTTACCGAGCTGATCGAGACCGGCGCGATTCGCCCCGTCGTCGCCCAATCGTTCCCGCTCGAGCAGGGCGCCGACGCGCATCGGTTCATCGGCGAGCGCCGGAACACCGGAAAGGTCGTGCTGGTTCCCTAGTGGACGGCCAAGGCGACTATCAACGGGACCGGGCGGAGGGTCACCCCGTCCTCCGCCACTAACCGGAGGCCGCGCTCAGCGAGTCGATCCAGCGCTCGAGCCGGCGCCCCTCGCGAATCATCATCTCCGGATCGCGGAGCGTGTTCGTCAGAAGCGCGATCCCCTGGTAGGAGGCAATCAGCGCGATGGCGAGCTCGTGTGCGTCCCGCCGTCCCATCGCCCGGAATTGCTCCTCGGCCCAGGCGATCGGGAGGCGCATCAGCTGGGCGCACTCACAGCCGGGACCGTCGGCACGCTTGTCGAGCTCGGAGCAGAGGCTCCCCTGAGGACATCCGTAGGCGGCCGTCAGATCAGCGTTTCCCGTGAGCATCCGGACGAACGCCCTCAGGCGGGCCTTCGGCGTGCGGTGCCGGTCGAGCGTCGCCAGGGCAGCCTGCGTCTCGGCGAGACGTGAGGCGACCACTGCGTCGACGAGCTCGTCCTTGGTCTTGAAGTAGTAGTAGACGTTGCCGACCGGCACGTCGGCCGCCTCGGCGATGTCCGCAAGCGTCGTCCTCTCGACGCCCTGCGCGTGCAGGACCTCGCGGGCTCCCGCCACGAGACGCTCACGCTTACCGGCCGGGACGGCATCCGCCCCACCAGCGCGCCTGCTGCCAGCTGAGTTAGTCACCCCACTCATGATAGTTCGCATCTGGTAAGTTAGTCCGCTCACTAACTTAGTCGAAGCACCGGAGGCCTGCCGTGTCCCTCACTGCCCCCCAACCGTCATTCCTCGCCACCCGCCGGGGCAAGCTGACCCTCGCCTTCCTGTGCGGGGTCGCGTTCCTGGACTTCGTCGACGCGTCGATCGTCAACGTCGCGCTCCCGTCGATACGCCACAGCCTGCACTTCTCAGTCCAGAGCCTCCAGTGGGTGCTGAGCGGCTACCTGCTGACCTACGGCGGCTTCATGCTCCTCGGAGGCCGTGCCGCGGACCTGATCGGCCGTCGGCTCATGCTCGTCATCGGCACCTCCGTCTTCGCGATCTCTTCCCTGTTCGCGGGCCTCGCCGGAACCGAAGGCGTACTCATAGGGGCGCGGCTGACCCAAGGCGTCGGCGCGGCGATGATGATGCCGGCTGCGCTCTCGATCCTCACGACGTCGTTCGCGACGGGCGCCGACCGGCCTCAGGCGCTCGCCGCGTGGGGAGCGACCGGCGGAATCGCGTCGGCACTGGGCGTGTTCCTCGGCGGCGTCCTGTCCGGCGGGCCTGGCTGGCGGTGGGTGTTCTTCGTGAATCTGCCGGTCTGCGCGCTTGACCTGTTCGCCGCGTTCAGGTTGATCCCGGGCGATCGCCGGAGCCTTCACTCCCCCAACTTCGACGTGCTGGGAGCGATCCTCGCGACCTCGGGCGTGCTCCTTCTGATCTACACGCTCGTGAAGGCGCCTCAGGTGGGCTGGGGCAACGCGCGGACGATCGGGGGCCTCGCCGGCACCACGGTCCTGCTCGCGGGCTTCGCCATCAACGAGCGCCGGCACCCTGACCCACTGTTCCCGTTCTCGATCCTGCGTATCAACGGACTCGCGGCGGCCGATATCACCCAGGTCGTCGCCGTCGCCGGGTCGTACTCGATGTTCTTCTTCGTCACCTTGTACATGCAGAACGTGCTTGGGTTCTCGCGGCTCCAGGCCGGTGCGGCGTACGTCCCCACCGCCTTCGGCGTCGCGGTCGCTGCCGGGATCTGCTCGCGACTGCTCCCCCGCACCGGCACCCGGCCGCTCATCGTCGTTGGCGCATTGATCGACGCTGCCGGGATCTACTGGCTCTCGCGCATCCCGGTGCACGGTTCCTACCTCCACGATCTGCTGCCCGGCCTCGTGATCATGTCCCTCGGCTTCGGCGCGGTGTTCGTGGCGGTTACCACCGCCGCGCAAGCCGGCGTACCGCCGGACAAGGCGGGCCTCGCCGCCGGGCTGATCAACGCCTCGACCTGGATCGGCGCCGCCCTCGGACTCGCGATCTTCTCGGCAATCGCAACCTCTCACACCAACAACCTCCTGGCCGATAACCAGCCCATCTCCCACGCCCTGGTCGGCGGCTTCAGCCGGGCGCTGTTGGCTTGCGCCCTGTTCCTGATCGCGGCCGCTCTCATCGCCCTGCGCGCGACCAACACCCGCGGCGAGCCCGTCGCCGGCGTGGCCCCCGAAGCGGTGGCTGTCCCGGAAGGGGTCTAGCCCGCAGGCCCGCGGGAATGATGCTCGACGAGCTGGGTGAGCAGACGCTCGAGCTCACGCCGATCTGCGGTTGACAGCGGCGCGAGGAGCGCCTCTTGCGCCCCCTCGATTCGACTGTCGAGGCGTTTCAGAATGCGCGCGCCGGCCGGGGTGAGCTCGACGAGCATGCGCCGGCGGTCATTCGGGTCACGCACGCGCTCGACCAGGCCGTCCCGTTCGAGCTCGCTCAGCAGGGCGTGCATATCGCTCCGGTCAATCAGCAGCCGTCGCCCGAGCGCGGCCTGGCTCGCGGCGCCACGCTCGGCGAGGGCGCTCAGCACGACGAAATGCTGCCGGCGAAGGCCCGCGGCGGCGAGGGCGCCGGCAACCAGGCCCGCGCCGGTTTCCGCGACCCGGCCCGACAGCCAGCTGGGGAGCCGCCGGATCCGGTCCGGCGGGTCGTACTCGGCGAGATCTTCCTCTGACCAAGGCATGGCACCGGGCAGTATAGGTTGGCGTTACCAACGTTGACAATCCCCACGATCTCCATTATCGTTGGGACTGCCAACGTTGATGCCACCAACCAAAGGAGTCAACAATGTCCAGCTCCCCCAGCGGCCAGCTCCAGGAGCTCGGCGATCGGCAGGCGATCGCCGATCTGATCGCGCGGCTCGGGCTCATGCTCGATGAAAAGCGCTTCGACGAATCCGGGTCGATCCTCGACGCCCACGTGACCGTGAAGACGCCGGGCGGCTCGGCCCAGGGGCGCGAGGCCGTCGCGGCTCAGGCCCGCCGCAATCACACCGTCCGCACACAGCACGTGATCACCAACGTGCTGATCGAACTCGACGGGGACCGGGCACAGGCCCGGGCCAACCTGACGGCGACGTTCGCCCCCGATCCCGGCTCGCAACTCCTGATCAACGGCGAGGAGCAGCGTGCCTCGCATCTGACCCTCGGCGAGGTGTATCGCTTCGGCGCAGTCCGCACCGCGGACGGCTGGCGCCTCTCAACCATCGAGACCGAACCGGTGTGGAGCAGCCAGTCCCTTTCCGGCGGGGCACGAGTCGAACAGGCCGCTCACCCGGCGGCAACCGCCGCGTCGTCGTAGCGAGCATGGCCGACCCGCCCGGGATCGGTGGAGCTAGGCCTCGGGCCGGTACCGCAGACCGTCGAGCGCAATGCGCAGGATGTGCGCGGTCTGGCCCGGATCGCTGGCCGGGATCTTGGCGATCCCCATCACCATCTGCATGACCTCGGGGAACTCGACGTCCGACCGGACGACGCCGGCCTCCTGGGCGCGCTTGAGCAGCGGCTCGCCGGCGGCGTAGAGCGAGGTGCGACACATCTGGAACAACGCCGCGTCGCGGTCCATGTAGTTGAGCAGCTCACCTGCGAGCGCCTGCTTGGTCGCGAGATAGCCCATCAGGCCCTCGAACCAGCCGTTCAGGGCGTCCCATGGATCGGTGCCGTCGAGTTCGGATGCGGAACGGCAGACGGCCTCGACCTCGTTCACGTAGACGGCCTCGAGCAGCGCCTGGCGGGTCGGAAAGTGGCGATACAGCGTCCCGATCCCCACCCCCGCGCGGCGCGCGATCTCTTCGAGCGCGGTCGATTCACCGCCCTCCGCGAACGCCTCCCGTGCGGCCGCGAGCACCTTCTCGTAGTTGCGCCGGGCGTCCGCCCGCTTTGGGCGCTCGATCAACGTCTGGGCGGCTGTTTCGGTCGTGCTCATCAAATTTCCCTTGACAAACGGAGGGTGCCTCCATATATTTCTGGAGGGAGCCTCCAGTTATTTCGGAGGTGGCCTCCATTTTAGCGCCAGATTGAACCCCCTACAAGTTGGGATCTGTATGAACCTCGTCTCTCCGCAAACCTCTCGATCCGACAGCCAGCGCTGGGCTGCGCTTGCCGTCGTGTGCTTGGCGCAGCTCATGATCGTGCTCGACGTCACGATCGTGAACGTCGCCCTCCCCTCCATCCAACACGACCTCCACTTCAGCCAGGCCAATCTCACGTGGGTCGTCAACGCCTTCCTCGTTACGTTCGGGAGCCTGCTGCTGCTCGCCGGCCGCCTCGGAGATCTCGCAGGCCGCAAGCGCGTGTTCCTTGCCGGCCTCGTCATCTTCACCGGCGCGTCGCTGTTGTGCGGCATCGCCCCGAACCAGGCGGCGCTCATCGGCGCGCGCTTCCTGCAGGGCATCGGCGCGGCGGCGCAGGCATCGGTGATCCTCGCGATCATCGTCACCGAGTTTCCCGAGGCCAGCGACCGTGCCCGCGCCATGAGCGCGTATGTGTTCGTGTCGGTCGCCGGCGGCTCCCTTGGGCTCCTCGCAGGCGGCCTGCTCACCGAGGCCCTCAGCTGGCACTGGGTCTTCTTCGTCAACCTGCCGATCGGTATGGCCACGTTCATCCTCGGCCAGAGGCTGATCCGAGCCGACCGGGGGCTTGGTCTCGAGCATGGAATCGACTGGGCCGGCTCGCTGCTGGTCACCACGTCGCTGATGAGCGCGATCTACGCCATCGTCGAGGCCACCACGTACGGGTGGACCTCCACCCACGTCCTCGGCTTCGGTGCGCTCGCCGTGGTGCTGATGGCGGCCTTCCTGGCGCTCGAGGCCCGCATCGAGAACCCGATCATGCCGATGCGGATCCTCCAACTCCGCGGACTGGTCAACGCCAGTGTGGTCAGGGGCTTCCTCGTGACTGGCATGTACTCCACGTTCTTCCTCGGCAGCCTGTACCTCGAGCACGTCCGTCACTACAGCGCCTTGGAGACCGGCGCAGCGTTCCTTCCCTGGACGATCACGATTGCCATCCTGTCCCAGGGCATCACCGCTCGGCTCGTGACCCGCTTTGGCGCCCTTCCGGTGCTCGCCGCCGGGATGGCGAGCGCGGTCGTCGGTCTCCTCCTGTTCAGCACCGTCGGCCCGGACACGAGCTTCTTCCCGACGATCTTCTTCGCCTGCTTCGCGATCGGCCTGGGCATCGGCAGCGCCTTCATGCCGCTGCTGACCATCGCCATGGCCGACGTTCCCGCCGCGGACTCCGGGCTCGGCTCCGGGATCACCAACGTCTCACAACAGATCAGCGGCGCACTCGGACTCGCCGTGCTCAGCACGATCGCCGCGAACCACACCAAGGGACTGCTATCCGCCCACCACGGACTCACGACGTCCTTGATCGGCGGCTACCACGTTGCCTTCCTGACCGGCGCGGCGACGATCAGCGCCGGGATTATCGTCGCCTTCGCCCTTCTGACACCCCGCCGACCGCGGACATCCCTGCGACTGGCCGAGGTCAGCGACGCAGACGACGCCGGCACCGACCGCCATTTCGACATCGAGAGAGAGGCCGCATGACGCACCTCGACGCCCCCCGCCCGCATACCTCGACCACACGCGAAGCCGCCCGCCGCTCAGAGCACGCCACTCGACGGACAAATGGCCGTCCAAGCATCGGCCTGATCTCCGAAGGCGTCGTGGCCGGCTACATCCACGACATCGCGCGACGTCACCACGATCAACCGTCCGTCTCGAGGCGCGCGCTCACCCGAGCCGGCTCCTCCTGAGAGGTGAAACCCGGGCCGCAGGGCAAGGAAGCCCGGCGGCCCGGATCGCTTCGGTCGTCAGTCGTCGCCGAGGAAGGCGGCCGGCGTTCCTCGGGGGTCAGTCGATGCTCGGTGCGGGCGGGCGACAGGTCACCAATCCGCTGTTCATCGTGTACGGGTGTTTCAACATCCTCTGACGTCAACGGTTTCGACCCGCACCGCGACGCCGCCAACACGCATCACCTGATCGGGATGATGCGCCCGAGCAGGGCACGCTCGACGCTGGCCTCGGCCTTGACAACCGGGTGGAAGCGAGAACGAGATGAGTGTCCAGAACCAGCCGCTCGGCACCGGCGCCGCCGGCGCGTTCGTGCTCGAGGAGGGCATGAGCGACCTGTGCCGCGACGAGATCTTCGAGCACGGCGTCGGGACCGACGTCGCCTATGACCTGATCGCGAACGAACTTCTGCTCGACGGGAGCGCTCGCCTGAACCTCGCCACGTTCGTGACCACGTGGATGCCGCCTCGCGCAGCGGCGCTCATGGGCCTTACGGCCGACAAGAACATGATCGACAAGGACGAGTACCCGCAGACGGCCGAGATCGAGCGGCGGTGCGTGAACATCAT
>Ga0335072_10005658_pt1 | contig 18394 bp, 15 predicted proteins | sample Lox_Sample_21_FD_206725 | JGI IMG/M metagenome (GOLD analysis project Ga0335072, IMG submission 206725) | Soil microbial communities from Loxahatchee National Wildlife Refuge, Florida, United States - Lox_Sample_2.1 | ecosystem: Environmental > Terrestrial > Soil > Wetlands | place: USA... | reverse complement strand
TCCCGCAGGACCAGCGCACCGGCTTCCTGCCGCGGCTCGGCCGCAGCGTGGCCGGGCTGATCACGATCGGCGGCGCCTTCCTCATCAACGCGTTCGTCTCCGGCTATCTGACCGGCGGGACCAGCAATTACGCGATCAGAATCCCGATCATCGCGGGTCTCCTCATCATCAACGCCGCGCTCTACTTCGCCACCTTCACCCTGCTGACGGCCAAGGTCATAGGCCCGCGCGGCCTGCTGCCGGGCGCGATCGTGGGCGGGGTCGCCTTCACCGCGCTGATCACCGTCGGCGCCGGGCTGGTCACCCACCAGCTGAAGCACACGTCGGAGACCTACGGCACGTTCGGCACGGTCATCGGCATCGTGGCGTTCCTGCTGCTGCTGGCCAAGCTCAGCCTGTACGCGGCCGAGCTCAATCCCGTGCTGTCCCGCAACCTGTACCCCCGGGCGCTCCCGCTCGGCGGCGAGCCGACCGAGGCCGACCTGCGGGTCCTCTCCCACCTGGTGCATCAGGAAAAGCGCCGCGAGGACCAGGCGATCGGCGTCGGCTTCGGCGACGACGCGGCCAAGGAGGCGGCGGCCGACGCGGCCCGACGACCCCCGCAGTAGCCGGGCGGCCGCAGCAGCCGGGCGGCCGCAGCAGCCGGGCGGCCGCAGCAGCCGGGCGGCCGTAGCAGCCGGGCGGCCGGCCCGGCCCGGCTCTACAGCTTGCTGCGGGCGGCCAGCTGGAAGAGCTCGGGCAGCCTGCCCTCGGCCAGGCCCGCTCCCAGCGCGATGCCGGCCCAGGCCAGCAGCGCCCCGTAGACGGCCCCGCCCGCGATGAGGGCGGGGACCCGGACCGCGTCCGCGACCGAGCCGGTGGCGGCGATCGCGACGATGACCGGGATCACCGCGATCCCCGTCGCGACCAGGCCGCCGAGCCTGCCGCCGAGCGACTGGGTGGCGAAGCCGTCCGCCTGCCGGGGCAGCGGGGTGCCGGCCCGCCGCTCCATCGGGTACGGCAGCGCGCTGGAGAAGACGTCGCCGATCCCCAGGCCGGCGCCGGTCGCGGCCAGCCCGAGGCTCATCGCCAGCAGCCCGTTGACCGGGTGCCCGCTGAGGACCGCGAGGACAACCGGGATGACCAGGACGACCGGGAGGGCGAGGGCGGCGATGGCGGCGTTCTGGCCGGCGAACCAGCACCGCAGCCGGCCGCGGCCTGACAGGGCCAGCGCGTCCAGGTAGAGGGCGGGGCCGGTCATTCCGAACAGGTCGCTCCGCAGCACCCCGGTGAACGCGCCGCCGATGCCCGCGCTGAGCAGCACCCCGACCTCGGGGTGGCGGCCGCGCAGCGAGCTGATCGCCGCCACGACCATGATGACCGCGGTGAGGCCCAGGTAGACCAGGGAGGTCGGGTCGCGGCGCTGGTAGGCCAGCGTCCGCGCGGCGACTGTGCCGGTCAGCCCGCCCCGGCGGCCGAACGGGAGGGCGCCCCCCTTGATCGCCCCGCCCTGGGTCGATGAGTCGGCCGTCACCAGGGCCCGGACCAGAGCGCGGGCCCACAGCAGGCCGAGGCCGACGATGATCGCGGCGGCCAGCAGCAGCCGGAGCGCCGCCGTCCCGGTGTGCCCGGTCGAGGCGTCCTGGACCGCGTGCGCGGCGAGGCCGGGCGGCAGCCAGCGCAGCCACCGGTCGACCCCGGCGAAGCTGGCGGCGGTCAGCTCGTGCCTCCCGACCGCCTTGGGCACGACCTGGATAAACACCTCATAGAGGGCGAACAGCGGGATGATCGCGAGCACGGCCAGGTCCCGCCCCCGGCGCGAGCGCATCAGCCCGGCCAGCGCCGTCGTCACCAGCCGGGCCAGGGTGATGCAGAACAGCACCTGCAGCAGGGCGGCGATGACCGCGATCAGCACGGCCGGCCCCCCGTGCGCGAGCCCGACGGTGATGCCGAGCTCGCCGATCAGGTTGGCCAGCGGCCACGCGCCGGTCGCCGAGGCCGCGAGCAGGCCGATCACCAGCGGCCTGGTCCGCAGCGGGTACAGCGCGAGGGTGGCCGGGTCCAGGGTGGAGTCGATGCCGAACGCGATCAGCGGCAGGACCACCCAGCCGAACGCGAACAGCGTGTAGACGACCGCCGTCAGCCCGACCGCCGCGCCGTTGTGCCGCAGCGCCGCCAGGCCCGCGAACGTGCCGACGGCGACGATGAGCGCGACCGCGGAGCTGAGGATGAAGGAGACCCGGGTGGCGTTGGTCGCGCGCAGGGCCCCGAGGAGCAGCCGGAGCTTCAGCTGGACGAGGATCCGAGCCATGACAGTCCCTCCCCGCCCCGGCCGCGCCTGCCGACGAGGTCGATGAACGCCTGCTGCAGGGTCTTGCCCGCGCGCACCTGGTCCGTCGTGCCGGTGGCCACGATACGGCCCGCGGCGATGATCGAGACGTGGTCGCAGACCTGCTCGACCAGCTCCATCACGTGGCTGGAGAACAGGACGGTCGAACCGGAGTCGGCGAACCGCTTGAGCAGCCGGCGGATCACGTCGGCCGACACCGGGTCCACTCCCTCCAGGGGCTCGTCGAGGAAGAGGACCCGCGGGTTGTGGATGAGGGCGCAGCCGAGGGCGGCCTTCTTCCGCATGCCGGTGGAGTAGTCGGCGACCAGCCGCTTCGCGTCGTCTTTGAGGTCGAGGACGTCCAGCAGCTGGGCCGCCCGCTGCCGGGCCTCGCCGGCCGGCAGGCCGTGCAGCCGCCCGGCGTACTCCAGCTGCTCCTCGCCCGAGAGCCGGTCGAACAGCCGCGCCTCGGCCGGGACGACGCCGATGACGGCCTTGGCCGCGGCCGGGTCGGCCCAGACGCTGGCGCCGTCGATCAGCACCGTGCCCATGTCCGGCCTGAGCAGGCCCGTCATCATCGACAGGGACGTCGTTTTCCCGGCGCCGTTGGGGCCGACCAGGCCGGCCAGGGATCCCCGGCCGATGTCGAGGTCGATCCCGGCGACCGCGTCCTTGCGGCCGAAGCTCTTGCGCAGACCGCGCACCGAGATGGCCGGCGGCGCAGTCGCCTGCCCGGTGCCTGCCTGCCCGGCGCTAGCTGGCTCAGCCATCCGCATCGCCTTCCGCATGTGGGGGACCTGCGCGCAGCCTAGTGCCCCCGCGCAGGCGGTGGCGAGGCGGTGCGGCGGCGGAGAATCGGGACCGCGTAGCCTGTCACGAGTCCCCGAACGGGCAGCGGAGGAGGTGACGACGGATGACCCCTGACGAGCTGCCGACGATCCCGGTCTCGGCCGGCGCGCTGATCTTCGACTCGGCCGGGCGCCTGCTCATTCTCAAGCCGACCTACAAGGCGGGGTGGACGATACCGGGCGGCGTCATGGAGGCGGACGGTGAGACGCCGTGGGAGGCCTGCCGCCGGGAGGTGCGCGAGGAATGCGGCATTGACCTGCGGGCCGGCCGGCTGGCCTGCACCGACTTCCGCCCCGCCCGGCCCGCCCGGGCCGGCCGCCCGGGCCGTTCGGGCGGCATCCGCTACCTCTTCGACTGCGGACGGGCCGGCGACGCGGCCCTGGCCGCGATCACCCTGCAGCCGGAGGAGATCGCCGAGTGCCGGCTGGCCCCGCTCGATACCGCGCTTACCCTGCTCAGGCCCGCCATCCGGCGCCGGGTTGGGGCCGCGACCCGGCGTCGCCGGTTCGTCTACCTGGAGAACGGCCGCCCGGTGCCCGCGGTCGGCTAGCGCGGCTAGCCTGAGCAGCCCAGTTAGGAGAGAAATCCGGGAACGCGGTGTCGGATCGGGGCAGAGTTGTTCGTAGCAGGGGTGACAGGCCGCCCGCGACGGGCGCCCGCAAGCCACAGGAGATGAGCCGAGATGCAGTACCTGGTTTCCGTAATCGCCGACAGCGCCGGCGTCGCCCTCGCCACTCCCGAGGAGGACGCGGCCATCGACGTGTTCAACGACCGGCTCCAGGCCGAGGGGCACTGGGTCTTCGCCGGCGGCCTCGGGGCGGCCACCGTCATCGACAACCGCGGCGGCGAGGCGCTGTTCACCGACGGGCCCTTCGTCGAGTCGAAGGAGTACCTGGCCGGCTTCTGGATCATCGAGGCGGCCGACCTCGACGCGGCGCTCAAGCTCGCCGCCGACGGGTCCAAGGCCTGCAACCGGAAGGTCGAGGTGCGCCCCTTCCTGTGAGCGCGCTCGACCCCCGGGAGGCGGTCACCCGCGCCCACCACCAGGACTGGGCCCGGGTGGTCGCCTCCCTGACCAGGCGCTTCGGCGATCTCGACATCGCCGAGGAGGCGGCCGCGGAGGCGTTCGCGACCGCCGTCGAGCGGTGGCCGGCGGACGGGGTGCCGCCCAACCCCGGCGCCTGGCTGACCACCACCGCCACCCGCAAGGCGATCGACCGGATCCGGCGCGAGCGCAAGCGCGACGACAAGCACAGGGAGGCTCAGCTGGTGAACGACCAGGACGCCGCCGAGCCTGTCGGCGCCATCGACGACGATCCGCTGAGGCTGATCTTCACCTGCTGCCATCCGGCGCTGGCGATGGAGGCGCGGGTGGCGCTGACCCTGCGCATGGTCGGCGGCCTGACCGTGGCCGAGATCGCCCGCGCGTTCCTGGTCCCTGAGGCCACCGTCGGCCAGCGGATCACCCGCGCCAAGGCCAAGATCAAGATGGCCCGCATCCCTTACCGGGTGCCGTCCGGGCAGGACCTCCCGGCCCGCCTCTCCGGCGTCCTGGCGGTGCTCTTCCTGGTCTTCAACGAGGGTTACCTGGCGACCGGCCCCGACACCGACCCGGTCCGTCACGACCTGACCGCCGAGGCGATCCGGCTCGCCCGCCTGATCCGCGGCCTGCTGCCCGAGGACGGGGAGGTAGCCGGGCTGCTGGCGCTGATGCTGCTCACCGACGCGCGCCGCGGCGCCCGGGTCTCGGCCGGCGGCGAGCTGGTCCCCCTCGGCGAGCAGGACCGCGGGGCCTGGGACACGGCGCTGATCGCCGAGGGCCACCGGCTGGTGCGCGAGCGCCTGGCGTCCGGACAGGCGCCCGGGCCCTACCAGATCCTGGCGGCGATCGGCGCGGTGCACACCTCCGCCCGCGACATCCGCGACACCGACTGGTCGCAGGTCGTCGCCCTCTACGATCAGCTCGTCCGGCTCGACCCGTCGCCGATCGTCGCCCTCAACCGGGCCATCGCGGTCGCGGAGCTTGACGGCCCTGAGGTCGCGCTGGCGGCCGTCGACCGACTCGAGCCCCGGCTGGCGGGCTACCACGCCTACCACGCGGCCCGGGCCGACCTGCTGCGCCGGCTGGGCCGGAGCGGGGAGTCGCGCGCGGCCTACGACCGGGCCATCGAGCTGGCGGGCAACACCGCCGAGACCGCCCACCTGACCCGCCGCCGCGACCAGTTGGGCTAGCACGTCCGGCCGCCACTCGTTTCTGGCGCTACGCTCGGGAGAGTGTGACGTAAGTGCGGGAGGGACGGTACTGGGGTGAAAGATCGGCAATCGCCGGATTCCGTGGACCCGGCTGATGATCTCCGGCTGAATACCGGGGTGCCTCATGTGGCGCGGGTCTACGACTACTGGCTGAGCGGCAAGGACAACTTCACCGCCGACCGGCTGGCGGGCGAGGAGACGATCGCCGCCTTCCCCGGCATCCGGTTGTCCGCGCAGGCCAACCGGGCGTTCCTCGGGCGGACCGTGCGCTACCTGGCCGCCGCGGAAGGGATCCGCCAGTTCCTCGACATCGGCACCGGCCTGCCGGCCGCGAGCAACACCCATGAGGTGTCCCAGGCCGTCGCCCCGGAGAGCCGGGTCGTCTACGTCGACAACGATCCGCTGGTCCTCGCGCACGCCCGCGCGCTGCTCACCAGCAGCCCCGAGGGCGCCACGGCCTACCTCGACGCCGACCTGCGGGACCCGGGCCTGATCCTCGAGCAGGCGGCCGAGACCCTGGACCTGTCCAGGCCGGTCGGCATCATGCTGCTGGCGATCCTGCATTACATCCCGGACCTGGCCGAGGCGCGGCGGATCGTGGCCCGGCTGATCGAGGCGGTGCCCGCGGGCAGCTACCTGGTTATCTCCCACGCGGGCACCGACCTGCTGCCGGACAACGTGGCCGCGTTCGAGAAGAGCCTCAACGCCCACCTCGACGCCGAGCACCACCACGTTGCCCGCCCGCGCGAGGTCGTGGCGGGCTTCTTCGACGGCGCCCGGCTGGTGGAGCCGGGGCTGGTCCGGGTGAGCGACTGGCGCCCGGATTCGCCCGAGGGCGCCGCCCTCCCGACCATCCTGTGGGGCGGCGTCGCCGCGAAGCCTTGAGGGGGACTGCCGAATCCCGAGAAGGCGGCCTGGATGCTGCGCTGCAAGATCGACTGGGATGCCACCGCTGCTTCGACCAGGCCGGGCGCGGGGCCCTCGCCGGCACCCTCGTTCGCCGAGCCGCCTAGCGCTGCGGCGACGGAGCTGCGGGGTTGAGACCGCCGGGCGAGCGGCGCCGGCGCCGGGCATCGCGGCGGCGCCGCCAGCCACGGCGGATCCACGAGGCCAGCATGGCGAACAGGGCGATGCCGATCGCGAGGGCCACAGCCGCGACGATCGCCGCGGCGACCGGGTGGAACACCGCCAGCGAGACCAGGCCGGCCACCCCCAGGTCCTCGGACAGGCTGGCGATGACGTTGCTGAACGGCTCGGGGCTGGCGTTGACGCCGACCCGCATGCCGGTCTTGACGACATGGGAGGCGAGCGCCGACCCGCCGCCGAGCGCGGCCGCGCCGATCGTCGCGGTCGGGCTGGCGTGCGCCTGCTGGGCCATGACGACGGCGATCGCCCCGCCGACGACCGGCCGGACCGCGGTGTGAACCACGTCCCAGGCCGAGTCCAGGATCGGGATCTTGCCCACCACGAACTGGCCGAAGTACAGCACGGCGGCCGCCGCCAGCACCGACGGGCGCTCCAGGGCGGCCGGGATCGCGGCGACGTGCCCGAGCCGGCCGAGCAGCCCGAGCACCAGCACGACCGCGTAGCAGTTGACACCGCTGGCCACGCCACTGCTAAAGATCAAGGAGACAGGGAGCATCCGAGTCCGCCCTCCAGCGCTCGCATCGGCGCCCGCGACTAGCCGACGCCCCACTGAACTGCCCCATACCGCCCGAACTACCCCAATTTATCGCGACCTGTCGGGTGCCCAGGATCAAAGTCTTTTCCTCCGAACGGTCCCGGGCGACTCTCGTCCGGCCACGCATCGCCCGCCGGCTGCGTACGTCCACCCGCTCTGGGTGATTCTGGCCGGGCCGGGGGCCGGGCATGGTGTGGTCATGCCGGCGCCTAACACCACTGAGCAAGCCACCGTCACGATCCCCGGAGCCCGCATCGCCCCCGACGCGCACGCCCGGGCTGACGCCCGGGCGGCCGGGGCGATGCCCGGCAGCATCCACCCGCTCGGCCCCGCCCCGGCCGAGCGCCTCGGCAAGGCGGGCACGAACTTCGCGATCGGCTCCAGCGTCGCCGACGGCGTCACCTTGTGCCTGTTCGACGAGAACGGCGCGGAAACGCAGATCCCGCTGCGGGACAACGACGCCGACGTCTGGCACGCCTTCGTCCCCGGGGTGGGGCCGGGCCAGGCGTACGGCTACCGGGTCAGCGGTCCGTGGAACCCGTCCCTGGGCCTGCGCTGCAACCCGGCCAAGCTGCTGCTCGACCCGTACGCGCGGGCCGTCAGCGGCACGGTCACGTTCGGGCCCGAGGTGTTCGGCCACGACCTGAGCGACGCCGACGCCCCGAGCGCCCTCGACTCCTCCGGCCACGTGCCCCGGAGCCTGATCGTGGACCCGGCGTTCGGCTGGCAGGACGGCAGCCGACCGTGGTACCGGTTCGCGGACACGGTGATCTACGAGGTCCATGTCAAGGGCTTCACCATGCGCCACCCGGACATTCCGCCCGAGCTGCGGGGGACCTACGCCGGGCTGGGTCACGAGGCCGCGATCGCGCACCTGAAGGACCTCGGCGTGACCACCGTCGAGCTGCTGCCGGTGCACCAGAACGTGCCCGAGTCGTTCCTGCTCGACCGGGGGCTGACGAACTACTGGGGCTACAACACGATCGGCTTCTTCGCGCCGCACAACGGCTACTCGGCCGAAGTGCGCGCGGGGCGGCCCGGCGGCCAGGTCACCGAGTTCAAGGCGATGGTGGACGCGCTGCACCGGGCCGGGCTCGAGGTCCTGCTTGACGTGGTATTCAACCACTCGGCCGAGGGCGGCCCGGACGGGCCCACGCTCTGCTTCCGCGGCATCGACAACGCGGCCTACTACCGGCTCGCCCCGGGCAACCCGCGCGACTACTACGACACGACCGGGTGCGGCAACTCGCTCAACGCGGGCGACCCGATCACGCTCCAGCTGATGATGGACTCGATGCGCTACTGGCTGCAGGAGATGCACGCCGACGGGTTCCGGTTCGACCTGGCGCCGACCCTGGCCCGGCAGGAGGGCGCCTTCGACAAGGTGTCGGCCTTCCTCGACATGGTCGCGCAGGATCCGGTGGTCTCGCGCTGCAAGATGATCGCCGAGCCGTGGGACGTGGGGCAGCTCGACAGCTACGACCTGGGCCGGTTCCCGGCCCAGTGGCGGGAGTGGAACGGCAAGTACCGCGACTCGATGCGCGACTTCTGGCGCAGCCACCAGATCGGGATCGGCGAGTTCGCCGACCGCTTCTCCGGCTCGGCCGACCTGTACGCGACGGCCGGCCGCAGGCCCACGTCCTCGGTCAACCTCATCACCGTCCACGACGGCTTCACGCTGCGCGACCTCGTCTCCTACAACGACAAGCACAACCAGGCCAACGGCGAGGACAACCGCGACGGGACCGACGACAACGAGTCCTGGAACTGCGGGGCCGAGGGCCCCGCCGACGATCCCGGCATCGTCGCGCTGCGCGCCCGCCAGTCCCGGGCGATGCTGACCACGCTGATGCTCTCCTTCGGGGTGCCAATGCTGCTCGGCGGCGACGAGCTCGGCCGCACCCAGCACGGCAACAACAACGCCTACTGCCAGGACAACGAGATCACCTGGTTCGACTGGGCCAACGCGGACGAGGACCTGCTCGACTTCACCAGGCGCCTGATCGCGTTCCGGCGGGCGCACCCGGTTTTCCGTCGCAGGCGCTTCCTGGCCGGCCCCGAGGGCTCCGCGCTGCGCTGGTTCACGCCCGCCGGCGCCGCGATGAACGACCAGGACTGGGCGGATCCGAGCGCGCTGGCCATCGCCGTCTACCTCGACGGATCCGACGACCCCGACCGGGCCGAGGACGGCGCGCTCATGCTCGACGACGACTTCCTGGTCATGGTCAACGCGTGGTGGGAGCCCCTCGGGTTCACGCTGCCCGCCACCAGGCCCGGCGCGCGGTGGGCGGCCGAGATCGACAGCCACGACCCCGCCGCCGCCCACGGGGCCGCCCGGCGCGGCGCCGGCGAGGTGGTAACGGTCGCGCCCCGGTCGATTGCCGTCTTCCGCGCTCGCCAACCTCACCCGGACCGGATGATGTAGCGCAGCCAGCCGTCGGGCAGATTTGTCTGGCGCCGGGCCGGCCGCAGAGCCGCAGTCCGGGCAGCTAACGCCGCCTGACTCTGCCAAGGAGCAATCGATGCCGCTCGCCGACAGTTCTTCCTACCCAGCCCTCTCGGTGTTCTGGTCGATCGTCGAGGTCTTCCTGTGGGTCCTGTGGTTCTGGATCCTGATCATGGTCCTCATCGACCTGTTCCGCAGCCCCGACCTGTCCGGCTGGGCCAAGGCCGCGTGGTTCGTGGTCGTGCTCTTCCTGCCGATGATCGGCGTCCTCGCCTACCTGATCGTCCGGGGCGGCAGCATGCACGAGCGCGCGGCCAGGCAGGCCAAGCAGGAGGACCAGGCGTTCCGCTCGTACGTTCAGGAGGCCGCGGGCCCCAGGAGCGCGGCCGACGAGATCACCAAGCTGTCCGCGCTGCGCGACCAGGGTGCGATCACGGCCGACGAGTTCGAGCGCGAGAAGGCCAAGGTCCTCAGCTCCTGAGGGCGTCGGCCAGACCGAACTCGCCGAACCGGGGCGGGCTGCCGAGGAACGTCACGATCTGGGAGATCCTCCCGCCCTCGATCTCGACCGCCACCAGGGCGAACGGATGGAGCAGGCCGTCGTCTCCCGGCCGGTACTGCCCGAACCCCCAGGCGCCGTTCATCCGGCACTGGACCAGCCGCGCCCCGGCGCAGAAGTCACTCCCCCCGATTGCCTGGGCGATCGCCCCGGCGCCGGCCAGCCGCCACGCGAACGGCGGCATCGACGCCACCGCGTCCGCCCGCAGGATCGCTTTCAGACCCTCGACATCGTGCGCCTCGAACGCGGTCACGTACCGGCGCAGCAGATCCCGCTGGCCGGCGTCCTCGGGATCGCCGATCGCGGCCGGGTCCGGTCGCCGGGCGCTGAGCACCGCCCGCGCGCGCTGCAGGGCGCTGTTCACCGAGGGCACGGTGGCGTCGAGGATCTCCGCCGTCTCCCGGGCGGTGAACGCGAGCACGTCACGCAGGACCAGCACCGCCCGCTGCCGCGGCGGCAGGCACTGGAGCGCGGCGATGAACGCGAGCCGAACCGACTCTCGCTCCTGCGCCACCTCGCCGGGGTCCGCGGTCGCGATCAGGCGCGAGTCGGGCATCGGGTCCAGCCACCCGCCCGGCGGGAGCGGGGCGCCCAGGTCCTCCCCGCGGCCCGTCGCCTGACCCAGGTCGACCACGAGCGCCCGGCGCCTGGCCGACCGGAGCATGTCCAGGCAGACGTTGGTCGCGATCGCGTGCACCCAGGTGCTCAGCCTGCCGCGGCCCGGGTCGTACTGATCCCGCCGCGACGACGCCCGGATCAGCGTCTCCTGAACCGCGTCGTCGGTATCGGCCGAGGAACCGAGCAGCCGATAGCAGAAGCCGGCCAGCGGCACCCGCAGCGCCTCCAGGTCCTCGATCGCCAGCCCGTCCGGTTCCACCAGACCCCCGCCGTCAACGGTCACGTGGCTCCCAGGGTAACCCGGTTAGGGGTTGATGAGGACCTTGAGGCTGGTGCGGTCGGCCATGTCCTGGTATCCGGTGGGGACGCCCTTGAGGTCGGTGCTGGCGTCGAAGACCTTCCCCGGCTCGATCGTGCCGTCGAGGATGTCGGGCATCAGCTCCTCGGCGTACGCGCGGACCGGGGCCGGGCCGCCGGCCAGCCGGACGTTGTGGCGGAAGAGGCTGTCCCAGCCGATCGGCGCGTCCTCGTACTGCGGGACGCCGACCCGGCTGATGACGCCGCCCGGGCGGACGGCCCCGACGGCCTGCCGGCAGGACGGCCATCAGGCCGACGGCGCCGTCCCCGATCACGGTGACCCGGGTGCGGCGGCCGACGCCGCCGATCACGGCCGCGTGGTGGCCGGTCCCGAAGACGTCCGAGAGCGTCAGCAGGGACGGCATGAGGGCGGCGTCCGGGGCGACCGGCAGCTTGACCGTGGAGTCAGGGACGTCTTCGACGCGGATATCGCCCGCGCCGTACAGCAGGGTGGCGCGCATGAAGTTCCTCCTCCTGGTGGCGCTTGGTCCCTCCTCAGCAGAGCTGACGGCAGTGCAAAAATAGTGACCTTCCAGTGAATCGCCCGGCGGCTGCGGCTTCGAGCGCCAGCGGACCCCAGGGTAACGTGGGGTGAGATCATCGTCACGTAGAGGCATGGGATGGCAACCACACACGCCGGCGGGCTGATCGCGGAGCTCTCTCGCCGGGCCGTCAGGGAAGGCGGGAACACCGGCGTCTGGCCGGGTCTGACCATCTACCGGTTCACCGCGCCGGTGGGTCCGACCTGGGAAGAGATCCAGTCCCTGTCGCTGTGCATCGTCGCGCAGGGACGGAAGGCGGTGACCGCCGACGGAGCGACGTACGAGTACGACCCGGGCGCGGCGCTGCGCCTCCTCGGCTCGATCGACACCGGCGCCGGCCGTCGCGTGCTCGCCCCCATGTACCTGCGGGAAATGGCGTACCGGGTGCCGCAGCGCGAGCAGTACTCCCGGCTGCTCGCCATCGGTCACGCAAGAGGTCGGGTACGGCAGCGTGTCGCACTTCATCAGCGAGTTCCGCGGCCGGTTCGGCGTCACCCCGCGCACCTACAGCGACTCGCGCGCGCTGCGCCGGGAGCTGCGCGTCCAGCGGGACGACCCGACCGATGCGTCAGGCGATCCCGCTGCAATTCAGCAGGACCGCGACATTATCTAGCAGGAACGCGGTATGCCAAGTGGAATGGGCAATAACTGAGCAGGAAGCCGCTACGCGGAGGCATTTATAGTGTCCCGCGTATCTGCGACAGTCGCTTGCATGAACCGCTCAGACCTGGAAGCACGTCCGGCCGGAGGCCGGGCCGGACCCTGCCTGCCCGCCGATCAGGTGCAGTTCAGCATGCTCGGCCCGATCCGCGCGTGGCGGGGTCCGACCGAGCTGAATCTGGGCTCTAACCAGCAGCGGGCAATTCTCGCGCTGCTTTTGATAAGGGCCAATTACCTCGTCAGCATCGATGACCTGACCGAGCTGCTGTGGGAGGAGCGGCCGCCCGCCAGCGCGGTCAACGTCATTCACAAGCACATCGGCGCCATCCGGCGGGTGCTCGAGCCGGATCTCGCCGCGAGGGCCGGCGGACGGTGGCTGACCAGGCACGGCACCGCCTACCGGCTGGCCGCCGACGCGGACACGTCGGATCTGATCTCGTTCCGCCGCCTAGTGCAGGACGCGGCGTCGGCGCACGCCGCCAACCAGCCCGAAGACGCCCTCGGGCTGCTGACCGAGGCGCTCGGCCTGCGGCGGGGGGCGTGCGGCGAGGGCCTGGATCTGTACGGCCGGACCCGCGCTCACTTCTCGACCGTCGACCAGGAGTACGTCGCCGCCGTCGGCCTGGCCGCCGACGCCGCCCTCGCCAGCGCCCAGCCGCAGCAGATCCTGCCGTTGCTGAGGCAGTTCGCGGCCAGCGAGTCCCTCGACGAATCGCTGCAGGCGCGGCTGATGCTGGCGCTGGCCGCCAACGGGCAGCAGGGGCTGGCGCTTGAGCACTACCAGAAGGTCCGCGAGCGGCTCGAGTCTGAGCTCGGGGTCGACCCCGGCCCGGAGCTGCGCGCCGCGCACACCAGCGTGCTCAGGCAGGAGCTGCCGATGGCCGGCCGGCCGGCCGCGGACCGCTCATCCCCCGGCGTCCCGGTCCCGCTGGTGGCGCCGGCCCAGCTGCCCGCCGACCTGCCCTCGTTCGCCGGCCGCGAGGCGGAGCTGTCGCAGGCGGAGCAGATGCTCGGCCGCGACGACGGCCGTCCCACCGTCGGCATCTGCGTCATCGACGGGATGGCCGGGATCGGGAAGACCACCTTCGCGATCCACTGGGCGCACCGGGTGGCCAGGCACTTTCACGACGGCCAGCTCTACCTGGATCTGCGCGGATTCGATTCGAGCGGCTTCGCGACCGCCCCCGCCGACGCGCTGTACGCCCTGCTCTGCTCGCTCGGGGTGCCGGCCGGGCACATACCCGACGGGGTCGACGCCCGGACGGGCATGTACCGGAGCGTGCTGGCAGGCAAGCGCGTTCTCGTCGTCCTCGACAACGCCCGCGACGTGCGGCAGGTCCGCCCGCTGCTGCCGGGTGCCCAGGGCTGCCTGGTGATCGCGACCAGCCGGAACCCGCTGACCGGTCTGGCCATGACCGACGGAGCCCGGCTGCTCACGCTGAAGCTGCCGTCCGTGTCCACCGCCAGGGAGACGCTCGAGCGCAGGCTGGGCGCCGACCGGGTCGCGGCCGAGCCGGAGGCGGTGGACGGAATCATCCGGCTGTGCGGGCAGCTGCCGCTCGCCCTGGCCATCGTGGCCGCCCGGGCCGCCCATCCCGGCTTCACCCTTGAGTCCATCTCGGCCGAGCTGGAGCGGACCCAGAGCCGACTCGACGCACTCGGCCCGGCGGGCGTGGCCGCCGACGTCCGGGCCGTGTTCTCGTGGTCGTACCATCACCTCAGCCCGCGCGCCTGCCGCCTCTTCCGGCTGCTCTCGCTGCACCCAGGGGCCGACATCACCGCCGCCGCGAGCGCCAGCCTGCTCGGCGCCTCCCCCGACGAGGCGAACCGGCTGATGGCGGAGCTCGCCAACACCTCGCTGCTGACCGAGGACCGGCCCGGGCGCTACTCCTTTCACGACCTGATCCGCGCCTACGCGGCCGAGCTGCTGGCGGGCACCGATCTGGAGATCGACCGGCAGACCGCGCCCGCCCGGCTGCTCGATCACTACCTGCACTCGGCCCACGCCGCTCAGCTGGCGGTGAAACCGCACCGCAGGCGCACCGCGCCCGGCCCGCCCCGGCCGGGCGTAACGCCCGAGCGGTTCGCCGACTACCGCTCCGCCATGTCCTGGTTCAGCTCGGAGCGACGGGTGCTCAACGCGGCGGTCTCCCTCGCGACCGACTCCGACTTCGGCTTCCCGGCCTGGCAGCTGGCCCTGACCATGCAGCCCTTCTACCGGGCGCGGGGCTACTTCCATGACTGGATCGACACGATGGGGATCGCGCTCGAGGCGGCCGGGCGGGACGGCGACCTGCCCGGTCAGGGCCATATGCTCAGGAGCCTGGCCGAGGCCAGTTTCCATCTCCACCGGCACGCCGACAGCCTGCGCTACCTGGAGCGGGCGCGGGCCGCCTACCGGGAACTCGGGTACACCACCGAGCACGCCTACCTGCATGCCATTCTCGGCCAGGTCCTCATCCGGCAGGGCCGGCTCGAGCTCGCCATCGAGCACAGCACGAAGGCGCTGGAACTGCACCGGGAGGGCCGCCATCGGTGCGGCGAGGCGCGCGCGATCACCGACATCGGGATCGCGCAGGGCAAGCTCGGCCGGTATCGGGAGGCGGTCGCGCAGATCCAGTCCGGCATCGCGCTCGGGCAGGCGGCGGCGATGGCGGAGCAGGAGGGCAAGGCGCGCAAGGAACTAGGCATCGTGCTGTCCAGGATGAGGCGGCACGACGAGGCCGTCGACGAGCTCACCCGGGCGCTCACGCTGCTGCGCCAGGCCGGCCATCGCCCCCAGGAAGCGGAGGCGCTGCTGGCGCTGGGAAACGCGCTGTCGGCCCAGGGCCTGGCGGAAGCGGCCGCCGACGCGTGGCGGCAATCCCTGGTGGTCTTCTCGACCTTCCGCGACCCCTGGCCATCGAGTACCGCGATCACTTCTTAAGATGTCCTTAGGTATCAGGTCAACTACGTTGACGCGCCGCCGGGACCCGGTCGCTAAGCGTCGGTCGGCATCGGGGCCGCGAACTCGAGCTGGTTGTTGTCCGGGTCACGGAACACCACGGTGGCGTAGGGCCCGTTCGGCCGGCGGCGGATGCCGGTGTGGCCGATGTTGAGCTCGTCGAGCCGGTCGATCCAGGCCTCGAGCGCCGCCCGGTCGGCGACCTGGAACGAGATGTGGTCGAGGCCGGTGTGGCTCTCCTCGAACTTCTCGCCCTGGTTGGCGTTGTGGTGGTGCAGCCCGATGAGCAGGCCGGTGTCGTTGTCGACGAGCATCTCGGCGTACCCGGTCTCCTCCCGGGCGTAGTGCGGCAGCCGCCCCGGCCAGCGCCCGGCGTTGAACAGCTGCTGGTACCAGTTCATGCTCGCGTCGATGTCGGTGACGGTCAGGCAGACGTGGTGCACCCCGGTGATGACCGGGCCGGCTGCAGTACTCATGTTCCCTCCTTGGAAAGCGGACTCCAGTGGTCAGGCGCCGGAAACGCCGTGCCCGACCATGGAGAGCGGGTCGACGACGGAGTCGAACGTCTTCTCGTCGACGTGGCCGCTGGCCAGCGCGGCCTGTCTCAGCGTCTGGTCCTTGGCCAGCGCCGACTCGGCGATGTGGGCCGCGGTCTGGTAGCCGATGACCGGGCTCAGCGCGGTGACCAGCATCAGGCTCTCGTTCACGTACTGCTCGATCTTGCCCCGGTTGAGCTCGGTGCCGCTGACGGAGTAGGTGCGGAACTTCTCCATTCCGTCGGCGAGGATGCGCGCGGAGTGCAGGAAGTTGTTGATGATCACCGGGCGCATCGCGTTGAGCTCGAAGTTCCCCTGGCTGCCGGCCAACGCGACCGCGGCGTCGTCGCCGAGCACCTGGATCGCGATCATCACGATCGCCTCGCACTGGGTCGGGTTGACCTTGCCGGGCATGATCGAGGAACCGGGCTCGTTCTGCGGCAGCCGCAGCTCGGCGAACCCGGTCCGGGGGCCGGAGGCCAGCCAGCGCATGTCGTTGGCGATCTTCATCAGCGCGACCGCCAGCCCGCGCAGCGCCGCGTGCGCGCGGACCATGGGGTCGAGCGACCCCTGGGCCATGAACTTGTTCTCGGCGGTGACGAAGGGCTTGCCGGTCAGCTCCGCGATCTGCGCGGCGACGTCGCGACTGAACCCCTTGGGCGCGTTCAGCCCGGTCCCGACCGCGGTGCCGCCCAGCGCCAGCGCGAGCAGCCCGGCCCGGCCGTGCTCGACCTCCTCGGCGCAGGCGCGGAGCTGGGCGGCGTAACCGGACCACTCCTGCCCGACCGTCAGCGGCACCGCGTCCTCCAGGTGGGTGCGGCCGATCTTGACGACCTCGGCCCACTCCCCGGCCTTCGCCTCGATCGCGGCGGCGAGCTCCCTGGCCTGCGGCAGCAGGTGATCGTCGATCTCCCCGACGGCGGCGATGTGCATCGCCGTCGGGAAGCTGTCGTTGCTCGACTGCCCCATGTTGACGTCGTCGTTCGGGCCAACGGGCTGCTGCGACCCGAGCTCGCCGCCGAGCAGCTGCGAGGCTCGGTTGCCGATCACCTCGTTGACGTTCATGTTGCTCTGAGTGCCCGACCCGGTCTGCCACACGAACAGCGGGTAATCCTGGTCGAGCTTCCCGGCGATGGTCTCCTCGGCCGCCTGCGCGATCGCCTGCTTCTTCCACTCCGGCAGCCGCCCGGCGGCCGCGTTCACCAGCGCGGCCGCCTTCTTCACGTAGCCGTAGGCGTGGTAGACCTCCTTCGGCATCCGGTCGCCGCCGATCGAGAAGTGAATGAGCGACCGCTGCGTCTGCGCGCCCCAGTACCGGTCGGCCGGGACCTCGACCGTGCCCATGCTGTCGAATTCCCTGCGCTGGCCGGCGGCCTCGATCCCGATCGGGAGGTCCTGCAGCCGGGACGGCCGCCGGTCGCCCGCGGTCACGGCCGGCCCCGCCCGTCGCTGGGCGGGCAGACCGGCGTCGGCTTGACTGGCATTGCTGGCCCCCTTCTGCGGGCGGTTGTCACGGTCAGCTGGCGACCGGGGTCTCCGGCTGCATCTCGTAGGAGTGCGTGATGGCCTGATGCCGGGTCCCGAGGCCGTCGGTGACCTTGCGCTGCCAGGGAATCTGCTGGAGGTGCTCGGTCTCCTTGAGCATCGACTTGGGCTCCAGGTTGCGGTAGCGGTCGACCTCGCCCGCGGCGACGGCGGTCAGCGTCTGGTAGACCGCCTCGGGATCGAACTGCGCCCGCGGGAAGGCGAGCTTGGCGTAGTCGAACAGCCGCTGGGACGGGTCGTCCTGCCAGCTCTCCCAGGTCTGGAACATCCGGTCGTTGAAGCCGGTAAGGAACGGGCCGGGGTTGACCGTGGCGACCTCGATGTTGTATTCCTGCAGCTCGTCGGCCATGGTCTCGGCAATCGCCTCGACCGCGTGCTTGGACGCGGAGTAGATGCCGGTGAACGGGTTGACGTTCAGGCCCTCCCGGGACGAGACCCAGACGATGCGGCCGGCCCCCCGCTTGATCATCTGCTTGGCGATCGGCTGGGTGAGCAGCAGCGGCCCGGTGACGTTGACCTCGAACTGGTGCCTGATGTTGGCCGCGGGAATGTCGACGGTGGAGCCGCCCTCGCCGACGCCCGCGTTGTTGACCAGGATCTCCACTCCCCAGTCGAGGGCCTTGCGGCGGTCGCCGTCGTTGGTCACGTCGAGCTTCTCGACCTGGAGGGTCACCCCTCGCTCTGCAGCCTGCCGCTTCACCGTCTGGACCTGGGCGTAGATCTCCACCCCGGCGATCACGTCGAAGCCCTTCTCCGCCAGGCGCATGGCCGCCTCGTGCCCGAAGCCGGTGCCCGCCCCGGTCATGAGGACCTTCTTGAGTGCTCGAGTCGCCATGTCGATGCGCTTCCCCTCCTGTTCGCGGTCAGCTCGGGTGCATGGTCAGCTCAGGAAGTCGAGCAGGGCCTTGTTGACCTGGTCGGCGTGCGTCCACGGGATGCCGTGCGGCCCGCCCTCGATCACCTCGAGCTTGACGTCCTTGATCAGGCCGGGCAGCCGCTTGCCGGTCTTGTCGAACGGCAGCACCCGGTCGGCGTCGCCCTGGACGACCAGCACGGGGACGTCGATCTTGGGCAGGTCAGCCCGGAAGTCGGCCTG
>Ga0335072_10005657_pt1 | contig 18397 bp, 13 predicted proteins | sample Lox_Sample_21_FD_206725 | JGI IMG/M metagenome (GOLD analysis project Ga0335072, IMG submission 206725) | Soil microbial communities from Loxahatchee National Wildlife Refuge, Florida, United States - Lox_Sample_2.1 | ecosystem: Environmental > Terrestrial > Soil > Wetlands | place: USA... | reverse complement strand
AGGTATCCGCCACCATCGCCGCCGAAGGCGCGGACTGAGTAAAACGCCCGAGCCGCCTGGCCCGCCGTCATCATCGTGTGCCAACACCGTCTGCTGAAAGGCTCCGCCGCAAGCCGCAAGCCGCAAGCCGCAAGCCGCAAGCCGCAAGCCGACTACTCCGGCCACCAACTGGCGATTGTCCCGCTGCCCCGCCTAGAAGGCTCAGAGTGACGCGTGCTCCGGCACCAGGCCCCGCCTGCTAGCCCCTCAAACCCCACGCGCCCCAGTTGCGTGGTTGATTCGGCTTCCACGGAGCATTTTGGCAACCATAGTTGCCCTTATCCACCATGAAAGACGAATCCACCGCGATAACTTCCGGATAGTGGAACTCATAAGCGAAAACGGTGCTGGCGGGACTCGTGAGGACCTGCCCGGCACCCTGCCGCGGCGGACAGCAACATCAGCATCCCCGACTTGCCCAATGCCGGCCGGGAGACGGGGAGCCCCATTCACCCGGGTCGGCATCAGGTTCGCCGATCCACCCTGCAAGGACGTGACGGCCATCAAGCGAAACATCGAACCACGGGGTTGTCACCATGAACGTCGGCGTTGGTCCGCACGTGGTATTGCACCAGTCCGGCGTCACTCGGAGGCAAGGTAACCGACACCTTTACCTTTACCGGCTCTCTCCATGGCCAGCCAAGCTTCTCGCACTCAGCATGGGCAATAGCCCTCGCCTCGGCTTTCGTGATTCTCGACCGTCCCACACATCCCATCATGATGGATGACGTGCTCGTTGCATTCCCGCAGCTACAGCCCGGACGTTCCGCGAAGTCAAGAGGCGGGCACGAAATGAGCACGGTCGTTGCCGACCCTCTTGCTCCGGCCTACCCCGAGGTCTAGACTGAACGTTCAGTCAAGACTGGGAGCCTCTGAGCCATGGTCACTGACCATCACAGCGCCGAACCGACCGACCGCAGCACCGAGCAGACCGACCGCAGCACCGAGCAGGCCGACCGCAGCACCGAACCGACCGACCGCAGCACCGAGCAGGCCGACCGCAGCGCCGAACCGACCGACCGCAGCACCGAGCAGGCCGACCGCAGCACCGAGCAGACCGACCGCAGCACCGAGCAGACCGACCGCAGCACCGAGCAAGCCGACCGCAGCACCGAGCAGGCCAGCCACGACAACGCCGAGCCGACGACAAAGCACGGTACGACACAACACCGCACCAAGCACCGGGCCGAGCGCCTCGGCCGGGCAAGCGCCGACGCCGCGCTCGCCGAGATCATCGCCGCGCAGGAAGAGATCTTCGTCCGCCGCCAGCCGAACTCCGCGCACCTCGCCCAGGCGGCCCGGCAGCACCTGGCCGGCGGCGTGACCTCCAGCTGGCAGATCACCGCGCCGCAGCCGGTCTGGCTCAGCCACGGCCACGGCTCGAAGGTCTACGACGTCGACGGCAACGAGTACGTGGACCTGCACGGCGGCTACGGCGCCGCCCTGGCCGGCCATGCCCACCCCGCCATCCAGCAGGCCATCGCCACGCAGGTCACGAGGGGCACCCACTTCGCCCAGCCCACCCCGAACGCCGTGGCGGTCGCCCGCGAACTCGCCCGCCGCTTCGGCCTGCCGCGCTGGCGGTTCGCCAACTCCGGCACCGAAGCCACCATGGACGCCGTCCACCTGATGCGCTCGATCACCGGCCGGGACCTGATCATCAAGATCGAGGGCTGCTACCACGGCCATCACGACTCGGTCCAGGTCTCGGTCATGCCCGACCCCGCGGACGCCGGCCCGCAACACAAACCGAACAGTGCCCCGAGTTCCACCGGTATCCCCAAGGCCATCACCGACCTCACCCTGATCGCCACGTTCAACGACCTCGACAGCGTGGCCCGGCTCCTCAGCGAGCACCAGGACCAGGTCGCGGGCATGATCATCGAGCCGATCATGATGAACGCCGGCATCATCAAGCCGCAGCCCGGCTACCTGGACGGCCTGAAGACGCTCCTGCACGAACACGGCGCCCTGCTCACCTTCGACGAGGTGAAGACCGGCCTCACCGTCGGACCGGGCGGAGCCACCAGACAGCAAGACGTACAGCCCGACCTCATCACCTTGGCCAAGTCGCTGGGCGGCGGCGTCTCGGTGGCTGCCATCGGCGGCACGGAATCCGTCATGAACCACGTAGCCAGCGGCGGTTACGAGATGGTGGGCACCTTCAACGGCAACCCGCTGGCCATGGCCGCCACCCGGGCCATGCTCTGCGAGGTGGCCACGCCGGAGGCGTACGAGAAGATCGAGAAACTCCGCCTGCGCGCCGCCGAGGGCATCGAGCAGGCCATCGCCGCCTCAGATCTCACCGCCCACGTGGTCACCGCAGGGGCCAAGGGCTGCGTCGTCTTCGCCAAAGACCCGGTCACCAGCTACCGGGGCTTCCTGGGTGTGGATGACAGGTACAGTCACGCACACTGGCTCTTCCAGCACAACGGCGGCGTCTTCCTGCCGCCGTGGGGCAAGATCGAGCAGTGGCTGATCTCGGTCCAGCACGACGAGGCCGACATCGACCGCCTGATTGACAACTTCCAAGCCTTCGCCAGAGCCGTTACAGGAGGCTAATACCATGGCGCACCCGCGAGAAGGCTGGCAGGGCCACGGCGCCCCCCGCAAACTGACCCGCAGGTCGTTTCTCGGCAGCGCGGCCCTGGCCCTGGGCGCCGCCCCGCTGCTCGACGCGTGCGCCTCCGCCCTGGCCGGCACCGGCACGGTCCCGCTGCCGCGCCCGGACAACCCGGTCAAGTGGCCCGTCTTCACCGACAACCAGGCCATCAAGACCGGCCTGGCCGCCGAGGAAGGCGCCACCCTGCAGGTCTACAACTGGGTGGCCTACGTCAACCAGCAGTGCGTCGACAACTTCGCCAAGAAGTACAAGTGCAAGGTCCAGGTCACCACGTTCAACACCATGGACGAGGCGATGTCCAAGCTGCGCAGCGGCCTGCAGTTCGACGTGCTGATGGGCGCCACCGTCGACGTGCTCGGCCAGCTGATCGAGTCCAAGCTGGTCCAGCCCTTGAACCACTCCTACATCCCGAACATCACCCAGGCCTGGTCCGACTTCACCAACCCGTTCTACGACCAGGCCTGGCAGTACACGGTGCCGTACACCATCTACACGACCGGGATCTCCTGGCGCAAGGACCTGGTGGACGAGAACCCGTACGCGATGGCCAACCCCTGGGCCATGCCGTGGCAGTCCAAGTACAAGGGCCGGGTCGCCATCCTGGACGACTACCGGGAGGGCATCAGCCTCGGCCTGATGAAGAACGGCATCTTCGACCTGAACACCACCGACTACCGTCAGATCAACCTGTCCCGCAAGTCGCTCGAGGACCTGTCCAGCCTGGTCAACGTCCGCATCGACAACAACGACTACACCGAGGTCCCCACCGGCGACACCTGGATCCACCACGCCTGGTCCGGTGACATGGCCGCCGCGGCGTCCTACATGCCCAAGGGCGTGAACGTCGACGTGGTCGGCTACTGGTTTCCCACCGACGGCAAGGGGCCGGTCGCGAACGACACCAACGTCGTGCTCCGGTCGGCCACCAGCCCGGTGCTCGCCCACGAGTACCTCAACTATTTCCTCGACCTGCCGAACGTCATCGAGAACATCAGCTTCAACGGCTACATGCAGCCGCTGACCGGGGTGACGCCACAGGTCCTGGTCAAGGAGCAGATCCTGCCCCCCTCCCTGCTGTCCACCATCGTGCTGCCGTCCTATTTCCGTCGCGGCGTGGCCGAACTCCAGCTTCCCGTCGACGTCGACGCGCTGTGGCAGCAGGCCTGGCTCGTCGTCAGCAACGGCATCTGATCAAAAAGGGGCCGCCGAACCATGAGACGCCAGAAGAAGAACGGATTCTTTATCGCGCTGGCCGCGCCGGGGATCATCTGGCTGGCGCTGCTGTTCCTCGTGCCCTTCTACGCGGTGCTCGCGATCGCGATGGGCAAGCTGAACGAGCTGTTCGAGTCCCCGGTCGCGGTGTGGAACCCGTTCGCGTGGAGCTCGGAGAACCTCATCGATGTCTGGCACGACATCTTCGGCAGCGCGGCCTTCGCCGGGCCGATCGTGCTCCGGACGATCGTCTACGTCGCCATCGCGAGCTTCCTGTGCCTGCTCATCGGCTACCCGGCCGCGTACTTCGTGGCCCGCTTCGCCGGCCGCAGGAAGGGCGTGTTCCTGATCCTGCTCATCGCCCCGTTCTGGATCAGCTACATGATGCGCATGCTGGCCTGGGTCGACCTGCTGCAAGTCAACGGTTACCTGAACAAGGCGCTGGGCTGGGTCGGCATCTCACCGGTCAACTGGCTGGGCGGCAAGCCGGTCACGGTGATCCTCGGCCTGGTCTACGGCTATATCCCGTACATGATCCTGGTCCTGTACGCCGGCCTGGACCGGATCGATCCCGCGCTGATCGAGGCCGGCCGCGACCTGGGCCTGGGCCGGGCCCGTACCTTCCTGCGGGTCACGCTGCCGATGTCCCGCCAGCCGATCCTCACCGGCATGCTGATCACCGTGCTGCCGATGGTCGGCGACTACTACACCAACCAGCTGATGTCCGGCGCCGCCTCCACCTCGATGATCGGCAACCTGATCGAGGGCCAGCTCGGCACGCCCGGCCTGGAGGGCCAGGGCGCCGTGCTGTCGCTGCTGCTCCTGCTGGTCCTGCTCGTCCCGATGATCTACTACGTCATCGCGACCAACCGTTCCGCGCAGGTGGCGTCATGACCACGGTCACCAAGGAAACACCCGCTGCCCAGCCTGTTGCCGCCGCCAAGCCCCGCCGCCGGATCCTGCGGCGGAACCCCTGGGGCCACCCGTGGTTCCTGGAGGGCTTCACCTGGCTGTACCTGATCTGGTCGCTGGTGCCGATCGCCATCGCGGTGCTGTTCTCGTTCAACAAGGGCAAGTCGCAGGCCACCTGGCAGGGCTTCTCCTGGCGCTGGTACTTCAAGGACCCGGTCAACTCGGTGCTGCACAACCCGGCGCTGCACGCCGCGGTCATCCAGACCGTCCGGCTGTCCGTGCTGACCACGATCATCGCGGTCCCGCTCGGGGTGGCGTTCGCGCTTGGCATCAACCGCTGGAAGGGCCCGGTCCCGGCCACGTTCAACTTCGTGATGATCCTGTCTTTCGTCATCCCCGAGCTGATCTTCGGCGTGGCCATGTTCTTCGTGTTCACGGAGCTGTTCACCACCGTGCACCTGGGCACGGTGGCCGAGGTCCTGGCCCTGGTCACCTGGAACGTGAGCTGGCCCGCGATCATCGTCCAGGCCCGGCTGGTCACCCTCGGCCGCCAGTACGAGGAGGCCGGCGCCGACCTGGGCGCCAACCGGTTCGCGGTCATGCGCCGGGTCATGCTGCCGCTGCTCGCCCCGGCCATCTTCGCCAGCGCGGTGCTGGTCTTCTCCGGCGTGATCGACGACTTCGTCATCGTCGACCTGCTGTCCTCCAACGCGAGCAACACCCCGATGTCGGTCATCATCTACTCCACCCAGCACGGCGGCAACGGCGGTCCCGCGCTGAACGCGCTCGGCACGATCAGCCTGGTCATGTCGTTCATCATCGCGATCATCGGTTACATCGGCTACCGCCTGCTCACCCGCGGTGAGCGCGGCAGCCGCCTCGACGCCCTCACCACCATCGCCGGCAACGAAGGCGGCTGACCCGCCGCACCCTTTTCTCTTTATGCAGAACGGAGCGTGGTTCGTGCCCCCGGCCCGCGGATCCCGCCCCCTCCCTGACGCCCAGACTCGCGGCGAGATGAAAGGCTGGACGGGTGCTTGACGACCTGGAGTTCGACGACAGCGACTCGCCCGCGATCGGCCTGGTGCCGACCGGCGTCTCCTGGGATGAGGTGCGCGATCACATCAAGATCGCGCATCACTCGCTGCTGGTCCCGCCGCCCGCCGACGGCGGCCAGTTCGCCGGCGCCTACTGGACCGGCACCGAAATGCTCGTCATCGACGACCTCGGCCCCGACCAGGACCAGGCCATCGACGAGTTCCGCGCCCTCCTCCAAGACCTCGGCGAAACCTGACCGCCCTTTAGAACGGCGGCTCGTCGGAGAACCCGCCGCCGCCGCTGTCGCCCGCCCACGGGTCGGAATCCTCGCCTGAGCCGCCCGAACCGCCCTGACCACTGCCGCTGGGACGGCCGCCGCCGGGACCGCCTTGGACCCCATGGCCGCCGCCGTTCCCGTTGGACCGGGCCGCCCGGTTGACCTTGGCCGAGGCGTTCCGCAGCGAGGGGCCGACGTCGTCGACCTCGACCTCGTACACGGTCCGCTTCTCGCCTTCCTTGGTCTCATACGACCGCTGCCGCAGCCGTCCCGAGACGATGACCCGCATGCCCCGGGTCAGCGACTCGGCCGCGTTCTCGGCCGCCTGCCGCCACACGTTGCAGGTCAGGAACAGCGAGTCGCCGTCCTTCCACTCGTTCGTGTTCTTGTCCAGGAACCGGGGTGTCGAGGCCACCCGGAACCGTGCCACCGCTTGCCCTGAGGGCGTGAACCGCAATTCCGGATCATCAACGAGGTTTCCCGCGATCGTGATCTGGGTGTCGCCTGCTGCCATCAGCAGACCTCCTTACAGACGTCTTGTCTCCTTCCGATATTGTGTGCGACCCCACTGACATTTCCGGCTGTGTTGTCCCAGGTCGCGGTCAGGGGTCGCCGATGACCCAGCCGGCCGGGCGACGCCCGACCCTGAACGGTTCTCCAGCAGCGCCTAACCTCGATTCCCGGTGCAGTAATTGAGTTGAGGTTGCCCGGGGTCGGCTGGTCAGCGTGGCGGGAAGCGGAAGCGCAGGTGCGGCCGTGCCACCAGGGGATGGGGACTTCGAGGGCGGTGTCCAGGTCGACGTTGAGCGGGACGCCGCTGGTCAGCGCGTCGAGGTGGAACCCGCTGATGTAGGCGTCGAGCTCGTTTTTCACCGTCATCCGCTCGGCGTAGCAGGCGAACAGGTCCTTGGCGGGGGTGGCCAGGTCGTGGGTGATCAGCAGGTTGGGCTCGTCCCGGCCGATGGGGAGGTGTTCGCGTGCGGGCCAGACACCCTTCAGCCTGGGGGCGATGATATTAGGAGGCCGTGCAGGAGGTTCATGACCTGTTCGACGACCTGGGTGGGCTTGAGCCGGTCCGCCGGACGGTACCAGCGGGCGATGGAGGTCAGCGCGCTGTTCAGCAGGTTTGCGATGACGGCCAGGTCGATGTCGGCGCGGACCAGGCCCTCCTTGATCCCCTGTTGAAGGAGCTGTTCAGTGGCGTGGTTCACCTGGCGCGCCCAGGACTGATAGCTGCGCAGCGCCTGCGGTGACAGCTGATGCTGATCAGCCATCAGCACCACGTAGTACGGCTTGTACCGGATCGCCGCGTTGACGTGCAGCCGGACGTAGGCTTCCAGCTTCTCCTCCGCGCCCGCCTGGTCTTCCACGATCTGCTCGATGCCGTCGCGCAGCGGGTAGATGGCCTGCTCGACGATGATCTCCAGCAGCCGCTGCTTCGACGAGACGTACTGGTAGACCGTGGGCTTGCTGACACCCACCTCGGCGGCGATGTCATCCAGGGTCGCGTCGGCGTAGCCACGGCGCTCGAAGACGCGGGCCGCCGCGGCGACCAGCGCCTGAGTATCGATAGCACGCGTCCTGCCCACTGGCACCCCTTCCTGCGGCCTGTCTCGATAACACTACCAGCTAGTTCAGAAAAGTATATCCCAGGCTCGTTGACTAGGTCTTGACAAGTGGCTATAGATGAGCTTATTTCTTTACTACTAAGTTAAGAAATCATGCCGGAGGGCGCGATGAGGGATGTCGACATCATCGGAGCGGGTATCACCCCGTTCGGGAAGCACACGGACGGGACGGTCCGGTCGCTCGGGGCGGAGGCGATCGGGATGGCGCTGGTCGACGCCGACGTGGCGCCCGCCGACGTCGGGCTGCTGGTGCACGGCAACGCGCTGGCCGGCCTGCTGGATGGGCAGGAGATGATCCGCGGCCAGGTCGTCGCGGTCGGTGCCGGGCTGGCCGGGATTCCCGTCGTCAACGTGGAAAACGCCTGCGCGACCTCGTCGAGTGCGCTGCATGTGGCGCTGGCCGGGATCCGGGCCGGCATGTACGACACGGCGGTGGTGTGCGGCACCGAGAAGATGAGCGGACAGCCTACCGGGGAGATCCTGGCGGCGATGACCGGCGGCGCCGACCTGGGGCGGCTGGGTGTGATCACCAGGGATCTCACCGGGAGCGACGAGCCGCCTGGCTCGTTCTTCATGGAGGTGTACGCGCGGATCGCCGCGGGGTACCAGGCACGGACGGGGGCGACAGCCGAGGACTTCGCCGACGTGGCGGTGAAGAACTCGGCGCACGGGGCGCTGAACCCCAATGCGCAGTACCGGCGGGCGCTGAGCCGGGACCAGATACTGGCCAGCCGGGTAGTGGCGGGGCCGCTGACCATGCTGATGTGCTCGCCGATCGCAGATGGCGCCGCGGCCCTGGTGCTACAGGCCGCCGATGTGTCCGGGGCGCGCGCGGGGGCGGTACGGATCCGCGGGTGTGCGATGCGGTCCGGGGTCACCGGGTCGCCTGGGCCTCCGCTAGAGCAGCGGACGGCGGCGGCCGCGTACGAGGAGGCCGGGCTGGGGCCCGAGGACCTCGATGTGGTCGAGGTGCACGACGCCGCGGCGCCGGCCGAGCTCATCATGTACGAGGAGCTGGGACTGTGCGGGCTGGGTGAGGGGCCGAAGCTGCTGGCCTCCGGAGCCACCGTGCTGGGCGGGCGGGTTCCGGTCAACCCGGACGGCGGGCTGGTGTCACGCGGCCATCCGGTCGGGGCGACCGGATGCGCCCAGCTGGTGGAGCTGGTGACACAGCTGCGCGGACGGGCTGGTGCCCGGCAGGTTCCAGACGCGCGGGTCGGGCTGGCCGAGAATGCGGGCGGCTACCTGCACCCGGAGGCGGCCGCGTGCGTCGTGACGATCCTGAGCCGGGATTGAGGGCCGGCCGTGAGTACTCAAGCGGTTATGTGCGAGCGACGCGGCGGCGGGCTGTGGCTGCGGCTGAACCGGCCGCATGCGCTGAATGCCCTGGATCTTGAGACGGCCGGCGGGCTGGAGCGCGGGCTGGACCTGGCGGAGGCGGCGGCTGAAATCCGGGCGGTCGTGATCGCCGGGGAGGGGCGGGCGTTCTGCGCGGGCGCGGATCTGAAGCAGGTGCTGGACGCCGGCCCTGACCTGCTGGCCAAGCTCGGAGCCGTGTTCGACCGGGTGGAGAGCTTCGGGAAGCCGGTGATCGCGTCCGTAAACGGGCCGGCGCTGGCCGGCGGGCTGGAGCTGGTGCTGTGCTGCGACCTGGTGGTGGCCAGCCGTTCGGCGGCGTTCGGTGACGCGCACGCGAACTACGCGATGTTCCCGGCGGGCGGGGCGACCGTCCGGCTGCCCCGGCGGGTCGGGGTGGCACGGGCCAAGCAGCTGATGTTCACCGGCGTGACCCTGCCTGCTGAGGCGCTGGCAGGCACCGACCTGATCACCAGCCTGGTCGAGGACGGGCAGCTGGACGGCGAGGTAGACGCGCTGGTGGCCACCATCGCAGGCAAGAGCGCTGCCGGGATCGCGGCCATGAAGGCACTGGTCGACGAGGGGCTGCAGATGCCACGGGAGGTGGCGCTGCGGCGGGAGCGGCGGGAGGCCGCGGCGTACATCCGGTCGGCCGACTTCGCCGAAGGCATCCGGGCGTTCGCGGAGAAGCGCCGGCCCAGGTTCGCCGGGTCTGGGGGGAATCGCGATGAGTGATCTGCTGCGGCTGGACGGCAAGTCCGTTCTGGTCACCGGGGCGGGCCAGGGCGTGGGGCAGCAGACGGCCCTGTTGTGCGCTGGTCACGGCGCAAGGGTGGTGGTGAACGACTTCCATGTCGAGCGCGCGGAGACGGTGGCGGAAGAAATCCGTGCGGCGGGTGGCATGGCGCGGGCGCACGGATGCGATGTCACGGACTACGACGAGGTGCAGGCAATGATGGCGGCGGCCGGCCCGGTCGACGTGCTGGTCAACAACGCGGGGAACGCCGGGCCGGTGCAGGACCCGATGCAGCCCGCTCCCGCGTTCTGGGAGACGGAGCCGAAGGAGTGGGAGCCGTGGCTGGCCACCAACTTCTACGGAGTGCTCAACTGTGCGCGCGCCGCCGTGCCCGGCATGGTGGAACGGCAGCGCGGCCGGGTCATCACGGTGATCTCCGATGCGGGACGCGTCGGCGAGCCGCACCTTGCTGTCTACAGCGCCGCGAAGGCCGGGGCGGCGGGGTTCTCCCGGGCACTGGCCAAGGCGGTGGGCCGGTTCAACGTCACGGTGAACTGCGTGGCGCTCGCGTCGATGCGGACGCCAGGGGTGGCCACCGCGACGGAAAACGATGACCTGGTGAAGTCGATGCTGCGCAGTTACGTCATCCGCCGGCTTGGTGAGCCGGACGATGCCGCTGCCCTGATCTTGTTCCTGGCCTCGGACGCCGCCAGCTGGATCACCGGGCAGACGTATCCGGTCAACGGCGGCTACTCGTTCGCGGTGTGAGTGGGGGAGCTGTGAAATTCGACCTGTACCTTTATCACCCCCGGCAGGAGGAAATGGCGGCGCGGGTCCGGCAGGCAGAGCTCGGCGGCTTCGACGGGCTGTTCGTGGCGGAGTCCACGGCGGACCCGTTCCAGTGCCTGGCGGTAGCTGCGCCGCACGCCTCTTCGCTGACTCTGGGCACGTCCGTCGCGCTGGCCTTCCCGCGCAGTCCCATGGTCACCGCGATGGCGGCGTGGGATCTGCAGCGGGCTACGCAGGGGCGCTTCATCCTCGGGCTCGGCTCGCAGGTGCGGCGGCACATCGAGCGGCGGTTCTCGACGCCGTTCGCGCCGCCGACGGCGCGGCTGAGGGAGTACACGCAGGCCGTACGCCATGTGTGGGGCGCGTTCCAGGGGTCGCACAAGTTGGGGTTCGAGGGTGCGTACTACCAGCTGGACTACCTGCCCGGCATGATGAACCCGGGGCCGTTGGCGGATGAGCCGCCACTGCTGTATCTGGCCGCGCTGGGGCCGCGGATGTTTGAGGTGGCCGGCGCGGTGGCGGATGGGGCGCTGATCCACCCGATTCATACGCGGAAGTACCTTCGGACGGTGGCTGAGCCGGCGATCGCCCGTGGGCTGGCTGAGGCGGGGCGGAGGCGGGAGGAGTTCGGTCTGTCGGTGACGGTGCTGTGCATCGTCGACTCGGACGCTGGGGTGGCCTCACGAGAGGCGGTGCGGCGGCAGTTCGCATTCTACGCGTCGACGCCGGCGTACCGACCGGTGCTGGAGTTGCACGGGTGGGAGGGGCTGGGTGACCGGCTCCGGCTGATGGTCCGGCAGGGCGATTCGGCGGCGGCCATGGCGGTCGTGGTGCCGGACGAGGTACTCGATGAGTTCTGCGTGACCGCGCGGACCTGGGATGAGGCTGTCGAGCAGGCGCGGCGGCGCTACGACGGGCTGGTTGACCGGGTCATGTTCCAGAGCGCGCCACCGGTAGGGGCCGCTGTGGCCGCCGCGGATCCTTCGGCGGCCATTGCCCGTCGTTGAGGGTGCTTTCTTAGGAGGACATTGTGGTTCGCTCCCCTTCGGCTTCTGCTGCTGAGCTGACTGCCGCCGACCTGATCATCGAGGCGATGGAACGGTTCGGTGACCGCGAGGCATTCGTGCTGGGCGACCAGCGGGTTTCGTACGGCCAGGCTGCCGACGCGATCAGCCGGATCGTTCGGCTGCTGGCTGCGCGTGGTGCGGGCCCGGGCCGGGCGGTCGCGGCACTGAGCCCGAACATGCCGGAAGCGTGGCTGGTGCAGGCGGCCGCTTACCTGCTGGGGACTACCTACACCGGGCTGCATCCGCTGGGGTCGCTGGGCGACCACGCGTATGTGTGCGACGACGCGGAGATTGCTGTGCTCGTCCTGCATCCGAAGTTCGCTGAGACCGGAGCCGCACTCGCACGGCGGTGCCCGAGGATCGGCTGCCTGCTGACGCTTGGCCCGGCTGAGGTGGGTGAGGACCTGCTAGCGCTGGTTGACGATGTTCCTGCCGGGCCGCTCGGGCGCGGGCCGGCGGGTGAGGAGGACACCGCGTGGCTGCAGTACACCGGGGGGACGACGGGGACGCCTAAGGGGGTGATGGTGCCGCATCGGGCACTGGTCGCTCAGACGTACACGCTAACGTGCTCGTGGGGGCTGCCGGAGCGGCCGCGGTTCCTGCTGACCTCGCCGATCACTCATGCCGGGTCGCTGCCCATCTTGCCGACGCTGTGCCGCGGCGGGACCGTGGTGCTGCAGCAGTCGTTCGATCCGGAGGCGTGGCTTGAGGCAGTGACACGGGAGCGCATCAATTACGCGTTCGTGGTGCCGACCATGCTGTACGCGATGCTGGATCACGCGTCGCCGCGGCGGCATGACCTGTCGTCGCTGGAGACGATCTTGTATGGAGCAGCGCCAATGGCACCTGCCCGGATCGGGGAGGCGCTGGAGGAGTTCGGCCCGGTGCTGATGCAGGGATACGGGCAGACAGAGTGCCTAGGGATGTGTACGAGCCTGCGCAAGGACGAGCACGACCCGGGGCTTCGGCCCGGCTTGCTGGCCTCGTGCGGACGGGCCGTGGCCGGGGCGCGGGTGGAGGTACTCGGGAAGGACGGGGCGCTGCTGGCTCCCGGGGAGATCGGGGAGGCCTGTGTGCGGTCGCCAGTTGTGATGACGGGATACCGGAACCTGGCGGAGGAGACGGCAACGGCGCTGAAGGGCGGGTGGCTTCATACCGGGGACCTGGCGGTCCGGGACGAAGAGGGGTTCTTCTACCTGGTGGACCGGAGAAAGGACGTGATCGTCTCGGGGGCGTTCAACGTGTACCCGCGGGAGATCGAAGATGTGATCTCGAGGTGCGCGGGGGTGTCAGCGGTTGCGATTATCGGGGTACCGGACGATCGGTGGGGTGAGGCGGTGACAGCGTTCGTGGCGGCGCGGCCCGGCGAGCACGTGGACCTGGATGAGATCAGAAAGACGGTGCGGGAGCAGAAAGGGGCGCACCAGACACCGAAGGCAATTCACATCGTGGACGAACTGCCCAAGACGCCGGCGGGAAAGATCGACAAGAAGGCGTTGCGGCGCCCCTACTGGGGCGAGGGTACGCGCCAGATCCACTAACCCCGATTCCCGGGAAGCTGGCCGAGCGCGGCTCCAATGGGCCTGCGGTGGCGCTGACCAGGACAAAAACCCTCGCTTTCAACGAGTCTTCCTGAACAGTCTCGGCTGGAAGCCTCCAACGGAATCCGGACAGCGCCGACGGCGAGACATATGACCTGCGGATCCTTGCAGGGCTCCAGTGGTTCAGCATGCTGGGCCAGTTGAGGTCGACGGGGGCCCGGCAGGCAACTCCAAGGCATCTGCCCAGGTCACGCTGTCGACGTCGCCTCCGGTAGGTGCCTGACTCAAACTGGCACCGGAATCGAGGCTAAGCCGGGACGGCCGACGCCGCGCTCGGCGTCTGCGCGCCATCGGTATAACTCACCGAGTTGGTCGCCACCGCCGGGATCCGCGGGCCAGGCAGCACGATGCCGATCAGGTTCAGCGGGTCCGCGGCCGACAGGCTGATCGTCTCGCCGTCCCGCGGCCGCTTCCTGATCTCGCGCAGCATGACCACCGCGTCCGGGTGCGCGAACTGCTCGCCGCTGAACCCGTTGACGAAACGTCCGCCGGCCACCGTCCCGCGCGCCTCCATCCGCCGGAACGCCCACAGCACCTCCCGCCACGGCACCGCGATGTTCTCCCGGACCAGCAGGTCCCGGAACACCACGCCCCACCGGACGGCCAGTTGCTCCGCGACCGCCTCGGCCAGCTCGTCCGGGTCGCAGTCCGGCATCGGCGGCGGCAGCAGCGACCACCGGCCGGCCGTGCGCGAGGCGAGCTGGCCGCCGCGGCGCAGCCGGTGCCGGCCGAGCGCGGTCTGCGCCAGCGAGCGCTGCGCGAACAGCGACCGCACGGCGCGGAAGCCGTCCGCCGTGAGCAGCCCCCGGGCCACCCCGTCCCACAACGCCTCCTCTATCTCACCCGGCAACCGTCCCGTGGCCAGAGCCAGGTCGGTCTGGAACAGCGCGCCGCGGGCGGCCAGCGCGTCGAGCACGTCCCGGGTCCGCCCCGGCCCGGGCGAAGCCGGGCAGGCAGCACCGCGGGCCGCCGCCAGCAGCCAGGCCAGGTCGTCCCGGATCACCAGCGTGATCGGGGTGGCCCGGGACGGGGCCAGGCCGCGGCTGGGCAGCTCCTCCGGCTCGGACGTCTCGGCCCGTACCGACAGCCGCCCCCAGGCCACGCCGCCGTCCAGGCCCACCTCATCCAGCCATTCCTTGCGGTAACCGGTCACCCGGGCCGGCAGGATGGCCTTCTCCCAGGCCCCGGCGGCGAGCTCGAAACCCTGCAGCTGCTCGACCACGGCCAGCACGCCGCGGCTGCCCTCGCGCCTGGTGTCCGGGGTGACGTGCTGCCAGCGCAGCAGGAACCGCATGAAGTCCTGGGCCGTCACCGGCTCGACCTCGCGCCGCTTCCGCTGCCGGGAGTAGGCGTGGATCCGGGTCAGCACCCGCCGGGCGCACCACTCTTCCGGCCCATCGGGGTCACTGAACCGGCCCCGCAGCGCGAACCCCTCGGTCTCCAGCCGGATCAGGGCCAGCGACACCTCGGATCCTCCCAGAGCGGTAACCCGGGCCAGATCAGCAGCGGTACACGGCCCCGACACATCCAGGTGCCCCCGCAGCAGCTCCGCCGCCACCGCCTCCGGCTCCATCGGCTTCGGCCCCGCAACCGGCGAAACAACGGCCGCCCAGTCAGGGAACAAGGGAGCAAGCACCCCGCGCCGTTCCGTAGCACACCACAGAACCCCGTCCGGCCCGCACATCTCCGCCGCCCGCCCGGCCGCCGCCAGCGCATCGAGCCACTCCCGCCACTCCGCAACCGGCCGCATGACGAACAGCGTCATCAGCAGGTCGTGCAGCTCGTCCAGATCCCGCGGCTGCGGCTGCACCTGCTCCCGGACCTGCGCGATCGCCGCGGGGTCCAGCCGGGCCAGGTCCCGTGCCTCGACCGGCAGCCCGCGGGGGAGCTGCACCTGCCGGCTGCGCCGGTTCCCGGCCTCGGTCTCGTCGTCCAGGTACGTGTACGGCATCCCGTTCAAGATCTCGTGCGCGAGCACCGACGGTTCGACCGTGTCCCGGGTGATCACCGTGATCCGGCCCGCCTCGATCCCGGCCACCAGCTCGCGCAGCCCGTCGATGTCCATCGCCTCGCGCAGGCAGTCCTCCAGCGTCTGCCGCACCAGCGGGTGATCGGGGATCTCTATCGGGCCCGGCGCCACGTTCTCCTGGCAGGCGGCCAGCGTCGGGAACACCGCCGCCATCAGGTCGTCGGCCTCCATCCGCTGGATCGCGGGCGGGTTCTTCCGGCCGCCGCGCATCCGCAGCACGGTCAGCGAGGTGTTGAGATTCCACCGCCAGCGCGCCGCGAACAGCGGCGAGGTGAGCACCGCCTGCCGCACCACCTGCTCCACCGTCGGCGAGGCCAGGAACTTCGGCACCCGGTCCAGCGGGAAGCTGTGCTGGGGTCCCAGCGACAGCAGGATCGCGTTGTCGCTGGCCGCCGCCTGCAGCTCGAAGTCGAACGTCACGCAGAACCGCTTGCGCAGCGCCAGCCCGAACGCCCGGTTGACCCGCGATCCGAACGGCGCGTGCCCGACCAGCTGCATGCCGCCCGCCTCGTCGAAGAACCGCTCCAGGATGATGGCGTCCATGGTGGGCAGCGCCCCGAGCGCGGCCAGCCCGGCCCGCAGGTAGGCGACGATGATCTCGGCGGCCGGCCGGTCGATCCCGCACTCGGACTGCAGCCAGGACAGCGCGTCGGCGGGGGAGCGGTCCGCGACCGCCTGGCGCAGCGCCGAGACCTCCTCGGACAGCTCCCGGGTCCGACCCGGCGCCTCGCCCTGCCAGTGCGGCACCGACGGCGGCGCCCCGTGCGCGTCCACCACCCGGACCGTCCCGGGCTCGACCCGGCGGATCCGCCAGGAGTGCGTGCCGAGCAGGAACACGTCGCCCGGCCGGCTCTCCACCGCCCACTCCTCGTGCACCGAGCCGACCTGGACCTCGTCGGGCTCGGCCACGACGCGGAAGTCGCCCAGCTCCGGAATGGCCCCGCCCGAGGTCAGCGCGGCCAGCCGGGCCCCGCGCCGACCCTTGACCGTCCCGTTGACCTGGTCCCGGTGCAGGTAGTACGCCCGGCGGCCCCGGCCGGTCCTGATGCCCTCGGCCAGCAGTTCGGTGACGTCCTCGAAGTCGTCGCGGGACAGGTCCCGGAACGGCGCCGCCCGCCGGGCCAGCTCCAGCAGCGCATCCGAGGCCCACTGCTCGGCCGCGGACTCGGCCACCATCTGCTGGGCCAGGATGTCCAGCGGCCGTTCCGGCATGACGATGGCGTCCAGCCGCCCGCTCCGCACGCCGCGCAGCAGCGCGGCGCACTCCACCAGCTCGTCGCGGGTGGTCGGGTACAGGACCCCGCGCGGCGTGCCCGACCGCGTGTGGTTGGACCGGCCCACCCGCTGCAGGAAGGTGGCGATGCTGCGGGGTGAGCCGATCTGGCACACCAGCTCGACCGGGCCGATGTCGATGCCGAGCTCGAGCGAGGCCGTCGCCACCAGGGCCCGCAGGTCCCCGGCCCGCAGCCGGGCCTCGACCCGCTGCCTGCGCCCCTTGGACAGCGACCCGTGGTGCGCGGCGACGAAGGCGCCCAGCTCCGGCCCGAGCCGCTCGCCCAGCTGGTGGGCCACCCGCTCGGCCATGCTCCGGGTGTTGACGAACACCAGCGTGGTCCGGTGCCCGTTCACATGCTCGGCGATCCGGTCCAGGATCTGGGCCATCTGCTCGCCCGTCGGCACCGCCCCGAGCTCGTCGTCCGGAATCTCCAGCGCCAGGTCCAGCTGCCTGCGGTGCCCGGAGTCCACGATCGCGCACCGCGGCGTCCCGTCCGGGTTGTCGCGGTCTTCGCCCGCCCCGACCAGCAGCCGCGCCACCGCCGAGAGCGGCCGCACGGTCGCCGACAGGCCCACCCGCTGTACCGGCACGTCTGCCACGTGCGCCAGCCGCTCCAGGGTCAGGGCCAGGTGGGAGCCGCGCTTGTTTCCCGCCACCGAGTGGATCTCGTCCACGATCACGGTCCGGGTCCCGCGCAGCATGGCCCGGCTCCGTTCCGCGGTCACCAGCAGGAACAGCGACTCGGGGGTAGTGATCAAGATGTCGGGGGGGTTCTTGAGCATGGCCGCCCGCTCGGCCGCCGCCGTGTCCCCGGTCCGCACCGCCACCCGTATCGAGGGCGCGGGCAGCCCGAGTTCGGCGGACACCGCCGCGATCTCCCGCAGCGGCGCCTCCAGGTTCTGCTGGATATCGGTGGCCAGCGCCTTGAGCGGCGACACGTACACCACCTGCGGCCCCGGCTCCGGCTCGCTCGCACGGTACAGCCGGTCGATGCACACCAGGAACGCCGCCAGCGTCTTACCGGACCCGGTCGGCGCCGCGATCAGGGTGTGCCTGCCCGCCGCGATCTCCCGCCACCCGCCCACCTGCGGCTCGGTCGGACCCGCCGGAAACCGCCGCCCGAACCAGGCACGCACCGCGGGATGGAACGAGTCAAGCACCCGCTCACCGTACCTCCGCCGTCAGACATTCTGCCGGATCCCTCGCCCATTCGCCCATTCGGATGTGTGCGCTTCTGAGGCCGCGGCCGGTCCGGTCAGGGGACCGGCCGCCGCGGCGGTCCCGGCAGTGAGGCGGCTGCCGGGCGCAGCGCGGTCGGCGGTCTCCTAGAGGACCTGCCACTGGAACTGCGCGGACCCGGACAAGCCGGCGATCCGGACGCGCCGCTGGCGTCCCGGGCGGTGACCGTGACCGCGAAGTTGCCCGGCTCGGCCGGGACGCCAGAGATCAACCCCGCGGCACCGGACTCGTTCCCGACTTCCAGGCCTGGCGGCAAGCCGGCCGCGGTGAAGCTGAGGGCCTGCCCCGGTCCGGTATCGCTGGCGCTAACGGGCACGCGGACCGCGGTGCCTGTGACCGAGGCCTGGTTCCCGGGGCTGATCACGCTCACCGTGTCGCGCACCGAGAACTGAGCCTGCGCGCTCAGGCCCGAATGCCGGCCGACCGCGGTGAAGCATGCGGTGCCGGGGTTCGGGGCACTGGCCGGGACCTGGGCCGCGACACCGGCGAAGGCGCCCCCGCTGGTGGCGCTGGCCAGCGCCTGGTCGGTGAGGCTGAAGTCTGCGCCGAGATAAATGTCCACCGCCTCCCCGGCC
>Ga0335072_10005656_pt1 | contig 18397 bp, 12 predicted proteins | sample Lox_Sample_21_FD_206725 | JGI IMG/M metagenome (GOLD analysis project Ga0335072, IMG submission 206725) | Soil microbial communities from Loxahatchee National Wildlife Refuge, Florida, United States - Lox_Sample_2.1 | ecosystem: Environmental > Terrestrial > Soil > Wetlands | place: USA... | reverse complement strand
CCAAGGACTTCGAAGCAACCATCGCCAGCGCAACTGCCTGGACGCTGATCGCTCACGTCCGCAGGCTGACCAGAACCCTTGCAAGAGCCTGATAGACAACGTCGCATTCCGAGTCAGACACTGAGGCCTGCTCGCCAACGCGAGCTGGTGAGCGCGGCTTGTACGGACTGGGGCGTATCGATCCGGCGTGCCCGCCGGGTTCTGGAAGTCGATACGTCGACCTATCATTACAAGTCCCGCCGCCGTGAGCAGGCCGGGCTCGAGGCTCCGATCAAGGAGATTGCGCAGGCGCGCGTTCGGTACGGCCACCGGCACGTGCATGTGCAGCTGTGCCGCGAAGGATGGGGCGATAACGTGAAACGCGTCTATCGGATTTATCGTTCTCTTGGCCTGCAGCTTCGCAAGAAGCCACCGAGGCGGCGAGTTCGCGCGAAGTTGCGCATTGATCGACCGCTGCCGGTTCAGCCGAACGATGTATGGGCGATGGACTTCGTCCATGACCAACTGGCCACCGGCCAGAAGCTGCGCCTGCTGACCATCGTGGACACGTTCAGCCGCTACGGCCTCGGGCTCGATGTGCGGTTCCGCTGCCGCGCGGAGGACGTCGTGGCAACGCTCGCGCGCGTGTGTCGAGAGGTCGGCTACCCGCACACGATCCGGTTCGACCAAGGAACGGAGTTCGTCAGCCGCGACCTCGACCTATAGGTTTACGCGAAGGGCATTGAACTGGACTTCTCGCACCCGGGAAAGCCGACGGACAACGCCTTCCTCGAGGCGTTCAACGGTCGCTTCCGGGCGGAGTGCCTGAACCAGCACTGGTTCCTGACGCTTGCCGACGCACGGGAAAAGGTGGCGGCTTGGCGTAGCTACTCCAATGAAGAACGGCCGCACGGGGCGATTGGAAACATCCCGCCCGTGGTCTTGATGAGTTCCGATGGCATTCCCAGCCCGCTATCGGAACGAGCCAGAAAACTCTAACCTCGGGCGGCCCAACGATGGCGAGCGGCACATAACCCCGGAGATTTCCAGTTTCCCCTGACTCTGATCCAGGAGGACAGCCAATCCCGCGAAAGAACAACTCTATCTTCCGCAGAAAAGGGCGGAAGACATGACCGCACCCTCAACCCGTGCAAAATCGCAAATAACCCCCGATCGGCGGGCGCCATCCAGACAGGACAATGCCGGTCCGAGTGCTCGTGGGTCATCCAGAGTTGGGTTTCTTACACAGAGTGCGGTGCCTTCGCCGCCAGGCGGTCGGGCTCACGCCGATGTTGCGGCGAAAGGCGCGAGCGAACGGCTCCGCGCTGCTAAAGCTCACGGCACGCGCGACCGTGTCCACCGACCCCGCGGACTCGGCCAGCAGCTGCATGGCTCGTTCCATGCGCAGCCCATGGAGGTATCCTGCCGGTGTCTGTCCCGTTGACTGCCGGAAAGCCCGGAAGAAGTATGCGCGGCTCAGCCCGGTAAGCGCCACAAGCTCCGAGACACCGAAATCGTCAGGCAAATGCTGCGTCATGTAGTCCACGACGCGACGGAGCTGCCAACCCGCCAGACCACCGCGCGCAAGCCTGGGCGCTGCGACCGGCGGTATCGACGAATGCTGCGTCAGAACGCGAATGACGAGCGCCGTGAGCAGGCTCTCCTGGTATAATCTGCCGTTCTCGGGACGACGCGTTTCATCGGCGAGAGCGGTCATGATGCTCGCAATCAGAGGATCCCTGATACCCACCCGATCCACAACCGACAGGTTGCATTGGTCGCGGTCGAGCTCCTCGCGCGCAAAGCACGCCAGCAGGCCCGAACTCAAAGTCAGATGAGTGAAGGCGATCGGTCCTTCCGTTAGCCAGCGATTGGCCCGGAACAGGGGCATGAAGCTCACGGAGTCCGCGACAACGTCCCAGCTCTCGTGCCGACCCGCTTGCCAACGGTGCACGCGCTTGGCCCCGCCCTGATGGAGGCACAGCACGTTCTCGCTGAGAGCAGGCTTTTCCATCAGCGGTTCGGTGCCGTTGTACGATCTCAGCGAGATGCAGAATTCATCGCCAAACTCCCGCACCAGCGCGGGCGCGGGCAGCATCGAATACCAGAGCGCGGGCTCAATGACCGCAGACGCGTCATCAAGCATGGGTTCCCCTCTGTGGCGCTCGACCTAATTCGGCCAACCGGGCCGCAGGTTACAGCGGACCAGCGCGACCGGGCGGCGGCCGACGACCCCTGCGGACGCGAAGAAACCAGGCGGAATAGTAATCCCGCATCCGTAAACTGGGCTCGGAAGTCGTATCAAGAGTCGCTTCCGTCCCCGGAGGGTCTCCCATTCAATCGTCGATGTAGGACCACGTCGTTACAACGATCCCGTTGTACGGCTAAAGAAGACATACGCCGCCAGCACTCTGGAGGCGGCACGCCTTGTGGATGACCGAAAAGACTGAGCTGCGCGCTACGCCTTGGAATGTGTTTGGGGCGCCTCTCTATCCCTGTTCGGAACCTGTGATGCAGAGCTGATGCACTCGCCAGGAGTATGCGCAGGCTGGAACGCAGTGGTGCAGGTGTAGAAGGTGGCGCCGCAGTGCAGCGATACAGGACATGCACCGGCTCCGGCGAACGCTCTTCGTGATATCGTTGAGGGCCACGGTTTTACAGGTGTAGAGCATCATGGTGTTCGGCTTCGCTGGCGGCCTGTTTGAGGCAATTTGGAACCGAGAACGCGTCAACCGCGAGGCAGATCATCGTTACCAAGACGGTGGGTGTCGAAAAGCGGCTGCGGTTCCACGACGCCACCGGCACGCTCCGCGACATGGTCCCGAACTGCTTGTTCCAGCTTTTCGCCATGCTGGCGACAGCGCCACCATCGGGTTTTGACGCGGGCACTATGCAGGCCCGTAAAACCGACGTGGGGAGAGCCGTCCGGGTGTCCTTACCGGATCACGCCGTCCGTGGGCAGTGCGCGGCCAGTCGACTCGAGGGCCGGGATCTTGCCCGTTACCCCGCCGAGCCCGGTACGGACCTGGCCAATCGTACCGCGACCTACGCGGCGCTGCTGTCTCACGTCGACAACTGGCGCTGGGCGAGCGTGTGGTTCTACCCCCGCACCGGCAAGCAGATGGCGCAGCGCATTGCGGAGGTCGCCATCCGGTTCAAGAAGGCGCTGTACGCGTCGTCTAAGGACGCCACGGTCGACGGTCTACTTCCAAACTGGCTTGTCCCGCACATCCAGCCGGACAAAGGCATCTCACTGTCCTTCGCGGTGAAGCAGCCAGGACCGGCGGTCGAACTTGCGTCGGCACGCATGTCGTTTCGCTACGCCGACTGGTTCATGGTGGACGCGAACGTCGGCTACAAGGCACTGATGCACCACTACATGATCGGCGACCGCACCCTCTTCCAACCCTCCAACACGGTCGAGACGGGCTGGCGCATCCTTGCGGGCGTTCTCGATGCCTGGGGCTCGGGCACCGGCGCCCCCATCGATCACGCGACCGGTGTCGAGGGGCCACCCGACGCGGACGAGCTCATCGAGCGCGACGGCCCGCGCCGCTGTTGGCGTCCCGTCGCGGTCAATGAGGGAGGAGGCCCATGAGAGGGCGGCGGATCACAAAGCGAAAGGGAGAAACAATGATCGAGAAACAGCTCGCCCCGGCGGAGCAATCGGCGGGAACGACATCCGGGCCGGCTAGGTCAAACGACCGCGATCAGATTATTCGCGATCGGGCCTATGCCATCTGGGAAGAAGAAGGGCGGCCCGATGGTAGGCACGAAGAGCATTGGCTGCGGGCTGAGCAGGAGCATGACGCCGACGCCCTGGCAGACGAGGCGCCGGCGTGAACGACGGCGCGAACCCGAGTGTCGTTTCTTGGGTGGCCGTGCCGTAGCTCGCCGTGCACCGTTTCGACCCACTGCTTACCGACGTGGACGGCACGCCCGTCGGTTGAGACAAGGCCGTAACCCCGCGCGCAGGTCGCAGCCGCCTCCGACCTGCGCGCCAGACGTGCTGCTGACCGTCACCTGCGGGCGGCCGTCGTGCGGCATACCTATGTTGAGCGACGCGATTGTCCGGTTCCTTTGGATCCCCGCAGAACGGATCGCGACCATTGGCGAGGGTGGCAACGACGTGCTGAGGTTCCGTCGCTCCGGCTTCTCGGTCGCGTGGGTAATGGCTCGGATTACGTCCGCGCGGCGGCGAGCGCGATCGCGAGTATGATGGAAGAGATTGGGGGCGCCGGAGTATCCTCGCGGTATGTCGTAAGGGATGGAATCGCATGACGCCGACCAGGCTGCGCCATCTTGACTGTTCTCGGGCAAAACGGTGATGCTACGATGATGCGCCCAGAAATGATCTACGCGAACCCGACATGGGTGATTGCCCTCGTCACAGTCGGGAGCACTACGGCTGCGGCGATGGTGGTCGAGCTGCTCGCGCGGCGCCTATTCTCGCTCACGGACCGACGCGCGCATAACGACGTGGCGGCCGCCATGTTCTCCGTGATCGGCGTGACCTTCGCAGTACTGCTCGCCTTCGTGACGATGATCAGCCTGGAAGCGTTCGACAATGCCAGGCTTGCCGTCGCCACTGAGGCCACGGCGGCCCTTGACGTGGCGGACGCGGCGGAGAGCCTCACGGCGCCTGGCCGCGACGTCCTCAGAAACGAACTCGTTAGGTATTTGAGAGCCGTGGTGGAAGACGAGTGGACGGCACAGACCGGCGGGCGACAAGGGATGGCAGGCATTCCGGCCCTACGAGCACTGACCAGCGCCGCGAACGCATACGAACCCGCCAACGCCGGTGATGCGAACCGCCAGGCCGAACTTCTCGCGGCGGTCAGACGCTTGCGGGACGCGCGCGCAATGCGTCAACTCGCTGTTTCGAGCGGCGTTCCTCCTCTCGTCTGGATCGTCGTGTTTGCCGGCGGGAGCCTCACGGTCGTGTCCGGCTCGTTCCTGGGCGCGCCGCGCACTGCGTGGCACGTGGCCATGTCGGCGACGCTCGCCGCGTCGGGTGCCATGGTGGTGTTCCTCATCATCGTGCTCAGCCAGCCGTTCCGGGGTGACCACCCGATTCCACCCACGCCCTATGCTGAGACTCTCGCGGAAATCATCTCCCGACGTTGAGCCGGACCAAATAAAGATCAAGAAGCGAGCGCATACACGCAGCGATCACTGTGTTACAGCTTATCCATCTTCTCGGGCATGGGATGGCCGGGCGACTAGCCGAAAGAGTGCTGGCGCGGCTGGGTTTCGCCACGAGCGACCAGACGGTGCTTCGTCTCCTGAAGGCAAGGGCCATTCAGCTGGTCAGTTCGAGAACTCCACGCGTGGTTGGAATCGATGATTGGGCCCGGTCCAAAGGGCAAAGTCACGGCACCATCGTTGTTGACCTGGAAGAGCGGAGTGTGGTGCAGTCATTGCCGGATCGCTCATCGGCGAGCGTCGCAAATTGGCTTGCTTGCGATTCCGGAGCAGAGTTCACTGGCCACGACCGGCATGGCCTTTATGCCGAAGGGGCGCGGCAAGGTGCTCCAAATGCAGGTCAGGCCGCAGATCGTTTCGACCTTCTGTAGGCGCTGCGTGAAAAGATCGAACAGGCGCTGGGATGTCTCGGCCGACCGGCGCGCCAGCATTTGCCGGCGTCGTTCGAGGTCGAGGAGCGGCGGAGGATGCATCGGGAGGTGCTGAAGGGCGATTTCGACAAGGTGCGGGCAGCATACGATGCCAGACGGTTGGCCCGGGAGATCGGGCACCAACTCCGCCTGAGCCATCGTTGCGTCGAAAAATTGGCGAGGCTTACCTACTGTCCCGACTCGTAAATATCGTCATCATGCGTCAGGACACTAGCAAAGAAGAAAGGGGGGGACTTACTTTTGGTGGTCCCGGTCTATATGGCGCTGATTACGCGCGCCCGGAGCAGATCGAGCTTTCCGCGCCCATACATCTGACGTTTGACGAGCTCGAGCTTGGTGATCTGCCCTTCGGTTCGTCCGTTCGACCAGGGCGAGGTGATCGCGGCGGCAACGGCCGCTTTATCCTTGAGGACGCCCGCGGCAAAGGAGGCGATGAGACTAGATCGCGCCCGCTCCAGCCATGGATCGAGCGCAACCAGGCCTCTGTTGATTTCCGCTGAGAACTGGGCTCTTCCGCATAAAGCGTGCAGATGGACTGGCTACTGAGCTTGAAGGATTCGGGCGCGAAGGAGTTGGAATCCTGCTCGGCCATACATCGTGCGCTTAATCATTTTGAGCTTGCTGATCTGTCCTTCAACCGGGCTGGTAGTCCAGGGTGTAGCGATGGCATTTTTGATGGCGTTGATGTCGCGCCGCAGGCTCGCGGCAAATTTCGCAAGCGGCGTCCGCTCGCCAAGATCAAGCAAGCTATCGATGTTCGCCTTCGTTTTTCTCTGCAGGAGCAGATCCATCGACTTGACCCAATGGGCAGCGGCGGCAAGGGTAGGCTCAGCATCGACTGGTTTGTCGATAAACCGGTGCTCTTCGAGGGATTGGCTGGCAGCCCAAGTCAGAAGCAAACGTGCAAGTGTTCTTCCCAGTGGCACGGCGGCTTTGCACGCATCGCTATGCACCCTCACCGGTGCATGAAGCCTATCGAACCATTGATAGACGACGCTTCGTTTGCCTTTGAAGCCCTGGTTGACAAGCTCTCGCCAGAGCTGAGAGACGTTGCGACATCCTTCGGCCATTCGCTTGTGAAGATAGGCGCCAAAACAATCGATTGTGCTGGGTCTTGGCGCTTGTGTCCAGGTTGGGGCATGTCCCCGCTGCAGCCAACGTCGAACAGTCTTTCGCTCCACGCCGAGGCGGCGGGCGATATCCTGATGGGAGACGCCTCGCGCTTTAAGAGATTTGGCTTCCTCGAAGTATGCCTCGCGGCGGGTCATCGCTGCTTGTCCTGCCGAGTGGGTGTCGGTTCGGAGCCTGCCCGCCCGTCGGGCCTCATGCGGCGCGCCGCTATCGTGCTGAGGGCGCGGGTCAAGTTCCGCGGCGGCTCGCTTCGCGGCGGCGGTATGACGATCGACCAAAGCAAGAAAGGCATCGGAAAGGTTGCGCAGAAGATGCCATCGGTCCGAGACTTGAATCGCGTCCGGCGCCCCCCTGGCGGATGCCATCGGCATAAGCAACCGCCCGATCCCTGGCTACGATCTCAACCCCAGGATTGTCGCGGAGCCAGCCCGCCAGCGTCTCAGCCTGCCGATCCGGGAGCAGATCGACCACTTTGTTTTGCTCCAGATCAACCAGGATCGTCCCGTAGCGGCGCCCCCGGCGCCAAGCCCAGTCATCGACACCCAGAACACGTGGAGCATACCCGGCTTTACCCGACGAGGCGGACAAAATCCTTCGACCCAGTGTATCCGCACTGATGGGGCAGGAAATTCGCTCAGCCATCCGAGCGCCTGCGGCACCGCCAAGCGCAAAAGCTATATACCGCTGCAGGTCAGTGAGCCGGTTGGTGTGCCTGCCACGGCGGGCTGCAACCCCATCGAGCAGTTCAACAAATGTTCGTCGCTTACAGGCCGAGTGTGAACATCGAAAACGCCGGGCGGTGATGATCAATGTAGCTGCTCGCCCTTGCCAAGGCAGGTCAGAGACCTTTCGGCGATAGTGACTATGAATCTGCTTTGACCGAGCACCGCAGTCTGGACAATGAGCGGAAGCTGCCCGGGATTTCACCTCGATAAACATGCCCTCGGCGGTGGACGCAATTTGGCATAGCGGCAAGCAGATTGGGAGTTCGAGCGCAGGAGAGTAAGCGACCGTGTCGAGGATCCAAATGCGTTGCGGATCCTCAGCGTCTCTCAAGCCTCAACTCAAAGTGCAACCCCTACCCGCACGCTTTATGCGGAAGAACCCAGTTCTCAGTGGAAATCAACAGCCACCCGGCTATGTAGAGCCCTATCTGCGCCGGCAGAAGAATAATGCTGCGGACGCCGCGGCGATTTGTGAAGCGGTGACGAGACCTTCGATGCGGTTTGTCGCAGCGCGCTCGATGGAGAACCAGGCGGCGCCCATGCATCACAAAGTGCGTGAAATGCTGATTTCGCAACGTACGCAGTTGCTGAACGGGTTGCGCGGGCACTTGGTCGAGATTGGCGTGATCACAGTGCAAGGGCCACGACGCGCTCGTGAGCTGGCCTATCGCGTTGAGGCGGACGGCGAGACGATACCACCTGCCGTGTGCGAAGCACTGGCGCCGCTCGTGGTACAGCTACGGAACCTCGACGAGGCGATTGCCCATTGTGACCGTACCATCACACAAATGGCAAAGAAAGACGAAAGGGCCCGCAGGCTGATGAGCATTCCCGGTGTCGGCCTGGTGACCGCGTCAGCAATGGCAGCGAGTGTTCAAGGCATATCGAGTTTCGCTGGCCCAAGGGAGTTCGCCGCCTTTCTCGGCCTAACATCCAAGCAGAACTCCTCAGGAGGGAAGCAAAGGCTTGGGCGCATTTCGAAGATGGGTAATCGCTATCTGAGGAAACTTCTTGTTGTGGGCGCGCACGCCGCGCTGTTTCATTGTAAACCTTATACAGACGCGTTGCGCACATGGACGAAGAAGCTCATCGAGGAGAAGCCCTTCAACCTTGTCGCCGTTGCACTCACCAACAAGATGGCACGCATCGCCTTTGCGATCCTGCGGAGCAAAACGAATTATCGGGAGATTCTGGTATAACGCATCGGCTGGGTTTGTTGCTGAGGCTGACAAAGAGGCCAAGGCAGCCCTGGACGAAGCAGGAGCGTCGTCAAGAGAAGCCAGGGGTGACCAAGAGGTGATGGGCAGGAAATCGGATTGATCCCGAAGCCCGTGGCATCGTCGGCGCGGTCAAGCGCGTGAACGTTGATGGAGGGCAATGGATCAGCGGACAATATCAGGGCCGGCGGACTCTTTCTTCTGCGCAAAAAGGCCGAAGACATGACCGCACCCGCAACCCGTCCAAAACCGCAAATAACCCTTGATCAGCGGGCGCCGTCCAGACATGACAATGCCCTTCGCACGTTTGAGAGCTTTCGGCTCGTCCATCTGCCTCCGTCTCTCCGTTGCTCTATCGCTCGGTGTAGGCGCAATTCCGAGGGCCCAGTTCCCGGCATAGTCGAACATGCCACGGGTGAACATGGTCGCCGGTGCGGTCAGAGGCCGAGCGCGGTCCGGTACTCGCCCATCCCGAGAGAGGCGGGGTCGGCCTGCTTGCCGAGCTGCTTCTCGGCGCCGCGCACGGCGAGCGCCACTGCGGTGAGGGTCGGGTTGCACGAATTGGCGTGAGAGAGCACGCCGTTGCCCCCGAGCAGAAGATTATCGATGCCCCACACCTTGCTGTAGGGATCGATGACCGAAGTGCCGTCGTCGGCCGCGCCCATCGCGGTCGTGCCCATGACGTGAAGCGAAGCACCGGGCGGCATGAATTGCGGTCCCGCGCCGACGAGGAATCCGCCCAGAGATTCCGCGATCCCGATGGAATCGATCATCATGTCGTGCGCAAGTTTCCGGTCGCCTTCCGCAAGCTGGTAGTCGAAGGTGGGCTGCGGCATGCCATACTTGTCGAGGAGGTCGGTTTCGAAATAGACGCGGTTGTCCTCGCGCGGCTGCACCATGCCGAACGAGCGGATATCGACGATGAGGCGCGAGTCGACGTCGGGCGGGACGTTTTGGTTGAAGCCGAAGGAATCCCGGTGCACCTGGGTGCTCCATGGCCTACCGTCGGCGACCGGGACCCAGAGCATCGGCGGCGGATCGTAGAAGGGGATCGGGATGGGGTCGCCCGGCCCGCTTCCCTTGCCGCCGCGTGCAGCGATCTCCGCCAATATTTCATTCCTGAGCACGATCTGCATGAACACGAACGTCTGCTCATGCAGGAAGCGGCCGAGAGCGTGCGGCCGGATGCCCGAATTCCAAAGGAGTTGCGGGGTCAGGACCGACCCGCCGGCAACGATGAACAGGTCGGCCGAGACGTTGAGGCTCTGGCCGCGGACCATGTCGTCGACGATCGCGCCGGTGACCCGGCCGCTTTTGACCGCGAGCTGCCGCACCCGGTGCCCCGGCAGGATGCGGAAGGTATCGTCCTGGGGATGCAGGGTCAGCGGGCCGAGAATCGTATCGCCGCCGGTGTAGTAGACGAACTCGCTGTCGTCACTGCGCCGCTCGGCACCCATCGGCATGTTTTGCGGCACATAGGCGCCGGTCAGCCGGCCCTTGTAAAGCGCCCGCAGCCGCTCCTTGATGATCTGGTTCCGGATGGAGTTCTCGAAGACGTTGCTATGGACGTTGAACAGCGCCTCGGCGCAGGCATAGAGGTGGTCCCACTCGTCGCCACCGATGAAGGAGATCCGTTCGAGCGTAGGATGCTGGCGCGGCGTGTTGTTGGTCCAGTGCACGAACATGCCGCCGACCGCGTAGCCCTGGGCCGCGCCGGGCAGGTTCTTGTACGGGTCCTGCCGCGGATTGAGGGCACCGCGAGTCGAGGCCTCGGCAGCCCCGGTCTGGAACGAGATCGGATCGAGCGTCACCGTGTAGCCGGGCCGCGGCGGAATAGAATATTGCGATAGCAGGCCCTGGACAATGGGCGTGAACTTGTCGACGTCGCGCTGGAACCCTACGGCATTCTTCAGGTGCTCGCCTGGCAGACGGGACATTTGCGGACCGGTATCCGCCATCACCACCTTGCGTCCGGCGGCGTGGAACATCCGCGCGAAGGCACAGCCGACCGGCCCGGAACCGATGATGAAGACGTCGGTGGTGATGCTGCCCGGCGTGCTGGGGCGTATGGTGATTGCATCAGGCGGCAGGCTGCCGGAGTCTCCGGTGGCCGCCTGCGTGCGCTGTGCGGCAAGGGTGATTGCCACCGCCGAGGTCGCGCCAAGCACATCACGCCGTGAGAATTCTGCCATTCCCGATCACCTCTGCAGATTGCCGCCCGGCCCAGGATGGCCTTACTCGTTTCCTGTTCGATACGATAAAATAATAGAGTGATCCATTGGTTACATTATCAAAACATTATGTTACATCCCCAAGACATTCCGCTGCACGCATGCTTCTGTCGTCCACGCGCGACAACCATAGGTAAAATGAGCCGGAAACAAGAATATCGCAAGCGAAATAACCGCTGCCGTCTGCCGGTGTCAGTCTGCCTTTCGGACGCTCAAGCAGCGGAGCGGAATTTCATCCCCCGGCCCTCACAGGTTGGATCGAGAACTCGCACGCCGGTTTGGCCGAGGCATCCTGGTCGGATCACGTTTCCAGCCGCGCCACGTCGCATGCAGCGTGCGGATTCCCACCACTGCGCACCTCCATTGATTTCGTCTCAAGGTCTATGGGGCCTATCCTTCTGGGACGGGTTCCGCCCGCTGCATTGCACCCTGCATCCGATGGCCGCTGAACACCCTTACAGTGTCGTCGAGCCACGGCGTACTCCAGTGCTTTCAGTCAGAAAGCCAACCGCTTCTTTGTGACTTGCGCTCCAGCCAACCCGTATCTCGCACGGCGTTACCTTATCCGCTGCCAAGCGACGCAATGTGCCCGGCATCTGCGAATCAAACGTGCCCACTGGCACGGCCGCGTTGCTGACGATGTGGAAATTGCCGTAGGCGGCATCTCCGGTGTCGGCACGATGATAGGGCCAGGCGACGACATCGAGAGGCTTTGAGGAAAGGGGCTTCCCGAGGCCCTGCCCGAACGTGGCATTATGGTCAGCTACGAGAGCATCCGTGAGCGGGGCCGTCCGTTTTGGTCGGATATTCGCCTCTTCGCTGAAGCGCCGTCGCCCCAGACCCCGCGACAAGTGGCATTTGGATGAGGTGTTTATTTGCATCCGAGGCAAGCTGCACTATCTCTGGCGGGCCATTGACCAGAAGGACCACGTGCTTGACATCCTTGTGCAGGAGCGCTGGAACGCGAATGCGGGCAAGCGCTTCTTCAAACGCCGGCTGGCCAACCTTTGGTACCGGCCAAAGAGGTTCGTCACCGATGGCCTCAGCAGCTACGAAGTTGCCCATCGCGTAATCCTGCCCGAAGTGCGGCATCGGGCCGGTCCATTCCTGAATAATCGGGCAGAGAACTTGCGCCGGCCGACACATCGCCGGGAGCGCGAGATGCAGTGGCTCAAGCCGCCTAGGCAAGCTCAACGCTTTCTGTCAGTGCACGCCACGATCTACGGTCACTTCCGCCCGCGGCGTCATCTGATGGACGCAACTCGATATCACCAAACTCTCGCCAAGGCGTTCCAGATATGGCAGCAGGAGACGTGCGTCCAAACGGCGACATAAATCTTATAACGTCACCAAACACGGCAGCAGACCGCTAAGTTGACAATCCCCAGCACGACATTGGTCGAGAAGATTTCCATCACACCGGTCAGCGTCATTGATGGGCATGCTGGTCCCGATGCCTTGCCCGACAACCCAGGCGATGTGTTTGCCGACAGCGCCTATCGCGGATCGCGTTTCGGCGACGCGATTCGGATCAAGGGTGGCGCGCCGCGCCGCGTTCAGAACGAACCCTTCTTGAGCGAGAAGACATCTGGCTGCTCCGGGTTGGCGGCATAGACGAGGGCGAGCGCCAGCGGCGTCAGCGTCTCCCCCTTTCCCGTGGAATCGGGAGTGTGCTTGCCCGAGAGCATCAGCACCACTGCGTGGCCGATATCATCCTTGGTGCGGAACAGAAGCACATTGCCGTTCGGCAGAAGGGCGTTCTGCACGGTCTCGTGGGGCGCGAATCCTTGCTGCGCGAAATAGGCGCTGAGCGCGTTTCCGTTCGCCACCAGCCGCGCTGGCGTCATCTTAGGATCGGTGGCGGCGGACCAGAGGATGTTCACCTCGATCAGCCTCTGACTGCGATAGCCGAAGATATAGTCGATCTGCGCCGTTCCGCCGCCCGGCACGAGCTCCGGGACGCGAATGCGCAGCACGTCGGTTCGTTGCACCGGGTTCACCCCCGCATGCACCGAAGCGCCGGAAAGGTGGAAATCCGCCGCGATCGCCGCCCGCACCGAAGCCTCGCCCATCCCGAAATGCGCTGAGCGGAAGCCATCGATCTCTGCCGCCGAAGATTGCGCGGCCAGTGGGGCCTGCGCCGGGGCCTGCGCCGGGGCCTGCGCCGGGGCTTGCACGGGTGGTGGGGTCGGCGGAAGGGGAGGCGCGGCGGCGCGCGCTGCCGCCGTGGCCAGCCCCAACGTCATCGTGGCCATCGCGATCATTGGCACAGTGCGGAAAAATCCCTGCTGATTCATCAGAATCCCGCAATCAGAGAAACCTGCGCGAAGGCGCCGGTCTTGGTGGTGCCGGGGGCAGGGTACAATTGCCAACCCAGGCTCGCGCTCACGTTCGCGTAACGGCCGAGCGCATAGGAGAGATCGGGGCCGACGGAGCCGAGAACGACATGGTTCTGGAGATCCGGGATGGGCTTCACCTGATTGAGATTAGCGTAATCCCAGAAGACGCCAAGCTGGGCCTCGTCCTCTGCCGGCGCATGCAGCCCGAGCAGCCCGAGCGGCTTGATCGGGGGCGAGCGGATCTCCATGCTGATGAGCGTGCCCTCGGAGCCGAGCGCGGTATCGGTGTAATAGCCGCGCACGCTGTCCGGCCCGCCGCCCTCGAGTTGCTCGCTGTCGAGCAGGTTGCTGGAGGAGACCTGCGCCACGCCCCGCGCAATCCAGGTCAATCCGGCCGGGAGCCGGGTAAGACGCGTCAAGGCAAGCCGGTCATAGGCGTAGCGCGCGGAAGCGCCGGGAACGAGAGTGGCGAAGGTGTTGTTGGTGTTCTGCCCGGTGAGACCACCAGGGCTGAGGATGAGATCGTTCTCGAGCATGGTGCCGCCGTAGCGATCGCTCTCGGTGGCATTGTAGACCAGCGGGAACTGATCGATCTCGGCCGCGCTGGAGAAAACGGTAAAGCCCCCGAAATCGAGGTTGGTGTTGGTGATCTTGAAGTCGTAGCCGAGCGCGATCTGTTGGCGAAGCCAGGAGAGCCTCGGCAGGGGATGCACGTAGCGCAGGCTCGCCTGGCCGGAACGGCCAGTATCGTCGAAGCCGGGCGCGATATCGGGGATCTGAAGCTCGTAGGAACCGAAGACCACGAGTTCGTCGCGCCAGGGCAGCGGCGCGCTCCAGCTCATCGCGTGCGCGGTGTAGCGGCCCGAAAAGGCGCGGGTGAGCTGGTAGGAGAAAATCTGGTCAAGCCCCGCGACATTCCCCCAGGTGAAGCCGGCGCCCCACTCGCTCAGGCCCAGGCTCTTCACCCCTTCGTTATCGTATGTGCCGTACACATGCAGCGGCAGCCGATCGTGCGTCTGCAGCACGACATTGGTGCCGCCATCGTCTTGGCCGGGGCTGAGCACGAGATCGACGATGCGGAAGGGATTGCGGTTGAGCCAGTCGAGATCCGCCTGCAGCCCCTCGAGGGTAAGCTCTTGGCCGGGCACGATGCCGCTCTCGCGGCGGATCAGCGTCGAGGAGAACCAGTGGTTGCCGGTGACCTGGACGGTGCTGACGCGGTATTCTTCGACCACGATCTGCACCACGCCCGAAGAGATGTTCTGCGGCGGCACGGCGACGTCGACGAACGGGCGGTCATGAGCCCGATACCAGGCGGTGACCGCCGCGGCCGCTTCATCGAGCCCGGCGAGAGTGAGTGGCTTGCCGATGGCAGGGGCGATCTTCGCGCGGAAGCCCGGACGGTCGAGCAGGGGCAGATCGTGGATGGCGATGCCCGACGGCACGGCGGAGACGGGGAGGCCGGACTTCACCACCGAATTCGGATTGTTGACGAAGACGAGGCCCTTGAGCGCGGGGAGTATCACACGCTTGGAGGCGGGAAGCGGCGGAGGCGGCGGGGGCACCGCGAGCGGCGGCGGCGTGTGTGCAGGCGGCGGGATCGGCGCGATCCGCTGATAGGCCTGGGCGTGCGCCGACGCCGGCAGTGCGAGTGCCAGCGCTCCGGCGGAGAGCGCGCGGAGGAAGGCGCCGCGCCTTACCAAAGCGTGACGACCGAAGGCGGATTGACCGTAGGTCTGAATCACGCGGGAAAACAAATAGCGGGAGCGGGATCCGCGAGCACGACCGAACGCATCCTGCTCTAGGTCTGCGCTTTCGTTCATCAGACCAGTCGGGGGCAGCCCGGAGCACGCCGCGCCGGCATGCCGCTGGTCGCGGTGCTGGCGTCTACGCCGCCAGCGTGCCGGCGAGAGGAATGCGCCCGCCACTTATTCGTATGATAGGTGGAGCCGCCACATCCAGGCCACCGTCAGGGACTGATCGTGCCGGTGTTACGCCCGACGCCGGGTGGCTCGACCTCATTGACGTCGCTGCCCGAGCCACCCGTGGCCGTGCCATAACCTACGTCGGTAGTGGTATAGTTGATCGTGCCGCTGTTGTAGCCATCCAGCGAGCCGACGTCGCTGCCGGTAAGGCCAGTGACACTGCCGCTCGCAATGGAGCTGCTGATGGTGCCGTCACTGTCGTTCACCCCGACGAGCCCGCCTTCCGCACCATCGTTGCCGCCCACGACCTTGCCGGTTGCAAGCGTGCCCGTGATCGTGCCGTCGTTGGACCCGACCAGCCCGCCGATAAAGCTGCCGTCGCCGCCCGTGACGCTGCCGGTCGCGTAGGTCGTGGAAGTGCTGGTAGTCGGAGGATTGGAGCCCACGGTGAGCGTACCTGTGATATCGCCCGTGTTCTCCCCGACCAGCCCACCGTCGGTACTGTCGACGCCGCCAGAGACGTTTCCGGTCGCGTGGGAGTCGGTAATCACGGCATCGCCGTTGACGTTGTTGTTGTATCCGACCAGCCCGCCGACGTCGCTGTTCCCGCCGCCGTTGTCGCTGACCTTGCCGGTCGCGTAGGAGTCGGTGATTTCGTAGTCGTTCTCTCCGACCAGTCCGCCGACATCGCTGTACTCGCCGCCGGTGACCTTGCCGGTCGCGTGAGAGTCGTCGATCGTGCCACTATTGTTTACCCCGACCAGCCCGCCGACGCCGGTGTTGCTGGCGCTGGTGTCCGTGACGTTCCCGCTCGCCCAGGAATTGCTGATGGCACCGAGGTCATTCCAGCCGACCAGCCCGCCGACATAGCTGTCGGCTCCGCCGGTGACATTGCCGCGCGCGGAGGAGCCAGAGATCGTCCCTCCGCCATAGGGCGCGTCATCGTACCCGACCAGCCCGCCGACCTCGCTCCACGTGCCGCCGCTCACATTGCCGTACGCGAAACCGTCCGTGATCGTGCCGCCGTTATTCTCCCCGACCAGCCCGCCGACATTGACCTCGCCGAGACCGCTGCCGTTGCCACCCTTGACTGTCCCGGTCGCTATGGCGTTCGTGATCGAGCCGTAATTGAGCCCGACCAGTCCGCCGACATCGACGCTGTTGCTGCTGACGGTGTCGGTATCGGTAACCGTTCCGCTCGCGGAGGCATCGGTGATCGTGGCGCCAGTGTAATTGTACCCGACCAGCCCGCCCACGTTCCCCAGGCCGGTGCTGCTGACATTTTCGTACGCGGATGCGTCGCTGATCGTGCCGTAATTCCCCCCGACCAGCCCGCCGACCCAGGCGTAGCCGCTCGTGTTCGTAACCGAACCATACGCAGCGGCGTTCGAGATCGAACCATCGGTATCGTTCCAGCCGACCAACCCGCCAGCGAGGAAGTTGCTGCTGCTCTTGACAGCGCCGAGTGCAAGGGCGCCCCAGATCGTGCCGTCATTGTATCCGACCAGCCCGCCGACAATGCTGTCCTGGCCGCTGGTGACGAGGCCGATCGCGGAGGAGCCGGTGATCGTGGCGTCCGACTGGTTCTGTCCGACCAGCCCGCCGATATCGACGCAGTCCGCGTTGTCCTGACAATCGCCGCTGGCGGAACTTGTGTCCGTGACCGCGCCGGTCGCGGACGCGTTGCTGATGGAGGATCCCGACCCATTGAGGCCGACCAGCCCGCCGACATTGCTGTCGTCGCCGCCGAAGACCGTGCCGATCTCGGAGGAGAAGCTGATCGTGCCGCCCTCATTGTAGCCGACCAGTCCGCCGACATTGCTGTCGCCGCCGCCGATGACAGAGCCGAACGCAAAGGACCCGCTAACATTGCCGGTGTTGTCCCCGGCCAACCCGCCGACATCGCTGTCGGAGGCCGTGTCGATGACCGGGCCGTACGCAGAGGAGAAGCCGATCGTGCCGCTGTTCCATCCGACCAGCCCGCCGACAGCGCTGTCGCCGCCGCTGGTGACTTTGCCGCTCGCGGAGGAGCCGGTGATCGTGGCGTCCGACTGGTTCTGCCCGACCAGCCCGCCGACGTCACTGCATACGTAGCTGCTGCACCCGGTACTGTCGTCCGTGACCGTGGCGTTCGCGTAAGAACCGGTGATCGTGCCCGTGTTCTCTCCGACCAGACCGCCGATGCTATTGTAATCGACGCCTTCCACCAACCCGCTGGCGGAGGAGTTGCTGACCGTGCCGTCATTCTCCCCGGCCAGCCCACCCACAAAGTTGGTCGTCCCACCAGGGCCTTCGCCGCCGGTGTTCGTGACCGTCGTGTTCGCGGAGGAGCCGGTGATCAGGCCGCTCGAGGCGTTTTCCCCGACCAGCCCGCCAATGCGGCTGTAGAGAACGCCGTCCGAGATCGAGCCGGTCACAAAGGCATTGCTGATCGTGCCGTCATTCATCCCGGCCAGACCGCCGACATCGGCGTATGAGGGGGAACCATTAGTGACAGCGACCGTCTCGTTGAACAGGCCGAGATTCTCGACCACACCGCCGCTCTGGATCGTCCCGAACAGGCCGACATTCTGGTCACTGCCGTCGGTGATCGTGAGACCGCTGATTGTATTGCCGAGGCCGTTGAAGGTACCTGCAAAATATCCGACCAGCGGCGCCGAGAACGTGCCCGCGTTAGACACGGAGTCCGCGAGAGCGTAGTAGGTACCGTTCGAGGCGTCGTTGAGTGATGAGAGGTCGTACTGGCCGCTGCCGCCGACGGTCCAGATTAGGTGGTAATTGTTGCCGTTGATGCCGAGTGCGCCCTCGTCTGGGGTGGTGAACTGGATGTCGCCGCCCGGGCCAAAGTTCAGCGCCCCGCCGGATCCGCTGTCGTAGTTGTAAGTGATGTCGAGTACGCCGGGACCGCTCGCGGTGATCGAGGCGTTGACGTTGACGCTGTGGTAGGCATCAAGCGTCAGCTCCGCGTTGCTGCTCCAGGAGATAGCGTAATCGATGTTGATGTCGCCTGGGCCGCGGGATGTGGTGCCGATTCCCGAGGGGGTGGACGACGCGCCGCTCGCGGTGGTCTCGAGGGTGACGCCGCTGCCGCCATTGAGAGTGTTGTCGATGGTGTTCGCGGCGGCCTTGTTGATGGTGAGGTCCACCGGGTCGATGACCCAGGAGCCGCCCTGGCCGGCATCGATGGTGGCGCTGCCGAGGGCGAGGGACTGGC
>Ga0335072_10005655_pt1 | contig 18397 bp, 10 predicted proteins | sample Lox_Sample_21_FD_206725 | JGI IMG/M metagenome (GOLD analysis project Ga0335072, IMG submission 206725) | Soil microbial communities from Loxahatchee National Wildlife Refuge, Florida, United States - Lox_Sample_2.1 | ecosystem: Environmental > Terrestrial > Soil > Wetlands | place: USA... | reverse complement strand
AGAAGAACAGCTTTTTGTGCGCGCTGGTGAGGAGTTTGGGAATCACGACCGGTCCGCCGAGAGTGATGCCCCAGTCAGACAGGTGCAACGAGGTGAGCGGAACCTGGCCAGTTTGCAGATAGCCGTGTGCCGTGCCGTATTCGTTGGTGCGATCGAAAAAGTAGCTGCTGCCGTGGTATTGTTCACCGCCGCTCTTGGTGGTGACAAGCACTTGGCGGCCCGCGAGACCGTACTTGGCACTGTAGTTGTCGCTGAGCACACGCATCTCCTGGATGTGATCCACGACGGGAGTGATTGGAAGTGTGATTTCAGAGGCTGCCGTCACATTGTAGACCCCATCGATGGTGTACATCGTCTCTTCATCGGAAGAGCCGTTGACGACGACAGATGAAGTAATGGCGCCTTGGCCGGCTTGGTACGTTCCGTTCGCGCCGTTGACATTGCTAACACCGGGGACCACGGTGAGCAATGCCTCAAAGTTGCGGCCGTTGAGCATGATGTTTTGCACTTCGACCGTGGTGATGGTGCCGCCCGCCTCGGAGCTCTCGGTTTGGGCGACTACGGCATCAGCCTCCACATTGATGGAAATTGTGGCACTGCCGACTTCGAGTTTCACGTTGAGGCCGCGCCGTCGACCGGGATCGAGGTGAATGTCCTTGATCATATCGGTCTTAAAGCCGGCCTTTGTTACGGCTACAGAGTAGTCGCCGGGAGCGAGCGATTCTGCGTCGTAGAATCCGGATCCGTTCGTTGTTTCAGTTTGAAACTGGCCCGTGGCCTGGTTGGTCACGGTCACCTGGACGCTGGGTACGACCGCTCCAGTCGAGTCGGCGACAATGCCGCTTATCGCGCAAGCGGTGGCGTTTTGTGCGTGCAGCGATACAGTTGCGCATACCAGGCCGAATGCCGCGGCAAAACGCATTGTAATTCCCAGTTGATTCAGTTTCATAAGGCCTCCTTCCGCGTACAGCCGGCCCAAAGGCCAGGAGCCCGAAGGTGCAGTTTCGCGCCGTGCTCTTGTCTGTCTCAATTCAAGATGCTCGAGAACTCGAACCCCTCGATTGCAGGTCCAACCTGCTCGCAAGCCCTCGAAGCTGATCCTGAATGACGACTGGATTCGCTGCTGTCGTTGCACTTGAGTGTCCAAAGCAGAACCAAACCGATGGACACGTCATTCCGTTGATTCCAAATGGACCAATCGTTTGGCGATGTCAGCAGCAGCACACCCGACTGTTCACCCGTTGACACTTGGCCCGACTCAAGCACCAGTCCTTGAGGAGTGGCGCCGCGCGTTTGGCCCCATCCTCCCGGAGAATTGTGATCTCAGTGCGGGCGCAGTCGTCCACAGATTCGCCCCAGAAGCATTGAGTAATCGCCTTTGCTGCAGCGGCCTCGCCGAGGCTCAAAGAGACGCTGAGGAATGATCGTTGGGAACAATTTGGGCAACTCTTGGCGGAAACCTGAGAGTGCGCACAAACAGAGATGTGAATTTGTGACTCATCTCGCAGAAGGGCAAGAAGTCGATGCAATCCCGCGATGGGTACTTGGCAACAAGGCCTATCTACTAGTGATCGGCACTCATTTTCACTGTACGGGGGAGTGAATCAGAAAGTTATGTGCCCGGCCGAAATGGAATTTCCACTTTCACTGTGGTCCCGCGCCCTGGTTCACTATCGAACGCAAAAGTCCCTTCCAGCTGCAACACACGCTCACGCATACTAATCAAGCCTAGGCCACCCGAATTTCCAATCTTGCTGCGGTCACAACCCTTTCCATTATCGGATACAGACAAGCAAACCCGACCGGCAGTACCCGCAAGTCGAACCTCCACCATCGTCGCCTCCGAATGTTTGGCGGCATTGCCCAGTGCTTCCTGCGCAATGCGGTAGAGACACAGGGCGGCCCCGGGAGACAACTCCTCAACGCTCCGCTCAGCCTCACACAAAACGGGGAGGCCGCGGACACTGCTGAACTCCTCGCAATAGGCACAGAGGGCCGCTGGCAGGCCCGACTCTTGCAGCAATGCAGGGTGAAGCTCATGCGACAGATGGCGGATGTCGGTTCCGATCTGGATGAGTTGTTGCCGCAAATCATTGACCGTCCCTATCACTTCCGAATCAGGTGGTACCTGACGTCTCACTTTGGCCAGCCGTAGAGTAAAGGAAGTGATTTGCTGCAGAATGCCATCGTGCAGTTCTCCCGAGATGCGCATCCGCTCTGCCTCCTGCGCCCTGATCATCTTTTCGTTCAGCGCGCGGATCTCGCCTTGGTGCTGCTCTAAGAACGCCTGATTCTGTTCCAACAATACCTGGCGCCGCTCAAGTGCTCGAACCCGAAGCAGATAGACTGCCCAGAGCATAGCCATGAAAACTGCCACGCAAAGCACGCGGAACCAGATCGTCTCCCAATATGCTGGAGCGATGGAAAAGTCCAACTCAGCGCCCTGCTCGTTCCACACGCCGCTGTTGTTGCAGGCAATGACCCGGAAGCGGTAGGGGCCCGGTGCAAGATTCGAGTACTCCACACTGCGCTGGTTGACAACTTCTCGCCACGCGGGGTCCTGCCCTTCCAACTCGAAGCGGAACCGAGTTTTTTCCGGTGCGACGAAGCTTAGCGCCGTGTAATCGATCGCCAAATCGCGGATATGGGGCGGCAGGCGTAATCCCGACGAGGCATTATATCTTTCGCCGTTTGCGATAATTTGCTCGATATACACCGGTGGGGGATTTTTGTTAAATGCCACGCGACGCGGATCGACAACGCTGAGACCGCTGAGTGAGGCAAACCAGAGTTTTCCGTCCGGCGATCGAGTCACCTTTGGGTGATAGTGGCCGCCACGGCTGCTCACTCCGTCATAGGTGTCGAAGATCGTGGTCCGGACGCTCCGCGTCGAATCCGTCACCCAGGCATCCAATTGAGGACGTGAAATCCGGGCAAGGCCACACCTCATGGCCAACCAGAAAACATGATCTTGATCTTCCATTGACCAATAAACGTCATCGCAGGGCAGACCGTTCTTGCTGGTAAGTGTCGCGATGTGCTCGTCCTTTACTCGGCTTAGACCGCCCGCGGTTGCGACCCACACGGCACCATCCGAAGCCGGTTGAATATCCTGCACCAATCCTTTACCAAGTCCGTCAACGGTGTTGTAGGATTCACGTAACTTGCCGTCCTTCAGGTAAGCAACTCCACCATCGAAAAACCCAAGCCATAGCCCGCCCCCCAAACGATCAGGAAGCAATGCTACGGCCGGGTCGTTGTGTCCTAGTCGAGCCCAGGGGATGCGTTGAATAGCACCTTCTGGCGCCGAATAAAAAAGGCCCTCGAGGTTGTTGCTGATCCAAATCCCTCCATGGCCGTCGCCAGTGAGTGCATAAATGTCTCCGCCCGGAACGCCCGGGAGCCGGATAAACCGGCCCTTTTCGAAAAAGAAAACGCCTTCACCAGTTGAAACCAGCAGTCGTCCTCGATCATCTTGTCCCAGGGAGCGGGGAGTGCCGAGAATGCCGCTATTCGGCTCCTTCTTGACTATCGGGTTGATTGAGATCTCTCGGTCGTCTGTTTGGTTGTTAAGGTCCCGAACATTTAGCTGGCCGAAAACGGTGATGTTCCCATTCTGCCAGCGGTCCAATCCATCCGCCGTTCCGACCCAGATACTTCCATCCGGTGTCGCCTCCACCAGGTGAACCGAGGAACTTGAAAGACCTTGGTTAGCTGAAATTGTTGACACCGCATATTGACGAAACAGATCGAGCCCATCCTCCGTACTGACCCAAACATTGCCTTCGCGATCTTCAAAAATACTCGTTACGACATCCCCGGAAAGACCTTCGGCAACTGAGAAGCTATCGATTTTGCCTTGATGAAAGTGCAATAAACCCTGCACGGTGCCAATCCACAAACTGCCATCCCTGCTCCGGAAGAGGCACTTTGGCCTGAAGTGTCCGACGAACTGCGGAAGCACATAGCTCCGTATTTTCCCGTTCACAAGTTGTTTGAGCCCTTCGATCGAGCCCGTAGTTGTGGCCGCACCCGGCAAGGAGGCGGCGATCAACAGCTCGCCATGATCGCCGTCGATTAGCGCGCTCGCCTCAACTGAGCCACCTGAAATCAAGTAGTGGTCCGGAAGACCGGGAGCCCACCGCCACAGTCCAGACCGGGCGGACACCCACAAATTGCCTTTGTGGTCTTCGTACAGGGCGCTTATTGAACCGCCGAAACTGGGTGGTTCATCACAATGTACCTTGCCCTCCCGGATTGCGCAGAGTCTGCCCCGATCGTAAAAACCAACCCAGACTGTACCTACGCTATCCTGAATGAGCGAACTAATACTCAGCCCGGCCAATTCCGGAAACTGGCTGAATTTGCCGTCCTTCCAGCTGGCAAGCCCCTTCCCGGTGGCAATCCAAAGGGTTCCGTCGCCGGCAACCAGGAGTTTAGAGATACCAGGAAAGAGTTGTTTTCCATTTGGCGGCGACCATGGACGAAATTGGTTGCCATCGAAGCGCAACAGACCGGATGCGGTGCCTAGCCAAAGATAGCTATCAGGTGTCTGCGCAACAGAGGTGACAGGACCACGGACGGAGCTTTCGCTATTCTTCCACGCCGTGTGCGCGTACTGACTGACATCGAGCGATGGATCTATTGCAAGGGCGCAAGTGTGGGATGCAAGCAGAATTGCCAGCCAAATGCCCGTCTTCATTTGCATTGCGCCCATACAGGCAATATATTATTAATCCGGCGTGGTACCCATGCCACACTCCAAATTAAAAGCCGCGGTGGCTCCGCAGTCGACCCAGGTCCAGCTTCTTCGCACACTAATGACCGTCGACCAATCATGTGGCCCAATCGTTTGACTTCACTTATTTTGCGCTCATACATAAGCCTGCTGGTCAGGAGGGCAAGAAAGTGGATCGAAAAGCGAATGCGGCGTCGAGACTATCGTTACGCGCAGCTCTCGGCCTTCTTTCCGCCATACCCTTCGGAGCTGTGGCAATTCCGCTGAATGCGCAGGTCGCTGGCGCACGCATAGGGGGCACCGTTGCTGATGGCACCGGCGCAGTCATCGCCGGGGCGCAGGTGACGATCAAGAACATGGCAAACGGTTTCGAGAGGAAACTGGTTACGAATCAGTCAGGCTTTTACAGTGTGCCGAACCTTTCCTCCGGCCCTTACACGGTCACGGCATCAGCGAAAGGCTTCAAGTCCGAGGTTCGCAGCGGCCTTACGCTTAGTGTCGGGGGAGACGTAGAAGCGAATCTGACCATGGTGGTCGGCAGTTCCAGCGAGACCGTTCAGGTTCAAGGCATGCCCCCGGCAGTAGAAACAAACGACGCGACCCTGGGTGGCCTTGTAAGCGGGCAGACAGTTCGTGATTTGCCACTCAACGCCCGCGACTGGACTCAAATGGCAACTCTGGAGCCCGGGGTGGCACAGATCCGTACGCAAGATGTCGCCACGAATCTCCTCAGTCGGGGAAATCGAGGGCTCGAAACGCAGATGACAGTTTCCGGCGGCCGCCCCGAACAGAACAATTACCGAATCGACGGCATCAGCATCAGCGACTACTCCAATAGCGGAGGAGGAAGCGCGTTGGGCATCGATTTGGGAGTGGATGCCATCCAGGAGTTCTCCGTCATTACGGCAAGCGCTCCCGCAGATTATGGGAAGACTTCCGGTGGGGTGATTAATGCAGTTACGCGACAGGGCACAAATACGCTGCACGGCTCAGTCTATGAATTCCTGCGCAACAGCGTGCTTGACGCTCGCAACTATTTCGATCCTGCCACAATTCCGCCATTTCGCCGCAATCAGTTCGGAGCTGCCCTCGGCGGACCGATCAGGAAAAATCGCAGCTTCTTCTTCGGCGATTATGAGGGCCTCCGGCAAGACCAGAGTGTAACTCAGCTCGCCGTCGTGCCGACCCAGGTTGCGCGCCAGGGCGACCTCGTCGCGGGAGCCGTGACTGTCAGCCCGCTCGTAATCCCGTATCTGCAGCTTTTTCCATTGCCGACCAGCAACATTCAAGGCGACACAGGGACATTCACCTCCATCACTCAGCAGATCGGGAACGAGAACTTCTTCATCACCCGAATTGATCATGAGTTTTCTCCAGCTAATCTCGTGCACGGAACGTACATGTTCGACGACGCTACACTTTCATCCCCCGATGTCTTCCAAACCGTCGTGTCAGGCACGCACACTCGCCGCCAACTCGCAACCGCTGAATATACCAGAACTCTCACTCCTGCTTTCGTGAACGTGCTTCGGTTCGGCTTCAGCCGCGTGCTCGCCGACATCATGAAACCAATCAAAACTGAGCTTCCCTTTGCAGGCGATACAGCCAACGGTTTTGTGCCCGGCAGCCCTGTCGGATCAATTAGTGTAACTGGTACTACTGGTTATTCGGGCGGACCCGGGGCAGGCGGAGAGATCGATTACGGCTTCAATTCATTCCAGGTCTATGATGATCTGTTCAGGACCGTAGGAGTCCACTCGTTGGAGTTCGGCGCCAATGTCGAACGATTGCAGGACGATGAGCTTGGTACTTCGATGCCGAATGGGCAATTTACTTTCACGTCCCTCGCAAAGTTTCTGACGAACAATCCTGCTACATTCACTGCAGCGCTTGCTGGCGGGAAGGTCGCCCCTTACAACATTCGTCAAACGATAGTTGGAGCATACTTTGAGGACGAGGCCCATCTGGCCTCAAATTTGCATGTGAATCTTGGCCTGCGCTATGAGATTGCGACAGTGCCAACGGAACTGAACGGCCGGCTAACGAACCTGCGCAACTTGACTGACGCTGCGCCTCATTTGGGCTCGCCGTTTTTCTATAATCCGACGTACCTAAATGTTGAGCCGCGAATCGGATTCTCCTGGGACCCGTTTCATTCAGGCCTGACTACTCTTCGAGGCGCTTTCGGCATCTACGACGTCCTGCCGCTTACTTATGAATTCGGGATCTCTTCTTATAGTGTTGCCCCCTTCTTCCAACGCGGAACGATCTCGTCGGGACTGCCGTCGGGAAGCTTTCCAAGCACGGCATTCTCGCTCCTGACTCCGAACCAACTGAAGTATCTGCACATTGATTCATATCCCAAGCGCAATTACGTGATGAGTTGGAACTTCAATGTCCAGCAACAATTCGGCAGCAATACGGTCGTAACGATCGCTTATGTGGGTTCTCGCGGAGTCCATCAGCCGTTCCAAATGCAGGATATGAACATTGTTCTGCCCACCTCCCATACTTCGGCTGGATACCTCTGGCCTGCCCCAGCCGGCAGCGGTACGCGGGTGAATCCCAATGCTGGGCAAATCAGCGGACTTTTATGGGACAGCAGCAGCTTCTATGACGCCTTGCAGATCCACGTCATCCGGCGCATGAAGAAAGGACTCCATTTCGGCGCCTCCTACACTTGGGCCAAGAGCATCGATACCAGTTCTGCCTCTGCAGTGGCAAACCAGTTCCTGGATTCCATTCAGAACCTCCCTTGGTTTGATACGCGCTTGAACCGTGGACTGTCGGACTTCGATCTCCGTCAGAATGCCGTGTTCAATGCAATGTGGCAGGTTCCTACTCCACATGACGAGGTCGGTTTCCACTGGTTGGCGAGCGGCTGGCAACTTGGCGGGATTTATCAACTCAGCAGCGGCATGCCGTTTACGCCAACGATCGGAGGAGATCCTCTCGGTTGGGAGAGTTCCTACCCGTTTGACTTCCCGGACCGGATATTCGGCGCAGGGTGCAATTCGGCGATCAATCCCGGCAATCCGGTGCATTACATCATGACACAATGCTTCTCCTTTCCTAGCCCCAGCACGCGAATGGGAGACGCCAGGCGCAACAGTCTGATTGGGCCTGGACTCTCGAATCTCGATCTTTCCCTTTTCAAAAACAATCGTATTTCGCGGATTTCGGAAAACTTCAACATTCAGTTCCGGGCGGAATTCTTCAACGGGCTGAATCACGCGAATTTCTCGCCTCCTGTCGCCAATAATGCCTTATTTGGCGCAAGCGGAGCGGCGGTAACGACCGCAGGATTGATTACCACTACCTCGACATCATCCCGCCAGATTCAATTCGCGTTGAAATTCTCGTGGTGAGTGGATGTTCGCAATTCCGCTACGCGTCCTGAGTCGTTTGGACACAGCACGAAGTCATTCTGGAAGTAATCCTGGAGAAAACCTGTGATTGGCTGAACAAAGTAGGCTCCGGGCTTTGTCGGGCGATACTTACCGGAATCCAAAGTGTAAAAGCCATTTCATCAATGCACCCAGCGGGTTAACAAATGCGTGAGCAGATTTGCGCTATATTCAGGAAAAATGACGCGCGTCCTCAAAGTGCTCGGTTCTTTGCCATGTATCTTGTGGGTCACATCGCACGAGGGTCCTATAGTCCTCGCGAACTCAGTGCGCGCATGGCGTCGGAATCGCTCGTCTACTTCGATGCATTCAAATGCAGAGGAACGGTTTGCGCCCGAAACTCATGAGATCGCCCAAAATGGGATTTCCACTTTCACCGTGGTCCCGCGCCCTGGTTCACTATCGAACGCAAAAGTCCCTTCCAGCTGCAGCACGCGCTCGCGCATGCTAATCAAGCCTAGGCCACCTGAATTCCCAATCTTGCTGCGGTCACAACCCTTTCCATTATCGGATACAGACAAGCAAACTCGACCGGCAGTACCCGCAAGTCGAACCTCCACCGTCGTCGCCTCCGAATGTTTGGCGGCATTGCCGAGTGCTTCCTGCGCGATTCGGTAGAGGCACAGCGCGGATTCAGGAGATAAGCCCTTCACGGTCTCGTCCGTCTCACACGACACCCGGATTCCGCGGACCTTGCTGAACTCCTCGCAATACGCGCAGAGGGCCGCTGGCAGGCCCGACTCTTGCAGCAATGCAGGATGAAGCTCATGCGATATATGACGGATGTCCGTTCCGATCTGGATCAGTTGTTGTTGCAAGCCATTGACTGTTTCTATCGCTTCCGAATTGGGAGGTACCTGACGTCTCACCTTGCCCAGTCGAAGAGTAAAGGAAGTAATCTGCTGCAGAACGCCATCGTGCAGTTCCCCCGAGATGCGCATCCGCTCTGCCTCCTGCGCCCTGATCATCTTTTCGTTCAGAGCGCGGATCTCGCTTTGGTGCTGCTCTAGCAATTCGTTATCCCGCACCAGCAATTCCCGGTGCTGCTCTAACAACGCCTGATTCTGTTCCAACAATGCATGGCGCCGCTGAAAAGCTCGAACGCGAAGCTGATAAACGGTCCAGAGAATTGCGAGAACGATGAGCACACACAGCGCACGGAACCAGTTCGTCTGGTAGTAGGCGGGCGCAATCGAGAAGTCGAGGAACGTGCCTTGTTCGTTCCACACTCCGCTGTTGTTGCAGGCGGTCACGCGGAAACGATAATTTCCCGGTGGAAGATTCGTATACTCGACGCCGCGCTGGTCGACAACTTCTCTCCAGTTTTTGTCCTGCGGTTCCAACTTGAAGCGGAAATGAACCTTTTCCGGCTCAACCAGGCTCAGCGCTGTGTAATCAATCGTCAGATCTCGAACCAGCGGCGGAAGCCGTGGATACGACGTCGATGACCCGGCGAAATTCTGCCAATACGCTTTCCCATCGGCGGTGATTTGCTCGACGTGCACCGGCGGCGGAAGTTTGTTGAACTGAAGGTCATGAGGATCGATCACGCTGACGCCGTTTTCTACACTGAACCAGAGTTTTTCGTCTGCGGACTTTGTGACCGGCGAGCTGTAACCGCCGAAGATAACCGACTTGACCGCTACTCCGTCGGTACTGTCCATCAGTGTCGCGCGAACGGGTCGATTTGGGTTCGCAATCCACGCACTCATCTCGGACGGCGCTATGCGCACCAATCCGCACTCCAAGTAAAGCCAGACCGAATGGTCGGCGTCCTCTTCCGACCAATGAACCGCATTACAGGGCAAACCGTTCTTAGCGGATAAAGTCGCTATGTGGCCATCCATAATACGGCTCAAGCCGCCCTCAGCTGAAGCCCAAAGCGCACCCCCTCGGCCGACTCGAAGGTGAGTTATCCGGCCCTCGCCCAGCCCATCAGTAGTTGTGTACGAGCGCTCGATCTGATTGTGCCTGAAATACGCCACGCCGCCCTGCGGAAATCCGATCCACAGGCCACCTCGCAACGGATCAACTGCGATTAGGCCACCGGCGTCATTGATACCCAGCCTTTCCCAAGGAATCTGTTCCACTGTGCTGTCATCCATCAAATGGAAAAGGGCCTTATCAAAGGAAAACCACAAATCCCCTGCTGCACCCTGGGTGATCGATCCTCTCGTTTCACCTGGGACGGCTTTCGTCAGAACGAATTTCTCATTGTTCATGTAGCCGAACCCGCCCGGCATCGTGACCCAAATCCGTCCTTGACTATCTTGAAATAGGCCTCTTACTTGGCCGAACAATCCACGATCGTGCATGTCGCGCAAAGCGGTCTGAGTTCCCAAATGGTTCGCGGGACCAAGGCGCCCGTACATCGAAATCTTCGAATTCTTCCACCTGGTTAACGCGTCTGAAGAGCTGAACCAGAGGCTTCCATCCTTAGCTGCCAGGATCGACCCGTATAAACCCGCCGGGAACCCCTCTTTCGAAGAAAAGGTTGCAACTGCAAAATCTCGAAATCGGTCCAGACCACCTTCCGTAGCGACCCAGATATTGCCCTCGCGATCCTCAAAAACACTATTCACCACGTTTGCAGAAAGCCCGTCAACCTGCATGAAAAAATCTGCCCGTCCACGGTGGGCATGCGCCAGACCTCCAAAAGTTCCTAGCCACAAATTGCCGTTGTGGTCCCAGAGCAATGAATTAACACCGCGCAGGGGCGCCAGCACCTCCATGGAACTTGCTTGGGGTTTTCCATTGACGAAACGGTGAATTCCGTCAGCCCTGCCAAACAACAATCCACCGTCATGGTCTTCGACCAGAGACGACATCATTGTCATGCCCGTCGGGAAAAACTCTGGGTCCGGTTTCCATCGCCATAGCCCCCGGAACGTGCTCACCCAAAGGGTGTTCTTTCTGTCCTCGTATATGCTCTGCACGCCTTCTCCTGGGTCGAAACACTGAGCTCGGCCATCCTTGATCGCGCAGAGCTTCCCGTGCCTCGGAACTCCGAACCCCCCAGCCCACACTGTGCCTTGATGATCCTCAACGAGCGCATTAAGAATCCATCCCGCCATCTCTGGGTAATGGGTCAGCTTGCCGTCCTTCCAAGTCGCGAGGCCCTTCCCAGTGCCGATCCACAGAGTTCCGTCGCGCGACACCAGCACTCTCGTCACGACGTCGCTTGGAAGGTGCTCACCTGCAGGCGGCTGCCACGGCACAGCCCGAACGCCATCAAAGCGAAGCAAGCCAAATTCCGTGCCCAGCCAAAGATAACCGTCGGGGGTCTGAGCGATGGAATGAATAGGCCCCTTGCCAAAACCGTCGCGCACCCTCCATGCGGTGTGTGCATATTGGCTGATGTCGAGAGCGGGATCTAACGCAAAAGCGCAGGTGCTGAATACCAGCAGCATTAATGGCCAGACGCATCCCCTCCCTTGCGCTCTTCGCATACGTGAAGTATACTTTCGTGCATCCCGGGGCTCCGTTCGAACGAAACTGACTTTCCTTGTCATCCTGTCGGTCTCCTACGCAGGGTGCTCTCTTCGAGCGAACGCTCTTCTCAGGTCATCCGCTTTTGTGCCAGTGTGGACGAGAAGTTAATAGCCGGCACGGGCCGGTCGGCTGCGATTGAATTCCTCCTCATGATCACCAATTGCTTTCTTTGGCCGGCATCGTAGTCATTATGCCTCTAGTCGGTGGGCATCAAGCTGGATCGAATGATAAATGCGAGGCTAAATGGGCAACATGGACGAACAGCAGTTTGTCCTCCAACTCGCTCCCATTTTTGCCAGCGCGAATTCTCATATGGCTCTGGCGGCGCCGAGTTCCTCTTCTCGAAATGCCACTGCGTTATCCATCTTGTCTTGCCTGCTGAGTAGGGTCGGAACTCGCCGTAACGCAATCTCGGCGCTCGTCCGGCCGATCTGTCTCGCTGCGATTCTTGCCGTTTCTTCGCCGTTGCAACCGCAGAGCTTCTATGGGTCGATTTTAGGAACCGTGACAGACAGCTCTGGCGCCGTCGTGCCGGGCGCAAGCGTGACGGTAACCAACATCGGAACGAACGAAGTGTATCCCGTTCCATCGAATGCAGAAGGTGATTACAGCACGGTGAACCTGGTGCCAGCAACTTACAACGTTGAAGTGACGAAAGCAGGCTTCAAGCGGTTCCTAAGCGACCGGGTAACGATCGGGGTAGGAGCGGTCGTCCGTGTCGACGCGGTATTGATTGTGGGTGCATTATCTGAAACGGTGAAAGTGACAGCCGAAACACCACTCTTTCAAACCGACACGAGCGCCATAAGCCAGGAGATCAACGGAGTGCTGGTGAGGCAACTGCCGCTTAATGGCCGCAACGTCATGAACCTCATCGATATCGTGCCGAGCGTAGTGCCAGCGGGCTCAAGCGCAGGAAGTACCGGCCTGAACCAGGGTACACGGTCCGGCAACCAGGGTTGGGGAAACTACCAGATCGGCGGCGCCATTCAGGGTCAGAGCGTCGAGTATGTTGACGGCTCCCCGATCAATGTCCTGGGCGGAAACACGGTTGCCCTCGTCATGACGCAGGATGCAGTACAGGAGCTCAGCATCATCACCAGTGACGCCAGCGCCGATTTCGGGCGGTCTGCCGGCGGCGTGGTGAACATGACCTCCAAAAGCGGCACTGACGCATGGCACGGTTCAGTGTATGAGTATTTCGCGAACACCGATCTCAACGCGAACAATTTCTTCAACAACCGACTCGGCGCGGCCCGCCCTCAGGATAATCAGAATCAGTATGGCGTTGTATTCAGTGGGCCAATCAGGAAGGACAAAGCATTCTTTTTCTTTGGCTGGGAGGGATTCGCAAAGAACATCGGCGAGAGCTCGCCAACCAATGTGCCAACCCAGATCATGCGAAATGGTGTCTTCACCAATTCGATTACCGATCCATTGGGTAACTGCAACATCGTGAATGATCCAGGTGCCGGGACCTGGACCATTACCAATCTTTGGCAGGGGGCTTGCGGTGACCCGCTGGCACACATCATCATGAATTATTACCCGCTGCCGAACACTTCGGGAGCATTCAACTGGTTCCTGACCACGCCAATCGCAAACCATCAGAACCAGTACAACGGGCGTTTTGATTACAGTATCAGCTCCAGGCATCGCCTCTTTGGCCGCTATACTTACTGGGCCCTGCACGATACCGGATTCTCGGAATTCAACGACTCCGGCGGTTGGCCTACCGCCAATGGCTACGTGATCAACCACTCGCAGCAAGTAGTATCAGGAGACACTTACACATTTAGTCCGACAACTGTGCTGGATGTTCGCATCACTTATGTGAGGCAATACTCCCCAAATTATCCTGACAGCGTTTCGATCAATGAATCGCAATTCGGACCCGCTTATGCCGCTCTGGCGCCTCAGATGAGCATCCATGTGCTTCCTGTGTTCTCGCTGAACGGAATCCATAACCTTTATAATTTTGGCAACATAACTGGATACTCCGTGAACTGGTGGAACACCTATGGCACGAACGCGAACCTGATCAAGATCGTCGGTCGGCACAGTCTGAAATTCGGGACCGAGCTCCGGCTGATGGATCAGAGTGGCACGGGCTTCGATGGATCTGGCTCGGGACACTACACCTACAGTACGACCTATACCGGCGACGAATGGGCTTCGTTCCTCATGGGCTATCCCACACAGATTCAGTTCGGATCGATCAATACCACTGCCAGTTACAATTATTATCAGGCGTATTATGCGACTGACACCTGGCAAGCCAGGCCGAAGCTGACTCTTAACCTGGGTCTCCGCTATGAATTGCCTGGAGCGGTTGCAGAAAGAAATAACAGGGCCACCGTGCTTCTTCCGCACGCGGTCGATCCATACACCGGAGCTACGGGAACCCTCACGTTGGTGGATTCCCCACTGTATTCCCACCGAAGCACAGTCCTTCCGAAACACGACCTTTTAGCCCCACGATTGGGCTTCGCCTGGCGCCTAAGCAACAATACGGCAATCCGGGGTGGCTATGGCATTTCCTGGCTTCCGCCCGATCTGACGGGGGTGCTGCCAAGCAGTTCCTTGGTTAACTCTGCCAGCACCCAAGTTAATGTCACAGGAGCTCTTCCAACGCCCCTGCAAAATCTCTATCCCAAAACCCTTAACCGACCCATCGGACGCACCAATCCTGGCTTCATGACCCTATACTGCTGCACCGCCAGCCTAAATAACATCAGCGGCCCAGTTCCACAACAGAATTTCCCCTGGGTGCAGCAGTGGAACCTGACGGCGAGCCACGGATTTAAAGGCAACTGGATGGCGGAGGTCGGCTATTCCGGCTTGAAGGGAAGGAATCTGCCAGGAATCGGCCATTCACTGGATGAACTCTCCAGCAAGTATTTCTCGATGGGATCGGCGCTGTTGAACTCTACGACCCTGAACGGGATTCCAATGACCGTGGGTCAAAGCCTGAGGCCTTATCCGTTTTACAGCAACGTTAGCGACACGGCCGAATTTTATGCCCATAGTAACTATAACTCGCTGCAAGCAAAGTTGGTCAGGCGCTTCAGCTCTGGAGGCACTCTGTTGGCCACTTACACGTGGTCGAAGAACCTTGGAAATACGGACACTCTCAACGGTTTCCTGGAGGCCAAACCATCTGCGCAGACCTCCACTCAGGGCGAAGGCGCCATCCAGGACTACAACAACTTGAACGGGGAGTACTCGCTCCTCAGCTATAACGTAAATCAGCGTGCGGTGATCAGCTACGTGCTGAACCTGCCGTTCGGCAAGGGCCAGAAATTCGCCAATAACCTCGCCCGACCGTTCGACAGGCTGATCTCCGGCTGGAACGTGGACGGAATCACCACTCTTCAGTCCGGATTTCCGGTGTTCCTCACCGAAGCGAGCTCCAATCCGCTGACCCAGTTCTTCGGCGGTGGAACGCTCCGTCCAAATGTGGTCCCTGGCTGCGATAAGAAAATTTCCGGCACCGCAGTGAGTCGTCTAAATAGATGGTTCAACACACCCTGTTTTACATTCCCCGGTAACTACACCTTCGGCAACGAGCCGCGCGCCGACGCCAACATCACCTCCGAGGGTATCGAAAACTACGACTTCGCTGCCATGAAGTCGACGAACATCTCAGGCGAGAGGATCAACCTGCAGTTCCGCGCCGAGTTCTTCAATATCTTCAACCGAGTGCAGTTTGCCCCTCCCGTGAACCAGCAGGGCTCCTCGAATTTTGGACAGATTTTGTCACAGGTCAATCAGCCCCGCGAAATTCAATTCAGCCTGCGGGTCAACTTCTAGGCCGTGTGTGTCCCGCAAGAATCATCGACTCAAATCTCTATGAAGTTGGAAACGCTGAGTCTGACGTATTGCTTCGCCGTATTCAGGGCCGCATTCACCGACTAAGCATCGTCGCTTGCTGTGCGGCCACGTTTCCGGGCGCCCATCCTATGCTAGGCCTGCGCCCACCATCCCTTACCTGAGATCTCTTATGCCGCCAGATTCCTATGAGCCTCTGACCTGCCCGCAGCAACCACCCCGCCAATCTTCTTGTGTTGCGTGTCTCCTACACGTTTTCAATTCCAAAGGTTCCGCGCATAAATGAACAGGCAAAACACATTCGGGGGAATCTGCGCCCACTGATTAGGTGCAACGTGCATGGCGAGGACGGCATACCACAACACGATTTGCGAACGCCAGCGCCGATCCCTGCCACCTCTTCTGACCTACTGCCATTGTTGAAGACACCGTAAGAATCGCCGAGATAATGTCCAGCCTCATAGCCGCATACAATACTGCATCGTCACCCAAGTTTCGCGTTTATCCCGGATGTTGCGGGGGCAAATCGCGAGCGAATTTAAGGGGCAACTTCCTGCGGGTTTTGGAACGTTTCTCGCTCTTTTGTGACTGGCATCCGCCATAGAGAACCACTCCTTTCGAGGGTGGAACGCATTGTAATGCGTGCCCGCTGGAGACGCGACTTGGTGGCGGCCACAGTGATTCCGACGGTACCGGCAGTCTCTCGCAGGGAGAGTTCCCGCCCGTGGTACTGCTCTACGACGCTTCGATAACCCGAAGGAAGCCGCTTGACAGCGCTCGCCAGCAGGTCGGCGGTCTGCTGACTTGCATATGCCTCTTCGGCGCTGGGGGAGGGATCGGGAAACTCCCATTCTGCCCATTGTTGATTGTCATTTCTGGTTTGATCAAACGACACCTCGGAATGCACTTTTCTTTTCCTCAGCTGCATTAAGGCGAAATTGATTGCAATCTGGAACAGCCACGTTGAAAATCCGCAAGAGCCTCGAAATCCACCCAAGCGAGTGTAGGCCCTGAGCATGGCTTCCTGTACGACGTCCTCCGCGTCTTCGCGGTTCCGAAGAATCCTGAATGCCCTCTTGTAAACCATCTGAGCGTACCTGCCCGTCAACTCAACAAACGCTCCCTCGTCAGACAATCTCGCTGCCGCGAGCAATTCTTCATCAGATGCATTCCGATAGTCGACGATTGGCAGGTTCGCGGGAAACCCACCGGCCAAGCCTGTCTGCGCGGATGCCGCAGGGACAACAGAGATCGGAGGATCCGCCTGAGCTCTTCTCCTCGGCTCAAAGTACTGCCTTTCGGAGAACACCATCGGCTCCGAAGCGAAGCAGGATTGCGCTTGACGATGTGGTTGCCAGGAGCGATTCAGGGATCCATGATCGCCGACGGCAGTTAGCAGCGGACAGAGGTCCGCTGGCCTGATCGCAGAACGTGCCTGCTCCATGATCCGGACTCCTTTTCGAGGCTGATGTCAGGGTCTTTCCCAAAGCCACACTTACCTCTAGCAACTGGCTTGCCGAACGGAATTTGCAGGGCAATCCTTGGACGAATTTCCCGACGAACAGGGCTTGAACAGTGTCAATGTCGAAAGTTGGACGTTGTTGTCTACTTCTTGACACCAGGGCAGCCGCTTTCATCCATCAAGGCGACAGAAAAGATATCCAGGAAGAGGGAAAAGTCGTATTCAACAGCTCCCAGTAAAGCGGATCGCCGAGTGCCGTTATTCCCTCTCTTGCCAGAGCCCGGATTCATTCAGCAAGAGAGCTACTCCGCCAATGAACCTCTTTCCGTGCCCGCCGTTGGAGCCTTCTCGGCAAACATGGCCTGGTCGTCCACGGATTTGGACCTCTCATTGGCATTTCGCCGGAGAGTTATCAGGATCTGTAGAAATGACGCCGCAAAGCTCATCGCAATTACCTGCGATTCCAAGGTCATATTTGTTCTCCAACGAGAGTCCTCGCGAAGCAACTCGATGCACGTCAACAACCATTTCTCAACGGTTGAAACCGATCACGCAGTGACCATCAGAATTGCCCACTAATCTCAACTGCCAGCGGCTGACTCCATGATCAGAATCGCCAGGTGTGACCGGAACGATGAATAGCTCACTGTGGTAATTCGCATCCGCGAACCGGGTCCCGTCGCCAGTCCCTCACACCAGGAAGGAGTGCTCTTCGCGGCAATCTCGCCTGAGATAGTTTGCATTAGACATTCCGCCTTCCGAAGCAGCCCTGACGAAAACTAAACTATCTGACAACCAGTTGACATCCACAGTGAGAATGTTGACTCGGACGCGCAATGACATACCACGACGGGCCTCGAGACGGACAATTAAAGAAAGCTCGTTCGGCATGACACCGCAGCATGCCCGAGGTTTCGGTTCCTTGAAACCATGTATCATCCGTCAAAGATAACCTTCTGATAATTCTCATTCTCTACTCTCTTCTCTCGATGGGAACGGAACATCACGCTCTGCTTCGGAACGCCGCTGCGGTGTTGTCCCGCACTAAATTTGGCATGACGCTTGCTCTTGGGATAGTGAAGAAGGGAGCCGCAATGACCAATAAAGACGATCGCTCAGATACGTCAGACTTGAAAGACACCTCGACCGAGTCTCAGGAGACCATCCAAGAGAGGCTGGACCGCATTGCTAACAAAGCCGCCAAGCGAGCCAGAATCAGAGAAAAGCGGTACGACGCCGAGCATGACGTCTTTACAAAGTAAAGGCGATTCAAGGATGACTTGAGGAACGGTTCAATCGTGGCACCAACAGGCCGACGATAGATGTTCCCCTGGAAGAAGCCATGAACGAACAGGCTAAGCGACCCAAATCCTGAAGAGGGAATGAGTTCCGCTGCTGATCCAACAGCCAGCTCAATCAATTCTGAATCGCTGGGTAGAGAAGGAATCTCCCGACATGCCTGAGTAA
>Ga0335072_10005654_pt1 | contig 18404 bp, 12 predicted proteins | sample Lox_Sample_21_FD_206725 | JGI IMG/M metagenome (GOLD analysis project Ga0335072, IMG submission 206725) | Soil microbial communities from Loxahatchee National Wildlife Refuge, Florida, United States - Lox_Sample_2.1 | ecosystem: Environmental > Terrestrial > Soil > Wetlands | place: USA... | reverse complement strand
GCCCGGGGGGCGGCTGACCAGCCGTGGCACGGCGGCCGGGGTGGCCGTCCTGGCCGGTCTAAGCGCGGTGCAGGCGGTGCGGGACACCGTGCTGGCCGGTGACTGGTACACCATCACCACCCTCCCGGCGGGCATCGTCGCCGAGGTGAACAACCTGGATCCCGAACGCTATCCGTTGGTGATCTGGACCCCGGCCGTGGTCGCCGGGGCCAGCCTCACGATCATGGCGGTGCGCTGGTGGCGCTCCGCCGCCCGGGGTACACCCTCCATGCCGGTACTGACGCCCTACCTGCTGGTGCCGTACTTTCTGTGGCTCGGGATGTGCGTGTTCGGTCCCTTGCTCTATAAGCTCTCCCTCTCATGGTGGGTCACGGACTGCATCTGGTACGCCGTGGCCGCCATCTGGCCGACCGTGGTGGGCTACGCCGCGGCCCGCGACCGCGACCGCCACCTGGACCGCTCCGCCCGGCGAGTGCTGAGCGGCTTCGTGCTCGCCGCGGCCGTGCTGGCCGGCTACCTCGCCCTCACCACGCTGCTGTACCTGGTCTTGCCGCCATCCCGCGCCGCACTCCCGCTGACTCTCGCCGGCGCCGGATTCGCCCTCGGCGCCCTGCTGCAGCCGACTGCCCGCTGGTCGGCCCACGTGGTGGACCGCTATTACTACGGCAAGCGAGCCAAGCCCTACCAGACCATCCATGCTCTCGACGAGCAGCTCAGCAAGGCCACCGACCCGGCCGACGCACCGAGCGCCCTGTGCGATACGGCGGTGGACGTCCTCGGGCTGCCCGGCGCCCGCCTGGTGGCGCCCGCCCCCGGCGGCGGCATCCATGAGCTGGCCAGCGCAGGCACCTGCGCGCTCGACAGCGGCAACCGCTTCCCGCTCACTCACCACGGCGCGGTCATCGCGCACCTGCTCGTCGCCCCGCGCCCCGGCGAGCAGACGCTGGACCGCCAGGACACCGAGGCCGTCAAGATCCTGGCGGCCTTTGCCACCCCAGCCGTCGCCTTCCTCCGAGTCCATGAGGACCTGCAGCACGCGCACGAGGAGCTGCTGGCCGTACGCGAGGAGGAGCGCCGCCGCCTCCGCCACGAACTGCACGACGGGCTCGGGCCCGCGCTGTCCGGCCTGCGCCTCCAGATCGACGTCGTGCGCGGCAGCTGCCCGGACCAGCTCGCCGTGATCTTGCGGGACGCCTCGGCCTATCTCGGGCAAGCCGTTGACGACCTCCGGCGCATCACTCACGGCCTCGCCCCGGCCGCGCTTGACCGCCACGACCTGGCCACCGCCCTGCGGCAGCTCGCCGAGCCGCTGGCCGGCCCGGCGCTGCGCATCGACGTCGCGCTGACCCCGCAGCCGCTCCCGCCCCTTCCCGCCGAGTTGGAGAACGCCCTGTACAGGATCGCCGCCGAGGCGCTCAACAACGCGGTCCGCCACGCGCAGGCCGATCAGGTCCACCTCCACGTCGACATCACCGGCGAAGTCGTCGGCCTAGCGGTCTGCGACAACGGCCGTGGCCTGCCGCCGGACCCGCCCGTTGGCATCGGCCTGCGCTCCATGACCGAGCGCGCCGCGGAACTCGGCGGCACGCTGAGCATCACCAGCCCCGCCGGGCACGGCACCACCGTTCACGCGTATTTCCCGGCCAGCCAGCCCCGCACCTGAGGATCCGCCTATTCACGGCGTTGAGCGGTAATTCCGGGGTATGTAATGGCCACCAGGAGGGACACGGCCAAGCATTCCGCGGCCTGCCTCAGCGATCGCGCCCCGACCGTCGCACCGCATGAAAGGACAAGACAGTCATGGGCAAGAACGCCGGCTCTCAGCACCGGGACACGCCTGACGCGAGCGACATAGCCGAACGCAGGAAGCGCGGCCTGCCCCCGCCCAATCCCGGATGCCTTAAACGCATTCACTCCGAGTACCCCTGCCCGTCCATGGACCCGTGCCCCCACTCGAGTGCCCCGCCCAACTAACCGCCCGCCAGAGGCCCGCCACCGCCGGTAAGCCGCGCTCAGCGCCCGCGGCGGGCTCGCCGCGGGCGAACGCCGAGGCGAGCGCGGCGTAGATGTCACGCAGGAACTGGGCGGTGCGCGGGGTACGGGGCACCGCCCCGAACCCGCCGTGGATGACGCCCGGGTACACGTGCAACTCGACCGGGACCCCGGCGCGGGACAGGCGCCTGGCGTAGTCGAGGTTCTCATCGAGGAACGCGTCGACGTCCCCGATGCCGACGAAGGCCGGCGCGAGGCCGGACAGGTCCCGTGCGCGGGCCGGCGCCGCTGTCGGCGGCACGTCCCCGCCGGGCAGGGCCCCGAGGTAGGCGGCCCAGCACATCCGGTTGGCCGTCAGGTGCCACAGGCCCCAGTGCCCGGGATCCGCGCTGGCCCGGATCGACCCGGTCACCTCGCGGTCGTCGAGCATGGGGTAGATGAGCAGTTGCAGGGCCGGCTGCGGCTGCCCGGCCTGGCGAAGCCGCAGGCACAGCGCGGCCGCCAGGCCCGCGCCGGCGCTGGCCCCGCCCACCGCGAGGCGGGCTGGATCGACGCCGAACGTGCCCGCCTCGTCCCGCACCGCGCGCCACACCGTCTCCGCGTCATCGAGCCCTTCGGGGTACGGGTGCTCCGGCGCCAGCCGCCAGTCGACCGAGACGACGGCGCAGCCAAGCTCGATGACCATCCGCTCCAGCCGGTCATCGTTCTCGTCCAGGGTGCCCATGATGTAGGCGCCGCCATGCAGCCAGACCAGGCAGGGCAGGTGGCCGGGAGCGTCCCGTGGGCGGTACCAGCGGACGCGAGCATCTGGCGTGCCGTTCCGTCCCTTGATGACCTCATCGTGGCGCTCGACCCGAGGGTCGGCCGGGACCCGGGGGCCGCCGGCCGCCGCGTAGGAGGCGCGGATCGTCTCGATGCTCGTCAGGTCCCACCGGGTCAGCCGGTCCAGGATGGCCACGGTCCCCGGCTCGACGCGCCGGGTCACGTCGATGGCGCTCACGCGGTGTGCCCCGCGCCCGGCTGCTGCGGGTCGTAGGGCTCGATGCCCTCCTCGATCGCCTTGATCAGCAGGGCCATGAACTGCGTGTAGTAGCGGGCCATCCGGATGAACCCGGTGCCGAACCAGATGCCCGGGTGGGCGGAACGGCGCCAGGTGTTGGCGTACTCGCCGTCGGCGGCCCGCCCGTACACCTTGTCGAACCACTCCCCGACGTTCCCCAGGGCCGGCTTGATGTGCCCCCAGAACTGGCGGTACCCGGTCGCGAAGATGATGAGGTCGACGTCGGTGAGGGCCGAGCCGTCGGTGAACGTCACGGTCGAGCCGCAGACCTCAGCGACCTCGACGCCCTGCTTGAGCTTGATGTCGCCGTCGGCGATGAGATGGGAGGCGCCGATGTCGATCTGGTAGGAGTCCATGCCGGAGTTGATGGCGGCGAGGATGCCGCCGCCGCCCGGGCCGAAGTTGATCTTGAACCCGCGCGCCACCAGGGCGTCAAGCAGTTCCTTGTCCGTCTCGGCGGCCTGCCGGGTCAGCACCTTGTTGAACTCGTCGGTTCGCTCCGGCGGCAGCGCGTAGGCCATCTGGTCGCCGAAGTCGGCCGAGTACGGCATGTCCTCGTGGAACAGCGTCGAGAAGCACTTGTGGTACGCCTCGTAGCTGATGACGTACGTCGAGCTGCGCTGCAGCATGGTCACGTCGGCGCCGTGCTCATGCAGGTCGTGCGCGAGCTCGTGGCCGCTGACCCCGGCCCCGATCACCAGCGCCCGCTTGCCCGCGAAGCCGGCCCCGTCCTGGAACTCATCGGAGTGCGCCGCGACGCCGGTGAAGGTCTCCATCCCCATGATCGCCGGGATCCGCGGCGACCCGTACAGGCCGCCGGCCACCACGAAGTGCCGCGGGCGCAGGGTCTTGATGGACCCGTCCGGGCGGCGGACGTTGATCGCCCAGCGCCGCTGCTCCTCGTCGAAGCGGCCGTTGATGAACGTCGTCCCTGTCCAGACGTTGAGGTCCAGCAGCGTCGCGTATGACTCCAGCAGGTCCGCGAACTTGTCCTTGGGCGTGTGCGCGGTCCACGTGGGCGGCAGCGGCAGGTAGGGCAGGTGGTCGCCGAACACGGTGCTGTGCAGGGCGAGGGAGGCGTACCGCTTGCGCCAGGTGTCACCGACCCGCGGCTCCTTGTCGATGACCAGCGCGGGCACGTCCAGGGCGCCCAGCCGGGCCGCGATGGCCAGGCCGTTGTGCCCGGCGCCGAGGATGAGCACCGCCGGGTCGCGGTCCTCAAAGGCGGCTTCCTGGTGGCGGTCGGCCTGCCAGCGGGTGCGGCCCGGCACCACGCCGTAGACCTTTCCCTCCTTGCGGTTGTGCCGGGTTCGCTCCGGGAAGTCGAGCAGGCCGACCACCTGGGTCTGCAGGACCAGGGCGGCGTACCGGTCGCCGTCCCTGACCAGGGACACGTAGCCGCGGTCGGCGCGGTTCCTGGTGGTGAAGTCGAAGAACCCGGCGATCCGGCCGCCGGCCAGGAACGGGGGCTGCTCGCGGTTGGGGGTGAAGCCGGCCGCCTCCCAGGCCTTGGCCAGGTCGAGGAAGCGCGAGACGGTCTCGTCCCGGCCGACGGTGTGATGGAAGTCCCAGGGGAAGGCCATGAAGTCACGCCAGGTGGCCTCGTCGAGGAACAGGGCCGACAGGTCAGCGGCGGATCCGTCCCGCACGGCGGCCGCGAAGCCGGCCAGCCATTCGGCGAAGATCACGGCGGCGTCGCGCGCGGTCAGTGCGGGCTCCTCCATGGTGTCGGTCATCTCTTACCCTTCCTTCGCTTCACCAGCCGGGACGCCAGCCCGGTCGCGAACGGCGGCGCGCCCGGCGAGCATGCCCCATACCCCGGCGACGGCCAGCGTCGCCCCGGCACCGCCGTAGACCATGCCGGCCGGGCTGGCCATGACGTTGCCCGCCGCGTAGAGGCCGGGGATCACGTCCCCGTCGACGTCCAGGACGCGGCCCTCCCGGTCGGTGCGCGGGCCGCCCTTCGTGCCGAGCAGCGACGACTGGACCTCGACGGCATAGAACGGCGGCGTCTCCACCGGTCCCAGCGTGGAGCGCGGCGACGCGGGATCCCCCGTAGTCCGGCCGCCGGGGAACCGGTCGAAGGCGCTGTCGCCCCGGCCGAAGTCGGGGTCGGACCCGGCGCGGGCGTTGTCGTTGAAGCGGGCGACGGTCTCCGCGACCCGGCCGGCGGGCAGGCCAAGCGTGCCTGCCAGCTCGCTGAGGGTGTCCGCCCGCGTCACCCAGTCCGGCACGGGGGCGCCGGGCGGCAGGCCGAAGACGCCGAACCCGTCGACCGTTGACTGGTCGAAGATCATGTAGCTGGGCAGGTTCGGGTACTCAAAACGGGACGCGTCGAGCTGATGGAAGGCCCCGCCGAACGCGTTGTAGTTGGCGGCCTCATTGGTGAACCGGCGGCCTTCGGCGTTGACCATGAGGGAACCGGGCAGGGCCCGCTCCCGCGAGGCGAGCAGCCCGTTCGCGCCGCCGTCGGGGCGGCGCCCGGGGAAGCTGACGACCGGGGACCACCATCCCTCGCGCATGTTGCCGAGCTGCGCGCCGACCCGCATGGCCATCCGCAGTCCGTCTCCGCTGTTCGTCGGGGCCCCGATCGGCCTGGTTACCGGGCCGCGCAGGAAGTCGCGGACCAGGTCCGCATCGTATTCAAATCCTCCGGTGGCCAGGACGACAGCGCCAGCGCGGACGGGGAGCAGCCCGTCCGGGGCCTGGATCTCGACCCCGGTGATGGCGGGATGGCCGGCGTTACCGTCGGTCAGCAGCCGTACTCCCCTGGCCTTTGTCGATATCTCGACACCCCGGTCCAGGCAGGCCGTGAGCAGGCCGGCGACGAGGCCGCGGCCCAGGCCTTCCAGGCCCGCCTGCTCGCGCTGGGCCTGCACGTCCGGCGGCAGGACGCCGGTGCCGCCGCCGAGCGGCGTCTCCCGGATGAGCTGCCGGCTGGCGGCGCCGGAAATGCGATCCGCCCACTCCCCGGCACCGGAGAAAGGCACCAGGTCGACCTCGATCGACCGGCCGCCGCCGGGCAGCCCGCCGGGGCGCTCCGGGTGGTAGTCGGGGTATCCCTCGACGAGCAGGAAGCGCAGCCGGGTGTGCTGCTCGATGAAGTCGACGTACTCGGGGCCGCCGTCGATGAGCCCCTCGGCCAGCTCGGGCAGGATCATCCCGTTGGACAGGCTCGCGAGGTAGCGCAGGCCGTCCTCGCGGGAGTCCTTGACCCCGGCCCGGCGGGCAGGCTGGTTGGCCGGCACCCAGATCGTCCCGCCGGACAGCGCCGTCGTCCCGCCGATCAGCGCGGCCTTCTCGAAGAGGCCAACTCGCGCCCCGGCGACCGCGGCGGACAGCGCGGCGGTCAGTCCGGCCGCGCCCGATCCGAGGACTACTACGTCGTATGTCTCCTGCATCACTTTTCCGTCTCAGCTCAGCTGTGCCTGCAGGGTAAGGGCGATATCGGTGAGCATGTCCTCCTGCCCCCCGACGAGCTTGCGCCGGCCCGCCTCCAGCAGGATCTCCCGCGCGTCCACGCCGTAGGCCTGGGCGGCGATCTCCGCGTGCCGCAGGAAGCTGCCGTAGACCCCGGCGTAGCCGATCGTGAGGGTCTCCCGGTCGACCCGGACCGGGCGGTCCTGCAGCGGGCGGACGATGTCCTCGGCCGCGTCCTGCAACGCGTACAGGTCGCAGCCGGTCTTCCAGCCGATGAGGTCGGCCACGGCGATGAAGGCCTCGATCGGGGTATTGCCCGCGCCCGCGCCCAGGCCAGTCAGCGAGGCGTCAACCCGGTAGGCGCCCTCCTCGACCGCGGCCATGGAGTTCGCCACGGCGAGCGAGAGGTTCTCGTGCGCGTGGATGCCCACCTGGGTCTGCGGCGCCAGGACCTCGCGGTAGGCGCGCACCCGCTGGCGGACCTCGTCACAGGTCAGGCGGCCGCTGGAGTCGGTGATGTACACGCAGTGCGCGCCGTAGGACTCCATGAGCCTGGCCTGGGCGGCCAGCTCGCCGGGGGTGATCATGTGCGCCATCATCAGGAATCCCGAGACGTCCATGCCCAGGTTGCGGGCCTGGTCAATGTGCTGCGCGGCGACGTCGGCCTCGGTGCAGTGCGTGGCGATCCGGACCGAGCGGATGCCCAGCTCGTAAGCGCGGCGCAGGTCCGCGACGGTGCCGACGCCAGGCAGCAGCAGCGTGGTGAGGACGGCGCTCTTGGCGCGGGCCGCGGCCGCCTCGATCCACTCCCAGTCCGTGTTGCTGCCCGGCCCGTAATTGAGGCTCGAGCCCGCCAGGCCGTCGCCGTGCGCGATCTCGATCGCGGCGACGCCGGCCGCCTCCAGGCTGTCGACGATCCGGCCAACCAGCTCGGGCGTAATGCGATGGCGTATCGCGTGCATTCCGTCACGCAAGGTGACATCTTGGATGTAAGGCTGGACGGTCATGAGGCGGCCACCTCCGCGCGCTCGGCGATCCGTTCCGCCACGCGCATCGCGGCGGAGGTCATGATGTCGAGGTTGCCGGCATAGGCGGGCAGGTAGTGCGCGGCTCCCTCCACCTCGAGGAACACCGAGACCTTGGTGTCGACCGGTCCGGCGCCCGCGGGCAGCAAGGTGGCCACCTCGTCCGGCTGGACCGGGGTGAACTGGACCTCCTGGACCAGGCGATAGCCGGGCACGTAGCTGGCGACGTCGGCGATCATGGCCTGGATAGACTGGCGGACCTTCTCGTGATCGGCCGCGCCGATCAGGCAGAAGATGGTGTCCCGCATGATCAGCGGCGGCTCGGCCGGGTTGAGGATGATGATGGCCTTCCCGCGGCGCGCCTTGCCAACCTGCTCGATGGCGTGCGCGGTCGTCTCGGTGAACTCATCGATGTTCGCCCGGGTCCCCGGGCCAGCCGACCTGGAGGCTACGGACGCGACGATCTCCGCGTACGGGACATCGGTCACCCGGGAGACAGCGGCCACGATCGGGATGGTGGCCTGGCCGCCGCAGGTGACCATGTTGATGTTGGGCGCGTCCAGGTGCTCGGCGAAGTTCACCGCCGGAATCACGAACGGGCCGATCGCCGCGGGCGTCAGGTCGACGATCCGGCGCCCGTACGGCTCCAGGAGCCTGGCGTTCGCCACGTGCGCGCTGGCGCTCGTCGCGTCGAGGATGATCTCCACCTCTGCGAACTCCGGCATCGCGAGGAGCCCTTCGACCCCGTCCGCCGTCGTGGCGATGCCCAGGCGCCGGGCGCGCGCCAGCCCGTCCGAGGCCGGGTCGATGCCGGCCATGGCGACGACCCGCAGCGCCCCCGACCCGCGGATGATCTTGAACATCAGGTCGGTGCCGATGTTTCCTGAGCCGACGATCGCGACCGCGGTCCTCCTAGCCTTCGGCATCCCCGTCATTCGCCCCTCCCGAGGAATTCGAGCACGGCGGCGTCGAATTCCTCCTGCTGTTCCCACTGGGGCCAGTGCCCCGCTCCCTTGATGAGGCGGAACTCCCCCGCCGGGATCTTCTCGGCCATGTCGAGGCCCGCCCCGGCCGGGCCGGACGGGTCGTCGCTGGTCCAGATGACCAGCGTGGGCGCGGTGATGGCCGCGAGATCGGCGTCGGTCACCATGTTGCGCCGGCGGACCTCGGGATCTTGCAGGCACAGGATGTGGCGCATCGACTCGGCGAAGCCCGCCCGGCTGTAGACGCCGCGGCGAACCGCGACGAGCTCGTCGGTGACGGACGCCGGGTCGGCCATGAGCCACTCCAGGCGCGCCCGGATGCGCTCGGTGCTCGGGTCGTCGGCCGCCGCCTGGCTCAGCGAGCGGATGCGCTCCATCACCTCGGGGGTCGCCATCGTGCCGCCCGGGGTGTTGAGCACGAGGCGGCCGACGCGGCCGGGGTAGCGGGCGGCGAACTTGATCGCGACCCAGCCGCCCAGGGACTCCCCCGACAGGTGAGCTCTGCTTTCTCCCCGCCCACCACCCCGAGCATCGGCCCCCGCGATGCCGAGCCGGTCTAGGAGCTGGGTGAGGTGATCGACGTAATCGTCGATCTCCAGGTCCCGGTCGGTTGTCGTCGTCCACCCATGGCCGGGGTAGTCATAGGCGATGACCCGGTAGCGGGCGGCGAGGGCGCGCAGGTTCCTGGTGAAGGCCTCCAGGTGCCCCCCGGTCCCGTGCATGAGAACGAACGGAATAGCATCCGCGTCGCCGCACTCCAGCACCCGGGTGGACCATTGGCTCGTTTCTCCCTGCCCACCCCCCGGCCGCCCGCCCACCGTGACGTGCCGGATCGTGTAGTCCAGGCCTTCCAGCTCGGTCCACAGCGTCATTGATCCTCCTCAGATGGCCGGGAGCGGCGTCGTGGTCGAGTGCTCAGGGGCGTGCGGCGCGGGCTGGCCCGGATCGGGCGCGCCGACCGCGGCGTCAAATGCCCGCACCATGCTGGAGGCCGCGTAGGCGGGGCTGGCTCCCCCGACGATGCGGTCCGGGCGAAGGAGCAGGACCGAGTCGGGATGCCCGTCGAACCAGCGCTTAAGCGAGCCGTCCAGGTCGCCGACAATCAGGACCTCGTCATCGGCCCCGTCTTCTCCGGAATCCTCCCAGGGCAGCTGGACCGCGGGGCGCGCGGTCACCAGGCGCACTCCGGTGCGGGCCAGCCGCCGCCGTGCGTCGTCGTCGAGGATCTCGCGAGGGTTGTTGTTCCAGGCGATAAGCGCGAACCACGGCCCGATCGCGTCGTCCAGCCTGACCGACGCCGCGGTGCGGGTACTGACAGTCGGCTGGATGAACAGCCGCCCGACCGGGCTCGGGACGCTGACCGACCCCACCGTGGTCAGCGCGCCCTTGGTGATCAGCGGCATGGGCTTGAATCGCATCGTCACGATGTAGGCCTTAGCCTTCGGGATCGCGGACAAGGAACGGAAGAAGGCGTTGCGCAGTCCGGCGACGACGGGGTTGGTGACGGACACGGCCCGGCCGACCCAAGTCGACAAGTCGACCATTGCCCGGACGTGCTCGCGGCGCTCGCTCTCGTAGCTGTCCAGGATGTGGTCGCTGGCCAGCCCGCGGATGACCATCGCCAGCTTCCACGACAAGTTCAGGGAGTCCCTGATGCCGCTGTTATACCCCTGTCCCTGCCACACCGGCATGACGTGGGCCGCGTCCCCGATGACGAGCACCCGGCCGGACCTGAATCGTGAGGCGATGCGGGAGTGGTGGGTGTAGACGCGCTTGCGGATGATGTCGACCCGGGCCGTGGCGGGCACGAGCGGCTCGATCAGCCGGGTGACGAACTCGTCGGTCATCGCCAGTTCCTCGGCCTCCTGCGGCTTGAGCATGAACTCGAACCGGCGGATGCCGTGCGGCAGGCCGATGGAGACGTAGGGCCGCCGCGGATCGGCGCAGACGTAGGCACCCGGGCGGCCGAGCGGGTCGTTGCGGATGTCGATGACGAACCAGTTCGAGGTGGCCGTCGTGCCCTCAAAGGACAGGCCGAGCGCCTTGCGCGTGGCGCTGCTGCCGCCGTCCGCGCCGACGACGTAGGAGGCGCGTACTCTGTTCTCCCCGCCCGGTGCCTCGACCGACAGGCTGACGCCCGTGACGTCCTGGGTGAACCCGGTTACGCGGCTGGACCAGCGGACTTCCACCGCCGGGAAGCGGGACAGCCCGTCGAGCAGGACCCGGTCGGCCAGCGGCTGGACGAACCCGTTGCGCCGTGGCCAGCCGAACTCGGCCTGCGGCGGGGCCAGCCGGGCCAGGTCGCGCTGCCTGGCGTCGACGAACACCAGCAGCTGGTGCGGGACGGTGTGCGGGAGCACCGCGTCGACAAGGCCGGCGTTCTGGAAGGTGCGCAGCGTCTCGTCGTCCATGCCGACGCCGCGGGGGTAATCGAGCAGCTGCGGGCCGGCCTCGAAGACGGTGACGCGCAATCCCTGGGCACCGAGCAGGTTGGCGATCATGAGGCCGGACGGCCCCGCGCCAACTACGGCGACGTCGACGTCGTTCGGCGTGCTGGGCGCGGGGTCGTGAAGCACGGGGTCTTGAAGCACGGGGCCGTGACCATTCCTTGTGCATTATATGAAACATCGCTATTCACTAACTGATCAGAAGCTAGTAACATCTGCGCGGAAGTGTCAAGCGCCGACTCCCAAGGACGCGATCGATGCCAACCGAACCCGCTCCGCCGCCCCAGGGACCCCGTCCAGTGGGGCGGCCGTGGCTGGCCGCCTACCCGTCGCTGATCGACCCGTCGCCGCGGCCGTCCCACCCGTCGATCGTGGCGGCCTGGGACGAGCGCGTGGCCGCCAATCCCGGCGGGGTGGCCGTGCGCTACTTTGACGGGTCCATCACCGCCGCCGAGCTCGATGCCCACGCCGGCGCGCTGGCCGTGGAGTTCCAGCGGCGTGGCATCTCCCCTGGCGACCGCGTCGGCATCTACCTGCAGAACGTTCCGTACTACCTCATCTGCCTGCTCGCCGCATGGAAGGCCGGCGCGATCGCCGTGCCTCTCAATCCCATGTACCGCGGGCCGGAACTGCGGCGGCTCGTCGATGACTCGGGGATCGCCGGGATCGTGGTGACCACGGGGACCGACGCGCAGGCCCGCGAGACGCTCGCGGGAAGCACGGCCGGCTGGCTGCTGTCCGCGTCGTCCCGCGACTTCCAGGCCCGCGATGACCCGCGGATGCCCGGCGCGGACGAGGACCCGTCGCCGTCACCGGACGGGGACCTGCGCGCGATCCTCGACGCGCATGCGGGCCAGCGGCCCGGTCCGGTAACCGTCAGCCCCGACGACCCGGCGTTCCTTACCTACACCTCAGGCACCACCGGGCCACCGAAAGGTGCGATTAACACCCACCGTAACTTCCTGCACTCGGTGCTGAACTACGGGCGCTGGCTCATGATGGAACCCGGCGACGTCGTCTACGCGATCGCCCCGCTGTTCCACATCACCGGACTGTCGCTGAACGCCGGCATCGCGCTGCTGAACGACGCGACGCTCAGCATGAGCGGCCGCTTCGAGCCGTCCGTGGCGCTCGACGCGTTCGCCGAGCACGGCGTGACGACCACCGTCGGGTCGATCACCGCCTTCAACGCGTTCATGCGCGTCGCGGGGGCTGACGCGCGGCATTTCGCCACGGCGCGGCTGCTGTATTCGGGCGGCGCGCCCATACCGCCCGCGACGATCGAGGCCTTCCGCTCCCGGTTCGGCGTCTACCTCCACAACATCTGGGGCATGACGGAGACCACTGGCGGCGGGATCGCCGTCCCGCCGGGTGCGGCGGCGCCGGTCGACCCGCGCAGCGGCACCCTGTCCGTGGGCGTCCCGATGCAGAACGCCGACGTCCAGGTCATCGACGCCAGCGGCGCCCCGCAGGCACCGGGGGCCGAGGGCGAGCTGGTGTTCCGCGCGCCGCAGGTCATCCCGGGCTACTGGGGCAACCCCGAGGCGACCGCCCGCACGCTGCCGGGCGGCTGGCTGCATACCGGCGACGTCGCCGTCATGGACTCCGATGGCTGGATCTACCTTGTCGACCGGATCAAGGACCAGATCAACACGTCGGGCTTCAAGGTCTGGCCGCGCGAGGTCGAAGACGTCCTGTACGAGCACCCCGCGGTCTTCGAGGCGGCGGTGGTGGGGGTACCCGACGAGTACCGCGGCGAGGCGGTCGCGGCCTACGTGTCGCTGCGCGAGGGCGCCACCGCCACCGCCGAGGAGCTGATCGCCTTTGCGAGGGAGCGGCTCGCGGCGTACAAGTCCCCGCGCGAGGTCTTCATCGTGGCGGCGCTGCCGAAGACGGCGACGGGCAAGATCCAGCGGGCAGTATTGCGCGACCGGACCTCGTTAAGCTCGCCGCCATCCTTTGCGGCAACGCCGGCCTGCGCCCGCGTCGCTATCAGTCATCGCTAGTCGACAGTACTCGGCGGGCCTAACTGATTCAGGGAGTGGGGGTAATCACCCCCACTTCGTCAATCATTTAGGCCCGATAACGATGGACGACCGCAAGCGACAAGCCAGCTGCCAACGGCCGGCTGGGCGATGCCGGCGACCGGGTGACTCAGGAAGCTAGCGGGGGCAGTGCAGCTGTGCGAGCGGGCTGGCCGTGATCGGCGGATGCCGCCAGGTGGCCTGGGCGGTGCGGCCGGGCAGCGAGCAGGTGATGTCCATCCGGTGCGGGGTTTCCAGGAAGATGACCTCCGCCCGGAGCGTCTGGTCGTCGGTCCAGCCCCCGCTGGCGGCGACCGGGATGGCCTCCCCGTGCTGGTCCGCGCGGTCGCTGATGGTCCAGGCGCCGACGGCGACGGGGAAGGCCAGCGCGTTCGCAGGCTCGATGAGGCTGATCTCCCAGCCGCCCGGCCGCGGTACCACCTCAACAGACGTCAGGAGCGTCCCCGTCGGGGGGGTCATGAGCGGCTGGGATCCGGCCGCAGGGGGGCTGGCGGTGACCGTGAACGGCCCGGTCCACTGGCCCCAGTCGGCGGGAGCGGCCGCGGCGGAGAACGCCGGCAGCGAGAGGCCGGCTAGCCGGGCGGTCAGCTGGTCGTGCGGGCTGGCCGTCCCCGGTATGCCGGTGCCCGGCGCCGCCGCGGTGAGGCCGGGCAGCAGGTGCTCCCACATGGCGTCGAGCATGGCTTGCATGTCAAGCGTGTAGGCGGTGGTGACGATGACCGCGTCCTGCTCGGGCAAGATCACGCAGGACTGCCCGAAGGCCCCGTCGCCCCGGTAGCCGTGCCGCGACATCCAGAACTGGAAGCCGTAGCCCTGCCGCCAGTCAGGGCTGGTCATGTCCGGGTTGGCGACCTGGGCCGTCGTCGCCGCGGCCACCCATTCCTTGGGGATGAGCTGGGTGCCTTCCCACTGGCCCTGCTGCAGGTAGAGCTGCCCGAGCTTGGCGATGTCCTCGGTGCGGGCGTGCAGGCCGCTGAAGCCCTGTTCACGCCCCGGCGGGAAGGTATGCCAGCCGACGTGCCCGATGCCAAGCGGGTCGAACAGCCGGGGCCGCAGGTACCGGGTCAGCGGCATCCCCGCGTTGCGCGCGACGATGCTGGCCAGCGTGTAAGTGCAGGGCTGGTTGTAGGCGAAGGCCGTGCCGGGGTCGTGGTCAGGCGGGGTCAGCAGGAACCCGCGGACCGGCTCGGCCGGGTCACGCCTGAGCGCCTCATCCAGCGTCTCCTGGGCATGCCCGGAGGCCATCGAGGCGACGTGCCGCACCTTCATGGCCCGGCTGCGCGGGTCAGTGATGTCCGCGGCGAACTCGGGGAAGTGCGCGATGACTGGGTCGTCCAGGTCCAGCAGCCCCTCGGCCTGCGCGAACGCCGCCGCCGTGGAGGTGAAGCTCTTGCTCAGCGAGTACAGCAGCTGCGGCCGGCCGGCACTGTAGGGCGCCCACCACCCCTCCGCCACCACGTGGCCGTGCCTGACCACCATCAAGCTGTGCATCTCGATATCAGCACGCTCTTCCAGCGCGTCCAGGAAGCCGAGGATCGCGGCCGGATGGACCCCCTGATCAGCCGGGGCGCTGCGCGGCAGGGAAGTGGGCATGGCGTGAGCCTAGCCGGGCCTAGTCGGCGATGGGCGGATTCGTCCCGCCACATGGCGGGGAGAATCCGCCGCCTGGCGCTTGGATCGTCGGGTGGCCGGCGGCCACGATGAGAGGCAGACGCGATCGCGAGGCGGCGATCGCACGCTGAGGAGGCAACGATGACGACGACGTCAGCCCCGGGCACGCCCTCCGGCGGGCCGGCGGCCCCGGCCGCCCGGCCGCCGTTCGACCCTGAACTGGACGCGGCCCTCGTGGTGCTCGCCGAGTACATCTCGCCGGGCGTCACGGCGGACATGATTCCCGCCCTGCGCGAGCGGAACGCGCTGTTTCCCGCGGCGTCAGATGAGCAGCTCACCCGGGGCGGCGCCTTTGACGTCACCGAGCGCCGGGTTCCCGGGCCGGACGGTGCACCCCAGATATCCCTGCTGATCTGCCGGCCCTCCGCCACCCTGGTCCCGGTCCCGGCCATCTACAACATCCACGGCGGCGGCATGATCATGGGCGATAACCGCATGGGCATGGCCGAGCTGGTGGAGCGGGCCGAGGAACTGGGCGCCGCGGTCATCTCGGTGGAGTACCGGCTGGCGCCGCAGACCCCGCACCCGGGCCCGGTGGAAGACTGCTACGCGGGGCTGGCCTGGACGGCGGCCCACGCTGGCGAGCTCGGCATCGACCCGGCCCGGATCGTGGTGGCCGGCGGCAGCGCCGGCGGCGGCCTGGCGGCGGCGGTCGCGCTGCTGGCCCGCGACCGTGGCGGCCCGGCGCTAGCCGCGCAGCTACTGATGTGCCCGATGCTCGATGACCGCAATGACAGCGTGTCGGCGGCGCAGATGGCCGGCCTTGGCGTCTGGGACCGGACGGCCAACGAAACCGGGTGGACGGCGCTGCTCGGCCCGGACCGCGGCGGCCCCGACGTCTCCCCGTACGCGGCGCCGGCCCGGGCCGCGGACCTGTCCGGGCTGCCGCCGGCGTTCATCGATGTCGGCTCGGCCGAAACGTTCCGGGATGAGGCGGTCGCCTACGCGAGCCGGATCTGGCAGGCCGGCGGGGTGGCTGAGCTCCACGTCTGGCCCGGTGGCTTCCACGGCTTCGCCGGGCTGGCCCCGCACGCCGCGGTGTCCCGGGCGGCGAACGCGGCGCCATGGAACTGGCTGCATCGCGTCCTGGCTGCGTAAGCCGCCCGGCGATCATGCCCGGACCCTGGCCCCGTTGCCCGGAGAGGGAGACGATGGCCTGGTGAAGGACCTTGAGGTGCGGCTAGCCGCGCTCGATCCCGACGCCGGCGCGGCTGTCCGGGTGATCGGCTACTTCGACCGGCTAGCGGAGGCCGGCGCGGGCCTGGAGGCAATCGTGCGCGGTGCCGCCGTGCTGGCCGGCTGTCCGGCCCGGCTGGCCGACGAGGACCGGCGGCTGGCCCTGCGGGTGGAACCAGACGGCCGGCCGGGCCAGCCGGACGGCCCTCCGGTCGCGTCCTGGCTGAGCGCGAGCGTGGGGCCTGGTGACTCCGCCAGGCTGTGGCTGGAGCGCCCCGGCCCGGCTGGCCCGGTCGAGGCCATGGTGCTCGAGCGGGCCGCGGCGGCGGCGCGCGCGGTGATCACCAGGACCAGGGGCGCGGCGACAGCCCGGCCGGCCGCGGACGAGGGCGCGGTGGAGGTGCTCATTGACGCGGGCACGCCACCCGAGGCCCGGCGGCATGCGGCCATCGCTCTCGGGCTAGCCGGGGCTACCCGGGTCCATGCGATGGCGATCGCGGCCGGAAGCCGCATTGCGCCGGCGATCCGCGCCGAGTCCCCGGCCGCCGCTGGTTCGCCAGCCGGCGGGGGACGGCGAATGGGCATCGGGATCACGGTCAGCCTCGATGACGTGCCCGCCTCCTGGGCCACCGCCCGGACCGCGCTGCGGCTGACCGCGGAGGGCACCGATGACGACCCGGGGCCTCGTTGCGTCCGCTACGACGAGCTCGGCGGCCTGGCCCTGCTGGCGGAAAGCGTCACGGCCGCCACCCCGGCGATCTTCGACGAACTGGCCCTGGAGCACGCGGCGCTGGCCGCGCCGTGGATGCTGGCGACCTTGCACGCCGTGGCGACCAGCCCGAGCCTGCGCGCCGCGGCGGCGGCGCTGCGGGTCCACCACTCGACCCTCCAAGAGCGCCTTGGCCATGCTGAACGCCTGCTCGGCTGGCCCGTCAGGGAGCAGCCGGGCCGCCACCGGCTCTACCTGGCCCTCGCGCTGCGCCGCCTGCGCCGGCACCCCGATCCGGGTGCCTGATCAGCCCCGTCAGCCGTCGTACCGCACGATGATCTTGGTGAAGTCGTACGGGTCTTGCGTGATCCCCGAGCAGGTGCCGGGGTTCCATGGCTCGACCGCGCCGGCCGGGCACTCGAAGTCACGGTTGACCGACCAGAACGAGTACAGCGCGGCCCCGTTCGCCTGGGCGAACGCGAGGATGTTGTCGAAGTCCGACTGCTCGAACAGTTCCGACGGCTGATCGGTGTGCCCGTTCATCAAGGTGATGCCCAGGTGCGACCACGCCTGGGCCGCGGTCCAGCCGTAGATGCTCTCAAGCTGGGATACCGCGTCCTGCGCGATAGCCTCGGTCTGCCCGGTCTCGGTCCCTGAGGTCAGCCCCACGTCGAAGTCCATGATGTTGATGACGTCAAGCCTGGCCCCGTTGGCGATCGCCGCCTGGATCTCGTCAACTCCCGTGCCGGGGAACCCGACCGTGGTCATCGGTATGGTCAGCGAGACGTGCAGGCTGGGGTCCTCCTGCTCCAGGAGGTGGATCGCGCCGAAGCGGATCGCGGTATTGCTGTCCAGGGCGCCGTTCTCGTAGTCGAAGTCGACCCGGGTCAGGCCGTACTTGGTGATCACTTCCTGGTAGGCGGCCGCCAGCGCCGAGGCTGAGCCGCAGTCCGTCCCGAGCTCGGTGCCGTTGTAGCCGCCGAAGGTCACCGCGGCGTCGCCGCCGGCTGCCCGGATGGCCTGCACGTCGGCGAGCACCGCGGTGTCGCTTGAGACCAGTTCGCCCGAGTCGCCGTCCCAGGCCGGGGTGCAGCCGCCCGCGTCAAGGACGAAGGAAAGGTTGAACTCCGTTTCGCCGGAGCCGGCGATGATCTGGGAGACCGTCGGCGGGTCGTTGTCCAGCGGCATGAAGTACACCGGATGCGTCCACGAGCCAGGCGGGGGCGACGAGGTGGACGTCGGCGACGGGGACGCCGTGGGCGTGGGCGTCGCGGTCGGCGTCGCGGTCGGGGTCGGGCTCGGGGATGACCCGGGCGGCCCGGTCAGCGCCAGGTTGTCGGCGTAGTACGTGCCCTGGCCGTACCAGCCGTGGACGTAGACCTGAAGGCTGGTCTGGCTCGACGACGTGGTGACCGTGGTCGTCAGCTCGTCCCACGTCGTCGCGGACGGCGTCCAGTCGGCGCTCGCGCCGGTGATGCCGACGTACACGTAGGCACCCTCGACGTACCCGGACAGGGTGTACGCGGTGTCCGGCTGCACGCTGACGGTCTGGGTGCACTGGGCGTCGTCGGACGATGTCGCGGCGCCTGCCAGCGCATAGGTGGAGCCCGGAGACACCGGTGAGGTCACGACGGTCGCGGTGCCGGCGTCACAGCTCCACCCGGTCAGGTTGCCCGTCCCGAAGTCCGGGTTGACCAGCAGGTTGTCCGTCTGGGCGCTGGCCGGGCTGATGCCGCCGACCGCGGTGAGCGCGGCGGCGCCGCCGGCGCAGAGAAGGAGGACGGCTACCCCAGCGGCTACCAGGCCACGGGGCCCGCGAGGCGTACGCACGACCGAAGGACGCAAGGCACGATCCTTCCTCGATGAGAACCGACCC
>Ga0335072_10005653_pt1 | contig 18405 bp, 15 predicted proteins | sample Lox_Sample_21_FD_206725 | JGI IMG/M metagenome (GOLD analysis project Ga0335072, IMG submission 206725) | Soil microbial communities from Loxahatchee National Wildlife Refuge, Florida, United States - Lox_Sample_2.1 | ecosystem: Environmental > Terrestrial > Soil > Wetlands | place: USA... | reverse complement strand
ACGAGGAGGAGCCAGCTCAGGAACAAGGAGACGAGGCGGAGGAGCCAGCTCAGGAAAAAGGAGACGAGGTGGAGGAGCCAGCTCAGGAGCAAGGAAACGAAGTGGTGGAGTCAGCTCAGGAAAAAGAAAACGAGGCGGAGGAGCCAGCTCAGGAACAAGGAAACGAGGCGGAGGAGTCGGCTCAGGAAAAAGGAAACGAGATGGAGGAGTCGGCTCAGGAAAAAGGAAACGAGGCGGAGGAGTCGGCTCAGGAACAAGGAAGCGAAGTGGTCGAGTCAACTCAGGAAAAAGGAAACGAGGCGGAGGAGTCGGCTCAGGAACAAGGAAACGAGGCGGAAGAGCCAGCTCAGGAAAAAGGAAACGAGGTGGAGGAGTCAGCTCAGGAACAAGGAAACGAGGCGGAAGAGTCGGCTCAGGAACAAGGCAACGAAGTGGTAGAGCTAGCCCAGGAAAAAGGAAATGAGGCGGAGAAGTCGGCTCAGGAACAAGGAAACAAAGTGGTAGAGTCAGCCCAGGAGCAAGGAAAAGAAGCAGAGTCCGCCAAAGAATCTTCGGAGCAGGCCCCTGAATCAGGCACGGAGACGGCTGAGGAAGGCAAAGAATCCGTGGAACAGCCTTCAGTGCCAGAAACAGCCGCATCGATGGAGCCAATGTCAGAGGGCGGCGATCTGGCGGATGACAAAACGGAGCTGCACGAAACAGGACTACAATAGACCCTACAGATTAGGGGATTTCGATTTTCTTCCTAAACCGACTTATCGAATTTACTTTCATCTGCCTGGTTTTCACGATGCAGCTGCACCTTAGGCACGATCTGCCTCAGATCTTGGTCGCTCTGCCGCCGAAATAGCGGAAAGGATTGTACTATACTTCGAAGGCAACTTCACAATCAATTATGCATTACTTACACCTTGCATTGCCTCAAAATCGTGGGAGTTGTCGTGAGTGATTAGTGTGACGAGTGAAGGATTCATCGTTAGGAGAGCTCATGCTGCTTCGTTGTCCGTGTCTGGGTATGAGGACGAAGCACGGTTCGATTCGGAATCTCGTGCATTGCAACGTAGCAAGTTCCGTCGGCATACAAACATCTCCAACATTGAAGGGCGGCAAATGAGCCAGGCGCGGCAGAAGGCAGATCCACACGAGAAGCACGTGAGGACGCGACTTAGCGCGTTGATAATCGACATCGCCTTTGGCGTCGATTCTAGCCATCTCGCCGACATTTGCAATCCCTTGAAATGCTCCTTCATCCAAAGTTCTCAGATATCTCTTCCTCGTTGCTATTCTATTCAGGCAAAGATACATGGGCGTGCCGCCGAAAACCGATTCAAATGCGGCTGTCTCTATATCAAAGAAAGCTGTGCATAACAGTAGGTCCAGTGGAAAGGGAAACCAAAGGCCTGCCGGGTCAAAGACCAAGAGGGCGGCCACAGAAAGAGAGGTCAGCAAAGTGAGAAAAGGACATCAGCGCCCACGACGGTGGACGAAGAACTGTCTCTCTTTTCCGTGTCACTAATTCACCACCTCGAAAGGCGGGACTGGAGGGACCGGCGGTGGCCACTATTCCAAACCTATGTCGAAGCTGGAAAGTAATAAGGGCGGCAATGGCGAACATACCGCACAAGCAGACTCTAAGTGGGCCGTATAGAGCCCATGAAAGCAGGATATACGATAGCTAGTGGGCCCGGTAAAAATGCTCTTTTCTGGCCACATCAGTCACCAGTAGTAAATCACTGCTACGGATTGCAGAATCGGGAATGCAGAAGAAAAGTATAGGCGAGGTCCGAAGAGAGGTGCAGGTATACTGATCTGCGTGACTAGAGTTAGTCTGAATTCTACAAAGCTTCAAGTTCTTTACAAACGGTCCTAAACCGCCTTCATCCAGCGAGGTTCACATACATAGGGTGGTAGGATGTAAGTGGATCCGATACCAGCTTTATTGTGGTGGAACTGACGAATTGCAATTTGATGCCATAATAGATGCCATTGCATCCTTTCTTCCTGTTACGTGATGAAGCACTGCCTCGATGACACGAAGCACCTTTACTCTGTCCTTGAGACTTAGTCTCGCGAAAGCGAACTGATTCGTCGGCAGACTGGTGCACTATAGCCGACGTGGCCATCCTGTTGGGGAGTGATAGGTATGACAAAATGCTGGTTATGTGACAGGGGAGACTCGGAGAGGGTGGCGGCGGGAGAAAAACGAGCCATCACCTGCAATCGGTCATCACGTGGTGACCTACGTTACTCTGCCGTACGTTTTGCAGACGGCCGCCTACCACTTTCGATCGAGCCTCTACGGCCGGTCCCATGAGCATGACAGAAGCAAAGCGATTGGACCAGCCGAATGGGTGGTGCGGTGCTGTTATCCGGGAGACGATGTTCTCTTCTCTAACCAAGGTGGACCAATGAAACGGGCATGACTACTGCATGCTGAGATCATCGACCAGGAAGACAGCCACCACGAGGCGCAAGGCTTTCTGGCTGTGCTGGCAAGGCTGAGAAGGCTGAGAAGCCCGGCATTTAACAACCTTTCGAAATGACTCTTATCTTGCCTTCAGTAGCAGTTGCAGCGAATCACCACCAAAATCTCCAAGACTTCAAACATACGCGGAGCTTGAAGCTTTCAGCAAATGTCTAGCGCACATTGCCAATCTAGATGGCCGAAGTTGGCATCGCAGCTTCGATTATCGGTATTGCGTCCGCGGGTATCAAGCTGACCACGACTCTCTACGAGTTCGGATCAACAGTATCCTCTGCAAGAGAGCAGACTGATTATGTCGCGAAGAATGTCACCCTTTACTCCCAGGCCTTGGAGCTGCTTGGTGAGCGTTTGGATGATGACAAACCCGTCCATTCTCGGAAAGCACTAGTCCTTGCTTGTGAGTTGTGCGAACAGAGCCACGCCCTTTTCGACAAAATCCAAGATCTTCTCCCCGATCAGCAGAGGTGCCACAACCAGCTGTCCTGGCTCCAGAAGGTTGCATGGAATTTCAGGAAAAGTAGAGTGAATCTGCTGGTAGGCGAGCTGGAATACTTAAAAAGTACCGTACAACTGCTCGTCCAAGTTCTGTTTACGGGTCGGAGAATATGTGCATTTAGGTTCGTCGGCCAGTATCCATTCCTTTTACCGAAGTAGACTGATTATCATCCTTCAGAGAGGATCTTTGCAAGACCAATGAGAAGCGCGATGCGATCCGCTCACAATGCATGCGTACAAAAAATGCTATTATTGAGCGGCATCTCGCTCAGGAGCAGCTCCCCCTTTTGCTGGAAGCCGCTGAACGTGAGGAGATGTTATCGATCAAGCCAGCCACTTCGCCTTACACCTCCAGCAAGGTTGTTGGTAACCCTGCTGGGCCCATGGCCAAGGTTCAGGAGGCTACTTTAGCTCTGATCGATGCTTCGGCCGCAGCTATGAAGGGTTCAGAAACTGAGAAAAGAACTCTTGTCCTTCAGAAGACTGCGAGATGGCTACAACAACTTCTAGAGACCTGGACTGTCCTTCCAGAGGATGCAGTTGACCTATCAGATTCAGCCGCCAGTATCACTGGTACCGAGAATGGGTCTGTGCATGCAGGGAGTCAACCTCCTCAGGCTACGGCCACGGGGAGCTCACCTCCGAAAAGGTACGCACGACCCAATATCAATTCGGGCCGGTCAGAACGACCACAGGAGATCGACCTTTCAGACTCGGCACCTCCAATGAAACACTGTGTACCTAATTCCCCAACGATCGATATGAATAGCGGACCCTGGGAACCATTCAGCGGGGACCAAAAAGAATGGACCAGTCCAGTCCGGCGTGAGGCAGACGACCAGTGGATTAGGGAGCATGAACAGCGCCAAAAAGACCTAGAGGCCATAGAGGTTCTATCTCGCGGCTCACTCCGACCACGAATCATAGACTCCACGAGCGCACCGTCGCACCGGAATTGGAAGGAAGCTTCCGGACGAAGTGCGAGGGGAAATATTCCAGATAAGTATCAGAGAGTAGCCTCTGTCTCGGATTACTCCAGCAATGACTCGACTACAAGAAGACCAAATGGCCCTCGACAAGGGCAAAGGCATTTTGTGGATCTTGGAACATATGGCGACGATGTCGATGAGCGACATGTAGCCCAATATAATCCAAGGCAGTACTAACATGACCGTGACCGTAAGAAAGAGAGCAGTATCACCAAGGACTGGCGGTCAGAAGAAGGGCAGTCAAAAGAAGAACAATGGTAGTCGGAAGAACGGCTATTCCGAGAACGGCGGCTGGTAGAGCGGCGGTCACGGTCACGGTCGCGCCGCAGGCGTGTCGTGAGCTCGCGGGATTCATCTGAGCTCCGCAGAGGTAGCTACTACTGACACCGGACACCGCGATAAGGTGCGAATCCAGCGTCCCGCGTGCTCGTAGGAGGCTTGACAGAACTCTTGTTCAACGCGGTGCCTGTAGCGAAGAGAATGTCACGTGGTTCAGCGAGCCGCACGGAAGAATTCATGTGGCGTGTCTGGTGGCAAGTCCAGAAATATCTACACTCCCCCGAGTCAAAGCCTGCACGTGCTGCGCTTGCTGACTGGAAAGGTCCAAGTGAACAAGCCACCCTCAGCCCTGCTCAAGATCTCAGTATAGTTGGACATGAAATATCTCGGAATAGTTCGAGGCATTTTACTTCCATGTATGTACCTCGTCTCGATTTATGCATTTACATCGAAGTTCGAGGCATGGATTTCAGTCACGCGCCTGCAACGGAACTCCCGTTTAGAATACGGACGTTTTTAACGTTTTCGTGTCGAAATATGCTGGGTGCTGGCCTTGGGACGTCAATGACGATGATAAGGACAATTGCGCCGCTCCAACCATAGTTATCCGCCTGAATAATAGCCGAAATTCTAAAATCAACCAATGACCCATCCAGCCTCGAGCAGTTTGCGAGGATTGAGGAGATTCCGCAGGCGATCTGACCCTCAGCAACTGGACGCATGGACGTGTTCTCCGCATCCTCTTGCCCTGCTACAACCTTGGCAATCATCGCACCAATTCTGTATCCCTTCGCCGGTCACGCTATCCATTTTAGTGTCGTGCTAATGCTCCGGGTAAGGCCTTTAACTAGATTCTGGGCGTTCCCCAACTGGAGAGATTGCGCAGGATCTGTGCTGGCGGTGATCCGCATGTCTTCAAATTTCGCGACGTTGTACGGCCTAGATGGGTAGATTGTAATGCGATGCTTGATTGCTGGACCACCGTGTTGGAGTACGTAATTCAGAGCGATCGTGTCGGTGCCCTGAGCGTCTCCTAGAATGAGACGGTCGTCACGAGAGATGGCGAGGTCAATTGCGGGGACGTAGTAGGTTGCGAAGTCCCGCCTGACTAATGTCAATATGACCACTTATCATTACTCTTCGAGGCGTACAAGCACTTTTGCCCTCCATTTTTGCATAGCGAGTCAACTTGACAAGGCGAGTTCAAATCATCCGTGTGCTTGTACGTGTTGTTGGCATGATTACCCCTTTGAACGAAGGGGTGGACTTCGGATCATGACTCAGAAGCAAACGGAAGGCGCAGCACGCTAAAGTGGAGGCTAGGGAAGGATCATCAAGCACGGTCCTTTGACACCATTCCAAAGCTGCAATTCGAAACCCGTTATCTTTTGCATTTGATATCAATCTGTGCAACATTTCAGTCAGCCTCGGAAGCATGGGATGTCGATCACGAACTCTCGCGTATTTGGCTCGTGGACAACGATTCCAAATAGTGCTACTGGTGGAAGCGATGCTAACAGCGGCTCAACGGGATGTCAGCATTCAAAACACTGTCAGGCCCTCGTTGCAAAGGGTTGTGAAGCTTGGATCAGGACGGGTGTCAGCCTGAAGCAGTCCGATTGCAAGTGGGCATTAGGTAGGAACCGGCGAAACCTTAATACAGCGAATCGCTCAACAGCGTTTGCCCATTGACTGAATCACCTAGTATGTGGTGATCAGAAAAGCTGACGCTTGCAATCGGACTTGACAGACAGTACAGAGGCGCCGGAATGTCTCGGGGGCGGGTAACTTCAGGCTATTGAGCCGTGTGGGGCTTCGGCATAGGGTTTCTAAGTAGACTTTTGTTAGCACAAAATACGCAAATGCCCCGGCCCTGATCTTGTCCCCAGGGCTTCGCTAGCACATCTCCCCCTGAAACTGATCCTGGTTGACAGCTATCGGCCTCGACAGCACCCCCAAGCGTTAGGCAAGCCAAGGGACGCCTAAAGGGAAAGGGGGCACGGTTAAGCATGTGGAAGGCTGAGAGGATGGGTATGTCACTTCTATAGGTGCCAGCCAGGCCCGGGAATGGCTATTCTGACGTAGAGAAACTGTCGTAAATGCCAAGACCAATGTCCAGCAGCGGAGGTGCAGCGCACGACGGTGGGGCTGACGGCGCTACTGTAGCGGGGCAGTGCAACTGCACTTCTCAGATCTCTGACCTAGGGGGGCAATAGATTAGTTTCTGTCATACAATGGACCACTGTAGAACTATTCTGTACTATTCTGTACTATACCAAAGACCTAGCATCTAGACGGCGTTACTGTAGGTTCTTCACAAACTACTATTCGGGAGCGGCGGCCTCACCGGGTCCCAGGTCGTGACAAGAACCCTTGGGACACGCCGTCATACAATCTACTATGTATACGTCACTCCGAGCTCACTAGCCGAAGTTACCTCCCCCCCCTGCAAGTTTACCTGTCCGAAGTTATCTGCCCGAGTCATCCCGCACAGGTGCAGGGTGTGGAATTCTTGGCGGGGAACCGGAAAATCCCCGACGGCAGCGCAGGACGGTGGCATGTGATTGGCCACATCGCACATCATCACCCAACAAACGAGCATAGCCCGCGGAAGCTGATGCAAGAACCCCCGCAGTGAGGGCGGGGCGGCGGGGGGCCAATAACCAAAAGTATCCCCTATCTGCCTGATAGCTAGAATAAGCGTCTTTGGCAAACGGATGTTGGTTTGCTTATGATGGTGACTCACTAGCGAGAGAAGGCACAGAGGACACCGTAGTCTGTGACCGCGGTACCTACAGGAAATATCGGGAGATGGTGCATTTGCATAGCATGCAGGAAAGTTGCGTTAAGTGAACAAAGCACATCGTCGTTGAATTGGGTTCATGAAGCTCTCGAATCGCAAAGAATAATGCATGCAGCACAGATAGCCATCCCACAAAGCCCAAGGGCCCGCGAGTCTCCTACTCCGCTCCCTATGCTGAACCCATTTCCAGCAAACGCGAAACTCGTGGTTAGCTATGTACAATGATCGCTAACGTCTTGCAATTTGTGTACTGTAGTAAAATCGAATGAGCCTCCCCCCAGGGCCTCGAATCCAGTGAGGAATGAAGGTCTGTTGATAAGTCGAATGTTTTTGCCCGAGCATGGATAAGAGTGAGAATTGAAAGCTTTTCCCCGAATTTTTGCAGTCTGAAAATGAGGATGCCGCCGCCGCCGCCGTTCCTTTTGGTGAGTTTGTCTGAATGAGATGTACTTTCTGTGTACAATTTTTTCCTGCTGAAGAATCGGAATTATCGCTATCTAAGGATCATCATAGAGGAAAAAGGAAAGAAAGGTCAAGACAATGCATAAAGGTCGTTAAGTTCGTAGACTGAGGTGTGGCTTCAGGTCGAATGACAGCCGAGATTTCATCTCGTCAGCGATGAGTGAGGACTTTTCGCAGATTGCACTGCTTTTTGCTTCGGTGATCTTACGCATGCGTTCAGAATCGCTAGCATCCGCTCCTGCGCGGCTGCCCCAGGTTGTCTGCAATGAGTAATAGATCAGTCTGGATCCCAGCAAGGAAACAAGTACCGCGCCCGTAAAAGGCTTGTGCTAAGGGAAACGAGACAACCACAGCAGGTCCAAAATATCTTTGTACAAAGTGTTTCAACGATCGGGGAACCGATCTGTTAGAAGATAAGGCTGAAGTGGAAAAAGGTGCACATACCTCGTTCAGCGTAACCATAGCGTAAACTTTGATGATGCCGTGGAACCAACCAAAGAGGATCGAGACGGGCCACAGCAAGATGTCCACTGGATATCGGACAAAATGAGTGACAAGCTTGATGAACTTGGAGAACAACATCCAAACGAGAAGAGCCCGGATAGCGAATGCTGCTTGCTCGACAGGCCATTCGCTTGTGCCGACCCACAGCAGCCAGATAAGTGCCACGTCACCAACAAAAGCTGGCGGGGACAGTGTGGTGAGATGCACTGCATAAGTGCTCCATGGCTGACGCCTGCGTCACACACTAAATGTTAGCGCTCATCGTGCAAAGTACAGGCATTCGGCGCGACAGGGTGCTGGACAGCACCAAAGTTTAGTGAACCTCCCCGCGGTAGCAAGCTCACAAAGACAAACCATTCCATTCGACACACGGGGGATATTTTGCTTACCTCCAAATGTGCCGCTCATGGAACAGGCTGGTCAGGTTACTCCGCCAATTGCTTCTTGCCCAGCGAAGGCACTGGTTCAAGAACTTTCGGTTGTCCTCCAGTGTGGTCTCGACTTCGCATTCTGGGTGGTACTGCATGTATGTCTCCCAACCATGAGAAACCATCCAGCGGGTGATGAAGTTGTCATCATCAGCATTGAGTTGATATTGGCCAAACCACCATTTCTCGTCCGTGAAGCCGCCCGTGAACTGTTCGGTTTGCAGGATGTGCGTACGGTAGGCTACAGTGCGGCCTGACATGCAAGGTACTCCGCCATCCATGTGTGTGGTTGCCGCACAGTCGAAATTCCGCCTTTCCAGGTACAAAGCGCCCAGGAAGCCATAGATTCTCTGCGAGAAATTGGGATTTTCCGCTCGTCGAAGTCTTTGGCATGTGACCACTCCACCAAATTTCTCGTTCTCAAACGGAGCGAGCATCCACAGCAGGGTTTGGCGGGGCCAGGAGACGTCGTCATCCGCAAATACTATGATCTTAGTCGTGACTTCTGGAATAGCACGTGCCATTTGACGCCGCTTGTTGGCTTGCTTGACTGCCATGCACCTCAGCCGGTTGTGCTGCGAGGCCGGCATCTTATCGATTGTCGTCTTTGCTTTGTCCAGATTGTCGACCACGGTGACTAAGATGAGCTCTTTCGGCTCGTTCCTGAGGATCGACTCGATGGTGTCTTCCAACTCTTGGCCCTCGCCATCGAGAGTCGGCAAGATGACGGTGACATCTGCGGAGGTCAAGGTAGGTTTCTCTGGTGGTAGGATGGGCTTGAAAGTCCAGAAAGCCCACAAATTGACGACCAAGCGGAAGTAGCGGTAAATGCTGGGGGCGTCGTCCGTCAGTTTGATAGCAAGTCAAAGTTGGTTGGAAGGGGGCGTCTTGGTATGTACTCACAAGAGATATACGAAGGCAGACAACCACGAGCTTACGACCATTGTTACTGTTGATGTGCGACTCGGACGCTGGGGAAAAGACTGACGTGGCGGTCACCCAACCTAGTCATTTAATGCTGACCTTTAACGAGTGACCGAGGACTGGGTTGTGAATGAAAGGGACTGGAAAGGAAAGGCGAAGAAGAACACGAAGGAAGTCCGGGCAAAACATTTAAATGGCTACGAGGCCGGGGTTGCGGTGTACTGAAGGTGCATGCGAGTCAATGTTTCGGCGTCCATGATTGATTTAGAGAGAGAAGCATGGAACACATGAGCCTGACATCAATAAAGCGTCAACTTTTTTCGTGGGCTGCGTGTGGAGAGGGGTGTTTGATTGGCCGCGTGAGCGAGGGTAGTCAAGATGCAGTCCATTTCGAGGCTTGTGCATGTGAGGCGCCGAAAGCTTCGAGGGTACGCTCTTAGATCGCCCAGCACGGACGGCGTGTCATTCGCATCTGACAGCCTACTGCCCCGGTCGCAATCCGAGCATCGCCATTTTAGCTGCATCTACGATCTGTGAGATGTTTTTAGACAGTACACGCTTCTTCGTACCTAGCCGCTGCTTCCTTCTTCAGCAACCTAATACAATCGCCAGAGCCCAAAACCGCCCTCCACCGCCAGCAAAATTAATGAACGCTATGCTGCCCCTCCAGATCCAATCGCCGCCGCCACGAACGGAGATCTGACAAGCCCGAACGCTTAGCGGGTGACGAGATGGCGCAATATTGGGGCGAGGGCCGAGGGCAAGGCCTGCGGAATCACCCGTAACTGTACCGAATCGGACGTCTCAGCCTTTTTGGCAAAGAAAAAAGAGGTGAAGCAACAACGGATCATTGCCCGTCACTGTTAGACGGTCCAGCCACGCCTCGGGCCCTTTGCTTTGTTGGGCCGAACAAAAGCCCTTGCAACGAGTCCCGTCATAGTCTTTCCCGTTTTGTCAACCAATGCATCTGAGATTAAATCTTTGTCGAACCTGTCAATCTACTTCTAACATGTCACTCCGACGCAGGACGATAAAGCTACTGTGCACTCCAAAGGCCACTTTGAGCAGGGACATGGGGCGACATCGGCCTCAACTCGGCGGCGTTTTGAGCTCGTGCTCTGCAGTCAGCAGGCTGTGACCTTGAGGACTAGGATCAGGACGTGTTGCTGTTTTTAAGTCGAATCTCAAAATTTTTCAGCCAGCATCTATACCGCAACACGAACAGAATCCTACGACGAGCGGGAAGTGTCCAAACTTTTCAATTGCATCACAAGACCAGGCACATCGTCCGGGCGATCCGTCACGGTATCGAAGATCGTCAATTTCATGGACAGTGTTGTGTGCTGAATCGGCTGCATGGAGGCACGAGCGCGTTCGACCAAAAACCCCGCCATCTTCCTCTCAACCCCCCCCCCCCTTCCCCCCCAAAAAAGGGCCGCCAAAGGATGAGGGGAAAGGGTGACAAGGGTTGGCGAGTGGCGTCGAGGTTTAGCCGCTTTCCCATGCAGCTCGAAGGAAAAGCCCGTGCACCCTTGGACCCACTCCATCCCTGTCAAAACTTACAGGGATGAAGCTGGTCGGCCTACACACACACAAGCACACATGCTCCGGCCCTCATGCTCCAACGAGTCAGAGCCCTAACTCTATGGTGGAATGTCGGCTTCCTATGCCCTTAGGAGTTCCTGCAGTAAGCCGATCATGCAAAAATCCAACCATTCCACGTGAGACACGCGCAGATTCCTCTAACTGCGAGTGCGAACAAGTCATTTGGTCTGTGAACCGAACTACCTTGTTTGTTGTGGGCACTAGATAGATTAAATTGCCTCAACAGGGCATCTGTGTGGCGTGTTGCACTACTGTGTGTATTCAAGCCACTCAAACCCGGTTGCGATGCGGCAAAATTGGGTTGACGGGGTGCTGGTGCATTCTGTGGATTCTTCGTGCATCTGTTCCCTCACCGAGTAGGCCGTTTTGTGCGGGTCCCTTGTCACATCCATGTATCTACGACTTCTCCTGCAGCTGATCCTCATGCAATGTGATGGTACAGTGTACGCGCATTGTCATCCGCTAAAAAGTAGAATTTGCCAGCTGCATTTAGCAGCAACGGTTAATGGAGAGTCGGATGCCCAGTGACCTTCTGCCATCTGGTATGAGGTGGAGACGGGCTGGACTAATTAGTACGGCTGCAGGAGTCCAAAAAGTACAACGCTTGATGAAACGAGAGACTTTTTTTTTTGCCAATTGCATTGTTTCAGTCACACCACATTCGCTGTCATGTTCAAGCTGCCCGATGTATCTCCGAATCTACTCCACAAGTATGGATTTTTAGCGGGTATGCCGATAATTGCAACGCACTAGGTCCTATAGGCTCGGGGCTGTAGCAGTTTGACGAATATTTCCTAAATTGCTTTGCGACCATCATTTCATCAGTCCCGCCTCAGTAGCACCAGAGAAATTGTCGGCTTTCACTGGGCAAAGAAATAGGTGACTCGCTGAGAAAGTGAGGAATTCAAGCCCCCCCCCCAAACCCGCTGTAGCAACCGTATTCCGAAGCATTTTTTGGTGGCTCGCCGTGCCGTGCCGGTAATCGGAGATCGAGGGAGCGGGTAGATCCTTCCAACGCCCAAGGCGATAACGCCGTCCTGACGGCTTCTGACCAATGTTGACAAAACACGAATCGTTGAATCGTACACATGTCGTCGGGCAGAGGTTATGCGTCTCGATACTTGAATGGCCGATCCGTGCATGACACCATCCTCCGGAACAGCTTCCCCCCGCAAGCTATTCAGGATGTTGTGCATCAGGTCTGCATGATCCCACACCTCCTCTTCCTAGCCGCGCCGCCATGGATGCCCAACCAGGAGAAGGATGATCGATCGATAATTACCCTTGAATTTCTCAGCAAAAAATCCATTCAGACAGCCTTGCTCGTCCGACACAAATGGCATAAATCGGTAGGAATCATAAATCTCCCTGATACTGCGTCGAGCTAAGATCGTCTCTACACTATTAAGCTGCTTGACAGTACTATCGGGGACCTGGCGATATACAACCTAGTTCAGCGGTAGGGCAAGGCAACGGGTAGGGCAAGGCAGCGGCAGATCGCCCTAGGCATCGCTGTCCTTTATGCGAGATTAACTCCTGGTGCCTGCAGCATCGTGGAGAAAAGTCGAGCAGCCGCGCCAACATGGGTGCATATCAAAAGGGCGGTGAGAAAAGCATCCAATTTTTCCAAACCGTTTCAACGGCCCGCCAGATGGTCCGGTCCGAGGTGTCGATGATTACGCGCATTTGCTGCACATCATTTTCAAAAAGCCCCCGGCTTCGGACGCCATCGTCGTTTCGTGTTTTTCATTTGTGGCACGGGCCTGCAAGAGACTTTGATGCCAAGCCACGTTTGTTCGAGTGGGCATCTTACTCCTGCAATGTCACCCCCTCCCCGCTATACCCATACCGTCCTTATGCATCCACGGCACTCATTTCCCGTTGCGTCGATCGTTCTGTCGTGTCACCGTCGCTTCCTCAACCCATGTCTCCATGTTTTCCACAACGTGGGCGCCGAACGGGAGCGGGAGCAGCCTTTCAGCCTCTTGCCATTTCACCCTATTAATGCGATTGCACCAATCGGTGTTACACAGCTCCACGCAACAGAAAGTGGACATAGCATAGGCTAATTATTCATCTGAAGTTCTCCCGTCTCTCTGCCATCAAACAGCCCTTTTCCTCTCGGAATAGTGCCTAGTTGGGACAACATTACGTGCATGTCCCGGTCAGGGACTTACCACCCATCAGCATAAAAATATTCAGGAGAGAAGGGGAGAAAGCGCGCATAGGTTGGAACTACTGTGGCAAGAACTTCCCACTACCTTAGCTGCGATCGTACCCTGCCACGCCCCTTAGACAAAGTCCCTAGCGATTGCGGTTGTAAGCTATAATGTTCTTGGCGGAGGCCTTTTCGCCACTGGCCCCCTCGGATTCTTTTGATTCGCGCCCAACACTTAAAAGACCGAACCATCTCCATAGGCTGCGCAAGCCCTATTCCTCTTCCTCTATTAGTATTGCGTGACCCCCGTCGCAGTGAGTAAAAGTTCGCACTCTCAACAATCAAGGGGTCTCATGACCGCAGCCATGGTGTGACGCCAACACCAGTCGAGCGTCGAGCTCTTCTGTAGACCCCCCATCCCCATTTGATGTTTCGGTGCATGGCCACAGCCGTAAAATCACTATTTGACCTAAACGGCGTGCTAGCTAGCTGCCGCTGCGTTTCAGAATGAAAAGCATCACGAGAGCTGCAACTTCGCGAATGGAGAATGGCGAAAATAAAAGCCTACATTTCATCCTCAACCAGAACTTCCCCCATCTGTCGCCAACTTTTGCGAACAGCCTCAGTGCGAGTTACTGCTAATAAGCACTAACGCACCAACCCCTGTGGAAGCGTATGGGCATCTCCCCTAGAAACACAGTGATGAAGCCTAGGAAGTCAGCCTTCTGCGCTAAGAAGACCTCTCGCACGAGACTACGATGATCAGACTCGGACATATCACCGTCTCCTTTTGTGGCATAATAGCTGATAGACTGATCCACAGTAGGAACTCACCGTTTTGGTTCATCACAAGAACAATTTGACCCTGCCCAATCAACTCCTGTCGCCACGCCGTTCACTCGTTCGACGCTCCCAGCTGTCAAAATCAAGCAATTTCCGAGGCGCAATACTTTTTCCTAGAACACTCGCGTCCGAGCGTCGAGGCCGTCACACCACCCCCTTCCGGCTCTTCAAAGTACCTATCAACGCGGCGCATTCTCGCTACCAACCAGTCTGCAGCTCGGGAACGACCTCAAACTACGGCGAAACGCGGAACCTCACCCTTTTTGTTGCTCGTTGACTGGTATTGCAGTATATTCTATCGAATACTCGCTTTTTGGGGGGAGCAATTCGATCTCACCGGTTGACAGACTGACGATGTGCGTACTGAGTATGTAGGTACATGCGTCGAACTCCTGTAATCCAATCCGAGATCTACGTCGCCAGCCCACACTGCCAGCAACCTTTCCATTGACTACCCTCTAGGTTGATACATCCATCGTTGCGGTGAAAATACCACCTCGAACCTTACACTTCCAAACAACCCAATCGCAGCATACAGGTCCAGCTCTCCGCTCAAGCCTTGGGCTCCTTCGCTTTGATCATCTTGATCAAGTTCCTCTTCCACCAACCATCCTCTATCTCTCTTCCCATCACGTGTGAAAAACACCTCTGCATGCGCCTTCCCAGCACCTCCTAGCAAACACGAACAACGTTAGCAAGGAACAACATTTCACGGAGACATCTCCCCAAAAAAGAGCGACATTGACCCTACCTGCATTTGCACCTGCACCTGCACCCGCAACCCGCACATCAAACTCCATCCCGATGCCAACCGTCTCTCCCTCTACAAATTTCGTTGTAAAATCCTTCCCACCCCACGTGTCGTTCACGAATCTCCTCCCGTCATCTCCATGTACACCCAAGCTCGCTCGTTCCCATCCAGGCAGACGCCAGCTGGGATACGGTTTTGCGCAGTATCCGATCGCGATCCCATTCTCTCCACGACCCATACTGATGACCCGTACCTCGAAGTAGATGGTCTTCCGTCGCCGAGTTTGGAGGGGCGACTCGATGGCTGCAAAATATAGGGGCTGCCGATCACAAGAGAGTGTTAGTGCTAGTGAGTTTCACAGAAAGAGAGGGAACAGCGATCGTTAGGGAGCTGTCAATACTTACTAGCGCAGAGAGCAAAACGCAGTCACCACACCCTTTCCTTGTCTTAGCACTCCATACGCCGCGGCCGCCGGCAGCCACGGGCTTCAGCTCGCCAGCATACTCCCTCGGCTGCTCGACCACAATGTCCCCATCTTGCACCGCTTGCTGCACTGCAAGAGACGGCCGCGCCGGCGTATAGGGTGGAAATTGGTCGCAGAAGGCGTGGGCGCGCGCTGCGTCGTCCCAGGTAGCATTGTATTTGGATGATTCGTGGCCGAGGGAAGGTGGAGGTGGTAGCAAAGATGTATCGGGTATGGAGGTCCAGTCGTGGTATGGTGGAGGATTGTCAGAGGGTAGAGGGCCAGGCGGAGCTTGGCAGTCGTTGCTGCCAGTATATTCCTTGGTCTCTGCAAAACGTGATGGGGGAGGGCCGGGTGGTGCTTGATATTGCTGATCACTTAGATCGTCTCGACCAATATTTTTGGGGTGTCCGCCCTTGAGGGATTTGAAAAGACTCATTGTGGAGCGAGTCGCTGAGCGCAAACGAGTCCGGTGGATGTTGCACAGTCTGCAGACCACATTATCCTGAAAAATCCACGCCAACGAGGGCCTCGGCTCTGAGAATCTGCAGGGACGATTTGCACGGCGCAGGCGCAGCGACGCACGACATACCGACATGTGTAGTGAACTAGCTAGGGCAGAACCACCCTCTGACGTAGTGCGGGGCCATCAGCTTCGATCACCTAAACCAATCCGAAGCGGAAGAATCCATCAACCGAGCTATCAAACACCTGCCTCACCACTCGCGCATATCAGCGCAATGTCGCTTTCACCTCAGGGCCGTCTCTAAGGCAGAGCTTGTAGCCAGTGATGAAAACGCCTTTTTCCTATACTATGCTCCTAGTTGGAGAGCAAAGAAGCCCCCAACCGTTCCGCGCTCGGCTTCTGGGGGCGAAAAGCTTGCTGGATAGCGTCGCTGTCGTATTCAACACAATCGAAATACATAAATTTCAGACCGACCAGGGCCCCTTCGGATCTAACCCCTAATCTAATCTTCTTGCTCGCGATGGCAGGGTCGAACAACTCGCCCAATAATGCCCTAGATCGATTTCGCAATTCGACCATTTTTAGCCGCCAAGAAGTCGTCGTATCGGCGACATCGATTCTGACACTGCTCACACTACTTCAAACTTCCACTCAAGAATTCCTTGCTGCCGCAGCTTCTTGTCTTATTGTCCTTGAGTTTGCCTGTTTCGGTCGTTCGCTCTCATTCTTGGATACTATTCTATCTTTCCTTCCTGGCCTTCTAACTTAGCCCCCTTTCGCTCGCAGCCTGCGGATCGAGTTTATGCTCTCCAGCTCTGTTTCCCTTTTTAGTGTCCCTCCTGCAACCGACCATGTCTTCTATCTCTGAGAATCGGTCTTCTCTGAAGGAGTTCCTTGCCGTATGTCTGCCAGATCCTTTGCACATTATGCTCTCGCGTTGATAGATCTACACGTCCTCCTCCCGCACTCCCTACCAATCCTTCTCCCGCCTGCATTTCATATCTCACCCTTTCCTTTCAATAGTCAATCGCGACTATTCGCGGTGACCTGTCCACCATCACCGCCCCACCTTTCGTCCTCGCCACCAAATCCGCCGTCGAGTTCCCGGCATATTGGGCCGAGCACCCAGGCATCTTTGTTGCGCCTGCCTCGGAACCCGACCCGCAACGCCGTGCTTTGCTGGTTTTGAAATGGTTCCTGGCTGCTCTAAAGCAGCAACAGTATGCTGGGCGCGACGAGAAGGATGGTGTGAAGAAGCCGCTCAATGCGTTCCTCGGAGAGCTGTTCCTCGCGAGCTGGGATGGAGGAGAAGAAGGCGTGAAGGGGACGACGAAGTTGGTGAGTGAACAGGTTAGGTAGGCATATCAACCTTTCTTTTGTAATACATTTCTTGGTAGGAAAGTTTTGGAGTCGTAGACATTTGACATCGCTGACAAAGATTGGCAGCCACCATCCACCAGTAACAGCTTGCTACCTCTGGAACGACGAGCACGGCATCCGCGTAAGTCAGATTCAATCACTTTCCCCTAACCCGGTCCGCCATCATGACCCGAAACCTTTCAGTACTCCATCTAACTCAACAGGCCAACACAGGCCGAAGGATACACCCGCCAAGAAATAACCTTCAACGGTTCCGTCAACGTTCGGCAAATCGGTCACGCCATCCTCCATCTGGATGCCTACGACGAAGACTACCTGATTCCACTCCCCGACATCAAAGTCAAAGGTCTTTTGACAGGGACGCCCTACCCAGAACTCAACGGCACGTACTGCATCTCCAGCTCCTCCGGCTTCATCGCAGAGATCGGTTTCTCTGGAAAGGGTTTCCTCGGCATGAGCGGCACCAAGAACAGATTCGAAGCCAGCCTCTACCGCGCGGGCGATGCGGACAAGAAGCCGCTGTACACGGTCAAGGGGGGGTGGAATGACAGATTCACGATGCACGATGTTGCGAGCAACACTAATCTTGAGACGTATGACACGAATGCAGAAACCGCAGTGCCGCTGAACGTTGCGCCCATCGACGAACAGGACCCGTGGGAGTCGAGGCGGGCGTGGAGAGGCGTGATTGACGCGCTGAACCAGGGGAACATGCAAGCGACAAGCGACGAGAAGGGGAAAGTGGAGCAGGGGCAGCGGGCGATGCGGAAGCGGCAGGGGCTTGGGGAGAAGGAGTGGTGCGCGACCTTCTTCAAGAATGTCGATGGCGATGAGGTGTTTGAGCGGTTAGCGGAGCCGATAGGGGCCGAGTTAGGCAAGGAGAAGACGGTCGGGGTGTGGAAGTTTGATCACGAGAGGGCAAGGGTGGCGAGGAAGCCGTATAGAGGGGACTTAACGCCGACGGCGTGAATTTTAAAGGTCTATAGAGTTTTGCGAAATAAATGGCTAGCTTGTTACTAGGGATGTGGCGTATGGATATTTGTTGCTGTTCATTTCTCTGGTTTTATGAAGTGACTGCCAGTTCCGAAACTCCGAACTTGCTACCGCTCTAGCAGCCCGTTCGAAGCTACGATTGGTCTATCTCGCTACCGTGGAGCGTCCAAGTCTGGCCAGGCTTTTTGAGCCAAGGGGTGGGGTGCCGAATGTAGACAAGCTACGTGATTGGTCATGGCGCCAATCCGGGGGCGTATTTCCGGTTGCCGGACGGGGGCTTTTGGCAGCTGTCTTGCTTGGTGGATAAGCAGGAATGTGGACCGACTTTGCCAAGTTGGAAAGGAGTTGTGCATCTGTGGCAGATGTACGTTGCTTGA
>Ga0335072_10005652_pt1 | contig 18407 bp, 17 predicted proteins | sample Lox_Sample_21_FD_206725 | JGI IMG/M metagenome (GOLD analysis project Ga0335072, IMG submission 206725) | Soil microbial communities from Loxahatchee National Wildlife Refuge, Florida, United States - Lox_Sample_2.1 | ecosystem: Environmental > Terrestrial > Soil > Wetlands | place: USA... | reverse complement strand
CCGGATCAGGGCAGCAGGCCGACCGGTACACGGAGCTCGTCCCGCTCGTACATCGCGTCAATGACGGCCGGATCACCCGCGCCGCAGACGGCCGCGATGTCGTCGATCAAGTCGTCGTAGTCGGAGCCGGTCTCACCGCGGTACGACTCGCCCATCCGGCCCCACTCGTCCCACGGCAGCATCTCGCGCTTCGCGAGCGCGGCCAGGTCCCGGATGGCGTTGCCGCGAATCTCGGCCGGACCGAAGTTCTCCGTCCCGACGACGCCGAACTTCCGCCCGTCCGCGGAACCGGACCGGATGGCAGCCCAGGCTTCGCCGCCGGTCAGGAACTCCCCACGCTGCAGGTCCGCCGGCGCCGAGACGAAGTCGTGCTCCAGGTGCTCGGTGTCCACCCGAACCCACCGGTCCTGCTGATCGCTCCAGTACTCAGTGACCCAGTGATCGAGGCCTAGGCCAGCCTGGAAATACATGCCGAAGCCACACCGGGCCCGCGCCGGAATCCCGCGCCAGCGCAGCAGGGCGCAGCTGAGTACTACGAAGTTCCGGCAGGTGCCGACCACGCGGGCGCGCGGCTCACGCGGTACTGCGAGCGATGCGGGATCAAGCTCGAGCAGCCGCCGGGCGATGCCGTCAGCGGACCGCAGCTGGCTCTCGGCCAGTCGCTCGGGCGTCAGCCCGAGGCCGTCGGTTCCCAGCGGATGCACAACCAGCCCTGGCACCACAGCGCACAGCGCTACCGGGTCCGCGGGAAGACCGGTCAGCGCCTCCGCCCCGATCTCGCTCAGGTCAGTCAGCGGGCCGGGAACCGCGTAGTCGATCGTCGCCATGATGACGACGTTAACGCCCCGGTCTGACGCTCGCCGGCAGCCGGCCAGACGCCGACGAGTTAGCGTACCTAGTAGCGCGCAGCTCCCATCGCAAGCGCCACACGGCGAGGAGGAATCCATGTCACTGGATCCGGCTACCACTGCGGTCGTGCTGATCGAGTACCAGAACGAGTTCACTTCCGAAGGCGGGGTGCTGCACGGCGCCGTCGCGGAGGTGATGGACAAGACAGGCATGCTCGCGAACACCCGCAAGGTGGTCGACGCCGCACGAGCCGCGGGAGCCACGATCATGCATGCACCGATTACGTTCGCAGCTGGCTACAACGAGCTGAGCAGGCATCCGTATGGCATTCTCAAGGGCGTCGTCGACGGCAGCGCGTTCGTCAAGGACAGCTGGGGTGCGGCGATCGTCGACTCCCTGGCGCCGCAGGCCGGCGACATCGTCATCGAGGGCAAGCGCGGCCTGGACACCTTCGCAAGCACGAACCTCGACTTCATCCTGCGCAGCAAGGGCATCACGACTATCGTGCTCGGCGGGTTTCTGACCAACTGCTGCGTCGAGTCGACGATGCGTACAGGCTACGAGAACGGCTACCAGGTGATCACTCTCACCGACTGCACAGCCGCGACCTCCGTCCCCGAGCACGAGAACGCGATCAGCTACGACTACCCGATGTTCTCCAAGCCGATGACAGCCGATGACGTGATCAGCGAGCTGCAGCCGGTCGCGTAACAGGTATCTTTTCTCCGCATCCTCGGTTCATGCGCATCCCTGCCATCGGCGATCACCGGGTCCCCGGCCCTGGCCGCCCGCAGCGGGCAGCCAGGGCCGCGACGTGCGAGCCAGCTGTCAGCAGCCGTCGTACGGCGCCCAGGGCGCTGTACCGTCCTCGGCGTACAGCCGGGCGAACGCCTCCTTCTGCACGGCAACGGACGCCTCGCCCGCCGTGCCGGAGTAGCCGAGCGACTGCCAGGTCGTCGGCAGGATCCCGAACAGCCCGTCCGGGTCCGTCGGCGTGTCGCTGCTCTCGCGCCAGGCGACGCACTGCTCGAAGGACGACTCGCCGGCCGTCAGCGCGGCACCGCTGTCCTCACCGGCGCCGGCCGGAGCGGCTGCTGCCGGGGCAGCCGCTGCCTCCTGCCGCAGGCCAGCCGCGTACTTCTGGTCGAACTGCGCGGCGCGCAGCCGGGGGTCGGCAGGGATCCGCAGCCGCTCGCCGACGGTCAGCACGCCCGGGTTGTGCACGACGCGCGTGTTCGGCGGGGTGGCGTAGATCGCCTGCCAGCTCATGTGGTGGGCAGTCGCGATTCCGCTCAGGGTCTGCCCGGCCCGCACGGTGACCCAGATGTGGGTCGCGGACTGGCCGCCGGACGACGCGGTCTGAGCGTCCTGGGCCGCCGTCGCCCGGGCCGGCGCGACATTCGCGCTGTGCTTCGGTGCCGGGCTGGCGGTGTGCCGCGGGGCGGCGTGAGACGTCGCCGCCAGCGAGATCGCTGCACCCGCGACTGCGGCGGGCAGGACGGCGGCTGTTGCAATGTGAGTGATCTTCATGGGAGGGGCGAGCCTCCTTCGTCCGCCCTCAGCGCTTCGCGGCAGGCCACAGCACGCGGCTTACCGGACTCACGATGTCGGGCGTGACTAGAGCGCCATGGCTCTCGGGGAACCATGGTCATGGTCAAGGACATGCTCGCGACGACATCGTCGCGGCCGTGTCGGCGCTCGGCGGCTCCTCTCGTCGGCAGCCGGGGATGAGGTGATCACGGCGACCTGCCTGGGCGTAACTGTCGGTAAGCAACCGCCAGTAGACCCACAGATCTGGGCATTGTGCCTGGTGAACGCCGGGATTATGAAACAACTCACGTTTGCGCTAGATCGGGAATAATGGCCTCTGAGCAGCGCAAACAGGCCCGGAACTCACATCGAGCTCCGAGCCTGGCGACGCCTCAGCGGTGACGGTTAGCAGCCGTCCGACGGCGCCCATGGCTGTGCGCCGTACTCGGCATACAGGCGGCTAAAGGCGACCTGCTGCAGCGCCACCGGCGCCTGGCCAGCGGTGCCGGAATAGCCAAGCTGCGCCCAGGTCGACGGCAGGATGCCAAACAGGCCGTCCGGATCGGTCGGGGTGTCGCCGCTCTCCCGCCAGGCGACGCACTGCTCGAAGGAGGACTCACCCGCGGTCACGGACGGACCGGCCTGCGCCGAGTCCTGGCTGCCAGCGGCGGCGTCGCTCGCGCCAGCTGCGGTGTGATGGTGATGGTGATGGTGATGGCGCCGGGTCTTCGGCTTGGGCTTGGCGGCCTGATGGGCCGTGACGTCGGTCACATGCCGGGCTGGCGCGTGCGCGGCCGTCACCGGCGCGGCCGATACCGACGCCTGGGCAAGCGGCGCCGCGATGCTCAGTGCGATCCCGGCCATAGCGGACGGCAGGATGGCGGCGACTGCAATGGGGTTGATCTTCATCGGGGGCTGGCCTCCGTGTCCGCCCTCAGCGCTTCGCGGGGGATCTGCGACTCACGTTCTCGGGCGTGACTCGTGCGGACTCGGTTGTCGGTGCTCTCGCAGTTACAACCCGGCTGACCAGGGCAACCCATCCATCCAGCACCGAATATGACACTTGCCACGTCTGCTCCGGACCGGGAATAGCCGGCACAAGACCGCCGTGAGGAAGCGGCCTGGCCCGGGCATGCTCAGCGACATAGCGCTGCCCGGCAGCGCAGCCGCCTGACGATCGGACCTGGATGACCACACACGGCACGAACCGGAGAATTCCGGTCAGCGCGGCCGTGATTGCCGCGCTCGCCGGCTCGCTGATCATGACCAGCTGCGGGAGTTCTGGTCATCCTGCGCCCAGCCACTCCCCGACGACAGCGCCCGCAGCGGTCCGGGGGTTCGACGAGGCCGGAGTGTCGACCGGGACTGGCGACAATTTCACCCCGGCGGACTGGAAGATCATCCGGGCCGACGGGTTCACGGTGTTCATTACTGACCCCATCCGCTGGTCGTCCGAGTGCGCCGGGAACGGCTGCTCGCGTGCTGTCAGCGGCTGCACGATCGACCCGTCCGCAGTGGCCCAGATCCAGGACGCCGCGAGCGCCGGACTCGACATAGCCGTCTACACGCGCAACGTCAACTGCCTGCCTGCGGCCATCACCGGCCTGCCGCCGGCCTTGCGGGAGCAGCTGAGTTTTGCGGTCCTCGACATCGAGCCCGGTCCCGGCATTCCGCTGACGCCGACGCTGATCGACCGGGTCACGGCGCTCGGGCAGACGCCCGTCATCTACAGCTACTCGGCGGGCTGGCAGGCCGTCATGAGCGGCAGCACGGCCTTCAGCAGTCACCCGCTCATGGACGGCCAGACGCCCGGCTCGGGCCAGCCGTACCCGGCCCCGTACCCGGCCGGTTATCCCGTCCTGCGGCCCATGCCCGCCCCGTACGGCGGCTGGTCGGGCATCGCGCCGATCGAGCAGCAGCAGACAAATGCAGCCATCCACGGATCGGCCGGCACGATCAGCGGCCGGGCGAACGCGGTTGACCTGGACTCGGTGAGCGCGTCCTGGCTGGCCTCCCTTCCGCACCACTCCTGACGCCGGGCGGCGAGACCGCCCGCTTCGGCCGCAGGCCACAGGGGTAAGAAGCCGCCGGGGGGTGCGGGTGAGCGTTCAGTTCGTGGGGTTGCTCTCGCTCGCCGTGGCCGCCTTCGTCGCACCGCTGGTGGCGCTGGCCATCCCGCGTCGGCTGGTGCCGCCCGTCGTCCTGGAGGTACTGGCGGGCATCGCCGTCGGTCCGCAGGGCCTCGATCTGGTCAAGCCAGTTGGCGGCGTTTATATCCTCTACCTGCTGGGTTTCGGCTTCCTGCTGTTCCTGGCCGGCCGCGAGATCGACGTCGCGCGGTTCCGCGGGCCGGCGTTCCGGCTGACCGGTACCAGCTTCACGGTCAGCCTGGTGGTGGCCATTCCCATTGCCATCGGGCTGAGGCTCGTCGGGCACGGCGGCGACGTGCGGCTGCTCGTGCTCGCCATCACGGCGAGCTCGCTCGGCGTCATGGTGCCGGTCCTCCGCGATGCCGGCGAGATCGATACCGACTTCGGTCAGACCACGGTGATGGCCGGCTCCGTCGGCGAGTTCGGCGGCCTGCTGCTGCTCACTGTCCTGTTCTCGGCTGACCCCGAGCCCACCTGGGCACAAGTCGCCTACGTGGCCGCACTCGGCGGGGCCGCCGTTCTGGGCGCTATCGGGTTGCGCCGCCTGTGGCAGTCGCCGTTTCTGCGCCCTGCACTGCTGGCTACCGATCAGTCGACGTCGCAGCTACGCGTCCGCGGTGCGTTCGTGATCTTGCTGGGGTTCACCGCGGTTGCGCATGAGTTCGGCGTCGATGCCCTGCTCGGAGCATTTGTCGGCGGCGTCGTGCTGAACATCGCCGACACCGATGACCGGCCCAGCCAGGAGCGCTACCAGGGCAAGCTGAACGCGATCGGCTTCGGATTTCTCGTTCCGGTCTTCTTCATCGTGACGGGCGTTCAGTTCGACCTTCGATCGCTCTTCGCGAGTCCGTCGTCGCTGGTCCTGGTGCCGGCAATCCTCGCCGGCATCCTCGTCGCGCGAGCGCTTCCCGCGCTGATGTACCGGGGCAGGCTCGGCACCCGGCCCGCACTCGCCGCCGGGCTGCTGCAAGCCACCACGCTGACGTTTCCGGTCGTCGTGGCTGAGGTCGGCCGCAGTCTGAGCCTCCTGACCCCGGCGACCTCCGCCGCTCTCGTCGGCGCCGCGCTGCTCTCCGTGCTGATTTTCCCGGCGCTCGCGCTCGCGCTTCGGCCGTGGACGCCCGCCGGGCCGGTCGCCACCGTTCCTGAAACGCCAGGCAGGCCGGCTAGCTGGCCTTGCTGCTAGCTGACGAGCCGATGAGGCGGCGGCTCAACTCCCGGGCATGGTAGCGATCGCAGCCCAGACCCGGCGCCACCGTCAGGAGTCGAAGCCGAGCCCGGCGCTGTCCAGGGCGCGAAGCCACAGGTTGCGGCGGCCGCCGTGCTCGTCAGCCCGGGCAAGCGACCACCGGGTGAGCTGGACGCCGGCCGACCGCAGCGGCTCGGGCGGGAACGGCAGCGGCCGCGTCCGCACCATCTCCAGCTCGGTCAGCTCCGTCGCCTCACCGCCCAGCAGGTCAAGCAGGACACGGGCGCCGAAGCGGCTGGCGCCGACGCCCAGACCGGTGTAGCCCGCCGCGTAGGCGAGACGGCCGTCTCGCGCCGTACCGAAAAATGCGCAGAAGCGCGAGCACGTATCGATCACGCCGCCCCACTTGTGGGTGAACCGCACACCCTCAAGCTGAGGAAACGTGGCAAAGAAATGCTCGGCCAGGCGAGTAAAGGTAGCCGGGCGCTGGTCCCGGGCCGCAGTAATGGCGCTCCCGTAGTAGTAGACCGCGTCGTAGCCGCCCCACAAGATCCGGTTGTCGGTCGTGAGCCGGTAGTAGTGGAACTGGTTGCCGCTGTCGCCGACGCCCTGCCGGTGCCGCCAGCCGATGCTCGCCAGCTGCCCGGCGGTCAGCGGTTCGGTCATCAGTACGTAGTCGTACACCGGGATGAGGTAGTAACGCAGCCGACGCAGCAGCGGCGAGAACGCGCCGGTCGCCAGCGCCACCCGGCGGGCGCTGACGCTGCCGTCCGCGGCCACCAGGGTGAGCGCGCCCGCCGGACCGCGCTCGGACGTCAGCGCGCGCACGGGGCTGCCCTCGAAGATCCGCACGCCGGCCTCCAGGCAGGCCTGGCGCAGCCCCCATGCGAGCTGAGCCGGATCCACCGTTGCGCAGCCGCGGGTGTCCCACAGACCCGCCAGGTAGCTCGGTGACTGCACTTCGGCCCTGACCTCCGCGGCGTCGAGCAGCCGCATGCCGCCGCCTGCCCCGAGCCGGGCCGCCAGGCCGGCCGTCTCCCGCAGGTTGTCCGCCTGCCAGGGCTGGGTGGCAACCGCGAGCTCGCCGGTGCGGGCGAAATCGCAGTCGATGCCGTGGCGGGTGATCGTGATTTCGATCTCGTCGAGGTTGCGGTGGCCGAGACTGTCGAGAGTGCCGAGTTCGGCCGGGAACCGGTCATGCCCGTTGGCCAGGCCATGCGTCAGGCTGGCCGAGCAGAAGCCGCCGTTCCGCCCGCTGCCAGCCCAGGCGACCCGGCGGCCCTCGAGCAGCACGACGTCGCGGTCCGGATCGTCGTGCACGGCCTGCAGCGCGGTCCACAGGCCGGTGAAACCGCCGCCGACGACTGCCAGGTCGGCAACGACGCTACCGCGGAGCGCGCGCTCAGGATCAGGCGCGCCTGGCTGGTCGAGCCAGTACGGTACCGGCCGGGCGCCCGCGAGCGCGCCGGTAGTCGGCGAGGTTGTCATGCGGGGCACCAGTGATCAGCTGGTCCCGGCGATCGGCTCGAACAACGCGTTCCAGGCGGCCAGCTCCTCCGGTGTCTGGAACTGGTAGTAGTTCATGGACCGCTGGCGGTACTGCGGCGTCGGGAAGACGAGCGGCGAGTCCGCCGTCACTGTCGGCGGCTCGCCGATCTCGGAGCGCATGGCCGACAGTTCCTGGGCCGCCCAGCCAGTCGGCTTCAGGAGCACCAGCCGCGCGTCCGGAACCGGGCAGACGTAGTCGTTGTAATACTCGACGACCGCCTCGATCTGCGGCTGGTAGAAGTAGTCCATCAGCGTCATGGCGTCCCTGGGGTTCTGCGCGTACATCGGGATGCACATGTTGTCGGTCCAGAACATCCCGCCTTCCTTGGGCATCAGCAGCCTCAGGTCGCTGTACCGCTGCTGCAGGTTTGCCTGGAAGATGTCGCCGGAGAACGCCTGGGACACGACGATCTTGCCGCTTTTGAGGTTGTCGATGTAGTTCTGCTCGTAGTAGCCGCTGACGATGCCGTCACTCTTCTGCTGCTTCAGCACCGTCGCAGCCTTGTGCCACTCCGACTCGGTCGACGTCGCCGGGTCGACGCCGATGGCGAGCAGCCCGACGCTGCCCAGCTCGTACGGGTCGCTCATCATGCCCACCTTGCCGGCGTACTTCTTGTCGAACAGGATGCCCACGCTGTCGCCTGGGTTCTTGACCACCGAGGAGTTGTAGCCGACCGCGGTCCAGCCGGACTGCCAGGCCATGGTGTAGGTGTTGCCCGGGTCCCACGGCGGGTTGCGCACCAGGGAGCCCGCGTACGCCTGGAAGTTGGCCATCATCGACTGGTCGAGCGGTATCAGCCAGCCGTTGCTGATGAGCTCGCCCAGTGCCGGGCTGTTGTTCGTGGTCACGATGATGTCGTAGCCGGTGTACTCCTTGTGCTGCAGCGCCGGCCGGATCGAGTTGAAGAACGGCAGGTTCTCGCTGACCGGCTCGGAGTAATTGACGCTGATCCTGGTGAGGTCGGTGAAATGCTGGAGCGTCGGGTGCTTGTCATCCAGCACGTCGATGTAGTCGGGCCAGTTCGCGAAGTTCACGGTGTAGTGCAACTTCTGCTTGCGCCACCAGGACGCCGAGCCGACCGCGCGCGCAGCCGCCTGGGCCGGCGACTGCCCGCCGTCTGCGCACCCGGCGAGCAGACCGGAGAGCGTGCCTGCCCCGAGCAGACCTGCGGCAAGGCCGCCAGACCGCAGCAGGCTACGGCGCGAGATCCGCGGGGAAGTCAGGCCGCGCCAGATCGAAGGGTCGGCATCAGGCACCACAACCGCGGCTGCGTGGTGATGTGCCCGGTTGCGAAATGCGCGCGGCATCTGGGCACCCCCTCCCGCCACGTGTGCCAGTCGGACCTTAGCGCCAAAAGGCTGGCGTTCGCGGTCAAAACTTCGAAACCCGCAGGTGGAGATCGGCGCGGCCGTCGCGGTCAGGCGTCGATGTTGCTCATGACGTGCTTGATGCGGGTGTAGTCGTCGAAGCCATAGCCGGACAGGTCCTTGCCGTAGCCGGAGTGCTTGAAGCCGCCATGCGGCATTTCCGAGACGAACGGAATGTGAGTGTTGATCCAGACAGCACCGAAGTCGAGCGCGCGCGCCGCCCGCATCGCCCGGCCGTGATCCCGCGTCCACACGCTGGCCGCCAGGCCGTACTTGACCCCGTTGGCCCAGCGCAGCGCCTCTTCCTCCGAGCTGAACCGCTGCACGGTCACGACCGGGCCGAACACCTCATCCTGGATCATCTCGTCGTCCTGCCGGAGCCCGGTCACTACCGTCGGGGCGAAGCAGAAGCCCTGCTCGCCGACGCGGTGCCCGCCAGCCGCAACGGTGGCGTGCTCGGGCGCGCGCGACAGGAAGCCCTCGACCCGGGCGAGTTGCTCGCGATTGTTGAGCGGGCCGTAATAGGCGTCCTCGACGTCGCGACCGCCCGTCGTCACGGTTGCCGCCCTGGCGATCAGCGCGTCGGTGAGGTCAGCGCTGACGCCGGGACCCGCGAGAACGCGGGTAGCTGCTGTGCAGTCCTGTCCGGCGTTGTAGTACCCGGCATCCGCGACGCCTTGCGCGACGGCCTGGACGTCAGCATCGTCGAAGACCACGACTGGGGCCTTGCCGCCAAGCTCGAGGTGGACGCGCTTCAATCCGGCCGCAGCCGCCTGCGCCACCTCGATGCCAGCCCGGACGGACCCGGTAATAGACACCATCTGCGGAATCTCATGGGATACCAGCGCCCGCCCGGTGTCCCGGTCGCCGCAGATGACGTTGAAGACACCGGGCGGGAAGAACTCAGCCGCGATCTCGGCCAGGAGCAGCGTGGAGACTGGCGTAGTGTCCGACGGCTTCAGGACGACCGTGTTGCCTGCCGCCAGCGCGGGGGCAAACTTCCATACCGCCATCATCATCGGGTAGTTCCAGGGGGTGACCTGGGCGCAGACACCCACGGGCTCACGGCGGATCATGGAGGTGTGACCACGAAGGTACTCTCCCGCCGACTTGCCTTCGAGCAGCCGGGCGGCACCGGCGAAGAACCGCAGCTCGTCCGAGAGCGGCGGGACCTCGTCGGCCCTGGTCAGGGCCACCGGCTTGCCGGTGTTGCGCGACTCGGCCTCGACCAGGTCCTCAGTCCTGGCCTCGATCGCATCGGCAAATCTGAGCAGGGCGAGACTCCGCTCGCCGGGCGTCGTGTCGCGCCAGGCCTCGAACGCCGTCGCGGCGGTCCTCAGCGCCGCATCCACGTCGGCCGCCCCGGAGACCGGCGCCTGCAGGTACGCCGCGCCGGTGCTCGGATCCACGACGTCGCTCGTGCGGCCATCCGATACCGGGACGTACTGTCCGCCGACGAAATTGGCCAGTACCGGCAGGCTGCCGGCTCCTGCTGCTCCTGCCACGACACTCCCTCAGCGAGCCGATCACGCAGTTCGCCTACGACCCTGACAGAGAACAGCAGATCTCACAAGTGATTCAGTAATAATCTGGGTTAGAGTCTACGGAATCAGTTGGATTAGTGGTTAGGATGGCACGATGAGGCATGCAGAGGAGGGCTGGCCATGGCGCACACGCCGGTGACTCCGCTCAACGCAGGGGCACGGAGCCGGGCAGCCTCAGGCGGCCGCGAGCCAGACGGCCGGATTGTGCTCGACGACCTGTCCAAGCAGATCATCGAGCAGCTCCAGCAGGACGGCCGGCGTTCCTATGCCTCGATCGGAAAGGCTGTCGGGCTCTCGGAGGCCGCGGTCCGCCAGCGAGTCCAGCGGCTCATCGAAGTCGGCGCCATGCAAATCGTCGCCGTTACCGACCCGATGACCCTTGGCTTCCCCCGCCAGACGATGGTGGGCATCCGCTGTGGCGGAGACCTGGAGCGTGTCGCCCAGCAGCTGGCCGAGATGGAGGAGATCGACTATGTCGTCATTACGGCGGGCTCTTTTGACCTGCTGATTGAGGTCGTCTGCGAGAACGACGACCAGCTCCTGGAGATCCTCGGCCGGGTCCGCTCCATTCAGAGCGTCACGGCGACGGAGACTTTTGTGTACCTGAAACTCTGCAAGCAGACTTACAGCTGGGGGACCAGATGACAGCGGCATACAGCAAGGACGACATCGCGGAGCTGCAGGAGAAGGCCAAGCGCCACCTGTGGCTGCACTTCACCCGCATGTCGTCCTATGCAACTAGCGACGTCCCCGTCATCGTCCGCGGCGAGGGTCAGTACGTATACGACCAGAATGGCAAGCGCTACCTGGACGGCCTTGCCGGGCTCTTCGTCAGCCAGATCGGGCACGGGCGCACTGAGGTAGCCGAGGCCGGCGCGCGCCAGGCCAGTCAGCTCGCCTACTTCCCGCTCTGGTCCTACGCGCACCCCCAGGCCATCGAGCTTGCGGAGCGGCTGGCCGCGATGGCGCCGGGTGATCTCAACCGGGTGTTCTTCACCAGCAGCGGCTCGGAAGCTGTCGAGTCGGCCTGGAAGCTTGCGAAGCAGTACTTCAAGGCCATCGGGCAGCCGTCCCGGTACAAGGTCCTGAGCCGCTCCATCGCCTACCACGGCACCTCGATGGGCGCGCTGGCGATCACCGGTCTGCCCGGCATCAAGGAGCCGTTCGAGCCCCTGCCGCCGGGTGGCATCCGCGTGCCGAACACGAATTTCTACCGAGCGCCGTCCTTCGTGGCCGATGACCTCACCGCGTTCGGTGTCTGGGCCGCTGACGAGATCGAGCGTGCCATCCTGCGCGAGGGCGAGGACTCGGTCGCGGCAGTCTTCCTCGAGCCGTGCCAGAACTCCGGCGGCTGCTTCCCGCCGCCGCCCGGCTACTTCCAGCGCGTCCGCGAGATCTGCGACCGCTACGGTGTGCTGCTGGTGTCCGACGAGGTCATCTGCGCCTTCGGCCGCCTCGGCTACTACTTCGGCTCGCAGCGTTACGGCTACCAGCCCGACATCATTACCTTCGCCAAGGGCGTCACCTCCGGGTACTCGCCGCTCGGCGGCATGCTGGTCCGCGACGAGCTCATGGCGCCCTTCAGCGAGGGCCAGGCCACCTTCCTGCACGGCGTCACGTTCGCCGGCCACCCGGTCTCCTGCGCGGTGGCGATGGCGAACCTCGACGTCTTCGAGAAGGAGGACCTGCTCGGCAACGTCCGTGCACACGAGGCCGGCTTCCGGTCGACACTGGAGAAGCTGACCGACCTCCCGATCGTCGGCGACGTCCGGGGCGACGGCTACTTCTACGGGATCGAACTGGTGAAGGACAAGTCCACTCGCGAGACGTTCGACGACGCCGAATCCGAGCGGCTGTTGCGTGGGTTCCTCTCCCATGCGCTCTTCGACGCCGGCCTCATCTGCCGCGCCGACGACCGCGGTGACCCGGTCATCCAGCTCTCCCCGCCGCTGACCTGCACGCAAGAGCATTTCGACGAGATGGAGCAGATCCTGCGCGACGTCCTGACGGAGGCCTGGACGAAGATCTGAGCATCGCCCTGCATGCCTGATGCTGGTTGTGCCCTGCCCTCCGAGCGGAAGTTATGCACTTGTGACCACCCGGGAGCTAACCAAATGGGCCGTGGGACGTGTCTAAGAAGTGAGGGCCAGGCGGTGCTGCAGGGGCGATCGCCAGGCACGGGCATGCGGGAGGAATCATGTCGGGCGAAGTCGGCAACTGGACCGAGCTTTCCAGCACGAACGAGCGCATTGCTCGGCTGACGGACTCGGCTGCCTTCCCGGCTTGTCTCCAGGAGGCAGGTGCCCCGACTCGATGGGCAGAGCTAGCCAGCCAGAGCGAACGGCTCGTGGACGCAGGCGATCCGTTGTTCCGGCTGGCTAGCTCGAGCCAGACGGCGACGGGCATGCGCCTGGTCGCTACCGCCGCCTGAGCATCCGCGGCAGGCCGGCTAGCGGCCGGGCCCTGCCAGCAGGTCCTGGACGTACTTGACTGCCTGCTCGACGGGCACGCGCTCCTTCTCCCCGGTGCTGCGGGAGACGACCTCGATAAGCCCGTCAGCCAGATCGCGGCTGCCGACGTTGATCCGGAACGGGATGCCGGTGAGCTCGGCGTCCTTGAATTTGACCCCCGGTCGCTCGTCCCGGTCGTCGATCAGCACGTCGACGCCCGCCGCGCGAAGCTCGGCGTAGATCGTCTCGGCCGCGGCGCGGACGGCCTCATCCTTGAGCGACACCATGATGACGTCGACCTCAGCCGGAGCGACGGCAGTCGGCCACTTCAGCCCGGCGTCGTCGTGGTGGACCTCGGCAATCGCCGCCATGGCCCGCTCGACGCCGATGCCGTAGCTGCCCATGATCGGCGTGATGGCAGAGCCGTCCGGGCCTAGGACCGAGACGCCAAGCGCCGTGGTGAACTTGCGGCCCAGCTTGAAGATGTGACCGACCTCGAGCGTCTGCACAAGCTCGAGCCCGGCGCCGCAGCGCGGGCACGGCTCCCCGGCCGCCACCTCGCGCAGGTCCGCCCAGGACGACGCGGCGATGTCTCGCTCGACATCGACGCCGGTGACGTGCACGTCGTCGATATTCGCCCCGGTCGCCATATCCCGCCGGCCGCGCAGGGCCAGGTCCGCGATCACTGGCAGGTGGCCGACGCCGACCGCGCCGAGGCTGCCCGGCAGCGCACCGAGCGCGGCCTGGATTTCCTCCGGCTGGGCGGGGCGAATATCGGTGACGCCGGTGGTGTCGATGAGCTTCTGATCCTGCAGCTGATGGTCGCCGCGCAGCAGCACCAGCGTGAGCTGGCCGCCGATCACCTGCACGAGAGTCTTGATCTGCCTGTCCGCCGCAAGCCCGTAGCCGGTCGCCAGGTCCTCGATGGTGCGGACGCCCGGCGTCTCCAGTCGTACCGGCGCGTCCGCCCCCGGACCATCCTCCAGCGCAACCAGGCCCGATGTGGCCTTCTCGAGGTTGGCCGCGTAGTGACACTCCGGGCAGATCGCGACCAGGTCCTCACCGGCAGGTGACGGGCACATGAACTCCAGCGAGTCCGTCCCGCCCATCGTCCCGTTGGATGCCTCGACTGCGATCGCCGGAATGCCCAGCCGGGCGAAGATCCGCTCGTAGGCGCCCCGGTGCGCGTCGAACGACGCATCCAGGCCCGCCTCGTCGAGGTCGAAGCTGTAGGAGTCCTTCATGGTGAACTCGCGCACGCGCAGCAGGCCGCTCTTCGGCCGTGCCTCGTCGCGGAACTTGGTCTGGAACTGGTACCAGAACTGCGGCAGCTCGCGGTAGGAGGACAACTCGGCGGCCACGGTCGTGAAGATCTCCTCGTGCGTCACGCCGAGCACCATGTCAGCGCCCTTGCGGTCCTTGAGGCGGAACATGACCTCGCCCATAATGTTCAGCCGGCCGCTGCGCTGCCAGATGCTCGCCGGATGCATAGTCGGCAGCAGAAACTCCTGTGCCCCGATGCCTTCCATCTCCTCGCGGATGATCGCGACGACCTTGGCTCGGACGCGCATCGCCAGCGGCAGCAGCGAGTAGTGACCGGCCATCAGCTGACGGATGAACCCGGCCCTCAGCAGCAGCCGGTGGCTGGCCGCGTCGGCCTCGGCCGGATCGTCTCGCAGGGTCGGGATGTGCAGCTGTGACCAGCGCATAGGTGGAAGCCTCTTCGTCGCGTTCGTGGACCGCCAGTCTACGGGCCGCGGCAGTCCGGCCGATCTCGATCACGAGGCCCAGCCACCGCTGAAAGCCGCAACCAGGCAGCTATCCGGCTGACGCGGTCACCTGGCCCGGTCCGAGCTCTGATAACTGACCGTCATGCATCGACGACTTACGGTTAACTAATGCCTTACGCCCCCGCAGCGCCCCGTAGGAGAACCCCACCATGATCAAGCTCCACCGCACCGTGACCGCCTTAGCCGTGCCGGCCCTCGCACTTGCGCTGACCGCCTGCGCCGGCTCCGGCACCAAGTCCCCGGATGCAGCCAGCGGTAGTCCGGCCGGCCCGATGCTCGGCGCGACGTTCAAGGGCACGATCTACGTCAGCACCCCGACTTCCCACCTGACCAGGGCCTACACCGATCGGGTCACCGACGTGCGCAACTGCGCCGACGCCGCGAAGACCGGCTGGGACGGCACCTTCCGCGTGCCCTCGCCGCAGGCGCCGCTCCCCCAGGCTGAGATCGAGATCTCCGGCTTCCACGGCCCCGGCACGTACACGCCGACCATGCTGCAGCACGACAAGGCCGACATGATCCTGCTCACCTCGAAGTCCGGGACCAGCGAGTACGACATCACCACGGCCGTCGCCCGCCGGACGCCCGGCAAGGAAGTGCTGTTCCTGTCCAAGAACGGCTCCGGCCAGCTGGTCTACTCCGGCGCGCACCTGAACGGCGACGCCGGCGGCCCCGAGGTAGCCGGGCTGATCCAGTGGAACTGCACGTCCTAGGCGAAAGACCCCAGAAGGTACAGAACAGAAGATTCCCCGTCGGCGCGAGTTTGACTGGTAACTGACCGGGCACGAACTGTGACATGCCGACGGACAGGTCAGCCCGGCGGGTGCTCGGGATCGCCATGGGCATCGCGGCGATCTTCGACCTGACGGGCACGACTGTCTACCGGACGATGCGTCCAGTCCTTCCGCCCAGTCCGCCGGGACATGACGATCAGGATCCGTTTAGCTCGGCGATGAGCACGATCATGGCCGCGCACCCTGAGGCGGCACGTCGTGCGCGTGATGAGAGCGGTGAGACGTTAGTCGCATGAGCGATACCGACCGCGCGCCTTCGCCGGCCCGGCAGGCGCCAGCCCCCAGACAGTCCGCAGTCCCCCGACAACCGCACACAGCCGATCCGGGCGAGATCGCCGACGCCGTCGTGGACCGAATGGGCGGCAACGCCGCCGACCCGAGCCGGGCGCCCGCCGACCTGGCTCCGCCGCAGGCGGACAAGTCCGCGGTCGAGCAGGCTATTGCGATGCGCGAGCAGGCGCCGGAGCTGTACGACCTCTGGCTGAAGATCGCGAAGGACAAGGCGGCCACCGCGAACTACGTGGAGCGGGCGCCGTACGAGGTCCCCGAGCGGCTGGCGCAGTCCGGCCGGCCGCGCGCACTCGGGGCGCTCATCATCGTGCTGTCGTTCTGCGGATACCTGGCCTGGCTCGGCGGGCCCGGTCCGTACATCGGCGGCCTGATCGCCATCGGCGACCTGGCGGTGATGTTCGGCATGTTCTTCGGGCTCCGGCCCGAGCGACTGCCGGACCCGCAGGAGACCGAGCGCCGTCCGCAGGCCCAGCGCCGGCGGCTGTTACCGGACCATCTGCCCGTGCGATCCTGAGCAGGCAATGCGATCCTGAGCGGGCAATGCGATCCTGAGCGGGCCGGGCTCACAAGGCCGGGCCCGGCTCGGCTGCGCGGAGGTGCCAGGTGCTCGACGGACGGCTGCTGGTGGATGCGCACGTGCACATCGCGAAGCTGCCGACACTGTCGGCTGACTGGCAAGCCTGGGCCGCGGAGTTCGGCAGCGCGGTCCCGATGGGCCGGCTCTTCGACGCCCACGGCACACCCGTCCCGGCAGCCCTGGATGCGCATTTCGCGGCCGAGGGCGCGGACCACGTGCTGCTGTTCACCGAGCACAGTCCCAAGACCACCGGCATCCAGCCGATCGAGGACGTGCTCCCGCTGGTGCACTGCAACCCGGCTCGCTTCCGCCCGGTTGCCAACATCAACCCGCACCTGCACTATCCAGTGCGCACCGAGCTTGCCCGCCAGGCCCATCTCGGCGCCGTCGCCTGCAAGATCCACCCGGTGCACGGCGGCTTCGAGCCGGCCGATCGCATGCTGTACCCGCTGTACTCCTACTGCGAGGAACGTGGCCTGCCCGTCATCGTGCACTGCGGCACGTCGACGTTCTCGGGGTCCGTCAACGCCTACGGCGAGCCTGCGCTTCTCGACCCGGTCTTCCGCGACTTCCCGGAGCTGACCGTCGTCCTCGCCCACGGCGGGCGGGGCTGGTGGTACGACCAGGCCGCGTTCCTCGCGCTGATGCTGCCGAACGTCTGGCTCGAGGTGTCCGGCCTGCCGCCCGCCCGGCTGCCGGATTACTACGGCAGGCAGCTGCCCCGGCTCGCCGCCAAGATGATCTTCGGGACAGACTGGCCCGGCGTGCCCGGCGTCCAGCGCAATGCCCGGACTCTCGAGAAGGTCCTGCTCGAGGCGGGTGCTGCCCCGGACGACGTCGCACTGGCCCTCGGCGGCAGCGCAGCCCGGGTCTTCCGCTTGTGAGGCGGCCTCGTTTCGTCGCCTGGTGGCCAGTGGGTTCGCGACCGGGGTGTCGTGACCGGGGGAAACAAGCGATTGCTCGGGTCTAGCCGCTTCGCCCGGTGCAGCCCTAGTGTTACCAGAAAGGCGCTTCGACAAATCGGGAGTGTGCATGAAGACCAGGGCAGCGATCATGCGTGCGACAGGTCAGGACTGGGAAGTCACCGAGCTCGAGCTCGACCCTCCCAAGGTCGGCGAGGTCCTCATCAAGTACGTCGCATCCGGTCTCTGCCACTCGGACGAGCACATCAAGACTGGTGACCTGACTCCGCGCTTCCCGATCGTCGGCGGCCACGAGGGCTCAGGCATCGTCCAGGAAGTCGGCCCCGGCGTCACCCGGCTGAAGGCCGGCGACCACATCATCTGCTCGTTCCTGCCGGTCTGCGGGCACTGCCGCTGGTGCTCCACCGGCAAGTCGAACCTGTGCGACCTTGGCGCCACCATCCTCGACGGCTGCCTGCCCGACGGCACGTACCGGTTCCACACCTCCGACGGAGAGGACACGGGCGGCATGTGCATGCTCGGCACCTTCTCGGAGTACGCAACCGTGTCGGAGCTGTCCTGCGTCAAGATCGACGACGACGTGCCGCTGGACAAGGTGGCACTGATCGGCTGCGGCGTCCCGACCGGCTGGGGATCGGCCGTACACGCGGCCGCAGTCGAGCCAGGCGACACCATCGCCATCTACGGCATCGGCGGCATCGGCATCAACTCAGTACAGGGCGCGGCCCTGGCCGGCGCACGCAACATCGTCGCGATCGACCCGGTCGCGTTCAAGCGAGAGGCGGCCGAGCAGTTCGGCGCCACGCACAGCTGCGCGACCGCCGGCGAGGCGGCACTGCTCATCCACGAGCTGACCCGCGGCGTGATGGCGGACAAGGCGATCGTCACCGCAGGCGTGGTGACCAGCGAGATCATCACCGACGCGTTCAACACGATCCGCAAGGCCGGCACAGTCGTGGTGACCGGACTCGCCGATCTCGCGTCGAACAACATCCAGATCAACAGCTCGATGCTGACGCTGATGGAAAAGCGGATCCAGGGCAGCCTGTTCGGCTCCGGTGACCCGTTCCACGACATCCCGCTCATGGTGCGGCTCTACCAGTCCGGCGATCTCAAGCTGGACGAGCTGATCACCACGACCTACACCCTCGACGACATCAACCAGGGCTACCAGGACATGCGGGACGGCAAGAACATCCGGGGCCTCATCCTGCATGGCAACTGAGTTCGCGACGGCAGACGCCGGCCCGTTGCGCCCGGCCGGGGCCAGGGCAGCGACCGGTCCTGATCCTGATCCGGGCCGAGGCCGGTGAGCGGCAGCCCGCCGGTCATCGGCCTGCGCCGGGAGCGCGAGGTGCTGACCGTCGCGCTGCAGGCGGCGCGGCATGTGGTGCTCGAGGGGCC
>Ga0335072_10005651_pt1 | contig 18408 bp, 11 predicted proteins | sample Lox_Sample_21_FD_206725 | JGI IMG/M metagenome (GOLD analysis project Ga0335072, IMG submission 206725) | Soil microbial communities from Loxahatchee National Wildlife Refuge, Florida, United States - Lox_Sample_2.1 | ecosystem: Environmental > Terrestrial > Soil > Wetlands | place: USA... | reverse complement strand
ATTTGTAGCCACCAAGGTCTACGGCTACGGTGCAGACGTCTTTACCGCCTCCAAACAGCCTTCTGTGGTCTTTACCGCCGCCGAGTTCAACAAATACCAGAAACGCAAAGATCTCAAGATCGACGATTACCGCGAAGTCGCCGCTAAATGTAAAGACTGCGCCAGCACCGGAGCAATGGCCAACACCACCGGCAAAGTGGTCTACAACAGCCATTCCAGCACCGATACCGATATTCGTGGTTGGACCTGGACCATGCCACCCATCTACAACATGAACATCGATCGCGGGCGCGGCTTTGTGCCCATCGATGAAGAACACAGCAGCCACGTGGCTATCGTGGGCCCTGACATTGTCGACAACCAGATGGGGTTGGTTGATCCCATCGGCAAGGAAATCCGAGTCGACGGAACGCAATACACCGTAATTGGTGTTGGCGAGCGAAAAGGTAAGACGTTGGGGCAGAGCCAGGACAACTGGGTAGCGATTCCACTTACCACATTTCTCAACGCTTATGGATCGAATCGCAGCCTGACCATCTACGGCCGCGCCCATGGGGTAGGCGATCCGCTGCAAATGGCAGTGGACGAAATGCGCACCATCCTTCGCTCCTATCGCCACGACCGGCCCGGTGCGGAAGACAGTTTTTCCATCGATACCAATAGCACGTTCATCGGTATCTGGCAGAGCATCAGCTCCAGTTTTTCCGCCGTCTTCGTGTCTCTGGCGGCGATTTCTCTGGTCGTCGGCGGCATCGTGATCATGAACATCATGCTGGTAAGCGTCACCGAGCGGACACGGGAGATTGGGGTACGCAAGGCGCTGGGCGCGCGGCGCGGCGACGTAATGCTGCAATTTCTGATCGAATCCGCCACCATGTCGCTCGTCGGCGGCTTGATTGGCGTCATTGCCGGGGTTGTATTCGCCAAAGCCATCACCCTGATCATTGGCTTCCCCTCCCAGATCGAGCTGTGGTCGGTGGCCTTGGGACTGTTTGTCGCTACGGCTGTCGGCATTTTCTTTGGAGTCTATCCCGCGCGCAAGGCATCTTTGCTCGATCCCATCGTCGCTTTGCGTTCGGAGTTGTAGAAGAGGTTTACGCAATGAGGCTCGCGGACACAAACGAAGCCATCCGGATGGCCATGGACACCTTGCGCACTAACAAGCTGCGCTCTGCCCTCACCATGCTCGGCATCATGATCGGAGTCACGACCGTAATCCTCATCTCGTCGGTCATCAATGGCCTGACCGGCAATGTGAATGCGCTGATCCAATCCCTCGGGACCAATGTGTATTGGGTCTTTCGTTTCCCGGTCTTCGGTTCACGCCCTACCTCGGAGGAACTCGCCCGAAAGCAGTTGACCTACGAGGATGGCGAGGCCATGAAAGTGCTGCCCCATGTAGTCGCAGTGGATGAAGCGCTGCAGTACCGCACACCGCAAGGAGTGGAGGGAAGTTTCTCCGTCAAGTACGGGAGCCATAAGGTGCAGAACACCATTCTGCAGGGGGAATCGGAGGAAGCCCCGCTTGTCAATGATCTGCCTCTCGCTCAGGGACGCTTCTTTACCCTTCAGGAAGCTCAGCGCGCCGCGAACGTCGTAGTCCTTGGATCTGACACAGCCGAGGAACTGTTCGGCAACGAATCTGCGATCGGCAAGGAGGTGCAGATTGAAGGGGACGTGTTTACCGTGGTGGGTGTATTCGCGCCGCAGAAACAGGTCTTTGGTGGAGGCAAGAATCCCGCGGACAACGCCGCGAATTTCCCCGTCCTCACCTTCCACAAGATTCATCCCGAGATCCTCGACCATTGGATCAGCGTGAAATACGATGACGTAAAAAACAAGGTCGCTGTCGAAGACGAGATCCGCGAACTGCTTCGCCGGCGTCGCAAAGTTCGTGCGGACCAGCCGGATAATTTCGCCATCTTCAGCTCTGACGCTCTCCTGGTCTTGTGGAACCAGCTCACCGGGGGACTATTTATTTTCCTCGTCGGCGTCGCCAGTGTCGGTCTGATGGTCGGTGGCGTGGGCGTGATGAACATCATGCTGGTCAGCGTGACCGAACGAACGCGGGAGATCGGCGTACGCAAGGCGCTGGGCGCCACGCGAAAGAACATCATGGTTCAATTCACACTCGAGGCAGTCACGCTGTGTGCCTTGGGTGGCGCAATCGGCATCGTGGCCGGCGGAGTGCTTACGCTCATCCTCAAGCTGATTTTGGGCAAGGTCTTGCCCGCGCAGATGTCCATGGCTTGGTCTACCATTGCGTTTGTGGTCGCCTGCGCGATCGGGTTAGTCTTCGGCATCTATCCGGCGTGGAAAGCAGCGTCCCTTGATCCCATCGTGGCCCTGCGCTATGAGTAGACTCGGCTAGGCAAAAAGCTGGAGCGCAAGCGAAAGGACATGCCAAACTGGAGCAGCTGGTTCGCCTGCGTCAAGTGAGCAAGGGGGCCTGCCCATCCAGCAGTTTTTAGAGCCGCAAGCCTCTCCTTTGTCATCCCCGACCCGAGCGGAGCGATCTGCAGTTTCTCCCCTGGTTGATGGCTCCCCCTTAATTTTTTGAATTCTGCTCTAAACTAGGGTTCGTCCCTCATGTTGCCGATCGTCGTCGCGACCATCACTGCCATTCTCAGCCTCGCCGGCCTGGGTTATTACCTGCTGGCGCTTTGGAGTGCGCGTGCGTTCGAGCATCAACTCCGCCGGCCGTTGCCGGATTTCCAGCCTGGCGTAAGTATCCTCAAACCGGTGAAGGGGCTCGACCCCGAAATGTACGCCAGCTTTGCCAGCCACTGTGAGCAGCAGTATCAGGGTCCGTACGAAATCCTGTTTGGGGTTAGCAGTATCTCCGATCCAGCTGTCGGCGCGATCGAAAAGCTCCAGCAGGAGTTTCCCCAGCGAAGCATTCGTCTGGTCGTATGCCCTGAGCTTCTCGGCACTAACGGCAAGGTCAGCAATCTGGTGCAGATGCTGGCGAGCGCACAATACGACTACATTCTGATCAACGACAGTGACATTAAGGTGTCTCCTCAGTACCTGCGGCGCGTCATGGGCTGTTTCCAGCTTCCAAGAAACCGCAAAGGCCGCGTCGGACTGGTGACTGCACTCTATCGCGGACAAGCGCACGGCACAATCGGTTCACGCATGGAGGCGCTGGGAATCGCAACGGATTTTATTGCGGGAGTGCTGACCGCGCGGCAAATCGAAGGCGGAATTCGCTTCGGCCTGGGATCAACCTTGGCGGTCTCCCGTCAGGCCCTGGAAGCCATCGGAGGTCTTGAGCCGCTGGTGGACTACCTGGCCGACGATTATGAACTGGGCGCCCGGATTTGGCGCAGCGGCTTTGAGGTTGTCTTGAGCGGGGAGGTTGTCGAAACCTTTCTGCCGGAGTATCGTTTTCGCCAGTTTCTGGCGCACCAGATCCGCTGGAGCCGCAGCACGCGTGATTCCAGGAAGCTGGGTTACACAGGCATGATCTTTACCTACGGCGTACCCTGGGCGCTGTGCAACTTCATTGCTTCCGGCGCCAGCCTCAGCAGCATCGCACTGTTGAGCCTGACGTTGTGTGCCCGAGTGGCGCTCGCTCTCTCCGTTGGCGTAGGCGTCCTCGGCGATCGCCAGGTGCTCCGTGATCTCTGGCTCCTGGTACCGCGCGATGTCGTCGCCATGGGCATCTGGATCTGGAGCTTCGCCGGAAACACTGTCGCCTGGCGCGGCCAGCGCTTTTCTCTCAAGGATGGCAAGATGAGCCGTGTCACCGCAGCCTAGTCTGAACGTTTATTACTGAGGATCTCTTTGCCTCCGCTCTGGGCCACCGTGAAGACCGGTCCTGGCAAGGCCGGAACCTTGTCTATCGGAGTCCAGAGAAAAATGCGTTGCGGCCCAGCCCATCGCTCGCGGAAAGATGCGTCGTTGTCGAAGATCTGCGGAGCATCGGAGAAAAATGAGCCGTACCAGAGATCCGAAGAACGTCCGTTGAGAATACGCACCTGTCTTTGCAGATAAAAACCCAGGGTTGAACCCGCCTCGTATTCGCCGTTGATCTCCACCACATCACTAGTCTGCAATCGCGGCCGAATCGCATCCGCCAGTACCTTTGAGGAAAGCACCGGCGAGAAGGTGACCAGCGCCATATGGGCGGCAATCAGGAATACCACCATCATCGCCGCCAAGGCATAGTTTCCCGCCCGGACCATATTGAGGAAGCGAAAGACTAAGTTCGCCAGCGTTCCCGCAAACAGCGCCAGCGCGACCAGGATCAGGGGCACTCGGAAAACGCCCATGGTCCGGATGCTCAGGTCGAGAAAGTGGCCGAGGGAGAGAGCGTAGTCACCTGGATTTTGGGTAAGGAGCGTAGAAATATCCGTGCCTGGGGCCGGCGGGCGCGAGCGCCCGGCCAGGTAAGCTGCAATGACTGAGCCGGCCGAACCCAGTAGAAAAAGGCCCACCGCAATCCGCCGCCCTGCAACGCGGCCCGGAGCGCGAACCGAACATTTCTCTTCCCGCGCCAACCAGCCGCCAATCATCAGGGCGATGGGAGGCAACGCCGGCATCGCATAGTATTCCTGGCGCGTAGAGAAACTGAAGAAGACCATGACAAATGCGGCCCATATTCCAAGCAGGTTCCAGGCCTGATCGTGGCGCGGTAGCTTCATACGGCGCAGAGTCGACCGGAACCGCACCGGAACCATCGCCTGGAAGATGAAGACGATCCAAGGCATCAGCCAGACCGCAAGCAAACCCCAGAAGAGCAGCAGCGGCACCGTATCGTAGTCGCGGGGAACCCGCCGATTGAGATAGCGAAGCACCTGTTCATTGATGAAGTAGAACCAGAAGAATCCATGCACATTGGCGGGCGTAGGCATCGTGCCTACCGGATGGCCTTGCGGCGGATTGGCAACGCCCGCGGCGATATGCCACGGCGCCGCAATGATCAGGAAGACCAGCAGACTGGACGCCGGATGCCACCGTCGCAGGTGCTGCAAATTCCGGTTGAGAAACAAAAAAACAAGAACAATTCCAATCGGAAAGACAATTCCAATCAGCCCTTTGGTGAGTACATTGAGGGCGCAGGCCGCGGCAAATCCCCATGCAGTCGCGCGCGAAGGTTGCGGCTGCCGAAGAGAAACAAAGAACAGCAACATGGCCAGAGTCAGCCACAGGCAGACCATCACATCGGGAATGAGAATCCGCGTGTAAATAAAAATGCCAAAGGAGGTGAGTAGAATCAGCGCCCCATAAAAGCCCGCCATATTGGAATTGAAAAAGCGGGGGCCGCTCCAGTACACCACCAGGAACAAAGCCAGGGTAGCAATCGCCAGGGGAAGGCGCGCGGCCCAATCGTGAGGCCCAAAGATGGTGAAGCTTGCAGCCATCGTCCAGTAAAGTAACGGAGCTTTTTCGAGATAGCGTATGCCGTTGGCATAAAGGGTGATCCAGTCATGCCGCGCCGTCATCTCGCGTGCAACCTCAGCATGTACCGAGTCAGCGTCGTCCAGCAGTGGCGGCCGAAAGAGGGTGAAGCTCCCATAGAGCAGCAGCCATAGGCCGGTGATAATGAGAAGTATTTTTCTAGGCGGGATGGCTGTCTCCGAAGCCGGGGCTCACTTCACAGGTAAGGGCGGCCTGTCGGGCTATTCCGTTAACCGAGTCTTGGGTGCCCCATCCTTCGCGCTTTTGCGAAGGGTGGGATCCGCGGCTGGCCGCCAGACGTTCGGTCGAGACGAATCAATGACGACAGGAGAGGTTTCGCCGTTAAGATAGTGGCGAAAACTACTCTACTGCCCGTCCGTCCTCGGGCTTCTCGACTAACCCCGGGTGACCGAATGCGATGCATGTAGCGAAGTTTTTCTGTACGCTTAGCCTCGGTTGTAAATTGAAGTCATAAAACCGGCGCTGCAAAAAATGTCCCTCGGAAGCATCCCGTGAAACGACTCGCCTGAGTACCTGAATGACAACGGACAAGTCCGAGCGCTCTGGCTTGCCCGAGAGCAGATGAACATGTTCCGGCATGACCACGTAGCCGGATAGCCCAAAGCGATACCGTTGTCGTACCCGTTCTAACACAGAGAGAAACAGATCCTTAAGCCGAGACGGCTTTAGGTTTGGCTCGCGATGATAGGAACTGAAAAAGATGAAATGCAAATCCGAGGTTTCGTAAATCCGCTGCCGCAGCGGCGTATATCCCACTTAGGATTAGATCATCAGAGCCTACCCTTCGCAAAAGCACGAAGGGTGGGGCACTCGGCATTCCTCAGCCGGAACTCTCATGTATGCCCATCTGGAGTACCTCCTGGCGCTATAGTAAGTTCAGGTCTCGCGACTCATGGCGCCTGATGCAGCAGCGGGGAGAAATCCGGCGGTCTTGCCGGTAAGCGATTTGCTGGGACCGGACACCGCCCTCATTTACAACGATTGGTATCCGGCGATGCGCAGCGCGGCTCTTCGTGGACGAAAGATGGCCACAACCATGCTTCTCGGGATCCCGCTCGTCCTGGGCCGCAAAGAGGATGGCAGCATTTTCGCCATGCGCGACAGTTGCCCTCACCGGGGAATTCCTCTTTCCTGTGGATGGTTCGATGGCACCGCCGTAACTTGCAAGTATCACGGATGGGTGTTTGAGCCGGAATCCGGTCAATGCATGGAAATCCCGTCCCTTACCAGTCAGGACTCCTATCCGCGCCGCGTCTACGCCACCGCACTCCCCTGCCAGGAGCGCGACGGTTACGCCTGGGTCTACGTTCCCAAACCGGGTAGCGGCCGGATCCGGGTAGAGGCCCGGGACACCCTGCCCCCCGTTCCCGAATTACCGCGCTTCAGCGAGAAATTCCGCAGCGCCCACCTGACTGCGGATCTGCCGTGCAACATCGATCACGGAATCATCGGGTTGATGGATCCGGCGCACGGCCCGTTTGTGCATCAGGCGTGGTGGTGGCGTTCACGGCACAGCATCCACGAGAAGGAAAAGCACTTCGAGCCTATCCCTCAGGGTTTTCGCATGTCAGCGCACACGCCCTCAGCGAATAGCGCTCCTTACAAATTGCTTGGCGTCTACGGCCAGCCGATTGAGACCACGATTGACTTCGTGCTCCCGAACCGCCGCTATGAAACCCTGCGCTGCGGCGACAAGTGGTTTGCCACACTGACCACGGTCACCCCCACCAGTCCCGGCAATTCCCGCATTGATGTATATGGCGCCTGGAATATCTTCTATCGGGTGCCGTTCGTTACTACAGTGGCCAAATTCTTTGCCGAGCGCTTTGTAAGCCAGGACCAAATCACCATGGTGCAGCAGGCGGAAGGCCTCAAGTTCAACCCCAGCCTGATGTTGATTGATGATGCGGACCGTCCGGCCAAGTGGTACTTCGCGTTGAAGCGGGCGCGGCTCGAATCCGACGAAACGGGACGCGCAATGAAACACCCCATGGACGGTCCCGTAACCCTCCGCTGGCGAAGCTAGCAAGCTAGACCCAGGATGCAATCCCGGGTCTCAGCTGCGCTTGGGTTCTCGCGCACTTCAATTCGTGAGTTCGTCCCAGGAATTCACGGAACAAACACTACGTCGCCATAGACCTGAGAGCAAGCTGTGCCGGCTCGATCGAGGAATTGGGCCCTCGAGCGGCCAGGGAGCCCTCCTCCACGACCAACTGTTCCACTGCTATGGAAAGCTGCCGGCCAAGCTCGAGAAAATTCTCCTTCCACCGCGCCGCCACTGCCGTGTCCACGCTCAGCAAGAAAACGCTTGACTTCATCAGCGTGTCATACCAGATGTTTTGCGCTTGCCACAGGTTCAACTCGAACGGAAGCTCCCGCAGCGTTCGAGCCAGGGTGAGCGCATGTTCCAGGCTATCCCCTTCCAGGGGTTTGGATTGGAGCACAACCATGGATCGCTTCATGTGTTGATCCGTCAGGTAGCGCAGAGAGTGGCTTTCGAGGACGACTCCATCTGACTTCGCTAAAGAAATCAGCGAGCGAACTCGCGCCAGATCGATCGGCTCTTCTTCCAGTGCTCGGCGCAGCCCGGCGTTGAGGGCGAACCCGGCAGCCATCGTAAGCGCCGGCGGCTTGGGCAAACTGGACGCGTTGAGAAAGTGGAGCAGGGAGGCATGTTCCTCGTAGATCTTTACCAGGCTGTCTTCCACCTCGCTCAGCGTTGCATTCAGGATGAAGCGCAATATGCGCCGCTGATCGTCCTTAAACAGCGATGCCAAAGAGTACGGGCTTCCGCCGAAGAAGCTATCGATCAGCCGCACCACTTCCGGCAAATTGGCTTGGGTGACTGCGGCGCTGCACTTGTGCTTCAGATCTTCAAATGCGATAAGGTCCTGCGCGGTCGAGCGTTCGACCGCGGCCGTCACATTGTGATCGCCGAAGTGGAGAGCTGCAAAGCAAACTTCTTCCGATTCTTCAGTCAGGTTGGAAGTAATGCGACACCGGCCGATGGCCAGGCGCGCGCGTCCTGAAGTTACGTTCGAATAATCCAGACGGCGTACGGTGTAGCAAAAGAGGGCTGTGTCATCCGGATAGCTGCTGAATACCGAGGAGATGGCATAGTGTGCGGCCACCTGCTCCAGGTTCACCTCCATCGGTTTGACCAGGCGCCGGTAAATATCGCCGCCGTCCTTCCATTGGGGGCTGTTGCTCTTTGCCTGACGCAGCCGCTCCACAAATTGCCATTCCAGCAAAGCGCAATTGAGACCGAAAATATCCGCCGCCAGGCGCAGGGCGCGTGCCGCATACGCCATGATCTGAACTGTCTCTATCCCCGAGATATCGTCGAAGAACCAGCCGCAGCTCGTGTACATCAGCTGCGTGTGCCGCTGCATCTCCATCAGCTTGAGCAACAGCGAACGTTCCTCGTGCGTAAGTTCGCGTACCGCATGGTCCGCGAAGAACTGATCGATGACCTCCCTCGACTCTCGCGTTCCGGCCGCGAGGATGATCGAGATATAAGCATCTCTAGCCTCCCAGACATTTCTGAGCAGGCCCTTCGCCGTTGTTTCGCTAAGCGGCGCCACCGTATCACGAAGCCAGTCGAGGGCCGCGCGCAGCGGAGCACGCCAGCGCTGATGCCAGCCTTGCCGTCCGCCATTGCAACCGCAGTCGGAACGCCAGCGCTCGATCCCGTGCGCGCAACTCCATGAGGTGTTGTCTACGATTTCCGCCTCCCACTTGGGCGGAAACTTAGCCAGGAAGTGCCCATAGTTCGTGAGGTGGGCGAGTTTCTTATCCTCGATAAAGCGCAGCGCGTAGGAAAGCGCCATTTCCCCGTGGCGATGGTGGTGACCATAGCTCTCGCCGTCGGTGGCCACATGCGACACCTGTGGTTCCGGGTCGCTGGGGTCCAGACCCCGGGCCAAGCGCCAGGCGAAGTTTTCGCCATTAAAGAGGAGTCCCTCAAAAGCGATCGCACGCGACTGAGGACCGTTGTAGAAAAAAACGGTGATGCTTCGTCCCTCCTTGAGCTTAACGAGGTAGGGATGGTTGGGATTTACAGAAGCATTGGGAGTCTCTGTCCAGCGCGCGACAGCCCCATCCAACCGTGTGAGCATTGGTTGCAGTGTGGTCTCTGCCCGCTCGCGAACCCGGGCGCATTGGTGCGGTGCAAGAATCGTGTAGAGAATGCCGTTTTGCGCCATCAAATCCAGAGTTTCGAAATCGACCGCGGTTTCGGATAACCACATGCCCTCTGGGGCGCGCCCGAAGCGGTGCTGGAAATCGGCAATGCCCCAACGGATCTGCGTCATGCGGTCGCGCGTGATCGCCAGAGGCATGATCACGTGGTTGTAGACCTGTGCCATTGCAGATCCATGACCTTCGTAACGCAAAATACTTTGCTGATCAGCATCGCGAATCATTCGATACGTGCGAGGCGCGTTCTCTTCCAGCCAGCGCAGCAGCGTTGGCCCAAAGTTGAAGCTGATTCGCGAATAGTTGTTCATGATGCGGATAATCTGGTTCTCGCCGTTGACGATGCGTGAGGCCCCATTGGGCGCATAGCATTCGGCGGTAATCCGCTCGTTCCAGTCGTGGTAGGGCGCAGCGGAGTCCTCGGTCTCGACCGTCTCCAGCCAGGGATTCTCTCGCGGCGGCTGATAAAAATGGCCGTGAATGCAGATATAGTGTTGCGCGGCATTCGGTGAATCAGGCATGACCTCATGATAGCGGCTCCGCCGCTTGCGGCAGCGGCGCAAACGCCGACAGAGAATCGAGCGAAGAACGAAATCCCGAAGCGGACCGGAAGCTCTGCTTCAGACCTACGACAAAGGGTCTTGATCGCAGGCTCGCCAGAGGTACCAGCTGGCAACTGAGCGCCAGGGTTTCCAGCGTGCCGCCCGGCGCTGCATCTGCTCCGCCTTAGGCAGCATTTCGGCGGTGATTGCCTCGCCTGCCTTGACTCTGCCGAAAGTCAGCAGGTAGCCCTTACGAACCCCGTAGTCCGATACCGGAAACACGTCCGGCCTGCCAAGGCGGAACATCAGCAACATCTCCGCGGTCCAGGTACCGATGCCGCGTACCTGGCTCAGACGCTCGACGATGGCGTCATCTGGCATGCGCCGAATCGCCGTGAGTGTAGGGACCGTGCCGTCCAATGTTTTCGCGGCCAGATCACGCAAAGAAAGAAGCTTGTTTTGTGACAATCCGGCGGCGCGCAGCCTCTCCTCCGGAACTGCTAACAACTGCTCCGGCTGCGGATGTAGATCGCCGAAAATCGCCAGCAGGCGCCCCAGGATGGCCCGGGCCGCATTCGCGTGCAGTTGCTGGTACAGAATGGCCTCCAACAAGGCCTCAAAAGGCGAGTGCGCGCTTTTCACCTGGAGACGAAAGGGGCCAACACGCTCGATCAGTGCGCCCAGCTTGGCGTCGGATGCCGTCAACTGCTCGAGAGCCAGTGCCGTGTCGTAGCGCACCGGCCGAAGGCCGTTGGTCATAGACGACGATTTTACTTTGACATGTGTACCCAGGATGCCAACAGTGCTTACTTCGATGGCGCTTTGCAGGCGCTTCGATTCCGATTTTGGCTCCCTGGCTCTGAGTCATATTTACGCAAGCGGGTCCCCCAAAGTTGCCTACCCCCTCCGGTTTGCTGCTATATTCAATTTTTCCGAGCATGATGCGGGAACGAACTCCCGCGGCCAGCATTTGGATCGAGCAATGAAGAAAAAGCCATCGCCGAACCTTTCTTAACTCCACGGTATTTGAGGAAGCAGGGACTCATTCAATGGCGCAAATCTTTGACCGGAGTGCTAACGCGCTTGCCCGCGCGAGCCTCGTCCTGACAGGGCTGATCGTGATTGCCCTGGGGATTACTCTGGACCAGTTGCAGGGTTCTCCATGGGTGACGCGGCAGGGGCAGCGTGCGGAACAGCCGGTTCCATTCAGCCACAAGCACCACGTCATGGGACTGGGGCTCCAGTGCCAGTACTGTCACACCTCGGTTGAGAAATCCAGTTATGCGGGCATTCCACCCACCAGAACCTGCATGAACTGCCATGCCCAGATCTGGACCAACGCTGCACTTCTGCAACCGGTCCGTACCAGCTGGGCCACCGGGGAGTCAATTCCCTGGATCAAAATCCACGACCTCCCCGACTTTGTGTACTTCAGCCATGAAATTCACGTGAATAAGGGCATTGGTTGTTCTTCCTGTCATGGGCGAGTGGATGAAATGCCGTTGATGTATGAGCAGAACACGTTGCAGATGTCGTGGTGTCTGAATTGCCACCGCAATCCCGCTAAGAACCTTCGGCCAACCAGCGAGATTTACAACATGGCCTGGGAGGGTCCCACCAGTCAGAAGCCGGTATGGTGTGCCAGCGCAGGTTTGAAGAATGGCGTGCCCACGGCACAGACCGTGACTTGTACGACAGTCGATCCCACGCAGGCGGGCACCCAGGTGGCCTCCCTCAACCTATTGCCGGCCGGCTTCCACAGCCAGGCCGTCAGCGACGCTCCGGGTACGGTGGTCCCAGCGAGCTTGCATTACGTGAAGCTGACTGATCAGGACGCGCTGGGCAAGTATCTGACCCAGCAGTATCACATCCGTACGCCCCAGGAATTGAGCAGTTGCGAGACATGCCATCGATGAGCGACCTAAACAGTAAAAAGCAGGAATTGACGCTCGAAGCCGCCAGGGCAAAGCTAGCTAACAAAACGGGAAAGACCTACTGGCGCAGCCTGGACGAGCTGGCAGATACACCCGCCTTTCGAGAGGCGGTCCAGCGCGAGTTTCCCTCACAGGCGGCGGAATGGCTGGATGCCCCATCGCGGCGCGGCTTTCTCAAGGTGATGGGCGCTTCTCTGGCGCTGGCGGGTCTTTCCGGCTGCACCAAGCAGCCCGACGAGCACATCTACCCGTACGTAAAAGAGCCGGAAGACCTGGTGCTGGGTAAGCCGGTCTACTTCGCCACGGCCATGCCCTTCAACACCGGAGCGGTGCCGTTGCTGGTCAAAAGCGATGCGTATCGGCCCATCAAGGTGGACGGGAATCCTGAGCATCCGGTCAACCGGGGGTCTTCTGATCCTCTATCCCAGGGTTCACTGCTCGACTTGTATGATCCGGACCGCTCCCAGAGGGTGCTGTACCGGGGAGAGACTCGCCAGTTCGCGGCCTTTCTGGCCGCGTTCCGGGCGATGCTGGCGGACAAAAAGGCGACCGGCGGCACCGGGCTTTATATCCTGAGCGACACGGTTACTTCGCCCACCCTGGCTGCACAGTGGAAAGCTGCTCAGCAGACCTACCCCAATGCCAAGTGGTTTCAATGGGACCCCATCAATCGGGATTCGGCGTATGCAGCCTCCAAGACGGCCTTTGGCGACTACTACGATGCACAGTATCGCCTGCAGGACGCGGACGTGATTGTTTCCCTGGATGCCGACTTTCTTTCAGGCATCGCGTTCCCCGGGTTCCTCCGGCTTGCCGCCGACTATGCCAGCCGCCGCAAGCTCCTGGATTCCAGCGTGCCCATGAACCGGCTTTATGCAGTCGAGAGCACGCCCACGACGACCGGTTTCAAGGCCGATCATCGCCTGGCCGTGAAAGCCAGCGAGGTGGGTTCGTTTGCCGCGGCCCTTGCGGCTGCTGTAGGAGCCGGGGGCACCGGTACGCAGCCTCCTCAGGGTCCGGCCGGCAAGTTCCTTTCCGTCCTCGTTGCTGACCTGAAGGCAAATGCCGGGAAATGCGTCGTGATCCCGGGAGAGCAGCAGCCTCCCCAGGTTCATCTGGCAGCATTTGCCATCAATCAAGCGCTCGGCAATGTCGGCAAAACGGTCGTCTACACCGAGACGGTCAATCCGATGCCGTCGATCCAGGGTCAGGACATCGTCAACCTGGTGAACGATATGAAGGCCGGCAAAGTGGATTGGCTCGTGATCCTGAACGCCAACCCGGTCTACACCGCGCCCGTGGATCTTCATTTCGAGCAGGCGCTGAACAATGTCAAAACCTCAGTTCATCTCGGCTCTCATCTCAACGAAACCGGCATAGTTACAGAATGGCATATTAACGGGGCGCATTACCTGGAAAGCTGGTCTGATACCCGCGCGTACGACGGAACGGCGAGTGTTATCCAGCCCATGATCGAGCCGCTTTACGGCGGTAAGAACGCGCACGACATCATTCAATCGATGCTGAGCGATCCGGACACCTCGGCTTACGACGCTGTCCGCAAGAACTGGCAGGGCAGCCTCGGAACGACGGACGCGGAGCATGCCTGGCGCAAAATTCTCCACGACGGCATGGTCGACGGGAGCGCGTTCCAGCCAAAGACCGTCTCTGCGAAGGCCCCGGATCTCTCGGTGAACACACCGGCGCAGTCAGATGGAACTGTTGAGGTGATCTTCCGGGCCGATCCGAATGTTTATGACGGGCGCTATGCAAACGTGGGCTGGCTGCAGGAAATTCCGAAGCCCCTTACCAGCTTGTCATGGGACAACGCTGCCCTGATGAGCTATCGCACTCTGGCTAAGTTCGGCTTCGCCGAACAGGACGTGATCGCCATTCAATCCAATGACAACACGGTGATGGCGCCTGCATTCGCGATCCCCGGGCATCCTGATGATGCGGTCACGGTCTATCTCGGCTATGGGCGTCGCAACGGGGGCCGCGTTGCAGGCGGGATCGGGTTTAATGCCTACGCCATTCGCACTTCGAATGCGCTCCAGTTTGCCCCCGGCGCGACCATGAAGAAGACGGGGCAAACGTATGAGTTCGCGGTGACCAAGAGCCACTACACCGACCACCGCTCTGTAGAAGCCGGCGGAAACGGAAAGGCCGATCATTCGCTCGAAGGCGATGAGGCGATGACGCGGGGAATCATTCGCTACGCTACCCTCGACGAATTCAAGCAGAATCCCAACTTCGCTCACGAAGAGAGTTGGGTTCCCGAAGATCCGGAACCGGATACCACCCTGTTCAACAACTGGCGTTATGACAAAAACGCCTGGGGCATGGCGATAGACCAGAATTCCTGTGTTGGCTGCAACGCCTGCATCGTGAGTTGCTATGCCGAGAACAACATCGCCGTCGTAGGCAAGCACAACACCCAGACCGGCCGCATCATGCAATGGATCCGCATCGATACGTACTACGAAGGCGACCTGGATGCGCCGCGGGCCCACTTCCAGCCCATGCCGTGTCAGCAGTGCGAAAATGCGCCTTGCGAACAGGTTTGCCCTGTGGGGGCCACCGTGCACTCCACGGAAGGCCTGAACGTGATGGTTTACAACCGTTGCGTAGGCACTCGATATTGCTCCAATAACTGTCCCTACAAAGTTCGCCGTTTCAATTTCCTCCTCTTCTCGGATTTCGAAACCGAGAGCCTCAAGTTGATGCGTAACCCGGACGTTACCGTCCGCAGCCGCGGCGTGATGGAAAAGTGCAGCTACTGCGTCCAGCGAATCATGGCTGCCAAGATCGTCGCCGATAAGCAAAACCGCGACATCCGTGACGGCGAAGTAGTGACCGCCTGCCAGCAGGCTTGCCCTACCAACGCGATCGTCTTCGGCAATATCAACGACCGTGCCAGCAAGGTAAGAAAACTTAAGTCGCAACCGCGCAATTACGGCGTTCTGGCGGATGTAAACACCCGTCCCCGCACGACGTATATCGCGGAAGTTCTCAACCCCAACCCGGAACTGGCCGAGGCGCGCATCGAGCACGCGCCGGCGGAGGGCTGAAAGGTTAGCGCAGGATGGCAACCAAACCAGAAGTACCCTTAAACGATCCGCAACTGGATCCGAAAACCGGCGAGTTTCGGGTCATTGCTCCCGGGTTTACCTTCAGGTCTGTGACCGATGTGATTTCGCGCATCGTGCTCACGCCTCACACCCCGCTTGGCTGGTTCTTCGGCTTTATGGTGGCCAGCACCTTTGTCCTGCTTCTTACCTGTGCGGTGACATGGCTGTTTCTGAAGGGTGTTGGTATCTGGGGATTGGACATCCCGGTAGGCTGGGGCTTCGCCATCATTAACTTCGTCTGGTGGATCGGTATCGGTCATGCCGGGACGCTGATCTCTGCCATTCTCTTACTTTTCAAACAGCAGTGGCGCAATTCCATCAACCGCTTCGCCGAAGCGATGACGATCTTTGCCGTCATCTGCGCCGGCATGTTCCCCCTCATTCACGTTGGACGTCCCTGGCTGGGTTACTGGCTCTTCCCTTATCCCAACACCATGAATGTGTGGCCGCAATTCCGCTCCCCGCTTCTGTGGGACGTGTTCGCGGTTTCGACTTACGCCACCATTTCCGTGGTCTTCTGGTATATCGGCATGGTCCCCGATTTTGGCACCATGCGCGATCGGGCGAAGACCAAGCTCGCTCAGTACACCTATGGCATGCTGTCTCTTGGGTGGCGCGGGTCCGTCAAGCACTGGATGCGGTATGAGACCGCCTCCCTGTTGCTCGCCGGCTTAGCGACTCCGCTGGTGCTGTCGGTTCACACGGTCATCAGCTTCGATTTCGCCGTCGCGGTTCTGCCGGGCTGGCACACGACCATTTTTCCGCCTTACTTCGTCGCTGGCGCAATCTATTCGGGTTTTGCCATGGTCATCACTCTGGCCATCCCCATCCGCAAGTTCTACCACCTGGAAGGCCTGATCACGATTCGTCACATCGACAACATGGGTAAGGTCATGCTGGCTACCGGCCTGATTGTTGCCTACGGCTACTCGATGGAAGTGTTCATGTCCTGGTACTCCGCCAGTCACTGGGAATCCTTCATGATGTGGAACCGTATGTTCGGTCCCATGGGTTGGTCGTATTGGGTGCTGATCACGTGTAACATCGCCCTTCCCCAGTTGCTGTGGTTACGCAAGCTGCGCGTCAGTCCGGGCATGATGTTCATCATGTCGTTGATCGTAAACACAGGCATGTGGTTCGAGCGGTTTGTGATCGTTGTCACCAGTCTTTATCGCGATTTTCTCCCCTCATCGTGGGGAACCTATCGCGCCACCCGGTGGGACTACGCCACGTTCCTGGGTACGTTGGGCTTGTTTACCGCGCTGTTCTTCCTGTTTGTGCGCTTCCTGCCCATGATCCCGATGTCCGAAATACGAATGATGCTGCCGCAAGCCAAGGTTACGGAGCCGGAAGCGATGGAGGCAGGTGACTGATGCCGGTACGTGAAGGGACCTACGGATTATTGGCGGAGTTTGACACTCCCACTGAGTTGGTAGTAGCCGCGAAAACCGCCTACGACGCGGGCTGGCGACGCATGGACTGCTACACGCCATACCCCCTGGAAGAGGCAGCGGAGGCAATTGGTTTCCATCGTAATTACGTTCCCGTGGTTTGCCTGGTGGGCGGCCTGATGGGTTTGGCTGCCATGTTCCTGATGGAAACCTGGGTGTCAGTTTTCGCGTACCCGCTCAATATTGCTGGACGCCCGCTATTTTCCTGGCCCGCTTTCGTCGTTCCGGCTTACGAGTGGACGATTCTCTGGGCCGGCCTTTCCGCGGCCTTCGGCATGTTGGCCTTGTGCGGGCTGCCAAGCCTCTATCACCCGCTTTTTAATGCTCCCAATTTCCGAAATGGGGCCAGCGTGGATAAATTCTTTCTCTGTCTGGAAGCCAACGATCCCAAGTTCGAGCTGGTGGAATCGCGAGCCTTTCTGGAAGCCTTGCGGCCGGTTTCGGTGGTGGAGGTGGAGTATTAAGCTCCGGACCCAAATGCGCTCTCGAATGCATTCTGTATCCCGTCTCTTAGCGATAAGCCTCGCTGCGTTGGCTTGCGCCGGTTGCCGCCAGGACATGCAAGATCAGCCCAAGTTCGTTCCTCAGCGGAGCACCACCTTCTTTTCGGACGGGCGCTCGGTACGGCCTCAGGTGGCCCATACCGTTGCCCGCGGTCAGCTTGGCGAAGAGAGCTTTTACTATACCGGCCTGATCGATGGCAAAGAAGCCGATGCATTGCCCTTTCCAGTCACCATCGAGATGATGGAGCGCGGGCAGGAGCGTTTCAACATCTACTGCACGCCTTGTCATTCGCGCGTCGGCAACGGCGCGGGCATGATCGTCCAGCGCGGCTACAAGCCCGCTGGCAACTTCCATTCGGCGCGCATTCTGGCCGAGCCTTTGGGCCACTATTTTTATGTGATGACCAACGGATACGGGGCTATGCCGGATTACTCTGCCCAAATCACTCCGGCAGACCGATGGGCAGTTGCGGCTTATATCCGGGCGTTGCAAATCAGCCAGAACGCGAGGGAATCGGAAGTTCCCTCCGGAGTTCAGGTGCAGAATCTCAAGGACATCGCTGAGCAGGAAGGATTGCCTGATTCCTTTGCACGGCCTTGGACGCTCCCCGAAAGTACGGGGATCTCGGCTCTGCCGCCGGACGACAGCCAGGGATTTCCGGGAATGGCTCCAGCAACTTCCGATAGCGCCGTGCCGGCAATGAGCCAGTCCAGGGGCGGCGGCGCCACCAGCGGCAATGCAGCCAAGCCGAAAGGCTTGAAATAGGGGACGACACATGGCTCATCACGCAAAATCGCTTCCTTCTGAGCTGAATGCTCCAGTGCTGCTGAAGGCCTGGCGTCGCCGGGCCATCATCGTAGGCGGGATCTTTGCCGTGCTCTCGGTCGTTCTTGCGCTGCTTGCGGCGACGATTGATCACGACGGAATCAACCATTTGCTGCGTTCCTACCTGCTCGGTTTCATTATCAGCTGGGGCTGCTCGGTCGGCGGGCTGGCCTTGCTGATGGTCCAGTACCTGAGTGGCGGCAAGTGGGGATTGCTGATACGCCGTCCCTTGGAAGCGATGTCTCGTTGCCTCCCTCTGGTCCTTTTGATGTGGTTGCCGCTCGGCTTCTTCATGAAGAAGCTCTACCTCTGGGCCCAATACAGCAATCCTGTGGAGGCCTTCCGCCAGCACCTGATCACACATGAGCAGGAGCATGCAATTGTTTTCAAACACCCC
>Ga0335072_10005650_pt1 | contig 18409 bp, 18 predicted proteins | sample Lox_Sample_21_FD_206725 | JGI IMG/M metagenome (GOLD analysis project Ga0335072, IMG submission 206725) | Soil microbial communities from Loxahatchee National Wildlife Refuge, Florida, United States - Lox_Sample_2.1 | ecosystem: Environmental > Terrestrial > Soil > Wetlands | place: USA... | reverse complement strand
GGGCGATGTCCAACCGCGATCCCGAGGTCTTCCCCAACCCCAACGAGGTCGACCTCGCCCGCACCGGCAACCGGCACCACAGCTTCGGCCTCGGCATCCACCGCTGCATCGGGTCCAACGTGGCCCGGATGGTGTTCAAGCGGATGGTCATCGCGGTGCTCGACCGGATGCCCGATTACGTCTGCGACCCGGCCGGGGCCGAGCACTACCAGACGATCGGCATCATCCAGGGCATGAAGCACCTGCCGGCCAGCTTCACCCCGGGCACCAGGATCGGGGACGGCCTGGACGAGACGATCGCCCGCATGCAGGTCGTGGTCGACCAGCAGCGGCTGGCCGACCCGGTCACCCGCGGCAAGGGCGCGGCCGACAGCTAGCACCGGCACCCTGCTCGACAGCAAGCCAAACACCCCCGACGCGCTCTGGTGCGTCGGGGGTGTTTGCTATAGGGTCATATCAGCTAACTATTAATGACAGTGTCTTAGGTTCGCGGAGGAGCAGCCGATGGCGATCATGCCGATCGAGCGGGGCAAGATCCGCGAGTACGCGACCGCGACCGCGGCCGCCCGCCCGGCCTACCTGGACGACCCGAAGGCGCCGGTGCCGCCCACGTTCCTGGCCACCGTCGTGTTCTGGACCCCGATCGGCGAGACGCTGCGCTCACCGGAGGTCCTGCAGGCATGCCAGCAGGCCGGGGTGACGCCCGACCTCGGCCGCCTGCTCTCGCTCGAGCAGGAGTACGTCTACCCGGGCCCGCCGCCGCACGCGGGGGAGACCCTGCAGACGGCCGAGCGGCTGACCGACGTCACCGTCAAGCAGACCCGCGACGGCCGGGCGATGGTCGTCGTCCGGTTCACGGTCGAGTTCCGCGACGAGCGCGGCGACCTGCGCGCGGAGTGCCACTACACCTCGGCCTACGTGCAGCGGGAGGCATGCCCATGATCGAGCTGATCCCGGGGGCCCGGCTCCCCGAGCGCGCATTCGGACCGGTCACGATGACCGACATCGTCCGCTACCAGGGCGCCAGCGGCGACCTGAACCCGATCCACCACGACGACGAGTTCGCCCGGGCGGCCGGGTTCCCGGCCGCGATCGGGGTGGGCATGCTCGGCGCCGGCTGGCTCGCGGCCTACTGCACCGACCACCTCGGCGAGAAGAATGTCCGTCGCTTCCGCACCCGGTTCTCCTCGGTCGTCTACCGGGGCGACCGGCTGACCGCCTCGGCCGAGGTCGTCCGGGTCTTCGAGCGGAACCAGGAGGCGCGGGCGGAGCTGTCCGTCCGGCTGCGCAAGGACGACGGGTCAGTGGTCATCGACGGCACCGCCGAGTTCGCGGTCTAGCCGGCCGAGAGCAGAGGAGAACAGTGCAGAGGAGAACAGTGCAGACGGGAACCAACGAACGCCCGGGCCTTCCGATCGCGCTCGTCATCGGCGGCGGCGGGATGGGCATGTCGACCGCGCGCAGGCTCGGCCAGTCGCACCGGGTGGTGCTGGCCAGCCAGTCGGCCGCGAAGAACGCCGACCGGGAGGCGGCGCTGCGCGAGGACGGCGTCGACGCCGTCGCGGTCCAGTTCGACGTGACCGACCCGGACTCGGTCGCCGGGCTGGCGACGTTCGTGGCCGGGCAGGGGCCGCTGCGCACGCTCGCCCACGTGGCCGGGCTATCCCCGTCGATGGGGGACTGGCACCGGCTCTTCAGCGTCAACCTGATCGGGACCGCGCTGATGGAGCGTGCCTGCCTGGAGCTGGCGTTCCCCGGCACCGCGGCGGTGTTCGTCTCCTCGTCGGCAGGCCACCTGGCCGAGCCGCCGGCCCCCGACATCACGGCCGTCCTCGACGACCCGCTCGCGCCGGAGTTCTTCGACCGCCTGGACAAGGTCATCGCGAACGACGGCCAGACCCCGCTGCAGGCCTACCGGCTGTCGAAGTGGGCGCTCAACCGGATGTGCCGCCGCCGCGCGGCCGCCTGGGGCGCCAAGGGCGCGCGGATCGTGTCGATGTCGCCCGGGCCGATCGCCACCCCGATGGGGGCACGAGAGCTCGAGGGGCCGAGCCGCGCGGTGAAGCTGGACCTCATGCAAAAGCTGCCGATCGCCCGCGAGGGCACGATGGTCGAGACCGCCGACGCGATCGAGTTCCTCGCCTCCGACCGCGCGTCCTACATCACCGGCACCGACCTGCTGGTCGACGGCGGGATCGTGGCCGCGACCCGGCCGGGCCCGTGACCGCGCCGCTGTCCGGGCTCCGGGTCATCGACCTGTCGGCCGCGCTGCCGGGCGCCCAGGCGACCCAGTTCCTGGCCGACGCGGGGGCCGACGTCATCCTCATCGAGCGGCCGGGCGGCAGCCCGCTGCGGGCCGACCCCGGCTGGCCCGGGCTGCTGCGCGGCAAGCGCAGCATCGAGCTCGACCTGCACGCCGACGACGACCAGGCCACCCTCGACGGGCTCCTCGCCCGGGCCGACGTCCTCGTCACCACCCTGCGCCCCGCCGCCGCCGCCCGGCTCGGCCTCACCGCCGACCGGCTCGCCGCCCGCTACCCGCGGCTGGTGGCGGCGCAGATCACCGGCTGGGGAAGCCGCGGCCCGTGGGCAGGCTACAAGGGCTACGAGGCCCTGATCATGGCCAAGACCGGCGTGCTGCACTCCAAGCGGCAGCTCACCCCGGGCCCCGACCCGGCCTACGTGTCGGTGCCGTACGCCTCGTTCGCGGCCGCCCAGACCGCCGTCCACGGCATCCTCGCCGCCCTCATCGAACGGGAGTCGAGCGGGCGAGGGCAGCTGGTCGAGGCGAACCTGGTCTCCGGCGTCGGCGCCCTCGACACCTACAACTGGTTCTACGAGATGATCCTGCGCCGCTACCCGGACGCGTTCCAGCCCCTGGTGGCGGCGTTCGACGACGCCGGCCGGCCGCAGTCCCGGCTGATGTACGCGCTGCTGGTCGCGGCCACCAAGGACGGCACCTGGCTGCAGTTCGCCCAGTCGGCCCCCCACCTCACCCAGGCGTTCCTGGAGGAACTGGGCCTGGCGGACGAGGTGCGGGAACCGAAATGGGCGGGCTTCCCCGACCTGCCGACCCCGGAGCTGCGCCAGGAATGGTGGGACACGATGCTCGCCCGGGTGGCGGAGCGGACCCTGGCCGAGTGGGAGGCGGTGTTCGACCGCAACCCCAACGTGTTCGGCGAGCAGTTCCGCACACCCGACGAGGCGCTCAACCACCCCCAGCTGGCCCACGAGGGCCGCGTGGTCACGGTCGACGACCCCGACCTCGGCCCGGTGCGCCAGCCCTCCACCCTGGTGCAGGCCGCCCGCCGGCCGCTGACCGACATCCGCCGCGCCCCCCGGCCGGCCGAGCACGCCGCCGAGATCCGTCGCGAAAGTCAACTTCCATTTGATCGAACGGACCGTCGCGACTCTCCCTCCGCCCCGCGCGCCTGCCCGCTGGCCGGCCTGACCGTGCTCGAACTCGGCGGCATGTTCGCCGCCCCGTTCGGCGCGACCGTGCTGGCCGACCTCGGCGCCCGAGTCATCAAGGTCGAGCCGCTGGGCGGCGACACCATCCGCGGCATCATGGCCTTCCCCGAGGCGGGCGGGGGCAAGGTGCTGCAGGGCAAGGAGAGCATCGCGCTCGACCTCCGCGCCCCCGAGGGCCTGGCGGTCGTGCACGAGATCGCCCGGCGGTGCGATGTGGTGCTGCAGTGCTACCGGGCCGGCGTGGCCGCCAGGATCGGGATTGACGAGGCCGCGCTCAAGGCGGTCAACCCCGGCCTGGTGTACCTGAACGCGCCCGGCTACGGCATCGACGGGCCGTACGGGAGCAAGCCCGCCTACGCGCCGTCGATCGGCGCGGCGTCCGGGGTTTCGCTGACCGACGCCCCGCTCGGCGGTGCCCGCCCGGAAACCCATGAGCAGCTGCTGACCGGCGCCCGCAACCTGCGGGCGGGCGGCACCGTGCCGGCCGTCCAGTCCGACGGCCTCGCCGCCCTCGGCGTGGCCTCCGGCCTGCTGCTCGGCCTGTACGCGCGGCACCGCGGTATCGTCCTGACCGACCTCACCACGACCATGCTCGGCACCTGCACCCACGCGCTGATCGGCCGTAACACCGACTACCAGGGCCGCCCGCCGCTCAGCCGGGTCGACGACGAGTTCCGCGGCCTCGGCCCGCTGTACCGGATGTACCGCGCGGCCGACGGCTGGGTGTTCCTGGCCGCGCCCGCCGCGGCGGAGTGGCCCGCGCTGGCGGCGGCGCTGGCCGGCTACCGGAGCCTCGCCGATCACCGCTTCGACACCGAGGCCGGCCGCGCGGCCAACGCCGCCGCCCTCACGGCAGCGCTCGAGGCCATCTTCGCGACCCGGCCCGCCGGCGACTGGGAGGCGGAGCTGACCGCGCGCGACGTCGGCTGCGTCGCGGTCGCCCAGGAGAACGCCGAGTGGCGGATGCAGGACGACGAGTTCTACCAGGCCGGCTACGCGGTCGACGCGGTCAGCCCGATCTTCGACTCGCACCGCCGCCCGGCCCCGCTGGTCCGCTTCTCCCGGTCGGCGACCAAGGCCGACGCGGGCTGCCGGCTGGGCCAGCACACCGACCCGCTGCTGCGCGAGCTCGGCTACGACGACGAACGGATCGCGGGCCTGCGCACGCGGGACGTGGTCCGGTGAAAGAAGGCAGATGGCGATCCCGGTTCCCGACCACCTGAAGCCGCGCGGCTCGGCCGCCTCCGCCCCGCCGCGACGGCCCGGGTCGGTCCGCCGCACCGCCACCCTGGACTTCACCTGGCCCGACGGCCTGGCCGGTAACACGGTGCTCGACGCGCGGGCCCGCGACCTGGGCACCGCCGACGACGGCACCGTGACCGTGCTCGCCGAGGCCGCGGTGCGGATGGTGACCGACCAGGGCCGGATCATCACGGAGATCGGCTCCGCACCGGAGTTGCCCGGGCTGGCGGACCTGGCGGGCGAGTCGGCGATGTCCGGGTTCCGGCGCCGCCTGGCCGGAACCGGGGCGGTGTCGACGCTCGTCGGAACCCCGCTGTACCAGCTGCTGGACGACGTTCCCGGCGCCACCCTGGTCTCCGGCGCCGCCTGGCAGCGCTGGTACGACCTGGACGCCTACCTGGAGCTCAAGGCCGACGTCAGCCGCCGCCTGATGACCGACGTGTGCACCGGCTACCAGCAGGGATCGAGCGCGCTTGAGCCGGACGGAACCCTCCGCTGGCGTCAGGACCGCCAGCCCGCGGTCGACATCGACGCCGTCGACGACGACCTCGCCTGGCACGCCCACCCCCACCCGGAGGGGGTGACGATGCGGCGCGCCCGCCGGATCGACGTCTGGGCGGACGGCCCGGTGCTCCGCCTCGACGCGTTCTTCCAGGACTCCTCGACGCTGCCCGAGGGCGGGCGGCAGTCCATCCACGAGTACACGCTGACCGCCGCCGCCGACCGGGAGACGGGGACGGTGCTCGCGATCACCCCGGTAGCGCGGGTGCTCCCGTACGACGAGTGCCCGCTCGCCGTCGGCCACGTCGCCGCCCTGCACGGGCTGCCGCTGGCCGAGCTGCGGGGCGCGGTGCTCACGCGGCTGCGGAGGCCGCTCGGCTGCACCCACCTCAACGACATGCTGCGGGCGCTGGCCGACGGGCCCGCGCTCGGTAGCTACCTCTAGGTGAACTGAGCGCCCCGCGAGGCCCAGATCTTGGCCTGCTCCATGCCCCAGACGGCGGGCGGGTCGAAGTTGTAGCGCTTGGTCGACTTGGCCGAGATCCGCCAGCCGTCGGGGGTCCGCACGACGGTGTCCCGGTACACGATGTCCGCCACCGACCCGCCCGGCAGCGGCAGCAGCGCCTTCGACCGCACCACCACCTCATCGGCCGACACGTCCTCGATGACGTGGTTGACCAGCATGTGCTGGTACGGGTGGGTCAGCACATCGCGAAACTGCCTGACGATCTCCGCCCGCCCGACGATCGGGGCGAGACCGCGCGGCGGGTGGGCGGAAAGGTCGCGGAAGTCGACCACCGCGTCCTCGGTGAACACCTGGTCAAAGCGGTCCCATTCGCGGTCGTCGACCAGGAAGCCGTAGAGGACGACGACGGCCTGGATCGCGAGGGTGTCCTCGGCGGAGCGCTGCATTGGCTCATTGTCCGCTCGGGCGGGCCGGGTTGGCGACACCCCGTTCCGCTCAGCGGTGCGCGCCCGGCTTCGGCCGTTGACCGGGGGTCGGGCCGGTCTCTATGTTTATACATGGAAGCCCGACTATCTGGTATCCAGTTAAATGCTCAAGGGAGAGGCCTGCCGATGGCCACGTACAAAGAGTTCCTCGTTTCCGGTGACTGCCACATCATCGAGCCGCCGGACCTGTTCAAGTCCCGGCTCCCGGTCAACATGCGCGAGCGGGCGCTGTGGGAGGAGGAGTTCACCCTCGAGGAGCCGATCGTCCCGGGCGGGCACACCGAGTTCAGGAAGCTGCACACCATCGGCTTCGACGGCTGGACGGTGTCGAAGTACCGCCAGTTCCAGGGCCACGACGGCACCACCCCGGGCTGGATTCCCGACGACATCATCGCCGACATGGACATGGAGGGCGTCGACGGGGCGGTGTTCTTCCCCAACCTGGCGCTGTTCGTGCTGTTCACCGACGACCATGAGCTCTCGATCGCGCACGCGCGGGCCTGGAACGACTGGGTCGCCGAGACCTACCTGGCCTACAAGGACCGGATGCGCCCGGTCGCGGCCATCCCGCTGACCGACATCCCGGACGCGGTGGCCGAGATCAGGCGGGTGCACAAGCTCGGCCTGCGGGCGCTGATGCTGCCGGAGATCCCCCCGGTGCCGTACTGGTCGCGCGACTACGAGCCGGTCTGGAACGTCGCCGAGGAGCTCGGCCTGCCGATCTTCATCCACGTCGCCACCGGCGGGGTGATGGTCAAGGAGGACGCGTCCAAGACCGGAAGCACGGTCAAGGGCATGATGACCGCCATGAACATGGGCAAGGGCCAGCTGACCGACGACATGGTGGCCGGCCGGACCATGGGCGGCGGCAACACCGCCGCCGCCAGCCCGTCGAAGATCATGGCCGACCTGATCGGCGGCGGCGTCGCCGAGCGGCACCCGGGCCTGACGTTCACCCTGGTCGAGTTCGGCGCCAGCTGGCTGGTGTCCTACATGGCGTTCATGGACAAGTCGTGGCGCCGTGGCACCGGCCAGGACCCGAACTGGTGGCTCGGCTTCTGGGAGGACGGCAAGTCGCCGTTCGACCAGCCCGCCATGGGCCGGCTGTTCAACATCAACGAGAAGTGGCCCTACCCGCTCCGGCCGACCGACTACGTCCGGCGGCAGTTCCACATCCAGTTCGCCGACGACCCGGTGGCGGTCCAGGCCCGGCACATCACCGGGGTGTCCACGGTGGTCTGGGGCAACGACTACCCGCACGCCGAGGGCACCTTCAACGGCACCGACGAGGTCATCGCCGAGCACTTCGACGCCACCGTCTCCGACGAGGACCGGGCCGCGATCCTCGGCGGCACCCTGGCCACGGTGGCCGGCTTCGACACCAGCAGGAAGCTGGCGGTCGAGCGGCAGCACGCCTAGCCGGGAACGGCGGCTAGTCCATCAGCGCGGACGTGGCGGGCGACATCGGGGCCGTGAGCATGCCCACCCAGCCGTCCACGTAGTTGCTCAGCTGCGCCTCGCTGATCCGCTGATGCCCGCGCGCGAGCTCGGCCAGCAGGCCGTGCACGCTGTTGTAGAGCTGCACCTCCCGGCCGAGCCGGGCTCGCGCGGGCATCCCCGACATGAGGTTCGGCAGCATCTCCCGCAGCACGCCGGCGGTGCCGTCGGCCACTTCCGGCGGCAGGTACTCGGCGAACGTCCGGGGGTTGGCGCTGACCCGGGCCAGGAACGGCACGAACATCTCGCCCGCGTCGATGCTCTCGATCAGCGGGCGCACGATGATCCACACCGCCTCGCGGGCGTCGCCCGACGCCCCGCGGTCACGAGCCTGCTGCAGGAGCTCGGCCCGGCGGGCGTTGATCGTGCGGTAGCGGAACTCGAGCACCGCGCGCACCAGGCCGGCCTGGGAGCCGAAGTGATAGGTGATGACCGAGGAGTTGGACTGGCCGGCCGCCGCCTGGATCTCGCGCAGCGAGACCCCCTCGACCCCGTTCATCGCGATCAGCCGCTCGGCCGTCACCATCAGCAGCTCGCGCGTCGCCTGGCCGGCCGAGTGGCGGCGTCGGGGGCGGCTGCTCTCCACGTCGGCGGTCGTCATCCCTGAAAGATAATGCATATCACTTAAAAACTCTAGACAGTTGAATCAGTTAGTGAAATGCTCGGATGCATGCCGAAGATCTGGACCAACTCGGGCGACTCGCACTTCCTCGAGCCGGCCGACCTGTGGGAGTCGAGGCTGCCCAGGCGGCTGGCCGACCTGACGCCGAAGGCGGAGAAGGACCCCGACGGCGAGTACGAGACCGTGCGGGTCGACGGTCAGACGTTCCGCCGCAAGCTGCCCACTTCCGCCGCGGTGAAGTTCCTAGAGGAGACGCGCAAGGCGGTCGGCATCAGGGACGCCAGGCTGCGGCTGCGGGACCTGGACCAGGAGGGGGTCTGGGGCGAGGTGATCTTCCCCTCGCTCGGCATGTGGTCCTCCACCTTCCGCACCCCGGAACTGCTGAAGGCCTGCATGCGGGCCAGCAACGAGTGGGCGCTTGAGGAGGTTGCCGCCGTCTCCGACCGCTACGTCGTCACCGCCCAGGTCTCCACCCTCGCGGTCGAGGACGCGGTGGCCGAGCTCGAGTGGGCGGCCGGGCAGGGGTTCAGGTCGGTGTTCCTGCCGACCACCCCGCACCCGAGCGCACCGGACTGGCACCGCGATGACTGGGAGCCGTTCTGGGCCGCCGCCGAGCGGGCGGGCATGGTGCTCGCCATCCACATCGGCACCGACCCGGTCGACCTGTCGGCCGGGAAGGTCGGCGTCGCCTACCGGGGCCCGGGCGGCGCGGTGATGAACTACACCGAGACCACGTTCTCGGGCCAGCGGGCGGCGATGAAGCTGGTCGCGTCGGGCGCGCTCGACCGCCATCCCGGCCTGCGGGTGCTGATCTCCGAGGGCGGCGCCAGCTGGATCCCGTTCCTGGGCGACCGGATGCGGGAGGGCTACCGGCAGCATCACATGGCGGTCCGGCCGAAGCTGACCCGCGACCCCAAGGACATCCTGATGACGCAGGTCTACGCCTCGTTCCAGCACGACGAGTCGGCGGTCGCGGCGTTCGACGCGATGGGCTACAAGAACGTCATGTTCGGGTCGGACTACCCGCACATGGAGGGCACCTACGGCCACACCCAGGACACGCTGAAGGCCCTGTTCGACGGCGTGTCCGAGCCGACCAGGCGGCGGATCACCCAGGGCGCCTTCGCCGAGCTGTTCCCGCAGGTGCCGCCCGCTCCCGCCGACGAGGCCTGACCGGTGGCGGCCGGTCCCGGGCTCCGCGACGTCGCCATCGCCGGCATCGGCGCGACCCCGTACTACAAGCGCGGCGAGAGCGCGCACCTGAGCGTCAACCAGCTCGCGGGCGAGGCCATCCTGGCCGCCTGCGCCGACGCCGGCCTGTCGGTCGCCGAGGTCGACGGCCTCGCGTTCTACTCCCTGGCCAGGGCCGGGTACGGCGACCAGCTCGAGGCGGGCGAGTTCGTCGAGATGCTCGGCATCCGCGAGCTCACCTTCACCGCCGCGCTGACCGGCGGCGGCGGCGGATCGGCGGGCGCGATCGGGCTGGCCCGGGCCGCCATCGTCGCGGGCGACGCCTCGGTGGTGGTGACGGTGATGGCGCTGCAGCAGCGAACCAGGCTCGGCTCGGTGGTCGCGTCCAAGGCCGCGACCCCGGCCGGCTCGTTCGTCCAGCCGTCCGGCCTGGCCGGGCCCGGCCACCTGATGTCGCTGCTGACCAGGCGGCACATGCACCAGTACGGCACGACCAGGGACGCGTTCGCGGAAGTGGCGATCTCGACCAGGAACAACGCGCTCAACCGGCCCAAGGCCCGGTACCGCGAGCCGCTGACCCGCGAGCGGTACTTCGGCTCGCGGATGATCGCCGACCCGCTCTGCCTCTACGACTTCTGCATGGAGACCGAGGGCGCGGTCGCGATCGTCACCACCTCGCTCGAGCGCGCCCGCGACCTCAGGCAGCGGCCGGTCCCGGTCGTCGCCGCCGCGCACGGCGGCAGCCGCGAGTGGGGCCGCGGCTTCTCCTGGTTCGGGATGGCCGACGACGAGACGTTCGCGTCGTCCGGGCACAAGGCGGTCGCCGACCGGCTCTACGCCAAGGCCGGGGTCACGCCCCGGGACATCGACGTGGCGCTGATCTACGACCACTTCACCCCGATGGTGCTGATGCAGCTCGAGGAGTACGGCTTCTGCCAGAAAGGCGAGGGAGGTCCGTTCGTGCTGAGCGGCGCGATCAGGTACGACGCCGAGCGCAGACCGGGCCGCATCCCGGTCAACACCCACGGCGGGCAGCTGTCCGAGGCCTACGTCATCGGCGCCACCCACATCATGGAGGGCGTCGAGCAGCTCCGAGGCACCGCCGTCAACCAGGTCGCCGGGGCCGAGCTCGCGCTCGTGACCGGCGGCCCGGCCGCGCTGCCGACCAGCGCGCTGATCCTCGGGCGGGACCGATGAGCGCCGCCGCCCGGGTCGCGGCGGCGCTGCCGGCCGGGGCGGTCACGATCTCCACCGACCCGAGCACCGAGCCGTTCTGGCAGGCGGCCAGGGAACGCCGGCTGGTCGCGCCCCGGTGCGCGGACTGCGGCACGTTCCGGCTGCCGCCCACCCCGTTCTGCTGGCGCTGCCAGTCGGCCGCGGTGGACTGGACCGAGCTGTCCGGCCGGGCCACCGTCTACACCTACACGGTGGTCAACGGGTATCCCGGGCTGCCCGACATCACCCTGGTGCCGGTCGTGGTCGACCTGGCCGACGCCCCCGGCGTCCGGCTGGTCAGCAACGTCGTCGGCGTCGACCCGGCCGAGGTCGCGATCGGCACCGACCTGATCGTCGACTTCCATCCGATCGCGGACGGCTGGCTGCTGCCCGTGTTCCGGGTGGCCGACCCGAATGCGAAGGAGCGGCCAGCGTGAGCGACCCCGTGGCAGACGGCGCCGAGGAGAGCGCGCTCGACGAGAAGCCGTCCGAGTTCTTCACCAGCGCGGCCGGCGCCGGCGGCTACCACGACGGGCAGGCGATCGTCCCCGAGGGCGACCACTACCGGTGCTGGTGCTCCTGCGGCGAGTGGCAGATCGAGGCGCCGACCGAGGCGGCCGGACTGCACCTGGCCCGGGTGCACACCGGCAGCGTGCCCGCCTGATGACCCATCCCCGCCTCTCCGTCAGCGCGCTCAGCTCCGTTCGCTGGTCCTTCGCCGACGACCTCGCCTGCTGGCGGGAGCTCGGGATCGGCTGGGCCGGCCTGATGGGGGCCAAGCTCGGCCACGATGTCGACGCACGGTTCGCCGCGCTGGCCGAGGCCGGCCTGCGGGCGTCCACCGTCGTCGTGCCGCGGTTCGACCTGAGCGCGCCGGCCAGCTGGGACGCGACCCGCGCAACCCTGCGACGGTGGACCGACGCGGTCGCGAAGCACGACGGCTGGTCGCTCTACCTGACGCCAGGACGCCCCACCGGGGCGGTCTGGGAACAGCTCCTCGACACGCTCGCGGACGCGGTCGCCCCCAGCGTCGCCTACGCCCGCGACCAGGGCGTCCGCCTGGCGTTCGAGCCGTCCAGGCGGACCGAGGTGTCGTTCGTCAACACCCTCGCGGACGCGGTCGACGTCGCCGAGCGGACCGGGCTCGGCATCGTCGCGGACATCGGCAACTTCTGGATGGAGCGCGACCTGCGCGCCACCCTGCTGCGGGCGGCCCCGCATATCGACCTGGTCCAGCTGACCGACGTCTGCATCGGCACCGTGGGCAGCCCCGACGATCCGCCGTCGGGCGGCCGGGTGCCGTTCGGCGAGGGCGACCTGCCGCTCGCCCGGATCCTGGGCGACCTCAAGGACACCGGCTACGCCGGCCCGCTCGAGCTCGAGCTGATCGGCCCGCTCGGCGACCGCGAGGGCTATGCGCCGGTGATCCGCCGCGGGGTGGCCGCGGCCGAGGCGATGCTCGGCCAAGCCGGGCTGTGAACACCGAAAGGGAACCCCGATGACCCGGATGAGCAGGGCCGTGGTGATGCCCGGTGACGGCACCTGGGACGTGCGCGAGCTGCCGGTGCCCGACCCGCCGCCCGGCGGCGCGGTGCTGCGGGTCGAGGCGGTCGGCATGTGCCACAGCGACATCGACCACATGCACGGGATCGTGCACACCCCGTGGGGCGGCGCCTATCCGTCGATCCCCGGCCACGAGATCGTCGGCCGCATCGACGGCCTCTCCGCCGGCGCCGGCGCCCGCTGGGGCGTCAAGGAGGGCCAGCGGGTCGCCGTCCGCGAGTCGGTGCCGCTCCCGGGCGGCATCCGCGTCTACGGTCACGACTTCGGCCTCGACGAGCGGTCAGGCCTGCTCGGCGGCTTCGCCGACTACATGGAGCTGCTGCCGGAGACGCTGGTCGAGCCGCTGCCCGAGGATGTCCCGGCCGACGAGCTGACGGTCTGGGAGCCCCTCGCGATCGCGGTCCGGTGGGCGACCGCGGTCCAGCCCGGTAACTCGGTCGCGATCCTCGGGCCCGGGCACCTCGGCCTGGCCTCGATCGTGGCCGCCCGCGCGGCCGGCGCCGAGCGGATCTTCATCACCGGCACGTCGGCCGACGCGCTTCGGCTCGACGCGGCCCGCGGGCTCGGCGTCGAGGAGGCGATCGACGTCAGCGCCGCCGACCCGGTCGAGCGGATCCGCGAGCTCACCGGCGACGGCGTCGACGTGGTGATCGACGCCGCCTCCGGCTCGACCGTCACCGTCACCCAGGGCATGCAGCTGGCCAAGCGGGGCGGCACGGTGGTGATCGGCGGCCTGAAGGACCGCAAGCCGGTCGAGGGGTTCATCAGCGACTGGATCCCGATGAAGCAGCTCCACCTGCACGCGGGCTTCGGCGGCGACCACGTCAAGACCTCGATCGAGCTGATCAGCCAGGGCCGGGTGCCGACGGCGGCGCTGCTCGGCGAGACCGTCACCGTCGACGGCCTCGGCGACGCGCTGCGCCTGCTCGCCCGGGCGCTCCCCGGCCGCGACGCGATCCGCCTGGCCCTGCGGATGACCGATTAACCCACCTGACCGACCTAACGCGAGGGAGCGTTCATGACCACCACCGAAGCTGACAACGGCACCGGCGGCACCGGCGGCACCGGCGGGACCGGCGGGACCGGCGTGCTGGCGGGCGAGGACCGGCTGCTGATCGACGGCGACCTCGTCGGCGCGGCCGGCGGCGCCACCTTCGACGTGATCAACCCGGCCACCGAGGAGGTGGCCGGAGTGGCGGCGGACGGCGCCCCGGCCGACTTCGACCGCGCGATCGCCGCCGCCCGTCGCGCCTTCGACGCCAACGTCGGGAACTGGCGCGATGACGTGGAGTTCCGCGCGCACTGCATCACCCAGCTCCGCGACGGCCTCGTCCGCGCGCAGGAGCGGCTGCGCCGCATCCTGGTGACCGAGATGGGCACCCCGATCGCCATGACCTACGGGATCCAGCTCGCGTTCCCGATCGAGGAGGCCGGCTACTGGCCGGACTACGCGCGGAGCTTCGCGTTCCTGCGCGACGCGGGCACCCACTCGGGCCTGGGCCGCACGTTCCGGCAGCAGCTGCAGTACATCCCGGTCGGGGTGGTCGCCGCCATCACCCCGTGGAACGCCCCGCTCTACCTCAACGTCGCCGAGAGCGTGCCCGCCCTGCTGGCCGGGAACGCGGTCATACTCAAGCCGGCCCAGCTCACCCCGTGGGCCGGGCTCGAGCTCGGCCGCATCGCGGCCGAGGAGACCGACCTCCCGCCCGGCATCTTCCAGGTCGTCGTGTCCAACGACAACGACGTCGCCGCGGCTCTCACCTCCGATCCGCGGGTCGACATGGTCACCTTCACCGGCTCGACCGCCGTCGGCCGCAAGATCCTCGCCGCGGCCGCGCCCACGGTGAAGAAGACCGTGATGGAGTTGGGCGGCAAGTCCACCCACATCGTGCTTGACGACGCCGACCTGGCCGCGGTGCTCCCGGCTGCGGCCGGCGGCGTGTGCACGATGTCCGGCCAGGGGTGCACGCTCGCCACCCGGATCCTGCTGCCGAGGAAAAAGATGGCCGAGGGCCTGGCCATCATGCGGGGGACGATGGAGCGCTTCCCCTACGGCGACCCGTGGGACATGAAGAACTACTCCGGGCCGTCGATCAGCGACACCCAGCGGGCCAAGGTGCTCGGCCTGATCGAGGGCGCGGTCGCGGCCGGCGCCACCCTGGTCACCGGCGGCGGCAAGCCGGCCCACCTGCCGACGGGGTACTACATCGAGCCGACGCTGCTGTCCGACGTGGACCCGCGCTCCACCATCGGCCAGGAGGAGACCTTCGGCCCGGTCGTCACCGTGACCCCCTACGACACCGAGGACGAGGCGGTCGCGATCGCCAACGACACCATCTACGGCCTGGCCGGCCAGGTGTCGAGCGGCGACGACGACCGCGCGCTGGCGGTGGCGCTCAAGATCCGCACCGGCACCATCGGCGCGAACGTCGGCGGCACGTTCAGCCTCACCAGCCCGCTCGGGGGAGTGCGCCAGAGCGGCCTCGGCCGCCGCTACGGCGACAGCGGCTTCGAGGAGTACCTCGAGGTCAAGGCCGTCGGCCGGCCGGCCTGATGGCGGATCAGCCCCCGTTGCTGCGGCCGGACGACCATGCCGACCGCGCGCCCGACAGCCCCGCCGTCGTCGTGCCCGCCACCGGCCGGTCGATCTCCTACCGGACCATGGTCGACCAGTCCAGGCGGCTGGCGAACGTGCTCAGGGACCGCGGGCTCCGGCCCGGGGACCACGTCGCGATCTTCATGACCAACGTGCCCGAGTACTTCGAGGTGGTGTGGGCGGCCCGGCGCGCGGGCTACTTCTACACCGCGATCAGCTGGCACCTCACCCCGGGCGAGGTGCGCTACCTGCTGGAGAACTCGCAGTCGAAGGCGCTGATCGTCTCCGCCGACCTGGCCGACGTGGCCGAGCAGGCTTTTCGCGACCGGCCGGAGCCGGGCCTGCGGCTGCTCCTCGGGCCGGAGCGCCCCGGCTGGGACGACTACGCCGCGACGGTGGCGAAGGCCGACACGACGCCGCTCGGCCCCGAGCTTGAGGGGCAGGCAATGCTCTACTCCTCGGGCACCACCGGGCGGCCGAAGGGGATCGTGCACACCGCGATCGACGCCGGGCGCCGGTTCGGCGACGTGGCGGGCGACATCCTCTGGGTCAACCGCTACGGACTCGACCCGTCGGCCGTGACCCTGACCGTGGGCCCGCTCTATCACGCCGCGCCCCTGGTGTCGGCCATGGCCACCCACCGGCACGGCGGCACGGTGGTGCTGCCGCCGAGGTTCGACCCGCAAGAGACGCTGCGCGCGATCGAGCGCTACCGGGTGACCAACGCCCAGTTCGTCCCCACGATGTTCATCCGCCTGCTGCGCCTGCCCGAGGCGGTCCGCCGGCGCTACGACATCAGCAGCCTGCGCACCGTCGCGCACAGCGCCGCGCCCTGCCCGGTCGAGGTCAAGCGGCAGATGATCGACTGGTTCGGCCCGGTCATCTACGAGTACTACTCCGCCACCGAGGCGGCCGGCCACGTGTCGATCGGCTCGCGGGAATGGCTGGAGCATCCTGGCTCGGTCGGCCGGGTGCCGCCCGGCTCGGTGGCGATCACCGACGACTCAGGCCGGGAACTGCCGGCCGGCCAGGACGGCACCATCTGGTTCACCCGGCCGGCCAACAAGTTCTCGTACCATAACGACCCGGAGAAATCCGCCGAGATGTTCAACGACCGGGGCTGGGCGCGGATGGGCGACCTCGGCCACCTCGACGGCGACGGGTACCTGTTCATCACCGGCCGCTCCGACCACACGATCATCTCCGGTGGCGTCAACATCTACCCGCGGGAGATCGAGGACCTGCTCATCGCGCACCCCGCCGTCGACGACGTCGCGGTGATCGGGGTCCCCGACGACGAGTACGGCGAGTCGGTCAGGGCGGTCGTCACCGTCCGCGACGGCTACGCTGGCGGCGCCGCGCTCGAGCGGGACATCATCGACTGGATCCGGGAGCGCCTGGCGCAGTACAAATGCCCCCGCTCGGTCACCTTCGTCGACTCGCTGCCGCGCTCGGTGGCCGGCAAGATGATGAAGCACCGGCTGGTCGAGCAGCTGAAGCAGGAGCCATGCACCTAACCCAACTAGCCCGCGAGCACGGCGACAAGCCGGCCGTCATCATGGCCGAATCCGGCGTCACCCTCTCCTACGCCGAGCTGGAACGGCAGTCCAACCAGATCGCGCACCTGTTCCGCTCCCGCGGCCTGCGCCCCGGCGACCACATCGCCGTGCTGATGGAGAACCGGCCCGAGTTCTTCCCGGTCGTCTGGGCGGCCCAGCGCTCGGGGCTGCTCTACACCCCGGTGAACTGGCACCTGTCGGCGGCCGAGGCCGCCTACACCGTCACCGACTGCGGCGCCCGCCTGCTGGTGTCCTCGAGCGACCTCGAGGAGCTCGCGGCGGCCGCCGCCGCCGAGGCGCCGGCCCTGCGGGACCGGCTGACCGTCGGCCCGCCGTCGTCCGGAGTGGAGTCGCTGGCGGACGCGATCGCGACGATGCCCGACACGCCGCTCCCGGACGAGCTCGAGGGCTACTACATGCTGTACTCGTCGGGAACGACCGGCCGGCCCAAGGGCATCCTGCCCGCGCTGACGGGCCAGCCGTTCGGTACCGGCCTGAACATCGACCACACGATGCGGGACGTATTCGGGTTCTCGCCCGCCACCGTCTACCTCTGCCCGGGGCCGCTGTACCACGGGGCGCCGATCGGCTGGTCGCTCGGCACGATCAGGAACGGCGGCACCGCGATCGTGATGGAGCGGTTCGACGCCGCCCGGGCCCTGTCCCTGATCGAGCGCCACCGGGTCACCCACGGGAACTTCGTGCCGACCATGTTCGTCCGGATGCTGAAGCTCCCCGAGGCCGAACGGGCCGCGTTCGACCTGTCCAGCCTGGAGCTGGTGGTGACCGCCGCCGCGCCGATCTCGGTCCAGGTCAAGGAGCAGATGATCGACTGGCTGGGCCCGATCATGACCGAGTTCTACGCGGGCAGCGAGGGCAACGGGTTCTGCGTGATCGACAGCCCCACCTGGCTCGCCCACAAGGGCTCAGTCGGCCAGCCGATCCTCGGCCAGGTGCACATCTGCTCCGATGACGGCGACGAGCTGCCGGCCGGCCAGACCGGCACCGTCTGGTTCAGCGGGACGAGGCGGTTCCGCTACCACAACGACCCGGCCAAGACCGCCGGCGCGTACAACGACAAGGGCTGGAGCACACTCGGCGACATGGGGTACCTCGACCCCGAGGGCTACCTGTACCTCGCGGACCGGCGCACCGACCTGATCCTCTCCGGCGGGGTGAACATCTACCCGCGCGAGATCGAGGACGCGCTCGCCCTGCACCCGGCGGTGGCCGACATCGTCGTCTTCGGCGTCCCCGACGAGGAGATGGGCCAGCGGGTGCACGCGGTCGTCCAGCCCGCCGTCCCCGGCGCCGGCTCGCCACAGCTGGCGGCCGAGCTGATCGACTTCTGCCGGTCCCGGATCGCGCACTACAAGGCCCCCCGCACGGTGTCGTTCGACGATGACCTGCCGCGGCTCCCGTCGGGCAAAATGCTCCGCCGGCTGCTCATGGACCGCTACCGCTCGTCACCCCGGTGACCGCGTGAAATCCATGATCCAGTTAATGATCCAGGTCTGTTCCGCGTCGGCAGAGAAGGCCTGCTCCCAGCGGGCGGAGTCAACGGTGATGTCCGACCAGACGAACCGGGCGCGGATGTCCTTGCCGTTGTACGTGTCATCGCCGTAGAACTCGCCCCGGCCGTCGATGAAGCGCCCGACGACCGGCGGGAGCAGCGTTCCGGTCCGCTTGCTCGCCCAGTACAGCGACCATTGCTCCCGCTCGGGATCGTAGAGCCGCACGGTGAGGCCGGAGAAACCCTTGGTCGGGAAGTCGATCTCCTCGAAGCTGGCGGCGCCGTCGAAGTGCCTGGTCGCTCGGCTGGCGCCAGGAAACTCCTCCCACTCGCTGGTTTCGTCAAGGAAGTCGGTCCGCCACCGGTTACGGACATCCCAGCTGCCGGCGAAGAAGTCGAAATCGTTCATGCCAGCACCGTAAGTCTGTATCCCTGACATCCCGTGTCAGGGATGCCAAGGCAGATCAAACCCTTGTTATCGAACGGAC